>JAABUL010004729.1_pt1 | contig 17808 bp, 17 predicted proteins | sample 5559151 | NCBI WGS metagenome assembly JAABUL01 (sample SAMN10711876, study PRJNA513368) | rock metagenome | isolation source: Antarctica rocks | place: Antarctica: Victoria Land, Pudding Butte sud | reverse complement strand
GGGCAAGTCTAGAGCGACATTAGTGATGCCTTCGAAAGATCACGGCATTGATACCTCTGGCAGCCGAGACTATCAACGAGTACAGGTCGTAGGACGCTTTGAGGCGGATGTCTTGATTCTTGGACTTCAGCTCTTGGAAGGTCCGGCTCAGAGCCTCTGAGCCCTGCAAAGACATGGCTGTCGCATGTCCCGCCAGTGTAGACTGGGGTGCAGACGCGGTCGGAGCCTGGCTGCTTTGGATACTACGACCGCCGGTAGTACTGCTGCTCGCAGCTGAACTGAAGGAGCTCGAGCTTGTGGAAGCAAGAGAAGCATGTGAGGAAGCCATTGCCAAGGCGGGACGGGACCTTATCGATGATCGACAGGATCACCGAAGATCAGCCGCTGCGTACCGGCGAAAGCGTGGACTAAATCATCTTAGCTTGTGCAGACGAACAACGGACTTGATATCACAGGAATTTGGGCAACAATCAGCAAGCAAATGGTATGTCACATTTTCGGGTGATCGGCAGAAGTTTCAAACACATACCTACGTCATCTTTCCGCGCCTAGGATTGTCAAGGCTTTGATCGCCCCGCTCTATCAGGCTTCAAGTCATAGGAAACGGTTGCGCAGATTTCCATTGGAGCATAGACATTTTGTATGCTATTCTACTAAGTTTGACAAGCTCATCATATTGCTAGTCTCTGCCATAGTATCCAGGTCTTGTCATGGACCGACAGCGAGTCATCATACCAGCTGAAACCATACCCTTCATCACTCGTGGGCAGACCATGTGATTCTGACGCAGTAATCCAGTTCTATCTGAATCCACGGAGAGCAATATACCAACTCTACACTAACAGAAAGATGTTAGAGCGTTTGTGACTCTATGCTGATGAGTCCAGTGTCGTCGATTCGGAGTAGCCAGATAGCCCCTCTCAAACGCTCGCTTGACGGTCTACTTTACGGGCGATTTCTTCCGGGTAGTAGTTCCAGGAACATAGAATAGTGAACGACAATATTGTCTCAGCGCCAGCAAGACATCTTTGACCACCTCCTCGGTGTTCCATGTAACGTGGCCATGACGCATCAAGTCCCTAAACCGGCTTACCTGGCCTCAGAAGGCTCTCCAATCCACCCGGATCGAGCATTGTACACCAGCATCGCCAACGCGCCAAAAGAGCTGGTCGAGTCCTTTACAATTCCAATCCGGTCTGGCCGAGCATGGGTAGTGCCAAAAGGCAATGTTTGTCGTATAAATGCGCTTTTGGGCCCACAAGTAGGTGACTTGAATCTATGGAACCTACGTAATCCGAGAAAGCGCTTCTGGGCGGCTCGAACACGGCAGCTCCACCGCTCCCACGTATCCGTCTTCGATCGTCTATGGTCCTGTTTACCATACCTACGACCTCTCGTTACCATTACGGGTGACTCGCTTTCCAGCTACGGTGTAGATGGTGTTGGCGGAAGGGTTCACGACCTTTTAGGGTCAGTACTCTCTAAGTTCAATAGAGACATGGCCATGCTCACTCCTCACATACAGGACGAGATGCGACCCCTATGGTACTTCATGCGTTCGGAAAGCCCGTCGACTCCAAGCTGATGACGATTCAAAGTGAACCAAATGCTCTCGGGGGAATCCTTCGATTTCCATTGCCATTCCAATCTGACCCGGGCGGTGTTACCTTTCGGCCTCCAAGAGACTGATGTGCACGAGTAGGTGATCTCAACAATTCAGCTGGAAACTTAGAGAGAATGTGTGCTTGATTTTCACAATTCATAGCACCCCTCGACTGTTTTCGGGCTATATTCCAATACTCGTGCTAACCTGCGCGTGGCTAGTGTCCTGAACGTGTTTCAAGTGACTGGCTTGAACAAAGACGGCCAGTATTTCATGTGAGCTAAAAGGCATTGATCAGGCGCTGTAGTTGGTAGACGAGGTGTCAATATGCTGATCATTTCCTAGGCAGCCATCACCTGCAAAACCGGGGGACTACTTTGAGTTCTTCGCCGAGATTGACATCCTGTGTGCGCTCTCTACCTGTCCAGGTGGCGATTTGTCCACATGGGGATGGAATAAAGGAGCCGAGGGACCGGATGATATGCTCAAATGCTGCCGCCCGTTGGGGGTTGAGGTCTTCAAAATCGCCGATCCTGCGGGGCTCAAGAATTGGCAACCACCTGAGCCGGCGTCGTATCGTGGTATGCACGGCATCACACTGCCAACATTCGACGAGAAGACCAGGGCGAAGTAATAAGCTTATTTAATTGTAGTAAGGTTAAACTGAGCCTATGATGAGACTGCAACTGGTGTCTCACGAGCGGACTTCGATTCTTGCCGTGCCAGCATGATCACACTTATCGCCCCATCTTCAGACCCATCTCCAAGGTCTTATATAGGCTTCGATCACAGTCTACCCATTGCTTGTTCAGAGGTCAGAAATTCTTCAACACATCGTCCCCGAGACGACGGAATTAGCCCTGAAACTAGAAGCTGGCACCGGAGCAGTAGCCTCATCTCGGGCAAAGAACCATGAGCTCTTCCGGAAATTTCAGCACCCTTGACTTATTGGCAATGTATATGCCAGCGATTTTACCTCCGCCAGCAAAAACCGTCGTTGCTCTTTAGAAGCAGCTCATACATGACGTAGTCAAACTTGCATCTGACGCTGCTGATGCTGACGCCGCTGATGCTGACGCCGCTGAAGCTGTAGGACTTTCCAAATGCTGAAAATGTATGGGTACAATGCCTCTGCATCCAGAAACAGGCAGTGCAGACATCGAACCAGAGACTCCACACTTTCCAGGAGTTTCTGGGACCACGTGCAACTTTTGAGACTGCAAACATTCGCTACTACATCAATAATGTCTTCTGCCGCCGCACAGGATAACCACAATGTATGGACCATGTGGCCGTGTATCCTAGCTCCAGACCCTCGTTGGAAATCCAGCATATACTAATAGCATTCAACAAGCATCCAGTGGAGGCTTTGGCATCAGTGGTTTTAAAGTAGTCCCCAGTTAAACGTTGACAGCTTTCATGGAGAGCTCAACGATTTGCGGATTGACACATTGGTAATGTTTTGGTATTCTCGTTGAGTCTGCAATGGACAAACGTTCGTAAAAAACCTCGAAATAGAAATCTATCGTCTGATCGAATTTTTGGAATGTTTGGGTTGGGATTGTGGTCTGTTGCTAGTATACTGAGACTGATATTCTACAAGTAAAATACTACTCTATCTTGCTCAACAAGTTATCTGTTAGCCTGGAAGTTCATCCTAACAGTGCTTGGGGAGTTTTGTAAACGCCTCAACATCATTATACCAAGAGTGATTTGATACGGTTATCTCAGCTCCCAACAAATTATCTCTATGTAATCTCAATCGTTCGAGGGAAGATACAACAGCAATAGTCGTCTGCAACAAAGTAATATCAACTTTTAACGATTTCGGTTATTCCATAGGGTGTGTATTTACAGAAGATAAGTGTGGTACTTACCGAAACTAGATGTGCATAAAAAGTTCACTTATATCTCCCAAGAATGGAAGCTTGTTACATTACATCAAGATGTACGCCTTTCTAATTTCGTTATCTAAGCTAGATAGCTGATTGTCATCAACATGCAAAGAATCAACCATCGGTATTAACGAAGACGTCTGTAGACCTATCCTTGGAAGGTATGCTGGCAACGTCGAAGACACTACTAGAAGAGGAACGTAAGAGGTCGAATAAGACTAACGTAGCTATCGAGTACTGTGATATTATAAAGGATAATTTCTGGAGCAGCCGGCTATGGCTATTGATCGGTGACTGAATCACAAAGAGAAAACCCTATCTACTCTATTCACGGAGAAGAATGTTCACTGGTACTGATACAAACGTGCTGTCTCCAGATATGGCGAGCTTGTCTCTCAAGCAAAAGCCAGATTTGCAAGTGAGACATAACGTTGTTACAGCTGTAATGCGAGATTCAAATGTTGTTTTGATGCCAGCTTGACCTTTAGATCTGCTCTCGTTCTCACGGTTGGTTCACTCCAGTCCACTCCAGTCTTACTTGTAGGCAGATTATCGGTTCCTATCTACACAGTGCAGCATCGCTAATAAAGCGGAATAGCCTTCCGAGGCCGCGAAAAATGCAAAAGACGTGTCCAGCGCTTTTCCAGTCCCTGTCATTCCCTTTCTGTCAATCAATTTACTGCTTCTCTCGAAATCCACCTCTCAAATGTGGCTGTCCCCACAACGTATAGCCCTTTTTGTGTCTCTCTCCCAATCCACATCTCCGGCGTTGAACCAAGACAAGTCATTCTTCCAAACCATCCTCGCGAGAACCATGCGCCTCTCTAGGTATGCGAGACTGCCAAATCGTGATACATCAGTCACAAATATTTCCGTAGCAATTTTTTGACTTGCTTGCGCGCAGGAAGAGAACCGTAGGGTAGGGGGGGCAACAGCGGAGAAAACTCGATAGGTAATTCCTTCCTAGACAGCCATGGACAACGAGAATACGGGCGCGAAAGGCTGATGGATGATTGCTCCCGAGGTCACGAACAGGGCTGGATGGGCCTCAGGGTGCGTTTCGGTCAGCTTTCGTAGGCGCGGCAAGAGTAGGCTCGCAGTGGTATATAACCCCAGATTAAGGACCTTGAAGTCCTCGACAATGTCGATTGGTGCGTACTGGCCCACGATGCCGTAATTGATCCGCGCAGCGTTGTAAATGACCACTTCAGGCACGCCGACGTCCAAAACCGCTTGCTCCAAAACGGAGCTGAACATAGTGTGGTCTGTCACGTCGACAGCATAGGTCTTGACGGACGTAGACGGAGCGGCGGAGGCAATGAACAAGGCGTCCCGAGAGAGATTAATGGCGGAGCGAGAAAAGAGGACGACGTGCGAGAAGCCATGCGTGGCAAACAGACGGGCAACATGGGAGCCAATCATGGGCCCGGAGCCGACAACGAAGATAGAGCCTGGAGATATCATAGTGAGCGAAACTTGAGGAATAGAATTAAAATAGCTCGTTGTGTACCGGTGATCGGAATCGTGGCATGATCTAGCAGGTTATATACCCAGACTTTACTTCATATGCATGTCAGTACATCGGCGATGCCAACTGCTTGTAGAAAGACGTTTCACTTGGGTTGGAAGATATGCAGGTAAGCCGAGCAACGCGAATCCTTCGATGTTACAATACATTATCACAGCTTCGGTTGTAACATCGAAACGGCAGCCTTACAAAAGTCACCCATGGAGATATTCGTTCCAAGGATTCAGCTTGCGGTTCCACGCATTCGAAAACAATTCCCGCGATTCTAGAGGAATGCGTATCGGTTCGCCAACCTGCCGACGTGCCCTCGGAGCAACGCATCGCTGCAAACATATTGTCAGCGATACGCCGCTCCGCCAGTCTGGTTTCGCTCCTCGAAATAAGCTCGAACAATCGTGGAGGAGGTCAACATGGATTCTCCCCATGGACTTTGTGCTCAAGGCGACATGTTTCGTCACTTCCATGATATTTTTTTCATAACTCTAGAATTCTTGCCACTATCAGGAGGCGATCACACCGTCGACATACTTATTCCTTGTCGCTGACTGAATAGAGTCGAACGGGAAACTACGTTTTCTGCTCATCGCTCCTATACAGTTCATTCAACTCTTCTATCCGGTAGTGCTGCTATCCGCATTGTGGTCGTCGATCTACTGTTCTTGTCCCATGATCCGCAGGCGAGTGCTGCAGAGCGACTCTAGATCTTGCTTCAATGTATGAAATTGTTGTCTGATGAAAGTGTAATCGTAGGTTTTACCTCTCTATGATCGCAGGCGCTCCTCGCGTTAAACTGGAATGACGCGATGTGCGATTTCCAGGGCCTTTTGGGTGCTTCTCGGCTGACGAAGTGAAATGAGCATTATAAACGAGTGTGTACTCCATGTTAAACACATCCTTCTTGATCGCTTAGAGCATGCTCAGAGCGCGCTTAAAGCTCTTTGGAGCTACGTGCAAAAGGGGAAATGTTAGCGCGACGGACGGAGATGACCAGGGTTTCTCTTGGCATGCCTACTCAGACTGCGCCCATGCACTAAAGGACGAGCACTAAAAGTACTTTAGTGATGGGGCTGTGACTGAACATTATTATCAGCGCAGACCGAAGGGCATGTAGACTAACTAGGTCGACTGATACAATTGGCAGACATTCTATTGCGCGGGACACACAACGAACAACACAGCCCTCCACCATACATTATATATCCACCTATCCACACAGCACATCTCGCTCGCAAAGCCCCTTCCACAATGTCACCAGCAAGCACAGAAACCGCATCCCTCGCCTCCTCCACACGCCCTCTCGCCCCCACCCCCTCTTCTCCGCCCTCCATGATCACCCTCCCCATCCCCCTCTCCTCCCTCCTCACCCCCGAAGAAATCACCCGCCTCGACACCTACCGCGACCAATGCGACCACACGTTCTGGATCACGCGGCTCATCAACCGGCAGAAAGAAAAGAAACAGGGTAGCGCAGAGGAGACGAAAGAGAGGGTTAAAGATGTGCGGATGAGCAGAGAGGAATACGACGCTTACTGGGCTAGGGATGAAGAAGGGCGGTACGTGGGGACGGAGCCGGAGGGGGAGGGCGCAGTGATTGTGAGGGGGAGGCTGTGGGCGGAGTTCGGGTTGTTCGGCAAGAGTGCGAGGACGGGGAAGAGTGAGAGGGATCGATATATTTAGCTAGGAGCGTTGGGTTGGTAGAGTCGCCTCGGTGTTAGGAGTTTCGCACATGTTATACCCGGTTTAGGCTTTTGTACATTTGGCACTGATATGGGTATATTTTTACAGCATGTTTATCCCTATACCGAACTGCAGGCCTTTTCTGGCGTCTTCCCCTCTTCGCAGTACTAAAGGCAGTGTGAAGTTCAGCTCGAATCTCGCAGCTGGGTGAGCGTACACCAGCCCGAATCCAGCTGCCATGCTTGGCAGGCCGTTGCCAAGCTCTTGCAACGTGCGGGAGACACTCTTGTGCACCGCGGATCCACTGGTTTCACCTTTCTCATTCATTCCGGGGCCTTTCAACGCTAGCAACCGTCCTCCATTAACAAATGCTTGGAAGCGGAATGGCCGGTCCAGGCCCACTCTTGGGATAGGGAAAAGAAGGTTCGCACTGGCTGCTGCGTAGAGATCACCGCCTACTGCGTCTGTGCCATCACGAGGCCCAAGGCCGGAAAGTCGGAATCCTCGGATATCGCCGGGGCCGCCCAGTTGAAAGCGGTCGTTGATCCGAGAGTAAGTAGGTTTCGAGTCGAAGTCGAAGCCGAGAGGCAGTGGATAGAGAAGACCAGCTCGTAGGCCGGTGGTGAAAGAGACGCCGCTGTCACCTTTGATGCCGGGTATGGGTATGGGCACGGAGCCTTGTGTCTGTATTTCGGACTTTGCGAAGCCAACATCGCCTTGTAGTGGACCCCAGCCCGCCAGTTCTAAGACTGTTTTCGTAAAATACCCGCTTTGGGGCAGTAATGAATCGTCCCTTCGGTCTTTGACCCATGTATGCGTAATGCTGCTCTTGAAGCTATCGCCTGCGTCGCCCCTCACTGTTGGCGAAGCATTGCTGGCGAGGCCAGTAATCTGTCGCCATACGCCATTGTAGGCTAATTCCTGCCGTGTACCCCCGTCACCTACCCACCTTGCCTTCGCCCATGCGCCTTTGAGCACTTCTTCATGACTCGCAAAGCTGTTCTGCGTCGAGCTTGCCAGTCCCCCTACCTCACCACGTAGGTCGCCTTTAATGCCCGCGAAGATTGGTTGCTCGTAGGCTGCCTGATATGCTGAGCGTGTCCGTGTCCCGAATGAGGCATTTATGTTTAATGACTCGGCGCCACCGAATACGTTGCGTAGGAGCAGGTTTCCGTAGGCCGAACCTTCTGCGTTGCCTACATCCGTGCCAGTCTTGAGCAGTAATCGAGACTTCTCTCGGACGGAAAGGTAGAAGTCGATGTCGGTCGGAGTCGATTTTGGATCGGTTGGAGAGGGGCGGTCTATAAACAGGGATATTGGTTTATGGAAGATATCTGGCACTCAATCAGCTGATTTCTCTCCCTCAAGCGCTATCCGGTATACCGTATCTGTGGAGCTTGTCCGCGCCGATCGAGACCTCACGTATTGCTTCGGCCAGCGTGTAGGAACGTTCCTTGTTCGCACTGATAATGGGATCGAATATGCGCTCTAGGAAGCCTTTGCGAGTGTGATTCGCATTAAGCACTCGGATTGAGGAGATGGTAGTCGGCAGGGTCGAATTGGAGTCGATCTGGACTAGGGCATTAGCGATTATACTCTAGTAGCTTCAGATTGCACGGACGACGTACAAGCGCTGCTAGTCTTCGTTGCTCCTTCGCCTGATGCGCAGCTTGTCTTTCGGCAGCCAAGCGGGCTTTCTCCTCCTGCACCTTGGGGTCAACACCGCGTCGGAGCTGCTCGAAGATCTGATGGACTTAGCCAACGGCAGCAATGGTCGCAATACAGCCATGATTTGTAAATATGACTACTTACGCCTTCTTCGGAGCCCGTAGTAGAAGCCATTGAGGGCACTGCAAGTGTAGAATCGCGGTCAACAGACTTTGGAAGTGCCGAATTGACGAAGATCAGACGAAATTTCGGGCTAAGCTCGACAGACCGCTGATGGAAACCTCAAAGCGGTCTAGACAGTGAGCGGCACGCTTGTGGCGTCGCGGGTGGCGTCTGATAAGGCTGACCAGGGGCTGGCCTTGGCATCTAAAAGGAGAAGACAACACCTAAGTCGCCTACATCGGGATCACAAATTGCATCCTGTCACTATCACACCTTTTCACGCCCGTACAAAGTTTCATCATCCGCCATAGTAACTTCCGCAGTGGTTGCTAGAAATTACTGATAGGGTTGCCTTTGCCAAAAGTCATATTGTGTACATCTACTCTTTACAAGATCCGGATACTTATCAGTGTGCAAACCATGGCAACCCGAGCGGCCAACAAGCGCGTATGTTGTCCTTCAATACCCAGCTCCGATCTATCACTAACATGTCTCAGCTGACCCGCGAATACCAAACTATCCAAGCCAACCCACCCCCTTACATCATCGCCCACCCCTCCGAATCTAACATTCTTGAATGGCACTACATCCTCACCGGTCCGCCCTCCACCCCATACGTCGGAGGCCAATATTGGGGTACCCTTCTCTTCCCACCCGACTACCCTTTCGCCCCCCCAGCAATCCGCATGCACACTCCTAGCGGCCGCTTCCAACCGTCCAGCAAGCTCTGCCTCTCGATCTCGGACTTCCACCCCAAATCCTTCAACCCGGCGTGGGAGGTCAGCACAATCTTGATTGGCCTGATGAGCTTTATGACGAGTGATGAAATGACGACGGGGAGTCTACATGGGACTGAGAATGAGCGGAAGTGGCATGCGGCGAGGACGCGGTGGTGGAATAGTACGGGGGCAGGGAGCAAATCCGATCCGAAGAAGGGCGTTAATTCGAGTACGAAGGGGATTGGCGCCGTAAAGGCCGGTGATGGTGGTGTAAAGTTCAAGGCGGAATGGGCCGAACTGGACGCAGAGAACTGGGAATGGATGAAGAAGAATAGGGTTGATGCGGCGACGGGGAACTTACTACCGGATGAGGAAGGTCAGATGGCGAAGGAATGCTCGCCGGAGGTTGCGGCGCTAAGATGGGGACCGAAGGGCATTGGGAGTGGGATTGGGGCTATGAGGGAAGGGGGCCAGGCAGCGAGAGATGCAGGCCAGTCGTGGGTCAGACGGCATTGGTTTGCTATTGGGGCTACCATGTTCCTGGGGTTTGTACTGTTGAGGAGGATATTGGGCGATGGAGTGGATTGATAATGGAAAGGGGATTGGCGAAGCGTAAAGCAAGCTTTCAGTAGAGGGGCCCCGCTCCTCCAGGTACTTGTACATCGAGCATTGAAGTCAAAGCCGGGGAGGTGGCTGCTTCAGGGCCTATCTCCGGTGGAGCAGCTGTCCGGATTGATCCATAGACATTGCAAGATTATTCTAGCCCTGTATCTGGAATGCTAAGTGAACTAATGAGTAGCAAATATACACCTCTCCCAATTATTACCACTTTACCTTGATCTTATTAACTGAAGACTGTGATGATGAGAACCTACCATAATGTAAAGTCTTAAGATCACGAATTTCTTCAGAATCACACTCAAAGCTGAGCATCTACCCGGATATTCGCATGTGATCTCGGAGGATTATAATGTAATGCAGTCCCAATATATTGCTCCTTGAAGCCGAAAAGAGGAGGACCAGACTGCAGGCTTAAACCCGGCGCTAGCAGAAAAAGGCAAGAGTGCCGCCATTTTGCGACGTTCGCTCGAAGCAAATCACGAATAGTTGTGAATCTGGTAGTGTCATATGCACATCTCATTAGCTCGCCCTAGGAGATAGCTGTAACACGAAGCTCACGCTCTGCGAAGGCAGAGCCACCACACTTCCCCACCATATATGATATCCGTCCAGCGTTCTCTTCGAACAATGGCTGTGCCCAAGATGACCCAGCTGCAGTCCGGCACAGGGGTGAACATTGTTCTGAAAGCAGATCAGAGCAGTGGAAAACTCACTACTGGCCAAATTGCCGACATACTCACCCGAGGTGATCACCCTCGAGGTATCAAAGTCCGCCTCATAAATGGACAGATCGGACGCGTGCAGTCTCTCTCCAAATATACAAACTCTGTACATCAAGATTCTTCAGTTGCCTCACAGCCCAGCTCCAGCTACGATGCGGTAGGCACGCCACAAAAGCAACCTCTCAGCGTAACTGCAGCTCCAAATGGAGGCCGTTGGGGTATGGCCCAAGACGTACGTGAAGATGGACATGATCCCGAGTCGAGGCCAGAGTCGAGCAGTCTGTTTGACTACGTCCGCCCACCTAAAAAAAGCAAGGGAGCTGCTAAGACTCAGCCCGGAGATTCTGAAAGCCAGAATGCATTGCAAAGTCGTCTGGAGGAAGAATTCCCAAAGCTGGACTCGGCTCTCATTGCTGCGATTCTGGCAGACTATCCTACCGTCGAAGATGCAAGGGGAGTACTGAAGGGCTTATCGTGACAGCACAGATCTGGTGTAAGAGGTCATAAACTTCGAGGATACTGATTTGCTCATCACGTTAAGAAATTTACGATTAAGCTGTGCCTACTAGACCTAAAATGAGCTGGCTCATTAGATATCCTACAGCTCGCACGGAGAAGCCACCAAAATCGTTTCCATTTTACCCATGGTTCCTACGTTCCAACAGAGGCGAGGTAGAGCAAGCCATCCACGGTGCCCGAATTCACCTCAATATGTCTTTATTCTTTTTATTCCATCTGGGACGCTCAAAATTCCTACACTGGCGCAATTGCTGCACTGGTTATCTCCCGCATTGAGTGTCCGCCATGCCTGTACATTTCCAACCATGTCAGCTGTTTGGGCCTCAATCTCCAAGCTCTGAGCTGCCAATGGCGTTCGGGAATCCGAATTTGCCAGGACCGCCTTGACGGAATACTGCTGTCCAACAGCAGGGCGGAAACCTGTCTGGACCAAAACTCCCGTTGATCTGCCGTTTGCTAATAATTTGGCGATCTGGACAAAGTTCTCTTGGCTAACACACCATGCAATCGATGCATAGTAGCCTTCGCTCTCCCAGTGTACCCCTGATCGGCCCTCCATGCAGATCTGGGCTGTGTGGCACTCTCCCCAATGGAGGCCGCTGCCAAGAGGGACTCTTCGTCGAGGTCTGCAGACAAGACTTTATTGTGCAACGCTGTGAAATCGAGCGCACCGAGAGCAAAGGAAGTCATGGCTATCAGGGCAATCTCTGATGGGGTGATTTTCGGCTCGCTTTGAAAGTCTGGAGACAGGTGCAGGGCGATGGTAGAAGACAAAGACGCTGTTAAAGAAGTCATCGCCTGCGGAGTTGACAATGGCGAAGTCGAAGGCAATCCTAAAAGCGTGGAGTGTCAGCCTCCAGAGACACTCTTGACCGCAATACAGTAAATGTGCTGGGCCATACTCGGTTCCTCCTGGTTGCGTCTCTTTCAGGTGGTTGATGGCTCGAATTTCTAGACTCGTTCGCAGAGCATCTTATTCGCTGCAGTGCGACTCTACCACTGAACGAATCCAACGTAGGTTTGGGGGGAAGGAGAAAGCGGGAGGCGGACTCACTCGCTGCCCGGCGTGAATATTGCTTTCTTTCAGCGGCTCCAATACCTTTCCACCTTTCCTACTGATATCGAAAAGATAAAGAGCTGCACCTGGCAAAACGCTTAGGATAAGCAAGATATTCGACCATGCCGAATTATTCACCACCGTCATCATTCTTAGAACGATCAGCGATGACGCAGCTCATGCCAGCCTACGGTTGACTGGAAGAATGCTGCAGAACCTTGCATATGCGTCTCCGACGAAATCATGAAATCTAAACCCCCTTACCAAACGAAAAGCCTTGAACCTTTGGATACACGACAGCATTCGAGTCGGAATTGAGATTGTATGACTTGGTGCCCCGTACTTATAGACGGGCCACAGACCTGAAGCCGCTAGTCCTGTATTTCCTATAGAAGACAGCAACAAATTTGCGCAACGTCACACTTTGATACCTACCTAGGCCATTAACAGAACTACGGCACTTGGTCACCTTGAAGATACGTCAGAGGGCAGGCTCCTTCGCCGGCGCGTGCGGGCAACCTATCGACAGCTGCAGCTTCAGCTCTTCCCGTCTATTTCAAAAACATCCGCTTCGTCAGACCTTCCCTCTGGCATACCCTTCCTTCCACTTACCACTCCGCTCTAGGTCCTCGCGCCTTTCACAAGAGCACCTTCACTAGGTGGAATCTAAGGCTGCTTTGCAAGGTTTATAGCTGCTGAGATGACATCTCATAGATTATCGACATCGAAGATCGTTCTGGTACCTTCCACTACTCAATACTCTTTCTTACTCGTCTGCGCCAAGCGCGCTAGCATGCTCCACCTCTCGGTCAAGGTCACGAACTCACCATGTGGCAGGAATCTTCACGGGCAGTAGGGTTGAAGTGCAGCTCCCGATAGCAATACGCGATTCGCTGCGCAGATAGGGACTCCTTTTGAGAGATCATCCATGGTCTTGCTCTTGGACGGCGGCTGGGCGGAGACACAGTTGACTGAATTTCGGGGGTTACAACTAAATTGGGCTGCCAGCTATTTCGCTTGTTCATTCTATCTCTCGTAAGATCTCACCGTCGGTCCTTCATCGTTTCAATGCTCGGGATATTCTTTTGTAACCTTCATCACAGGATATCATGCTTGAGGGTTTTTTTTTAGCAACATCTTATAGCACTGACGAGGATTGGGAGGTATTCACTCTGGCTCGGTCCGTGGAGAGGCAGTCCTACTTTCTGTCTGTTGTGAACAGCTATACGGGATGGATATCCTGAGATGCAGCAGAGCTGGCTGGGCAGGCGGTGATGCTTTGTGAAGAGTTGGAATACGTATTTATGCTGCCTTGCTTATATTATCGCCGTTCGGAAAGCCTTTAGATTCTCATTCTAGCAATGCTGATTTTTAGCGTAGTTCGATCTGGAGCTTTCTACTATTTTTTAACACAGATCGGTATCAAGTGTTTGTAGCCAATACTATTTTAGAGATGTCCCGACGAAAGATGAGATTTTGTTCGAGCTGGAGTGGCGCGTTGCATTGCTTTTCGATCAATGTTAGCGGAGAATTGCAGGCAAGAGGTCTAGACTCTGCGTTTGGTGTGCCAAGCTTTTGATCGAGGGCTCAAGGGCTAGTGCTTACTGTGCAAGGCCGTCCTCCATAAAGTACTATCTGGGATGGTGGTCGCCCGCTGTGTTTCCTCCTCTAGCATTCGTCTCTTTTTGGCCCACCCTCCCAATCCGTTTTGTCCCTGCCGCTTGGGTATAGGGAGTCTTAGGCCATCTCGAAGGTTCCAGTGACCCTACAGGTGACCTTTCATAAGATTCGTCATTGGTGGCATCTATTGATTAGGCAGGCGAGCTGGCTTCTGGCCCAAGCACCTAAATATATATTTTTCCATTGACCAAGGCGAAAAGGCAGTAACCTTTGTATTCAGATGTGCATTTTCGTTGTAGAAGCTCCAGCGGAGTGGTTGAGTTGGTTCCTCTGTTACGGAGTGGTTGAGTTGGTTCCTCTGTTATACTGGTCCTTTCGGAGCCAGGATGAAGTCTCTCGCGCTACACCAGCGGCGCGGGTTTTCAGTTCTCAGTCAGCAAGAGTTTCTATGGCTTCACAGATAAGCAGCGAAAAGATCGAGTCCTGGATGGAAGACTCAGCAGCGCAGCAACTAACCTTCCAGCACAGGAGGGAGGTACGAAATTATTTCCTGATGGACTGAAATGTTTCAATCCCTCTTGCGTCCTCTTCTAGAGTTGTAATGAAATAGGAACATATCTTAACACCAAGGAATCCGCAAAAGACTTCATCGGAGCAGGAGATTGCAAATCGTCGAGAGACTTCAACAAATCATCGAGGGACTCCAAGTCTGCATGACCCGGACCCCACAATCTTTGCGCGACCCTCATTTTCCACGTATCATTCACACGTATCAATCAATACGGATGAATCTCTCTATGAAATACCCGATGAAGCCAGAGATATGAACAGATGGGACCAACGTATTTACGCTTTGCGACAGGTAGCGCGAGCTGAACCCTGGTGCTCTAGGATTGACAGCCGGCGCGACTTCTGCAGCTTGACAGCTCCCGAACAGGATGAGCGGCTGTACAGCTTCGCGAAGAAAATCTGTAAGCGGAAACAATTTGTCTTCTGCCGTCTCAAGCAACTCAGTGTCTTCGATGTTCTCAAAGCACAGCATGCCCTTAAACTGCGGGAAGAAAAGCTACAGTACAGATACGAAGACGAATCTAGCAACGGCGACTAAGCAAGCCCGCCTAGCCAGGATCTCGAAATCTCTTAAACCAAGTATTCTGCATTGCTAATCGAGCTATTGAATAACTACAACAATATATAGACAAATGTATTCTTAATATGTAAGCGTCTTGATAACACATTGTAATATTTGAAATTTATTGCGTTCGTAAATTGCGCTTGTAAGTCTTGACAATACAAATAATGTTCAAATAATGCTTGGCGTATTCTCTAAACTTTGAGTAAGACTCGAGGCCTGCTCGCAATCAATTGTATTTGTTGATAAGTATCTTAAATATCTAACTCTAGACCCTCTGCTAGCGTGTTGCATTACTAGGTGTGTTGCATTACTAGGTGAGAAGGAGTAAGAGTCCCGCAGGAGGCAGCCGCATCTCATTGGCTCCAACAGTGTTTGTTGCTAATGCCTCTGTGAGCGTGCGAGGGTCTTGAGCTGCCACTGTGTGATATGGGTGAGTAAGCAGTACCCTAGTCCAGCGTTTTTTTGCATGTTTAACAACAACGAGCGAGGTGGAGCCTGTTCATGCCCTCCTGAGGCGAAGCGGATAATACTTTCGTAGGGCCTTTTACTCAGTCTATTCGAGATGGTAGTCTCGAAGGCTGCGTGCGGCTGCGAGCCGCCGTTTTATGTTTCATAAAGGAAACCAGTCTACCTTACGCACCCCCCTTTTCGGCATTCACACCTCTTTTCGAAGAAGATTACCTGTTCTTACACCGAAAACCAGGAATCTTCTGGAAGTATCCCAAATCCATGATCTCGATATAATAAAAGCGAGTTGAGACTCCGATTCAAATTCAATTAGAAGCATAATTGTATCTTCGATATCTACAGATTATTGTTCGCTTCAACTCAAATGCAAACAATTCCCTCTGCTTCCCTCGTTAAACATTGCATAGCTACTGCTTCTGGGACTAAACCACCTAAACCACCTTGCAGAGCAGCAGAACCTTCGTCGCAGCAATAGACATATGGCGGAGACTACCGATAGCATATCATCACCATACTATATCATATAGAGGGCGATCAAGCATTGACTCTCTAATGTTGCTCGTGCCCGACACTAGTTCTTCTATAATATAGAGTTAAGTCCTACGGTCTTTTATCTAAAGTTTGGGGCTTGGAATAGTACTACAAGACATCTAACCTTTGGTGCAAAATATTATCTCCTCGGAGGGGGGTCTGATTATCCAAAAGGGGGATGAACATTACCGAAAAAGGAGGTGTGTAGACGGGTTTCTGTCATAGAGCCTATATCTAGGCAAGCCTGGAGAAGACAATTTACCTTGTGGAGGAACTTATCAAATCCGCGACGGCGAAAGGTTTTCAACATGTCAACGGCGCGATGTATGATGACATAGTGGGCCCTTGGACCTCGATAGACTTGATTGATATTTCGTATCTGCACTACACATATAGCTATCAGTCAAAGATCGCGATTTACTTGACGAGACAGACAAGGAAACTAGTAACAAGCCCACCGAGACTGTGAGAAACAAAAACAATCTTTCTATTTTCTATATGAGAGTCTCTCCGAACTCGGTGTTAGTGAACCGGGTTGCTAGCCAGGGCGCCCGGGTTGGCCTTTTGGTCAGGTTAGGCCTAACATCCTAACTCGCTCAAGACTGCGGACCAGGTGCTCGGCATGGTTGCTTAGTCGACTGTTTGATGCTGGCTTCCAGATATTGATGATATCAGATTCATAGCCAAAGCTCAGGATCTGAGCATCCTTGATATCACACCCTAGGGGCGCGCTTGGCCAATGTACACCTGCATCTTTGTGAAACCATGTGCCGTACGCATTGCCGGTCAGTCCATGCACGAATACAATGTCAATGTCCGCCGTGGCCTCAGCGCTACCATCATAGAGTACCTAGATGCCGTAGTTGGGGCCTGGTTTGATGGCGGCTGGAGTCATGGGTTTGTGAAGTGGTCCTTGTCTTTACAATGGCTCGGCGGAAGGATCGTGGGGCCCTGCATGTGGACTCGACTTGGTCGACCGTAGCAAGCCCTTGAATGTCGAAGTCATATCCACCTCGAGGCTTCGTGAACATGAGTGTAGAGACAAGAAGATATACTCGAGGGGCGGCGATGCAGATTTATCAGGTTGAGCGACAACATTGATATGATCGACTCTGGTCCATCAATCAGCTTCCTGGTTGTTATTGTTGGCAGATCCTGCAGCACAACCTTGTTCGACAGCGCCTGCGACGAAGCCACACATACCTTATTCGTACCATCTTGTTGGAACATTGAGTTCCAAGATGTGAGTCTCAAGATGGCGGTAAAATGTTGTTGCTATGTGCTAAATCGCCTTTCTGAAAGGAGTAGATGGGAGGGTAGGCAACAAAGATCGGTTGAATGGAGTGTCTTGGGGTAGTCCGACTTACCACTGCTACTTATCACCGGGGGCAGCTATACTTAATTGTACTGTTACCATTTACCAAATTTACAGATCTCGAACTCCTTTGTTTGGGCCTTGAGGGTGCTTCGGAGCCTAGGATCATCGCTGTTTCGGTCTTGCGACGCGTGATCGAGCCTATTCGCCATCGCGATACGAAACGTCCAGCGTATGCTTGCATGAGATCCTAATTCCACCAACTTCTGGTGCGCCGGACCAAGGGAGTGGGATGAGTAAGAAAAGTGAATGTATTATCCCCACATGCCACCTTCTCCACCGCCGGTGTAGAGCTCCTCAACAAGACATCTTTCTACACAGAGACTACGATGCACCTTGATGGTCTGACTGTGAAGCAAGGTTGGAGAGATGCCAGAGTTTGGAATCTGGTAGCATGATTCGCACCACCATCTATTGCAAGCTTGACACCACCGATCGCAGAGGGACTCTTCGCAACGAGCGAAGAATGCTGGTATTCCACTTTCACTCGTGAGAGGTGCCTGTGCTG
>JAABUL010004728.1_pt1 | contig 17810 bp, 16 predicted proteins | sample 5559151 | NCBI WGS metagenome assembly JAABUL01 (sample SAMN10711876, study PRJNA513368) | rock metagenome | isolation source: Antarctica rocks | place: Antarctica: Victoria Land, Pudding Butte sud | reverse complement strand
TATCGTGCTACATGACGGAACAATTTGGGAAGTTACACGAGTTCTTTCGAAGTATCTGCTTTTATGATACTGACCATACGATCAGGATTGACTATGCTGTTCATCACCCATGGAAGCAGAAGCTATGCCAGATGGCACAAATTTCAACTCAACGCGGAGGTTGAGAGAAGGTATATGACTTTTGTCATACACCACACAGTACGCCAGAAAAGTGCGAACACCAGCCGCCGATCGCCTACGCCATCCAGGCTGCGCTCCGGATCATCGACAAACACAAGACCAGCTGGCCTGTCTTGGCAGGTCCCCATGGCGTCGATACGATCGCTGAAATCAACCATAGGGACGATGATGCTTAGCATTCTAGACCTACCAATCGATTAAGAAATCTGACCATATGGTTTACTGGTATTTCAATTGATTGCTCTCATCTTAAGATAAAGTTCATCTACTGGTCTAGTTCCTAGCCAGACAATTGCAACAGTCATTCCCGATGGCGGCTGTACTGACATTTCGCTAAATAGGTCGCGGAGCATGCAGTTCGATTTCATTCGGTTCTGAGGGTCCGGCCGCCGAGTTGCCATAAGGCTGTTCAAACCCACGGCATAATTACGATGGTTCAAGGTGTTTACATTGTTTACTCTCTCAGATTGGATTCATCACGAGCCGCCCTGGCAATGAGCCAATATGCAGATAGAGCCACGAGCTTCGGAGCTGGCCACAGTGATACCAGTATTTGGGAAGACTTACTTTCACCGGACTTTTGAGGAGAAATTGTCATACCAGTGTGAAAATATCATCAGCATGATATGAAGGGCCATGGTAGGTAACCACCGAGTATCAAATTCGGTAAGAAACTTTCGGTATATTGAGTAAGTCCCACATTTCACACCTCACACCCGAACGGCAAGTGGGCATTGAGAGAGCCCGTCGAAACACGAAAGACTTTTCAGTCATATTTGGGTAGGGACGTTTGATAGCGGATGAAGCTGACGACATACTATAGCAACATGAGTCAACATCCCAATGCTTCATGGGCCCTAGGGCCATATAATAGATGCAGCTACGAGACTACAGAAACAACAAGGACGAGTACAATCACAATTACAAGAAACTATATGCAGCCTAGGCAGAATGAGCCAGGAGTAACACAGCTGCAACCGTTCCAACAGATCTTTTCAAACCTTATATCTTATGGTCTTACTACCGAGAGCTTCCATAGTGCCAGCCAAGGATTGCAGCCGGCTGCCCTGAGTTTCGTGACACTGGGTGCAGATTTCATCACATTTTTAAGACATTAGCATTCAGGTCTGGAGTGTATCTGCCGAGACAGATACCTAGATCCAGACCTTGTGGTTGCATGGTATCAAAGCCTCTCTTTCCGAATCGTACGTCTTCCCGATGATTCTATGACTGCTCGTGCATTTTGCCGCAAGGTCACTTCTTTATCATGAACTTGCCGGCCGAACTAATATACAAGTACGCCATAACAGAAGCAATCTTGTGGGTCGAAAACAGCACAAGAGCAGAAGTCTCCTAACCCTGTTTTGTTTTCTCAGACACAAATTCAATCTCCCTGTCCGTGCCCCACTAAATTCTTGTCCTGCCTTTCGTTCTGCAGTCATGGTACACAGCCATAGTCGGACCTATCGAGCGCGGAGAAAATTGAGATTAATAAGCCTAGTCAAAGATATCTATGAAAGAAAGGGAACGCAGGAGCTGCCTCAAAATTCGGACCAGCGAAATACATTACATCATCTGTATCCCAACCATTGGGATAAGGCGGGCAACCGCCTAATGGAAGCTCATGATGAACTCTTCCGAAGGTTCGTCGCTTCCTAAGATGCTATCAGCTCTATTCGCCGCGATCGCACCACACGACTAGCAAAGTCCTACATCACACTCTACGCCCGCTCCCTCGGGAGCGGGTTCATATCGGCCAGACGACTCTTCAATTCCTACGCCCGCTCCCTCGAGAGTGGATTCATCTCTGCCAGAGGACTCTTCAATTCTTCGATTCCTACGCTCGCTCTCTCGGGAGTGGATCTACCGTAGCCAGATTCTTCTTCATATTTTTTGCCCGCTTCCTCGGTGGAAGAAAGAATCTCAAGCTCGACTGATAAGCCGATCGCTTAATACTGATAGTAGGCTCGGCTGACCGAACGAAGATGGAATTCAAGTTGAAGAATGCCCAACCTGTATCAAGGATATGAGTACGGGCGATAGTGCGCGCGCTGCTATGCACTGTGCACGCTGTGATCGTTCTGACTACCTTCAGTGTATCAAGGACTACCTTCGAGAGGGTTCCTACACCAAATGCCCCTTTTGCAATCTCGCTTTTTTCAGAGCCAAAGAGTCTTGGGCGAAGGCTGAGTTAGATAAATTATTGTATGGTGACGGCTGGGGCTGTCGGCCTTACGAGTGTCATATAGGATGGGCAAAACGAGCCCTGAAGCCACGAAGAAACTTGTCTTTACGATTGTCTGCTCGCGTCTAAATCGGACGCGGAGACCATTGGTATGCATTCGCGTTTCCAGTGAGGTGTTGATGTGCGCACTGCCTCGCGAATGGAGTTCTTGTGTGATCTAGCCACTAATTATCATCATGGTGCTACGACTTTTGGAAGGGCCTCACGGCCAATGATCGCTTTCACCTACTGAGTTTAGGTGAAGTATGACATCCCTGTAAGATGAGGAACAGTTTATGATACAGGGAAGCGCAATGGCAGTCGCATATGTTACCTGGTAGCGAAAGTTCATCCATTCACAAGTGAATCCGTGGATTAGGTTGATGCTGTTTTGGTCACGCCGTGGGGGAACAGAGCCCGGCGGCAGCTGGAATCGACGACGTGCTGTTCGAAGATTGCATCTTGAACGTCAATGTGTGGGGCGTATACCACTACAAAGAGAAGGCTGTCCCAAACGATGTGGCCTTTCCGGCCCGTGACTTTACTACAGCTATCGTCCCGCCTCCCAGCAATGTGATTGGTGAATGCACCTCAATCTCATGCCGGTATCAGAAGCTCCCGTTTCGAAACGCATTGGTGTATGCAATCAAAATGATCGGTCTGTTCTGACCTTCTCATTCTCTCTTCATTCGCGTATTGGCCTTTGGGAAGCGAAGATTGAGAGCAATCGCATGGTTTGAATTGATCTGGAGAAGCCAGCTTCGCTCCCAGACCTTCAACAGGATCAAGAAACCCTCGAGACAAACCGTGGAGAGTCTAGCGCAAGTCAGAGTTGAAGAATGGCTGCAGTGATACTTACGGGTATAGATTGGTGGGAGTACCTCCTCGTCCACCGCTTGACGGCGAAGTGTGATACATGAAGCTCCTCGAGGTTGGGAAGCTCAGAGGAAAGCCGAGATTTGGGTCAGACCATTTTTACTGGCAGTCTTTCTAGCAGCAGCACCTTATGCGACTTCGGACCAGAGACGTGCGGTGTGAGAGAGACCTTTCAGATGTTATATTTCTTCAACGTAGGGAATGTGGATACGACCATACTCTCGTCACTTTGCCGATTTTGATCAGGCTGGTGGCCAACAGAAAGATGAGGGAGAATCCATCAGCGCTTCGTAGCAGCAACCCATTATCCGACTTCGGGCCAGTGACGTGCGCAGAGGAACACCCATGAACAGATTCCTTGTCCCTTGCACGTATGGAGTAAGGATACGACCATACTATTGTCAATTTGCCGATTTTGATCACGTTGGTATCCAACAGAAAGATGAGGCGGAATTTCGTCATCAGCCAACAATCGATGCTGTCAAAAGATCGTGGCCAAGGGTCAGACAGGTCTTACTGGAGCTGCTGAAGCCGCCGACGCACCCCGCCGCTTCCATCAAAGCGTTCGAGAGTAGGAGCTCACTTTTGTGGAGGCAAATCTTCAATCGTTTGCACTCTGAGCGCACGACGCCCTACCTGATTTCATTGGCTACTACCGCGAATTCGTGGAACACTATGCCGCAATCGCCAGGCCTTTGATCAAGTTGAAAACGGGGGGTTTCAAGGGAAGCCCGAACAAAGGGAGTCGAAGAGGAAATGAAAGGCGAGAAGGGACACTCCGCCGCGATGGAAGAGCTCGCAAAGCTTCCAGTTCGACGCCCTCTACGCACTCGCACAGCCAATAAGCTCACGACCGATACTCATACTTCATAGCTACCCCAGGCCGTAGCCCAACGCCGCGGTCAAAGCTAGGTTCCAGGGTATACGAATTATTAAAGTAACAACGGCCGCCTCCAAGGTTACGTTATAGTTCCCTCAGTAATGGAAGGTACCTGCGCTAACTACTACCCTCGCGGAGCGAGGGTCTACTCATTATAGCTATTAAACAGTCTTCATTATTATCAATCGCTAACATCGATAGCATCGGGGTTCTAACCCCTAGACTAGCGCCTGTAATCTTAAGCTCTTACCCCCGCTCCTTATAGAGGTTGTCAACCCTCTTATAAAGCTTCTTCGCGAGGAGGTTCGCGTCGCCTATCTTCTCGCGGGAGCTGTCTAAGTTCCTCAGGAGGCATTCGCAAGGCTGGGTATGTGATGCCTCGCTTCGATACCCATAACGCTGAGGCCCTTCATGCTGAGAAAAACAAAACCCCTGACCGAAGAAGAAATTGACAGTCATTTGGTAGATTGGGCCAGAGTCGGGGCTGACGAGGGCCATATTTGGAGGTTCCCCCCGACTGAGTTTTGTGAACACAGGCTGTTAGAGGAAGATATTACTACGTTCTTACCCTGCAGTCAGAAACTCCTCCAAGTTTAGAGATTCACTTCCTCGATATCCACGATTTCCTGTCACCACGATTATGATCGAGCTTTTCATACAATCGATGAAAGCGATGACGTCTGCCTTATAAGATACCTCCGAGACTCTGTCTTCACTACAATCTCGAAGGCGCACAATCGAGTCCTACTAGTCCCTAACAATCGCTTCCTGAGCTACCAAATTTGGAACGCGCTACCGTCTCACCATAGACTTGACTTCGTCACCTTCCTTGCCTTAGGTCACTATATATATAAAAAAACTCTTGCATTTTCAATTTTCGTGAGTAGATGAGAATATCTTCCTTTGCATGATTTCCTATTTCTTTCACGGTGAGATTTCGGACCATGCTCTACTTTCTACAAGATGTTGAATCGAAGGATCACTACACACAGCTATTCTTATATCGATGCGCTCAAATTGGGACATGCGAAGTAATTCTGATGAGTCGATTATACAAAGCTTACTTCGGTTCACACGCCAATATTGGGTGGTGCTTCTTCATCCAATTAGAAGATAAACCCTCAATTGACCATCCACGTTGAGGAACCCAGGGCGACTGCCATCATCTATATGATATATCACCAGAATCTTAGCATCGCTCGGGTGGAGTTCCTATATGGTTCGCGGGGAACGGCCATGAGATCTTTGACATGTGGCTCGTGAGGTGATGGGTTTAGAATCCTCGCAGCAAAGCACGACTGCCACCTGAAGAGAGTGATGCAAGCGAATCGGGTGATCGTACTTACTGTATCACTAATCCGTGGCGGAAGTAATGGAACAGGGGGAATTTGAGATGAGAAAAACCGCTCACACACGTTTCGACTGGTCGAGATAGACATCGACATCTCGTCTGGATCCCGTTCCCGAAGAGGACAAACCCGAGAAAGACGTCGACCATGTTGCTCAGATTTCGATCCTTGTCGCCTACTTCGTCACGGACGGCGAAGAATACATAAGAGCTACTCGCAGGCTCCCTTTACGCACTTGGTCAAATTGCCATAACCAATAGATGTAGGTCAGAGCGAGCGAGAGGAGCTCAACGAGATCGAAAGCGGATTCCTTTTACTCGTTCCCTCACTCTGGCTCTCCTCATTCGCTCCATCATATGTCGCATCGCGTTCATCAAGGCAAGCGATGATATTTGTGATTATAATAACTCATCTCCACCTTCAAATCCTCATCCTAAAAGCCTAGAGATAGTAAGGCCAACAATTAGTCTTGCAAACCAACAGAACTAGGACGAGACATGGCGATCGATTTCATTGAATGATATTACTACCGAGCAGGTTACATCTATTGACATGAAATCGGCGATAATGACGGGCAAGATCACTACACCAAGGATAGTCACCAATCTTATTAAAAGAGTTCGTAACATTAAATCGAGTAATGTACCACAAGCGTACCTCGAGAGTGCCATCTACGTGATGTTCATCGATCTCAAAGCACAGGTCGTGGTGAATATCCTCCGAGGCCGGTCGGCATCACTATCAGAAACTCCCTCAGTGTCGACTTCACCCCCAGCGCCCCCTTAAGCTATTGGACCTGGATCCTTGCCGAACTCTGTAAGGAGATTCAATCGTGATGGCTTTACCAAGTCACGATTGTCCTGGTTGAGTCATTTCACCGCGTCTCTACCCCTGCTCCTTCTTGGGAGAGGCCGAAGCCGTCAGACTTGCATTCGCTGCACGGTCATTGGTCTCCAGGCGGCTGACCCCAAAGTCACGACTGCACACGGTCCGCTACCAGATGAAGAGAGAGGTCCTGCCACGCGTCTCTAAGCGTGGAGCTGAGGCCGCGGAGGAGCGTGGATTACTAGTGCAGACTTGGCAGTATGTCAATGCCGCGAAGGACGTGCTCGTCGTGGGCTAGGCTGTAGAGTTCACTAAAGCGCAAATTTCTGATGGGATGACCGGAGTAGGTTCAGGCATTTCGGCTATCTGTTCTTGAAAGAATGATAAGGCTATCGTTTTCTCAGTTTAATTCTTTACCGAGTGAGAAGACTTCTCAGTGTTTGAGAGCTGTCGCAGCTCGCTGTAAGACAGACAAAGAGTAAGTCTGCTTCGTATCGGTCTGAACATAAGTTGCGTCAAGTCAGAAATGAGTACGATAAGCATCACAGGCTCACATTGATCAACAAACGGAAAGAGGACTTCGTTAAATTCCATTCAGGCTACAAATTACCTGGAATTGATAGGGCTAAGCTATGGAATCCTGGACCAACAAAAGTCCTGCAGACAATAGGGAACTTCGGATCGGATAGCAAAGGAAAAGAGTCGCAGATAACCAACTCCAGCTTACTTCAGCAGGATCCGGATAATGTCCTCACTCAAGACCACCGGTCCTCCACCACCGATATCCTAAGCAAGATTGATATCCTCCCCTCCTTATTCTTCCAGCTTACGATCAATCCCTAATCCCATCCGTGTCGGTGTCCTAAACATGACGCAACCGTACTCAACAACCTCAAGTAAACGGCGATAGAACAGTTAAAGAAGAAGCAGGTGGGCGCGTAGAGCAACAGAGAAGAGGAGTACTGAACTGGCCAATCGAAATAAGCATCAAGCAGCCATTGAAGGCGGAACCTGGCATATAGATTGGGAATCCCATCCGATCGGAAGATTCACCCTGTCATCTCGGTAGCGCAACTCGAGCAAAACAAAGATGTATTCCATCGAAAAGCAAAGCCTGATCACCCGTCTCTGGTAAAAGAACTCAATAAGGATAGACATACGTACGAACATAAAGAATTCTCCCTATTATCCCACGCGAGAGGCATAGGAACGTGTTTATCACATCCACTCAAATGGAGCAGAACTCGGCAGTGACAGGCTTTATATCTCAAGATAAGACGGAGCATCTCAATTCTCACTCCGGTGATAGCTTGTCTAAGCAAATGATAACATGGCCAAACCAAAACGACTAAGCCCATGACCAGGAATCTATTTCAAGCATTCAGCAAATCAATGACATCGACCATCAACGTCGCTTCAGCGCAAAAGCAAACCATTCGGACGAAATGGATCGAGAAAGGCTCATTCGATTGGAACGATAGCGAACAAGAATCCTATCAAGCAGTCAAGCGAGTAATTAGCACAAATGCCATGGCGGAGCGGACCCTTAGTCACAATATGATCCTGCTACTAATGCAATTGACACAGCTCTGGGTGGTTCCTTGTTTCAGCTCCAGGGCATAGCATCTGGAACGCAAGCCAGCCCGGAGTGGTTAAATCGTTACGACGTGAGACGAAGTTATCGCTGCCTACGAAACTCGTCTGTGAAGAGTAAACCGCCCTGTGGGTAGACAGGGTTTCGAAGTCACAGCCCATCATTCATGGACAGACTTTGTAGTGACGCTCCCTCAACCGGTAAACGGAAGGATGGGCAATACCTTGGCGTGTACGATCACATATACAATGAGCAGTGGGATGGAAAGTCTCCAGTCAAGCGTCTCAGGACCTGTCAAGAGGAATACGAGGGGCTTAGAAACGCGGTCTACAGTCTTAGAAAATAGCGGGAAGTCGGCTTCGCCCTAGAACAGAAAATTACGCGATTTCTCGACGACATCCTAACAAAGCTCAGTATCATGGTAAAACATTCATGCGGCGGTCTTGGCATTGCGGGAGAAAATCTAAAAACCTCTATATGATTAGTACTATACATACCAGCTTATCTCTGAAGCGCATAGTGGACGCCTAAGTAGTCCGAACTCAGCTTTATCTATATCGCTTATCACCTACTACCTCTATTGCTGTCCACCCCCCCTCCTTATAACTAAGACAGCAGCAGGGGCCATATACCCTATAGCAAGATAGTAGGGCCTACAGGGCCTACAGCAAGACAACAGCTGGGCCTACAGTAAGACAACAGCAGTAGCCACATACCCTACAGCAAGACAGCAGCAGGGCCTACAGGGCCTACAGCAAGACAGCAATAGTGGCCACATACCCTACAGCAAGACAGCAGCAGGGCCTACAGCAAGATAGCAGCAGGGCCTACAGCAAGACAGCAGCGGGGCCTACAGCAAGACAGCAGCGGGGCCTACAGCAAGACAGCAATAGTGGCCACATACCCTATAGCAAGACAACAGCATGGCCTACAGCAAGACAGCAGCGGCTACAGGGGCCATGGTAGGGGCGGCGATAGTAGGACTGTAGGCTGGGGCCGTACCGGGGCCCAAAACAATAAGGATCATGTATACAGGACGATATCCAGCTTCATTTTAACTTCGTTAAGTGTCTGTAGGCCATGATTACGAGCGCATGTCGTTGAGGCCTTGCCACCCAGTTTTGGTGGGGGAGCTTCCACGATCTGCGGCCCATGATTTTACCCGCAATGCCAAGACCGCCGCATGAAACTTGTACAATGGTAGTAGTCAGCAGCCGGACTTCGTCCTCAACTACCCTTTCAGACCAGAGAATTTCGAGCCTAAGGAAACCGAGTATGAATTTATCTCTCATCAAGTTTGGGTAGAACCTTAGAGCAATCACTAGCAACCCTCAGCTCGCCGTTGAATCGCCCCCTATATCCCCACGAACCTCAGATCCCATCATCTCCGGTAGGCAACAGTATAAGTCGTAAGCGCAAAGCAGGCGATGAATTAGCCATTACCTCGACTCACGTGTACCTTAGTATAAGGTAATTCTGGCTCCAATCCTCAGAACAACCAAAAGTTACGATACCCAGGGGCGTTGTCGGATACAAGCTACCGATGTCATACTCTATCATATCCCTTACTAGACTGATATACTAACAAGACTTATCGAGGGGGGTTAAGTATACTTCTATATACCCTTCTTTTCAATAGAGCTAGATAACGCTCTATCTAGGCTTAACGCAACACTGCGTCCGCTTCATCATACTTTCTGAAAGTCTCTGCGGCCAGATGCGGCCAAATCGATCATAAGACTCATTCTAAAACATGTGGCTTGTAGCGACCTAGCACTGACGAAGCTACGTCCAGCCTGCTATATTCCCTATCAAAGCTAGTTCATCTGAATGTTGGTGTAAAATCCAAGGGTCTTCGGGTATAAACCTCCAGATGTCCTCCTGGACGAGAGATGGACACGTCTACAGATATCCCCATCAGACGTCTTCCTAACGAGCCTCCTACCGCACGCTCACTTCGCTATCTCAATCGAAAAGGCCACTTTCCTTTCCTAGACTTGCCCAATGAAGTACGTAACAACATCTCTGAGTGCGCCATTCCGGAAGCGCGCTATGCAATCGTGTGGGTTGAGAATTTGCTCCTGTCCCGGTACTGAGCGCCTTCTCCAGGTACCTCGCCGCCCACTCCAACTACGCCGGGTACAACTATTACCAGCTCCTCTCCACCCAGACGCGCGCGACGACGCGGTCGGGCCAGCACTTCTTCGTCTTCTCTAGCACGTTCAACACCCGCGCCTGGGCCCCTCCCCGCCTCCACCGGGCCCTGACCCTGGGCCAGAGCGTCGTCGTGCCCGGCCTCGTAGGCAACACCGGCCACCCGATCAAGGGTCGAGCGTTGCATCTTGACAACATCTGGATCACGGGATAGGGCGCGACCGACGAGTTCGACTGCCAGCTGCAGGCGGCCCAGTTCGTCTATAGTTGGGCTATGGGCGACCCCGGTACGTCTGTTGGGGGCCCGACCCCAGCGTCCAACCGTACGTGGTACGAGTGGATACGGGGCGTGTCATAGCCTCACAAGGAAGAGCTTGAGGAGCATGACGAAGATAGTTGACTAGCCGACCAAGCGCACCGGAGTGAAGAAGAGTGGGGGACGTTCTTGTGCTTGCCGAGGAAAAACGGCCTGAGTGTAGTCTCTAGACAACAATTTCATGATGACTTCCTAGACTTCAAGTACTTGGACGGGCATCTTCAGCAAAACCTTTTTACAAAAAAAGACTGGCGACGAAACATTCCATCACATAAGAGAGGCGGAACGCTGTATTAGATGGTGGTCACAACGGATGAGGAAAAGCATTACGAGAATTTTCGGCATGGGCGACATCCGAACACTAGCCTCGCACGCGTGGCAAGGGAAGCAAAACAACGGGGCATACCATGAGGACATGGCGACCTTTTTCCGGTGGGCAACTGCTATGATTGCTGACAATTGCTTGGCTGGAAGTACATAGCCACAGGTAGCCACCAAGTAGCTATCATCAAAACTCAATAACCAATCAGCCAATGAAATGCTTTACCAATGCCTTGTTTTGTACCTCGCGAATTAGAACCTTAACATTTATAGGATTAGTTGAGCTTGCTCCTCTTCTGCCACATCGATTCCCCATCCGTCTCCTACCTTGAGTTCCGAGGAGTCTTCTTGGATGCTTCCCTATGGTGACTTGGATACCATGAGCGATGGACTTAGGGTTATCACTCGAGCGTCGTCGTGGTAGGTCCGCCCCCTTTTCAGTAGGCCTGTGTCCAAATTCGTTAAGGCTTGGTGATAATCTCCCGAGCAGGAGGTAGAGTAGCCGTACCACCATTCATACTTTCCCTAGCGGTGTAATTCCTCACGCCAGGATCATCGACCCGTGGACACTAGCCGGGAGGCTCGCCGTCTACACCCTCGGACATAGCCAGACTTAAATCGACAATTTCGCCTAAGCTCCTCTCCGCGCAAGATCTCGCCCTGTACTGGAGGGCCGACCCGAAGTAGCAGGAGCAAGTCTCTGACCTACAGAAAGCCCGGACCAATGCCTGATCAGTTGGTGAACGCGTTGCCTCAAGCCGAACGGACTGTGCCTCCGCAACATCGTCCATGGACGATCTCAAAGGAGGATTAGTGGAAGTGGCGAATGAGTCGCAAGATGCCTTTCGATGTCATTGAGCCATGAGGACATGGTCTGTCTTTCATTTGTTGGGGACAACTGTTGTAAGGACGACCCTTGCCTTTGCCTCGTAGTCATAAGTAGCAGACTCTAAAGGAGGCAGGTAAATCAAGCTTACATACCACTCCTTTGCCTTGAGGCGCATTGCATGTCCGCTGCTTTATGCGTGGTTTTCGCTGTGATTGGTAGCAATACTGACAAGATTTCTTTTAATCCAATTGGAAAAATCCTCGCGCCAAAGTCGAACGTGCTTACATATCACTTAGTCATTTTGCTTAGTAAGCATCCTTTGCGGTTTCGGCTCCCGTAGGATAGGGCTGAATATATTGGCGCATATTGCGCATTCCCAGTCGCACCTAGTAATAGCGACAGCGATTATAGGCGGGACAAGCACAATAGATATATAAGTGACACCTCTGTTACTACGTACTTCTATATACGTTCGATACGCACAGCGCGCATCATATTAAAGGGGTCTGTCCTGAGCCGTACCCGTCAAAAAGTGGGATACAGACACTTCCCCCATCATTTGTGACTTCATGGCAGAGTCTCTGTGTTTCTGCTTATGTTCGCTGCTTTATGCTTGGGATACTTCATCTGCGCTGAAACCGTCCGTTTTGCTCATGCTTCAGGTCTCTGCAATCGTTAGGCAACACTATGAGTAGCAATCGATATGGTAGAGCGCGCAATTCGATACGCAAGCCGACAGCAATTCCAATGGCAAAAACAAACGTTGCGTGTATACCGGGCCTACGCACGAGCCTATATTGATTCCTCAGCTTCAGCAAGTTCTCATCTATCCTCGCCCAAACGAAAAATAGCATCGTGGTCGAAAAGTCCCGGAAGTAACCTTCGTTTGGCGTTATGGGTTCCCTGGAGGACGAGCTCTGTATTTTCCCACTACCTGCCTGTCCGCGTTGGCCGAGATCACTCTACAGGTCCTTGCCAGGAGCTTACGGATGACTTGTGTAACGTCTGCCGAAAGCTCGACCTTGCCACAATTTTCGCGCACGGGATCAATGAAGATCGTTCACTGGCAGCGGAGGAAGCGGAGCATGGCACCTATGTGTTAGCTGCACCTTCACCGGAAGTGGAAAGAATATGGCTAGAGGAGCGACAGACTGAGCGATCGAGTAGCCTCAGTGCAGAGGACCTTGATCTGATGAACGATATACAAAGACCAGCAATCGATATCGGCTATCTAGACACAATGATAGGTAAGGCGGCAGATTGTGTACTCTGTGACCTCATATCCGTGGCTGCGGTCGAGTCATATCCAGAATTGTTCGAAGTGGATGATGATAAAGGAGTTATTCTTGACACAGACCTGGATGTGCGATTTAGATGTTACCTGTTAACATTTCCGGCGGACGAGACCGGAGAATTCAGGTCACAAGTCACAGGACCGTCAGCTACATATATTGAGATCCAGCTTCGTACAGCAGACGGTAATAAACTTCCGCGCAGTCATTATCTTCTACAAGATGCTCGTGACGCTACACCAGGTCATACCGAGCACCTCCCAACATCCGCAGGCGAAGGTACTCGCACTTGCCTATACAATGCCCGTCCACTTGGCGGCGCCCAAGTTGACTTTGGATTACTTCAAAGCTGGATGCACTTCTGTGAGAATCATCATACATATCAAGGCTGCACTTATAAGCCATGCGATGTATCACATTCTTCCATGACCTTCAGGGTCATAGATGTGCATAATAAAACAGTCATCGATGCTCCATCAGGTTGCAGGTACATAGCACTCAGCTATGTCTGGGGTGCATCGCATGCTGAAAGCCTCAGTCCTGGTAGAGATACCACAACACCTGTTTTCTCTACTCCCATGAAATTGCCGGACACTCTACCCGGAACTATAAAAGACGCGATCCACCTTGTCAAGCAGCTTGGCGAGTCTTTCCTGTGGGTAGATATGTATTGCATTGACCAATCCTCCCCTACGGACAAAGGTTCTCAAGTTGAAGTTATGGACCGAATCTACGGCAATGCCTTCGCGACTATAGTCGCAGCTTATGGTGACAGTGCTGATGCTGGGTTACCCGGCGTTCAACTAGAATCCAGACATCCCGAGCGACAGCATTGGGAGGACGTCAACGGGACTCGGGTCTTCGTTTCCTTGCCTTCACTGCGCACAGAATTGTTTAGACATCCCTGGAAGAATCGTGGTTGGACGTATCAAGAAGGACTGCTTTCGCGAAGATGTCTGATCTTTACTGAGTCCCAAGTCTACTGGAAATGTTCTGCAGAACTTCTCGCCGAAAGTATTGCGGAACCCAAAGATTCACAGCGGATGTTGCTTAGAGCTGCTCTGTGGCATAATACTTTTAGTGACCCATTCCTAATTCATTCCATCACCGGCGACAAAGATCTACCCAGCAAGACCTTGGTCACCAAGTATGGAGTTCCCTATCTGAACTATGTGCCACTCGTCGAGCAGTACACTTCGAGAGATCTGACCTTCCAGAGCGATGCATTGCCAGCAATTAGTGGAATACTTAATGCTCTGAGCCGGAATTTCGGCTCCAAGATGGTGTGGGCCCTTCCCGACTCCATCTTTGACCTTGCTCTCCTCTGGAAAGTGGAGACCAGACTGCGCGACTCCACTGCGCGAAGACCGAATGTACCAAGTTGGTCATGGGTATCTTGGTCGGGAAAGGTCACGTATGATCGTGAGATTCAGGCAGGATATGTCACCCTTGGAACCCACGCGTTGCCAGTGAATGAATACTGGTACCAACGCATTGATTCACAGAAAATGGACAGTGATGCTATTGAGGAAGATTCTGAACAAAGCGACGGCAATGAGCAGGAATCAGTATCCAATGACAATATCCACAAAGAGAATTGGTCGACCGGTCCACTCGCACCTTTCCTATATTTCTCCGCCGACTCTGCAAGATTCACCCTACAACCAACCGCCAAAGAGCTTTGCCAATTCTGCATAAACCCCAACATAAGCTCCACAACTGCAGCAGACGAAGCCTTCGAACCAGATATTGACGAAACAATCTGGATCGACGACCCTTGGGATGGTCAACCCAACCCATATAATGATCAAATCGAAGAGAGAAGGCCACCAATGGAACGCTTCGTAGGCCAAGAATGGGAATTTATCAAGATGTCAGTGTGGGATGAAACCGAGGTTCTCCAATATGAGATAGCGGAATATGCGAAATACAAAGAGCGGGTGTATAATGTGTTGATGATTGAGTGGAAAGGCGATACGGCGTATCGTGTCGGGATGGGACATGTCAAAGCCAGTATCTGGGAGAAAGCCGATGCTGTGAGGAAGAGCATTAAGCTGGGTTGATCAGCAATCTCACGAGTCAGGACCGCATATATTCTCCCTTTGACGTGATAACTCAAGGATGCGACCACACTTCTATCAATTTACCGATTTTAGTCACCCTTCGGTCGACCGAATAGACGGTTGGTGGAACATCCTCATCAACCAATGCCCGATGCTGTCTTAAGATTCTGGCCAAGATTTAGACATCTCATAGTATAGACTTCCAGCTGGAGCTCTTCCAAAACCGCCGACAGACCATGTGGCTTCCATGAAAGAAGTCTTCGACGATAAGACCTCCTAATACTTAGCAGGTGCAGCTCAATCACCGTATACCCCCAATACCTCAACCTTCCGTTCATCGTTCCCCAAGATCGAGGAGCAAATGAGGGAGGCGTTACAGATACTCAAAGAAGAAGAGACCGTGGCGCTAGAGCGTCATGTCTAAAAGGGAACCAAAGCGGCGTACCACAAAAGGAATCGTTAAGCTATTGAGGCGGTGACAAAGAGAGATCTCAAGAAGCGCAATGAAGACGGAAGTTCACCAAAAAGCACTAGCCATTCTTCAAGAGTAATCAGGCTTGAGATTAAGGAAGTATCAGCTAAGCCAGCGTGGGAAGATATCAAAGTGAAGATTGAGCGGGAGTGGCGGTTAAAGCCCAGCTGAAGCAATTTAAGCAGATAGACAGGGTTAGGCCCGCGAGCTACACTGAGCAACTATCCCACAGGGAGCTCCACCCCATGGTGAATTCCCAACGACCGCTGGAAGAGTTGGCCACGGATTCTGTGGTTGACCTGCCATTGACAGCGAAGGGACATAACGCTCTGTTAACGGTGACGACTAAGTTTTCCTAATTTGTCCGAGTCGTCCCTGGAAATGAAACCGACACGGCAGAGACGTGGGCTGAGGCGATACTTTTATTCTGTATACCGATTATGCCATTAAGTCTGAAATTTACCTAAGGGAAGGCCTGTCAGGGTTGCTTTTGAGTTGGTAAGCCTAGCAGTTGAACTACATCATCAAATAGTTCCTGCCGTAGAAACCGAAGCATCCATATCCCCCGGATCAATGGTTCATTTTGCTTGGTAAACAATTAGTTTTAATAAAACTGCCGTGAACATCTACGGGAACAGGTCATTCGACTATAGGTCTCTTGGATAACTATTCAAGACTCGATGTATTCCTAAATGTATTGGTACCTAATTTCCGTCTTGAACGCAGATCACCTCTCAAGCCAGTATACCAGGTGCGTTGAGGACATGATGCAAAGGTTGGAAAAGATGAATCAGATGAGGACAAGTTCTGATATCATCAAAGGCTCCCTTACTGATCTTTGCCCTTGACGCAAATTCCACCGCCAAGTTCTGGGGGACCGAAAGGTAAGCTGCCGCGATGGCATGCATGTTGTTGTAAGTACAAAAAGTACGTTCTTAATTTGCAAATTCCTAATGGAATGTACATCGTTAATGCAGAGTTGAGGATATGCCGAAAGGCATGGAGTAGCCGCTCGCAGCTTTGTTACTTCAGGTCTCGACAGCAAACATTCTCAACCACGACTATAATCAGCAGCCTCAAGTACATGAGGAACAGGTTGGAGTACAGCGGATGCAGCAACCTCACCATCCCACTAGGCGTCTGCTAAACCAGCAATGGTATTAAATGGGGTCTCACATCGGATTATTCAACCCCTCCTCTTATGGAGTCAGCAAAGGCTCCGCATAAGCATTTCATTGGGGCCAAATACCAAAAGTCAGCAAATGCTGCACGCAATCTTGCGGAGCCAAAACGCAAAAAGACCACAGAACTTATCGAACAGTCGATCGACCTTGAAGCAAACGTGAAGCCCTTCCGAGGAACCCTTTCCAAATATACCCAAGTAGAACGAAAGTTTGCAAGTTAGGACTTCCCAGGAATAGAAGATGCAGGTACTATCGTGGGACGAAGCTCCCCTTAGGGGGCTAGGACCAGACCCCACCGAAATAGAAAGGCTCGGGGTTGCTTCGGGTAGTGCATAGCTTTATGGCGTTGAAACGTTGTAGCATTAGGTCAGTATATCCTATGCAGCATGTGGAAGAGGTGCTAGACATCTTAATCAGTTAGGCTCATACTTTACATATGCAAGGCTGACAAAAGACATGGATATTCGTTGCTCTGTCGCCCCGAGATCAACCGTCATCGTTGATGGGCAGATACTGACACTCATTCATAAGTGTAGACCGTCGGGGTCTTTACCATATGGTGTGTAATCTTTACATTGTGCTGGTGGATGCATCACCATAAGCCCAAATCCGCGTATTTTAAGACATAGCTTTGCTACCGGGGTGTAAGTGGTTCGACCATGTCGAGCTTGTAATGAACCAAAGCGTCTAGAGCTCAGCTGGGGATGGTACTCTGCTTGTGGGCGGCTACCCGTAACTTTTACACAGAGTTAGTGAGGACTGAGGCATGTAACTCTTTCTACTATTACAGTATGCAACCTCTGGGGGCGGCGTACTAAATAAAGTACGGGCCAGCCCTGCCTCGCTTCGAAGGCCAATCATAACTCGGTACATGCAACATTCAAGGCGAGCCCCGCCTTGTAAGCGAGTAAGCTAACATTAGCCTATGTGCCTATCAATCAAGCATCTTCACTGTTGTCTCTAACTCTCAAACAGATATCAACGGCTTTCTATGGATGAATCTTCATGGCCTTTTGGTGTTCTTCTACGCAAAGATATACGCCTCGAAGTTTCCGAAATGTGTATAGGTTCCAATCACGTCAACATGAACGGCTGGGCAGTGACTTCAGATGCAATTTAGCCACGCGCGTTCCGTCACGCTAAAATGGTCCTGGCATTGTGGCGTCTGCACGGTATTCGCCAATCAATGCGTCACGCGCTGGAGATTGCCCATTTGGGGCAGGCGGCATTCAAGATTCAATTGAAGAGGAG
>JAABUL010004725.1_pt1 | contig 17817 bp, 32 predicted proteins | sample 5559151 | NCBI WGS metagenome assembly JAABUL01 (sample SAMN10711876, study PRJNA513368) | rock metagenome | isolation source: Antarctica rocks | place: Antarctica: Victoria Land, Pudding Butte sud | reverse complement strand
GCATTCGACTGAGGGGCAGCAGGGCTGACCACCGCCGCCATTTGCATGCTCAGCTCAGGTCTGCATCTTATGCTTCTATACTTCCCAGCAGTGCTGGCGCTCCTGCTCCAGCAGCTTTCCTCATCCCAGATGAGGGCAGGGCCTGCCCTCAGCCGCTGACAGCGGCCAAGACTACCAGATGCCCGGTGAGAATTCCCATGTCAGTGAAAACTCGCGGCCCCACAGAGGCTCGCCCTCCTGCTGCCGGCCGTGAAGCGCATCCGCCTGCCACCAAGCGCCCTGTATTTGCGCCGCTGGGGTTTTCAGCGATGCCGTGTATGCGTCCTTGCCCGTTGGGAAATTGGTGAAGAACATGGCCTGCAAATAGTGACCAAGTCGAATTGTGATGGCTCAGCGTCAAAGTCAGCTGCCACAGAAGTGGAGCTGCGAGCAACTGACGAGGCATCATGGCTGTCAGTGGAGTAAATGGCCACCCCCTCGGCGGCTGCACATGCAGCTTGTCATTGCTGAACGCTTCCTCTGCAAATTCTGCGGGGCTGCGGCAAAACATATATATGAAGGCCTTCTGTACCCCGAACCGACAAAATGCAGACCTGACTATCTCTCAATGGTGTATTGATCACCTTGTCCGGGACCAGCTCCTTGAAGTGGTAGCCGCGCAGGCGGTGGATGTACGCTGTGAAGGGCGATCCATAGGTGCCCAGGAAACGTCCCGCCAGGCTGCAGATCACCTACGAGTCGGCCACGCGACATTAGTGTAGATATTAGCTAATGCGAACTATAGTTCGCCACATCCACGTTAGTTATGACCCGCAAAGTCCAAGTGCTGAGCTGTACAAATGGCTGTGCAGCAAGCAGCATGCAGCTTTCAGCTGTGCCCACATGCGAATCATGACCAGCGAGTGCCTGTCCGGACCAATGTTCTGTCTGTACTTCCACCGAAACATCTTGCACAGTAGAGCAGGGGCAAAACAAATTGCGCACGCACGAAAGGCGCCTGGCAGCATGGCGCGACGGCGTCAAGCCGCATAGCATACTAAACTTCAACTGAAAACCAAGAAAGCGCGCCAGGTTGATGGAGCTGACGTGCGCAGGCGGCAGCCATGGCAGCATGTCTGGCGCGATGGCTGCAACAATCTGCATGACGTGTTCAGGGTGGGAACTGATTCAAAATGAAAGCAAAAAAGCGCGCCTGGCTGATGGGACCGGTGTGGGCGGGCGGCAGCCCCGGTAGTACCCATGGCGCAATCGCGTCAAGCATGATTACTTTGGCTCAATTCAATGTGGAAACAAGGAAGTGCGCCTGGTTGATGGAGCCGGCGTAGGCGGGCGGCAGCCCCGGCAGCACCTGCGGCGCCATGGTCTCCAGGCTGCTCTGGGGCTCTGTTCTGACTTCAATCACCCTGAACCTGAAATCAAACAAGCGCGCATGATTGACGGGGCCGGCGTAGGCGGGCGGCAGTCCGGGGAGCGCCTGCGGCGTGAGGGTCGTCAAGGGCCAATGACAACTTTCGTTGGAAGTGTTAAGACACCAAATCGCGCCTGGTTGATGGGGCCGGCGTAGGCGGGCGGCAGCCCGGGGAGCACCTGCGGCGCCATGGTTTCCAGGCTGTTGACAAGCGGAAAGTTTGCCCGAGCAGCCGACCAGCGGCTGGCGTTGTAGCCTGCGGGGCCGAAGGACAGCCACACCACCGCGTTGGGGCCTCCCAGAGGCTCCAGGGCCTGCGCAATAATTGGTTCTTTATGGAGCGCTTTGCATATCCCTCAAAGTGACGAAGGGTGACCGCGGTTTAAGAGGAGAAGCGGCAGGAAGTTCCATGTGGACGTGTCAACCCTGCTTCTGGGCGGGGCTGGACACCATGTGAACAGGGAGCTCAGATGCAATCCACGCAGGTGTGTTCAGTGTCACGACTCTGCTTGAAATTGGGCAGCAGCAGCTGCTGTGGCAGCCGTCCCGCTGCAAGCCGGCAGCCGTATGCAGCAGGGTGCGCTATTTTGCAACGCTTGCCCACCTGCTTCATCCGGTCCCGCAGTGCTTCTGGGCTGATGGAATACTGCACAAAGCGTCCGGCGGCAGCGGAAGGGTCGTCGTGCACTGCAGCAATGCTCGTAAACGCCTTGGAGTACTGCTTCTGCACCGCGTGGAGGACCTTGCATACAGGCACAGCAGCTCGCTCGGTGGGGATGGCGTTGGATCGGGTATGACCAACAGAGAAGCCGTGGTTGTAGCTGGGTCTATGTCATGCGTGCCGCGTGCCTGATTTCCAATTCCAGTCGATGCATTAATTAGCTTGCTTATAAGCAACTGGCCGCAAGTTGATTTATTTGGTGAGCACTTAGACAATACATGTCGTTTGATACCGTGGCTGCTTCCATCATGAGCGTGAACAGCGCACCTTGGAGGCATTGGCGAAGACGGCCTCCCTGTAGTGGAGGTGGTCCCGCAGCGCCGCGTTGTAATGGTCCCGTCATGGTAGGCTGGGCCAAAACCTGCATCGGCAGCCATTCGGCACTTCGCTGGCTGTTGGCAGGTTCAGGCTTTGTGGGTACGAAAATGCCAGAGACAGGCAGGGAGCTGGGCTGGTGCACACGCTGCTGTCACAAGAAGGACTGCCCGTCGAACGCTGTAGTGATGCGCCTCACTGGTGGCGTCAGATGCACAATTGTAGAGACACTGGACAGGAGGTGGCGGCAGAGCTGAAACAGGAGTCACCAGCGGCATCCTGGCGGCGCCATGTGCATCAACAATGCCGACCAGAGTCAGTTCTGAAATCGATCACGGGTGTATATCGAGTTTGTTCGAGAATTCCATTTCGATTCGGCGCACCAGAAACCGGCTTGGTGGCCAAACAGGCGCTGCTGCTTGGCTTCGTCCTCCCAGAAGTGCAGCGTCTGAGCCTGCAGCAGCGGAAGCGGAGCCTCGGTATCGGGAGCAGCGCCTCAGCAGCAAACCCACACTGGATAGCCGGCGAATGCTGTGCAAGGCGACATTGGCCCGAGGCCCAGGGGCTCCAAGGTGCGGTGCAAGCCGCGCTGCAGGGTGGGCTGCAGGAAGGAGGCAGCGGCTGTGGCAAGGCGCACAGGCTATGCATCTGGTGAGCAGGGAACGATCATGTGGTGTTGCGCTGACACAACGGCAGAAAGGGAGGAAAGGGGAAACCTCACGACTCACCTCCTGCAGGTCAGGGGTGTAGGCGACGATGTCGGCAGACTGGCCGCAGAACTGCTGCAGGGGGTGGGCTCTTCGCGGCCCCACGCCCCAGCTGTCAGCCTGTCGGGCACCTGCCAGCGCGTGCAGAGAGCGACTGAATCAAGTTTTGAAATTTCGATGCAGCAGGTAGTCCCTCACCTTGTAGCCGTCCAAGAGCTGTGTCACGATGCCTGTGGATGGCCGGCAGACGCGCAGAGGTGGATCGCAAACCCATAGCAACACACTGACAACGTTAGGCGTCTAGAGCATCGCATCCGTGCTTCACCTCTGAGAAGCGATCTGAAAAGCCAGCTTTGCGGCAGCACACCGGAAAGCAGTCGTCGGCGGCGCTCCAGGCGGGGCTCACAGTCGCGTTGTCGGCGCCATGCAGGAATATCTGCACTGCCTGCCGCCTGCTGCGTACGAGGTTTTCGCGGGGCACGCCCCTGGGGCACCCCACCGTAGCACCGGCTTGTCAACAACGCGGCCAGGACATGCTTGAGCACGTGCATGAATGTGAGCTGCCCAGATGGTCAAACGCAAAGCCGTGTCGATAATCATAAACACTGTGACATCATGGTAGCTGAACGTTCGGGTGTTGGCACGCCACAGCATGACAACAAAGAACCTGCTGCTTGATACTCCACAAACTCCGCATGCATATGCTCACAATTGCACAAGGGCAGGCAAAAATCGGGGCGCGTCAATGAAGATGTGTGCTTCCGAGATGCATACAGGTACTCCTGCGTGCTGCAGACCGGCATCTGCCGAAAGTGCGCCGGGTCAACCAGACGGACATTGCATTGCCTTTTTTGCTGAAAACAGCGCACCTTCCGTACTGCTGCATGCTGCAGACAGGATTCCAGCTTCGCAGTGCCTCCCAGTCCCACACATCCGCAAAGCCGGCGCCAGGCGCATCCGCCGCCCGGGGCTCATCCAGGTGCCCTGGCAGCACCAGCGTGCGACCAAATGTGGCGGCCATGATGACCAGCACTTCCACCTGGCGGCGGCAAACAAAGCCTTGAGACACTGACTACTGCTGCATACGTGGAGAACTTACGAGTTAAGAGACACGGCGTGGGGCCAAGGGCGGCGGCCATGACGACCGGAACCTCTACCGTTGGGGCGAATCGTTGAAAGTTTAAGGTGTAAGGTGTTTTGAACCTCAAACCCCATGCCTGCGTGTGACGGCCGCATCCGTGGCAGGCCGCAGCTTCCACGGCATTCCTGCAGTAGTCTGACAGCGAGGGTGCAGCTGCGCAGTCTGGGTTTCCAAATGTCAGATTCCAAAGCACCTGCAGGCGGCCGTGGTCCAGGCTTCCAGAGTCCTGCTCGAAGGTGATGAATCGCTCTTTGTCCGTTCGGACAGGCCAGAAGGGCATGGCCGTTGGCTCTGCAGCCATACGCAACGTTGCGTTGCTGTTAACAGGCTGCCATCAGGATCCAGGGTGCGGGTCAACCAAGCGCCCAGTGATAGAGTCTGAGTCATGTGTCCTGTGACCCATGTGCGTCTCAAGACAAAACCTGAAAGCCACACTGGCAGGCAGATGCGGATGAGCCGGCACTGCACCCGACCATCCTGTCCAGGGCGCAGCGCAGATTCGCAACAGGCAGGCACCACCAGGTATGTCTCATCAGACGTCAAGGTTCCATACAATGGCGGCGCACTGAAGACGGGGCGCGAGTGCTTCCAATACAGCATGGCCTTGAGCAGCCGCTGCTGCTCCAGGGTGTCCACTTTTGCCGCCAGCTGCGCATGGCTTGGGCCACCTGCACCACATATCGTTCATACATCAGGACGTCAGCGCCCCAAAGCAGATGGGCTGCTTGCTGTAGCTTCGACGCTTTGTGAGATGGCCCAGTCGTCAACAGCGTGTGAGCTTGCTTGCGCGCGTCATCGCTGATGGGTGCCCTGCACGCATGCCCTTGCAGAGACCGCCCTTGCAGAAAGATGACGCACCCACCATGGGGGAGATATGGCACACGGCAATGCAGAAGCGATCTGGTGGCTTCGGCGCCATCACGGGACTGCAGGGCGCCTGCCCTAGAAGCGCATTGCCGTCATTATTTTGTGCTGCATTGGTGGCATTGGCAGCTTGCTGTGCTTCCTTCGCAAGGTACTTCTGCAGCGGCGAGCGGCTGCCGCCGTCGCTGCTGCGGCGCCAGTAGCGGTGGGAGTGTGCAGAGCCTGCCCTGAACAGCAGCACAACGGCTCCGCCCAGCAGTAGGGGCAGTATCAGCCAGGCGGCCGTCACGTGTCGCCTGGACTGGGCAGCCCTATCCGCCTGCAACAGGGTGGACAAGCGAAAGCCTCCTGGCTTGGTCATCGCACATGCACAGCAGGGTTCTTTTCGTCGTGCGTCGGTCGCCTGAGGTGAGGCGTTGCGGCCATTCAAGCGCTACGATCGAGACCAGACGCTAGAGAGGCTGTCTTCGGCCAACAGCCGAGGTCAAAATTGCAGATTGATGCCAACAAGCTCGAGCCCGATTCGACGTTGGCGTGTCCAAGGCGGCAAATACGGCGGTCAAGAACGGCTGCAGAACGGCCGTTCCATAACGGCTGCAGCGGCCGATTCCGCGCCGAGCCTCGGCCGATGCGCCGGGGAAATTGAGTTCTGTTGCAACTCGCTCTTCAAGCCACACAGGACATACAGCACACACACTCCACCGTCCACGATGTAGATTGGTCCCCGCCAGACGTGTCCCAGGCCAGTCTGCCATTCGAGGCCAATCTCTTTTGCCATACTGCTGGGCATTAGGCTGAGCTGTTTAGCCATTAGGAGTCGGCCTGGATTGAAGGTCATTGTAGAAACCTAAACATCACCCCCGGGAATCTCGACGCAGGCGCTGAGGTGGCGTCGGACGCGCACCGGCACAACGGAGATTCGAGGTGCCGCGACGCGGACAGCGCGCCGGTGAGTTGCAAACCTTCCGAATCGGTAACTGCGTCGTAGAGAAACCCTTTCAAAGGGGCGGGTGGGTGGGAAAAGCTTTGAAAGCCTCTCCGGTGCAAAAAGCTCAGACGGTTGCCAGCAGCGTGTGCGACGCTGCTCGCACAGCTGTGCCGCGCTTGCTGTGACTTTCCGCGCGCGATGTTAAGGTTCACCTGCGACTTATGCCCTGATTAGGCACCACTTGGCATTTCAGCAAAAGAGATTGCGAAGGTTACACCTACATGATGGGAGAGGTGCTGCGCCCCCTGAGAGGGGGCCAGCTCGCGAGTGAGAGATTAACGACCATGATAGACGATACACAGTCGGCATTTAGAAGCCAGGCCCAGGGCAAGGTCAGAATGTGCTGCTGTATGCAGCAAAGTTGCAAATAGATCTAGGATTCTTTCTCAGCATTGAAAAGTGCAGCCTTGTGCCAGTTCAGCAGTTTCTCGGCCTTATCGTGGACTCGCAGCAGCTGCGCTTTGTGGTGCCAGCAGACAAGATAGCTAGATACAAGCGGGCTGCTGCGGCATTCCTGCAGCGGCAGCATTGCTCGTCCCGACAGATAGCCCAGCTGGCAGGGCTTATGCTATCGTTTGCACCTGCGGTGGCGCTGGCTCCGCTGTTTACGCGCCATCTGCTGCAGGCGGCCCCTTCTGAAGCCATGGGGCGCCGCCGACGTTGAATTGCTCTTGCCTGGTCTTCAGCATCTGGTTAATGCTGGAGCTGGACATTAATGTCCAATGCATTGGCTTGTCAGCAAAAGCGAGGCGATTGCGTTGCAGTGGTCGGGTAAAAATCTTCATTGCAAACGCTGCATACTGCAGGCCACACTGCTGCAGCCACCATGCACAGCACAGTTCCTGCTCGCATTCAACGAGCACCTTGATGGGCACACGGCTGATGTTGGCCCGCCACGTTTTGGTGCCATCGGGTCTGAAGAAGTACAGACGATCAGGCTCCAGCTCGCCGCCACTGCGGCCTGCAGACCACAGCTGAGAGCAGGCGGGCTCGCCACCGGGAGTGATGAAGTCCACATCCCTCAGGCGGGCAGCATTATCGCCTCTGAGTGCGGTATGCCACAGCAGGCTCACCAGAAAGCCGTCTCTGGCAAGCAGGGCCGCCAATAGTGTGCCAGGCTCAGACTCTCGCAGCGCAGTCGCCGATGCCGCCAGCATCCGATGCTAGCAGCCGCCAGCCAGCGCTGGCGGCATCGGATGATCTGACTCGCTTGCTCGAAGCTTACTGGCACGGCCGCGCCTTGGCAAACGCCTTTGTCCCGCATAGCATTGCAGTAGCCTTGACGTAATTCGGCAATGCAGCTGCTGCGCACAGGATTGCCGTGCTGCACGCCATTCAGCAGCTGGTGGGCGCCATTTCGCCCCTCAATGTGCTCGAAGTGCGAGCTGAGGTGCGACAACATGTTGGCCAGGGACGAGGGCGCAGCGACGCGCTCACCTGTCGAGAGTTCCGAGCCCGTGTGCTTCGGCAGCTAGTGCATGGTCACGTAGGCCAGCAGCGCCTCCGGCGAACAGGTGGTCAGGCTGCAGTGACGAGAAGCGAGCCACTGCTGCAGCTCTGCAGCATGCCGTTCCCGAGCTGCAGCGGTGGCAGGCTGCACAGCTTGCGCCATGAAAGCAGCCGCCGCCTTTAGGCCTGCTGTGAATGTCTGCTGGGCCGCCTGCAGGCTGACGGACTGGCAAGCAGCGGTCGCCTCCGCAGAGGCTGGCCGCCGATCGGCGCATTGCGGCATCGTGCGAGCCACAGCACCTGCGTGTCTGGCTCGCGAGCCAGACTCGCAGGTGCTGTGGCTCGCACGATGCTGCAAAGGCAGCTGCAGTGTCATCAACGCCGTCGCATACCTGCATGGAGCTGGAGGACATCGTCATCGTTATCGAAGCGAGACAGGAAATATCAAGTGAGAAACTTCGAATGCCGCAGGAGCGGCCAGTGTAGCAGCGCCATCAGGCACTGCATGGAGCTGCTGCGCCGGCTGCACCTGCGGCCGCGCAGAAAACAAGTGTCAGCGCGCAGTGTTGGGCACTGAATGTTGGGTGAGGTTTAGGTTCCTACAATGGAGCCTTCAATCCTTACAGGCCAACTTCTAATGGCTAAACAGCTCAGCCTAATGCCCAGCAGTTCAGCAATGCCGCTTTGTTGAGCGGGCACAGCCAAAAGCGAATAACCCGCCGCAGATCATGACGAACGCACATTGATACACACCAGATGCACCAAGCTTGGAGCGGGTGTCACCGCCCACCCAGGTCTCGATCGCGAACAGATGTCAGCGTCACTTCTGCATTTATCGTAGCCCTGATCTTGGCATCAGCTCTGGTCGTGTTCATATCGGCGAGGTGCAGGCAGCAAGGCACGCGTGCGACTGGTTTTGCAGAGCCCGTGGGCGTCCATGAATGCGGCAAGCTGGATGCGGCAGATGAGCTGGTCGTGTGGGACGCTACTGCAGCCAGATGCTCGCCCAACGTCTGCGGCGGCGCCTGGCTGCCGGAAATAGCAGACCTTGACGGCGCTGTGCCGGCTGCGATGCTCTGCGACCTGAAGCTTTTTGACACAGCAGCCGCACGGGAATGTTTGCAGAATAGAAGACTGCTGCTGCTGGGTGACTCGACCATGACGGAAACGGCGCATGATCTGGCGATCCTCCTGAGCGGCATTGCGACAGATAGCACTGCTCTCCACCAGCATGTCCTCGCAGCCACAAGAGTGCCAGGGCAGGCAAGCATGCGGATGCCGCGGCTCAGCGGCAGGGGCGGCATTGACACGGCAGGCCCAGTTGAAGTTGAATTCTACGCCACGCACCGTCACTTCGACATCAGCCTGCCTTCGCTGAACATCAGCATCGTGCACAGATTCAATGGTGAGTTTAGTCACACTGCTGGTAGTTTAGTCACACTGCTGGCATGCATGCTCTTCAGAAGTCTGCAGTCATGATCAATGCAACAACGCAATCCACATTCAGTCCACCATTTTCACAGGCCACCACGACATCGCCAAGGCTGGCGAAGGCATTGCGTCCATGCGCCACCCGGCTCTGCAGGACTACTTCATGGACGACTATACGGACGTCAGCGACATTGCGCGCTACAACCTCAGGGACTTGGAGTTGCACGTGCAGGTCTGCGTCGAGCTCAAGATGTGCGAGAAGATCCTCATGGCGGGCGCGTGCTCCAGGAGCCCCATCCAGGACTCCGTGTCCAACAACACCGGCGTGATGACGTTCTGCCTCATGAGCAGCGTGGCGCTGTCGAACAACCAGAGGATCGACCTCAACCGCAAGTCCACGACCCTGCAGGCGCCCAAGTTCAAGGGCGCGTTCGTGGTGGAGCCAGACGTTGGCGTTCACAAAGGCGTTGTCATGCTCGACGCGAACTCCTTGTACGGCTCGATCATGAGACACTTCAACCTATTCATCTCCACCACCGCTTCCGCCTCCACGTTCGAGGAGGTGACCGCGAAGGTGAACGCGCAGTCGATCGCCCACACCCAGCCGCCCGAGGTCGACGAGGTGAAGTGGAACAAGAACTGGATCGCGATGAACGACGTCCACGCGGCCTACATTGTAATCGACAGGAAGAAGGAGAACATCCTGGGGTCTATCATCAAGAACCTGATCAGATTGAGGAAGGAGAGCGAGAACGAGGCCATGAAGTGGGGCTTCAAGATATTGCTGGTCAGCATCTACGGCTCCATGGGGAGCAGACACGGTATCATCTCGTCACGCACATGCGCGGCCGCCACCACGAACGCTGGCAGATGCATGCTCAAGATTATGATCAAGTCCGTCGAGTCGATGGGCTACAAGGTCGTGTACGGGGACACGGACTCGATCTTCGTCACGACCGGGTGCACGAGCGTGGAGGAGTGCGCGAGCGCAGGCGCGAAGATGAAGGAGTACATCAATGTCAACACCAACGGCACGCCGTTCGAGAACATCGACGTCGATGTGAAGGGGATCTACAAGACGATGGTGTTGGTGGCCAAGAAGAGGTACTTCGGCAAGGGCTTCGACGGCAGCGAGGACGTGAAGGGGTTGCAGATCGTGAGGAAGGACTCCTCCTACTTCACGAAGATGTCGATGGGGATGTTGATCAGGGCGATCGTGGAGATGAACACGAAGGAGCAGATGGTGAGGGTGGCGGAGTCGATGACGTTCCTGTTCTACTGCCTGCGACCTCCGGATACCCGAGGCGGAGACCTGCTCTGCCCACCCGGCGTGGCTGCACCGGGGGGGGTATCCTTTTCACGCATCTGGTAAGCCATATACCGTATGTCGCCGCCGGCCCAAAATCCAGCGGCTCCCAGTGGTACAGTGCATGCTGGGTGAGCCTGCCGGCGCAGACCCATCGCCTAGCAGTTCCAACGGCACGGCCCAGGACAGCGACCAGGTGATGATCAACAACATGAAAGTGTCCATCGCACTGCAATATAAATTTAGGCACTTGTTGTCCAGGTAGCAAAACAACTTGGATCGACCCCATGGTGATTTTCGAGCTCCAGGGCCCCGACAATGATGCTGAGGCGCAGTGCCCGCGGCCCGATATCGTGGTTGTTAACTCCGGGATGCACGACGTCTTTGGCGGCGATGCTGTGCTGCCGGCACTCGAGAAGGAGGTGGAACTGCTCGCTGCAACACTGCGCGCCTGGCAGGCCGGCTCGCTTCCGCAGGCCAGAGCCTTCTGGCTGAGCAGCAAGTCTTTTCGCTCAGTGAACGGGCGCTTCCACCTTGAGGTCATGGGACTGGATAGTTTGGCACGGGTGAGATCACACTTTCTCTTTCGGGAAACCCTGTTCAACCCAATTGTGGATGCGCCCAGGCGATGATGCGATTGCATCGATCACGAACCCCATACAGTATTCATAATGTCGCACTTGTTCAATCCTGGTTCATCTGCCCTCATGCCAGCATGTGGCTCCTGCGCCCGCAGTTCTACTTTGAGCGGGAAGGGCTGCCGTTCATAGACCTGGCGGGCCTGATGCGGACATTCCTGCCAGTTGGAGCTGATGCCAGTCCTTTTACCACGGATCTTATGCACTTTGGCAGCATTGCCTACTATCACAGCACAAACGTCAGCTTGACGCTCAGCAGTCTGACGACGCAAAAACTACTGGAAGAGATCTGCGCAGAGAGATGACTGGCGCTCTGATTGTATCTGGTGTCCTAGGACAGGCCTGTGCTAGATGTCCATGACGTACCTAGTCAGGGACGCTTGCGGTTTGCAATGTTGGCATCACTGACACTGAACTGGGTAGGGTTTTGCTTGCTCGTCTAATTTACATCGGTGACATAACAGAGTGAGCACACCATGAAGGGTCTACTACTGGCGCGTTTCAACGAACAACACCAGACAGATTCGTGATTGCGCTGAGTGGCTGCATGCTCGTGGGTGAGTGACTGTCAGGGTTCCCGCCGCCGCAGATGCCGCCTTGCCCGCCATGTATCTGCTGGCTGCCCGTCTGCCCACCTGGCTACAATCCTGCCCGGCTAGAATCGGGCCTGCCTGCCTCGAATCCTGCCTGGCGCGCGCCAAAGAGCGGGCTGCCGGGCTGTGGCCGGGGCCTGCCGCGCAGAAATGAACTCTGCCATAAGTGGCAGATTCTTCCTCGCATGCCGTTCGGCTGGCAAAACCTCCGGTAGTTGCATGTCTGTCGGACGGGGTCATGCGGGCACCAACAAGCGGGCTGCCGGGCTGCAGCGGCTCCGCTGTCCGGCGGCAGCGGCTCCTCCGCCGTCCCGGCAGCGGCACCGTCTGCCGCTGCTCTGGCCGGCAGGCGCTGGCCGGCTGCTTGGTTGGCCGCCTCAAGCAGTGCTCCGCCGGTCAGGCGGGCACCGCCCCGACGAGCGGGCTGCCGGGCTGCAGCGGCTCAATCGCGTCGACGGCGGCGCCGTCCGCCACCGCGGCCGCAGCCATGAACTCGTCATACGTCAGCGAGTGCGCCGTGCTCTGCAGCCAGGAAGTGCAGATGAATGATCAATTGTTGGACGTTGCAAGCCAGGCGGGGGTTTGTCGGCTGCAGTGGACGCAGCTGGTCTCGCAGCCAGCAAAACAGGTGATCAGCAGCCTTGGACAAAAAATTGCAGCTACAAGACCTGACACCCACGGTGTATGATGGACTCGGAGTTCCTTGAGCGCTCAGACTGGCTGCCACTACAAAGATAACCCTGTGTCAACACCTACTGGTAGCGTATGACCTGCGGCGATGTGCGCAGCGCCGCCGTTGCAAGGCCTTCGAAGACAACCGTGATGTACAGATGTGCTGACGAGAGGACGAAAAACAACTGCCGCGCACCTGGTAGCGGGTGACCTGCAGCGAGTCGCGCAGCGCCGCCGGTGCGGCGCCCTCGATGCCCGCCTTGCGGATGAGCGCGTCGATGGTCTGCAGCAGCGAGCCAGTGATGCAATCAAGTTGAGCATGGAAAGCCACTTGAGATGTGGCCGAAACAGCCGTGTTGCTGAGTGTGGCGGCAAGCGGCATAAGCAGATGTTTCTCTTGTAGTATTTGAGAGGGAGTCGGAACATAACCAGAAGAACTTGCTACCTGCAGCAGTGTCCAGCCCTCTGCAGGCGCCACCTCCGGCAGGAAGGTGGCCGTGCGCGGCTGCCCAGTCGCTGGGTCGGCAAAGTTGATGATCAGCCCGTGCACACCCACCTGCGGGGCAGCGTGGCACAGGAACTCAAATTCAGCATCACACATCTCAGTGTGTGCCCAGAAGCCTTGGAAGAGGCTTAATGCTTCTTAGCGCAGTGATGTCGAGCAACATGTCGGGCTCATTGATGAGCAGCAACTTGGATATCCAGCGGCTGCCAGAGGTGGGTTGCGAGTCCGCGGCAGCCGGCGCGATTCCTCCTGTAAAATCTGAGCAGCCCACCTGCCAGTCGCGCCAGCCGTCGGCGCGCTCGAAGCTGTGCAGCAGGCTGACGGTGCAGCGCAGTGCCGGCAGCTCGCCGGGAGTAAGCGGCGGGAAGCGCCGGTCCCGCAGCGCCGCCGTCACCGCGTACTCGCCAAGCGCGGAGGCCAGCGGCCGCGCCGCCAGCGTGCCGATGCAGCCGCGCAGTCGCCAGCCGGAGCTCCGGCGTGCGACGCGCAGGCCGGCGCTGGTGCGCGGCGGCGCCTTGTTCCATGTGACGAACAGCGGGCTGCGGCGCGGCAGCGGGAAGGGCAGTCAGCAAAACCAATGTGCCAGCAACAAACAGCAGCAGGTTGCGTGACAGCTCCGAATTCGTAAGAGCAAGTGCTCACACGCAACACATGCAACATCCTCCTTATTTCAATAAGGAGACCCTGTGTTTGCTTCAGTGCGGCTTCATATCGCCGCCGTCAACGCAGAAGTGTCATGCATGGCTGTCGTTCCAGCACTGCACCTACCATGTGGTGTCTGGGAAGGCAGGCCGCGGCGGCGGCAGCCCTGCGAAGTGCGCCGTGAGCGTCTCGAAGCAGTGCGCGACATGCACAGCGCCGACAACTTGGACATCGCTCGAGGTATGCGCCGGTTTGTGATCCTTCTCCGAGCCGTGCATGCCGGGCACGCGGATGCGCATACTTCTGGCTAGCCTCCTTGCTACCGCGACCAGGGCAAGGCTCAGGGACGGCGCCTGAGCCTCTGGCCCTGGTCTGGACTGACAGGGATGGCCCTTCTCACATGCTGGCCAAGCTGACCAGGATCGCTCGGGTGTTGAGTCAGCTGCTCCTACCGCTAGGCAGAAGTGCACACCAGTCACGGCTTAGCAATCCAAACGCAATCCAGGGAGACTCCACACAGCTGGCAAATCCTGCAGTGCGTCGTCAGCACGAAGCACCCTCCTCAAGCCACGCGAGGCACAGTTGCTGCAAGCAGCAATGAGCTGTGAAGGGCTAGCAGCAGCACTGCACGCAGCGCCGGCCGCAGGGCTGTGCAAACGACAAATGAAGCGCCATGAGCCCATGACACACAGGTCAGCATGCCGTCACCTCATTATATTTTGCGCGCAGCAGCAAAAGGCGCAGAAGCCAATTTACATTGCCGCAATGCACGTATGAGCAGCTAGTGTACCGCGGACGGCGTTTGCATAGAAAAGTGATATCGGTCTGAAGTGCCACACCAAAAAGATCGAGAGTTCCGACCTGCGTCTCGAGGGAGAGACGCACACGAATCACACGATGTCAGAAGGGCCGCTGGAGTGGCCGGCTGCCGCAGGCTCTGCCGAGCTGCAAGCACGGGTATTCCATTGCCTCACAACTTGGGATCACCCTGCATGTGCGTATGGTAGTCGGCCCCACGATGGCAACGCATGCTTCCTCCCGCCTTCGGTTCTTGGAGTTTATGATCTGCAAGCAGGCATGGGTGTATTGCAACCTCTCGAAGTGCCAGCACAGCAACCACGATCGTGTGCGCACGCCTTCAAGACATGCATCATGCAACTGGCAAATACCAATGGGAGAAGATGGGCCGGTAACTACTTGCCATCACCTCAGGTGGCGAAGGCGAGGGTCCTGTGCGTCGGCGCCGGCGGCATCGGCTGCGAGCTGCTGAAGACACTCGCGCTCAGCGGCTTCCGCGACGTCGAAGTAGTGCGCCCAGCACCATGCATGCTTGGCTGTTTGATCATGACAATCAGATGGAAGGACCACCGATCGCAAGGGCCATCACATGTAAGCACCCCGTCACGCTGCCGCCCAGGCAGCCGTTCCTGCAGTCTGAATGGCCTGCAAAGCATGCAAAACATCCTGACCCTCCCCCTGACTCCGTGCCTCCGAGCGCAGATCGACCTGGACACCATCGAGACGAGCAACCTGAACCGGCAGTTCTTGTTCCGCAAGCGGCATGTCGGACAGAGCAAGGCGGCCGTCGCGGCGGAGGCGGTGCACCGCTTTGTGCCGGGCGCGACCATCAAGGCACACCAGGTACACTGCGAAGACATATGCTCATGACGCATGATGGTGAAAGAGGGTCGCGGAGTCCCTGAAGCTGCTGGGCAGCTGCGGTCGGCGGGCAAGCCGTCACCCAAGATCACCACGCTGCTCGAGTCCCACAAAGGTGGCTGTTCCGGCTGCGCCTCCCCTCCATCCTTCACGGCCCTGACCACTCTGCTGCAGGGCAACGTCAAAGACACCAAGTATGACGTGGACTTCTTCAAGTCCTTCGACCTGGTGCTCAATGGACTGGACAACATGGAGGCGCGGCGGCATGTGAACCGCCTGACGCTTGCGGCGGGGACGCCGCTCGTGGAGTCCGGCACCGAAGGCTACCTGGGCCAGGTGCTTAGGGTACCTCTAGAAATTCACGCTGCTTGCCATGGAAAGGGAACCGCAAATGAAAGCGTAGCGCCATACGACACGGCTGACGCTGGTGGCCGGCACGCCGCCGGTGAGATTCGTCACCGAGGGCTATCTGGGTCAGGTAGGATTATGTCAAATAGGATTATGTAGACAACCTGCTCACTTCTGCTGCACAGTATGAGCGTGTGTACATGGACGCGCGGCGTCACGCCAGCCGCCTCGCATTTGCGGCCAGGAAGACGGATTGCTGTCCTTGTTGTCCGATGTGGCGTTCAAGACGCAAACATGCTGCAGTCGGAAAAGGCATTCCCCCAATCCTTCAACTGGCTGCGCAGGTGACGGTGCACCTGAAAGGCAAGACGGAGTGCTTCGAGTGCCAGCCCAAGGCGGCGCCCAAGTCGTACCCTGTGTGCACCATCCGCAACACGCCCGACAAGCCCATCCACTGCGTCGTGTGGGCCAAGGACCTGCTGTTCCCGCGCCTCTTTGGCAGGTAAGCGACTCTAGGTTCTTCCTGATTAAGAACTTGCCAGGAAATGTGCCAGGTCAGGCTCTGGCACATTGGACACCTGCTGCTGGCTGCTATAGTGCTGTGCCAAATTATTCGTTCCTTGTCAGACAGCTGTCCGGAAAGTAAGTCAGAGCGCCTCGCACGCCGCAAGCAAGCAGCCCAGCGGCTCACATGCGTCAGAGAGCTATGTGATTAGGCTCCAGTGAAAGAGGCGCCGCATCAGGCGGCTTTTCTGGCGAGCTCTGTGCTGCCACCTGTGACCCTTCTGAAGACGGGTCGTGGCAGATGGTGACATGGCCAGCTTTGGCCGGCAGCGGCGCCGCGCTGAGTGCGATGCTGCGGCCAGTTTCACAGTCACTGGAACGTAGGCAACACATGCAGGGTGCTTTGCGGCATTGCATCGCTGCCACCAGTGCGGGAGACCTGTTTGGGCATGCCTGTCCATCTCCCTTTCCCTTTCGGCTGACAGGAAACACACCAGTTGGGCTGTCGCAGCGCCGGCGAGTGACGAGTGCGGCGCAGTGCCCCACAGTCGAGAGTTCATATATAAGGCTGCAACACCACAGGAGGGCAGCCCCGCTCATCGCCTGTGGCTGCTGCAGGCAGCCTTCAAAGCCAGGGGTGTTCGATACAGGGGGCGGACACTTTTGTCTATTTTGTCTATTCTCTCTATCAAAGCATATTACTGTAACACCCTCCACATTGGACGGGGACTTTAGGCGCCCTACCCCTAGCATGGTTCCCTACCATCACAGCTTTCCAGCACTGGGCGGCTCGCGCTCAGAATCGCGATCTGCCAAGTGCTGTGAACTTTGCAAGCGAGGACGAATAGTTTTGCACAGCACTTTACATGGTCGACGCCTTTAGGAAATTAGAGAATCAGCTTCAATGTTGAGCCAAGCTCGGAGGCAAGCTGCCTCTGAGAAATGTTGCACCCTAAATGTTGCACCCTAAATGTTGCACCCTAAATGTTGCACCCTATATCTTGCACCCTAAATCTTGCACCCTTTGGACTGCAGGCCAGAAACGGTCACAGACCTGGACGAGGCAGAGGCGGCGCCCACCATCGCCACTGCCGTGGACGCAGCAGAGGTGCGAGCAGCCGTCACTGACTTTCTCTGTATTTGCCTTCATCACGTCTCGAATTACACCTGTCGGCGTAGCTGCGCGGACACAGCGGCGCTTTCACGCAGTACTGGCTGAGTCACGCAAACGACTGCGGTGCCCACACCAACTGTCATGACGCCCCCGGCAGGGTGGCTGAGGGGTTGGCGGGTGCAGGGTGTACAACCAGGCGCTGACCTGCTGTCATCCTGCCACCCTGCAGCCGCCTCTGCCAGACCCAGACGCGGTGGCGGCGGCGGCACAGGCGGCCGAAGGCCCGGCCACGGATGCCGCTACAGGGCAGACGCCAGAGGAGCTGGCAGCGGCAAAGGCAGCGGCAGCCAAGCAGGTCTGCTGCCTTCTCGTATCCGGATTGCCACAGTCTGCATCTGGGAGACAAGATCGCTCTTCATGCTCAAGGGATGCGTAAGGAACGGCAAGCAAGTCGCGCCATGCTATCGGCGCCGACTTTGCTGCAGATGACTGCGAGACCTGACGTTGACTGGGGCCGTTGCCCACTCTTCCTTTGGTTGACGACCGACTTGCAATCCGATGCTACAGGCAGCTGAGGATGCGAGCTTCTTCCTGCGGCGGGACGGCGAGGGTAGCGATGTGTACGCGCGCCGCATCTTCCGCCGCGTGTTCACCTCCGACATCGAGCGCGTGCTACGCATGGAGGTGCGCGCTATTCCCTCTAAATGTGGGATAACAAAACGGAAACGGTGATGAAAGGGAAGAAGACAGGGAACAGGAAGAGCTATACGCCTGTTGATCTGCCTGCACTGTTATGCATGGGGAGGGCGCGG
>JAABUL010004721.1_pt1 | contig 17825 bp, 11 predicted proteins | sample 5559151 | NCBI WGS metagenome assembly JAABUL01 (sample SAMN10711876, study PRJNA513368) | rock metagenome | isolation source: Antarctica rocks | place: Antarctica: Victoria Land, Pudding Butte sud | reverse complement strand
CTTTAGTATTCATTTTGCCTGATCTAAAGATGATCTGAAAGTTGAACTTTGACAGAATGTTCAGATAGTTGACTTGTCGTTGACTCAACTGTTTATTTTTCATGAAGATCTTCAAAGCTTGATGATCAATGAATATCTGAATGAGTAGTTCAATGCACTTCAGCTCGAGTCATCAGTGTTCAAAGCATTGAATAATGACTAGCAATTTCTTGTCATAGATGTGATAATTGATTTCAGCGAGAATCATGCTTTTACTGTAAAAGATCATTGAATGAAGAACTTTCTCGTCATCGTACTGAGATAGTATTTCATCTTTTACATAGTTTGAAGCATTGATCTTCAGAATAGCTTGTCGTTTGAGATTGAAGTGACGAAGTACTGAGGTTGAGCTGACTTGTTTCTTTAGATTGTCAAAGACTTGAACACAGATCTCGTTTCAAACAAAAGACGTGTTCTTTCTTGTCAGCTGAGTGAACAATTTGACTAGCTTCGAGAAGTTCTTAATGAAACGACGATAGAAGTTAACAAATCTCACGAAGCTCTGAATTTCTTTTAGATTAATCGAAGTGATTCAGCTGACTATGACTGTCACTTTGCTGAAATTCATACGAAGATTTAATTCTGATACGATGACTTCTAGAAAGACAGTCTCTTCTACATTGAATTTGCACTTTCGAATATTCATCTGCAGTTCAGCTTCGCGTAGTCGACTCAATACTAGTTTGACGTGATCTCTATGTGTCTTTCTCATTTTGCTATAGATGAGAATGTCATCTAGATAGACTTGACAAAAGTCGTTCAGAAAGTCTCATAAAACATCATTCATATATTGCTGAAAGAAGGTCGATTCATTAGTCAGTTTGAATGATAGCATCTTGTATTTATATGCTTCTAAAGCAGTGATAAAAGTGATGTAATTCTCATTATCGAGATGCATTCAAAGTTTGTTGAACACTGATATGATGTTCAATCTAGTCAGATGCTTGCAACTCACTATTTTATCAATGATCTCGTCTATCAACGATAGAGAATATCTATTTCTTTTGAAAATGACATTTAGCTTTCGATAGTTCACGCAGAATTGAAGATCTTCATTTGCTTTGAGAGCGAATAGAACGGGGAAGAAATAGAGAGTCTGACTAGAAGTGATGAATTTCTTCGACAGATTCTCGTTTAAGTACTTCTTTACTTTCAGAAGTTTGACAGAGAACATTCAATAGACTCAACAGCGAGAAGACGTTGAATCACTGATGAGCTCGATTTTATGATCGTAGAAGCGATGAGAAGATAGCTTATTCAATTGAGCTCGATCAAAAACATCTAGAAACTCATGATATTTCGATGACAGCTTTGCTTTAATATCTTTCAAATTCTGAGTCGTTTCATCGATTGAAGAGACGTTTAGAGCGTTCAAATCGTTCTGAGTATTGTACGCGATTTTTCTATTGATGTTCATCATGAATAAAGCAAAGACTTCGATCTTGTTCTTCTTTGAACGATTCAACAGCGTTTTGAATGAAGCTGCGTTTATGCTTCGAATCGAGAATGACTCTTCTCGAACGAGTTGTTTGAGCATCATAGAGATCTTAGTCTGAGTGGTTGAAGAAGACGAAGTTGACTGCAATCAACTTGAGTGCTTTGAATTGAGAGAAATCGAAAAAATCGAAATAGAAGTATTCAATTGATTCGAAAAAACAATGACGTCGTTTCGCATATTCAATAATATTTCGTTTTTGTTCATTCAGAGCTTACTCAATATGACTTCATGATGATCGATATCAGCTATCAGCATTGATACAGTCAATTTCTTATGACTTTTGATGATGAGATTGAGTAGAATTTTATGAGTGATGATCTTCTTAGATATCTTTTCATCATAATCTCTTATTAGCTTCTCTTTTGCCAGTGATATAGGTTGAATTTTCAGTTTCTTGCATACTTTATCGACTAGATTAGAATGTATGATCATGTAGACGGCTGAATCACTGTCTATTAAAGAACGAAGGCTGAAAGATCGATTCTGAGAGATGAGATGAGTGTCAATTAGAAACGACTTTTCAAAGTAATTTTCTTTCGGTAGAATTTCGTCTAGTTTGCACAAAGATATAATCTCTATCTCTTCAATGACTTTTGAAGAGATGACTAGTTTTTTGAATCGAAATTCGAATCGAAATTGAAGCGATCATATTCATTGTTCACTGCATTAATTCTAGTAGGTTGATCGAGACACTCTTTAGAGCTATGACCTGATTTATGACATATGAAACAGCTTTCGACTAGAATGTCTGCTTCTTTGACGCTAGTTAAAACCGCGTCGCGCGACTTTAGCTGATCAGACTTCGAGTGATCGACTGACTGAGTGACAACAGTCGCTTTATGAAAGATAGTCTTAGAAAAATCATTGACGCGTTTGATCTTGTTCTTGATCTCTTGAATGACTCGCTGATCATTATTCAAATGAATCAGATAGAAACGAATTTCTTTTAGAAAATCAGATTGAACTAGTTGATCTACTCAAACGAATCAAAGACGAGAGTGTATTTTATCTTTCAGATCAGCGATCAGTTGCTTCTTGTGATAGTCTAGATAGAAAGATAGACGTTGAAACTGAGTATAGAATTCACTGAATTTATTGAATTCTTGAATTAAGTTGTAGTATTCTCTACGAAAGTTGACTTTCTTATTCAAATCATTGAACAACTGAGCTAACTCTTTCAAAAGATCGTCGACAATCTTATAAAGATTGACACAGTCACGTTCACGTCTAGCTTGAGTAATCTCAGCTGCGTCATTGAATAATCTAGAATGTATATAGCTCAATTTGACTCGTTCATTAGAAAAGAGGTCGACGTTGATCTCTAGTTTATTCTGAATTTTTTCGTACCAGTTCTTTCAAGTAAAGTTCTTTTCATCAATAAACAGCGAAGAATCAGGTATTTTTTGAGACCTAGAACGCTCAGAGTAGATGAAATCAGAAGAAGTGTTTTCTTTAGCTTGAAGCTTAGTTTTCAACTCTTTGATTTCGTCTTCTTGTTGTTTATTTAACTCGTAGAGTTGATCTGTTTCTTCATCAAGAACTAGACTTCGAGCCTTTCAGATTTCGTAGAACACGAGAGATATTATCGTTTCAGCGAATGATTCATCATCTTCATGAATGAATGATGCAGCACTTGATGATTTCGTTCGTGATTTCAATGAATCAGCATCAGAGATTTAAGAGAAACGATTTCGAAATTCTTCGAAACGCTCTTCAGTGAGCGAACAACTAGACATGATGAGATTTGTTTTGAAAGAAGGTTGAACGAATGACGATGCTTGACGATTGAAGAAGAAAGACGTATAGAGTGATGTTTAATCTTCAACAAAGAAGATGAGATTTGTTTGTTGATTGATTTGGTTGATTCTCTAGCAAACAACGAAGATTCTTTATCATTGAATCTATCGATCGATTTGATTCTTGAGCAATTCACGAAGATTCTTTATCGTGATTCTTGTAATCGAGTGAACTTTGCGTACTTAATGAGCGATAAGTAGTCTAGCAATTCAAACAGTCTTGTCGTTGATTCTATTCAACCCTCTAGTGTTGTTCTATCTTTCGATTATCATTGATCATCAGGTAAATGAATTTCTTTAGACTCGTTCTGCCTAGACGAGTATGTTGAATGAGTAATGAGATCAGTATCATGTGATTAACGAATTCTTAATATAATGTCAGAATCGTGTCTAGATGAGTCAATCAGCGAAAGTCAGAATTGAATAGTGCTTGATCTTTAAAGATAGCTATAACTGAATATTAAGAATACAGAAGAAGATGAGTACAAGAGCTTTTATTTAAGTAATATTCAGAGACTGCGCTAAGCTTGAAGAAAATGTGTTTGTGACACGAGTAGAATGTGATGTAGAAAGAAAGATGATGTTGAACAAAGAGATGTTGGTGAAAGAAAATAGAGACTGAGTCAGATCTGAGCTAGAGACACTGACTAGCTCTATTCAGCCTTGATATGCTCGTAACATTACTCATCTACTCTCATCATTCTACTCATCAGTGAATCAATTCGTCTACTCGTTCATGTGCAACTAGTGAGTCTGCTACAATGACATGATAATGTTTTCAATAACAAGCAAATCTTTGAGCTTGTTTCTATATTGAAATCTCAGTGAGTCTGCTTCAACGACATTCTCAATGCAATGATTTAATCACTTTCATCGCTCTATTTATCAGTGAATCTGACTCGTCATCGAGTTCACATGCAACTAGTGAGCCTGCTTCAATGACATCTTTCGTCAATGCAATGATTCAGCTACTCACATCGCTCTACCAACCAGTGAATTGATCTGTCGACTCATTCGCGTGCAACTAGTGAGTCTGCTACAAAGACGCGTTCGATATTGATCTCGTCATTGAGTCAGTCACTCGATAGTTAGTCTGCTTGAACGACACTTAAAGTGAGTCTGCTACAAAGATGAACAATGATTGATCTCTTGATTGAGTTGATCAACGAATGAAACAAGCTCTACTATGTAGTAGGTCTGAATCAGCAGTGAGTCTGCTTCAATGACATGATCACAATCAATCTCTTTGATGAGCTAGTTGATTCTTTTCTAGTGAGTCTGCTTCAATGACATCAGTCAATAGTTGATTTCTTCGCTGAGCAAGTCGATTTCTTCCTACATAGCTAGTCTGCTACAATAGGCATTTCGATTCTACACAAGGCTAAGAAAATACATTCATGCGAACATGAATCGTTGAAGAGAGAAAATACTGTTACGATTCTAGCTACGCATCTATGTTGATAGCTATGTTGATGACTATGTTGATGACTATGTTTCTGACTATCGTCGATCGCTCGTTACTAGACTATCAAGTTGTTTCAAAGTCAACTCTATTCAGAGTTAGCTTATGTTCTTCTGAGTCATATAGATAGTCGATTCTTCTCTTCTAGATACTTTTCTTTCTTAGCATTTATATACTCGTTACATTACACTCATATGACTCGCTTTATGCTGGTTTCTAACAATATGCAACTCTGAAAATTTATCTCTTTTTCATTAACTATCAAAGAATAGAAATTGATCATTCAATGTTCATTCATGACAATGATATCATTATTGCTATCTATGTGAATGATTTGCTCATTCTAGAATCAAACATATTCAATATCAAAGCTTTCAAGCTGCAATTTGCAAAGTGCTTTCAAATGAAAGATCTTGACTCAATCAAATGATATCTAGAAATGCACATAACTTGTGATAAAACTGAGCGAATTCTTTGTATTAATCAATTTACATACATTAAGAAAGTCATTAAGCTTCTGAGCATAAGTGATTGCAGTCTCACTAAAACATTAATGCATCATAAATGTCAGTTCAAGAAGAACATTTACTGAAAGTTTAAAAAGTGAGTTGAGTATCAAGCTATCTTTGAAGAAATAAAGAGTTATCAATCAATCATCAAAACACTGATGTAAATAGCTTGTCAAACATGATCAAACATAGTTTACGCAGTAAAAAAATGCAGCAAATATGCGATGAATTCTATTCTTGATCATGATTTAACTATCAAACAAATCATTTGATATCTGATTGATACTGCTAAGCTGAAACTTCAATATAAATCTTTCAAAGTAGAGAGAATTGAAAGAGCTGAGTTCTTTGAATATATTAATTCAGCTTATGCAAATTGCTTGAATTTTCAAAGATTCATCTTCAACTACATGTTTTTTCTATGAAATGAATCAATTAGCTGAAGTTTCAAACATCAGCAATGCATTAGTACATCATCTGCTGAAGCTGAATACGTCAACAAATATAATGCAGTTAAGAAATTGATCTTTCTGATTCAAGCATTGAAAGAGATGAAATATGATGATTCAGATACAAATTCATCTATCATTTTGACTGACAATCAAGTGATTATTAAAATAAGTAGCAATTTCGTCAATTATTCTCAAGCTAAGCACATTGATACATCATATCACTATGTTTAAAACAAGATAGAAGAGAAAGCAATTAGATTGAAGTATATACTCATCGATCAAATGATGATCAATGATCTCATCAAGCTTCTGAAGTTAGGCAAATTTCTGATGTTCAGATCAGTCATGAGACTAGCTTTAAGGATTGAAGCTACTCTCGTCAAGCATGACGTTAATGAGTAAAAGAGCATGAATATACAGTTAGTAAAAGATTCGAATAGCTTCGTATAGAGCTTCAATTTCTAAGAGAGAGTGTTGAAAACAGAGAACAGTATGAAACAGAAAACAGTACTGTTATTCATGTGATTAGTAATCTTCGCATTTATTCGAAGCTAGTGAATGAGTATTTACTCTTCGTTCACTTCTTTTCTTCATCAATATGCTCTATCAGATATATATACTTTACCTACTACTAGATAGTTATATGCACATATTTGCTCTGACTCTCATATATCAATGACACGAACGTATGAGCTTATGAACATATTCTATTTTCAACAGTTTTCACTCATGAAGAAATGACTCATTGAAAAAGACTTATGATCTGTCATTGAAGACAAGCTTGACTCGAACACACTCAGCAGTATTATCAGTATCATCAGCGAAATTCAATCTCAAAAATCTCGAAAATCAAAAGATTGACGTGAAAGCTCATTACTGACTGATCATCTGCATCATCATCGATGATCAAAAATACATTGCAGACAAAATGTCAGCGAAAGAGGTTTGAGATGCTTTAAGCTCTAAGTACAAAGAGAAGCTGCAAATCACTGAGAGACAATATCTGATAAACTTCATCAACTATAAGATGTTGACAAATATCTTTATTGAAAAGACATGAACACATCTCGTCAAGTTAGCTCGAAAGATCGTCGCTACACAGAAAGACATTAGCAATCTATTCAAGTCAGAACGTCGCTTTCAAGCCTTACTTCAATCACTGTCAGATGAATACACAGTTATTCGAGATGTCATTGATGCTTAAGATAAGTCAGATGTTGAGCGAGAACTTCAAAAGCTGCAAGAGAAGAAGGCAAAATTGAAGATGACGAAGGCTGCGCTATGAGTCAAACGAGAAAACGAACGCGAGAGCACTGATCATGAGCAAGACAAACGCAAAATCAGTCGTCGTCGCAAAAGCCTTTCAAGCTTCGATAGTGATCAATCGCGTCGTTGTCAGCCGCAATGATCTCTTAAGTGCTTTCTCTGTCTGTGAAGATAAACACTATCTAGTCGATTGTTCTCATCTGTCTGCAGCTCAAAAGCTTGTGAAGAAACGCAAGAGCAAAGACAAAACAAAGCACAAGAGCGCTGATGATCTTCAAACTCTCACTGAGCTTCTGAAAGGCAAGCATAAGAAATACAGAGTCTAGAACGCGAAAAGTGACGAGTTTAAAATCTCTGACGACGAAGAAAAAGACGAGAATGAGAAAAGCGAGAACATTGCAGCTCTGTCAAAGAACATTGTCAGTAAAATCTTTGAATTCAACTGAGTCGCAGACTCTGACGCTTTCTCACACATGACTGATCAACTTCGACTTTTTAGTGACTCTCTAATTCGCATTAAGAGATGCATCATTAAAGTTGAAGAAGAGAAATTGTATGTCAATTATTGTGGCACAGCAGTCATGCAAGATCGTCAAGAAAACTCAGTCAAGTTATTTTCTGTTCTTCATGTTTCTAAACTTGGTGTAAATCTTTTATCTGAAAGAAGAATGTGCGAAAAGAGTCTGCAAGAAAGTTTCGACAAGAACGATCTGTACATGCACGACAAGCACGGAAAGCAGATGATTGAGATCAAAGAGCACGAAGGTATTTACATAGTGAAACGAATTGCGAATGGCCTTGATGAATTTGCGTTACTATCAGCTATGCAGCGTGATGCCTCATCAGCATTTTCAGCAAGTGATTCAAGCAGTTCAATGAACCTAGAGTCTAGTTCAATGAACTTAGACCTCATTGACACTGAAGTGAACCAGCACTCAAACTCTTCAGACGACAAAAACTTCAAGGCATACAAGCTATGACATCGACGATTTGCTCATCTTGAATCAGCTAAGCTTCGTCATCTTCACAAGATAGTCACGAAAACATGTGTAAAGTATGCGTCCTCACCAAATTCACTAACAAGAGAGAAAATGTGAGCGAGCGAAAGATAAGCATTCTAGCTCTGATATTCATAGACATTTGTGAATCATTATCGCTATCTCATGAAGATTTTTCATACTTTCTGAAAGTTGAAGATAATCACTCAAGGAAGATTTGGTGCATTTCATTGAAACAACGAGCCGATGTATCAGATGCTCTGCGAAAATGAAAACTCAGAGTAGAACTTCAAAGCGGATTCAAACTTCTCGCGGTACGCAGTGATAATGCTATCGAGCTCAAGGTCACGCTCGATGAATGATGTTCGTCACTTGGCATCGACCCTCAGTACATCGTGTCATACATGTCTATTTAAAACGGAGTGGCTGAGAGAGCTATACGCATCACAGAGAGCTCAGTGCGGGCCATGATCAAGAACGCTAAGTTACTCATTGAATTCTGAGCAGAAGCTGCAAAAATCAATGCCTATCTGCGAAACCGAACAGCCACAGGTTCTTCAGTCAATGAAAATCTCATGACTTCAGAGAAGGCATTCACTGGCATCAAACCCTCGATTAATCACATACGGGTTTGAGGATGCAAATACTACTCACACGTTGATAGGTTCAGCTTGACTGAAGGCTATCGGCAAGCGAAGGGGGCTGCTACCCGGCATTGACTCGGCCAATGTCAGGCGCTAGGGAACAAGGAGATTGCGCGGGGAAAAGGGGATAAATAGGCCGTTCTCCCTTCTGTTTCCCCCATCATCTCTTCCTGTTTCTCTATCCCTTAGGATTCAGCCAGAAACGCGCTTTTGCCCCACCCACCCACTTCATAAACTCCGTCGCTTAGATAGAGGGAGTGCTTGACACCTCAGGGCGGCTTCCGGGGCAAATTTTGGCCCTGAAGGCCGCCAGGGACCGTCGGGTTTGCCCAAACACATATAATATATATTCGTTCGTTCAAACGGAAGTGATGCCCGATAGAAGGTCATATGAGGGCATATTGACATTTTGAATGTTGTTGTTCGAAGGCTATCTGGTAGCACCTCACTGTCAACATCGTCAACATGTTCAAATCTACCTCCTCTGCTTCGGACTGTGCTGACCTCGCTGTCACCGTCGCCTTCAACCACACCGCCCTCACAATTCCGGTTCCATCGGCGAAACCGATGCTCACATTGCTTCATACGCCGACGAATCTAGCAGTCAAGCGACGTCAGCTTTTTGAAATGACGGAGCCAGTGAATCTGACAGCGGAAGAGTTGGCAGTATACTGAGTGATCGATAACGCGTGGGTTCGAAATAAGCCTTCTGGATGAGACTGCTGAGTGGCAAAAAGAAGATTAGAACGTCTACATGTCAGCTTGAATTGAATTGACCCGTCGTGTCAATGGCCCTATCCGGCGACAGGGGGTGTAAGAAGTAATGACTACGCTTCACAAATCAAAGAAAGACGAAGCTATACAGAAGAGGGAGGCGGAGCGAGCTGCTGAGTAACTTGCCGATCAGCGGAACAAGGCCTACGTTAATTCGCTAGCAAGCGAAGGCTTAGATAAAAGCGACGACGATGAGCTCGATGAGGCAAAGGAGTATTTGAAGGAGGGCAATCTGCCCATGACCACTGAAGGCCGCTTGAGGAAGCTGGCTCCCTAAGGTATAACACATCTACTGTTCGAAGCTCTGCCCAAAAGACGGCGGCGGCATCACTAGGGATGGGTGAGAGAATGACGTTAGAAATGATGTTATAAACAAAAAAATTTCTATTAAACTTTTGACTCTATATCTTCATCATTCGTGCCTTCATAATTTGGTGACAGCGAGATTGACCTGTAATCTTCGCGATTTACGTTGCCAACTGGGAGAAAAACACTAAAAATCCTCTAGTTGAAGACTTACTTGCATTAGCGTAGCTGAAGTATAGAAGCTTCCTCAGCGCTATGAGGCGAAGGTTATCAACTTCCCTATTTCCAACAAGATAGAGAGAGAAAGAGAGCTAGAGGGAGGGACGAAGAACGAGATAGAGGGGGTGACGAAGGTTTAGCAATCGTAGAGCAGATTCCGAAATTTCCGAAGCAAGCATCAGGTGATGAAGACTTTTATGATCAATTTCAGGTGTAAATTAGCTTGAAAATAACAGTTGATTCAGAGATACTTGATTCTTGGTGAAACACTCATACAAATAAAGGTATTTCTAATCAATCGAGATATCAGTAAATAATTCTAATTTAAATGAGTGTTTATGTAGTGAAATTGAGTGTGCATATGTGAAAACCGAGTGTGCAAATATCGGTTCCCTTGAGCAAACTGTATTCTTGCGATACTACTATTTCTGATTATCGTTGATGTAAAAGTACGTAACCACTATAAACACCATTCTTTGCAGAGACACTCTGAACTTTGCAAAAACACCACCTTCCCTCACTAAGTCTAATCAGGTAATTGTTGAACCCCTGAAAGAGATTTGAAGAAGAACGCTGAGAAGATCACATAAATAGTCAATTCTTGGTGCGAAAAGCACCTTGCTTTCAAGAGCATAATCAAAACCTGAAACATATCTTTTTAAACGCTTTAAACCGCATTCAAATTAACATTTATTACATCTGAAAAGAGGTCATCATGACGTCTGAAACGCCTGCAATCTGATCACCTCTTGCTTCACCTCTTGCTTCATCCCGTCCTCGTCCTCGTCCTCGTTCTCGTTCACGTTCATCACGGTCCCGAGGGGCTTGTTGAGGCTGAGTCTCAGGTATCTGAGTCGCCTAGGTAGCCCCGCGCGACGGAAGCTCTTCCCCGAGTTCGACCGCCCTTTCGCCCTGACAATGGCGGGCTCCTGAACGCGTAGTATGTCTTCCGAAGCCGTCGTAGCGGTAGGAGCAGTGACGACGACGGGTGAAGATGTGGCTGACACATCTACCACCTCTTCCTCTTCCATTTTGTGATCCTTCTCTTCCCGAATCGCTCAAGGCCAGATGCCTGGGCCACGTCGGCACGGTCGCAACAGATTCAGACTTTCATGGTCACACCTTTCTTAAACTTCTTAGAGCGCTTTTTTCTGACGACGTAGCCTAGAGGACCAGCGTGTTCATTGACTGACTTGATATGAAGCTCAATTGAGCAGTGAAGGCCTTCTGAAGGAGGAAGTAATTGCACAGACATGGCGGCGGCGTGGGTGGGTAGCAATGAAGGTAAAAAGTGGAGCGAATATTCGAACGCAAAGGTAAACACCGCGATGAACCCTGTAATTACCTAATTAGACTTAGTGCAAAGAGCGTGCTGTTTTTGCAAAGTTCAGGTGATGTGTCTGCAAAGGGCGAGTGATGTTCATTCATATAGTGGTTTTAGCGTATGCAGAAAGCTATGAATTCCTTGGCATCACAATTGTCGCGCTCTCTTCAAATTTACTATTGAATGCAGACATTCTTGACATTCTCAAACCTTCAACGCTCTGTTAGAAATCAATAGAAAAATCAATCAAACAAGTAAATTTGAAGCTGTTTCAAACTTTCACATTGCTGACATTCGTTTAGCTATGACAGGTCAACTGGCTTTGGCCCTTCGCTCGAAGATACCATCTACGCCTTCTGCTTTTACATTGAATCTTCCTTTCGCCATCGTCGAAGAGGTTCACTGTCACCGTAACATTGTTTATACTGCAAGAGAATCTCTTCATGTATGACTCTCTCTTTTTAAATCTTAGTTTCGTTCGAAGAGCGCTTCTCGCAAGGTCTTTTCAGCAGCTAAAGACGTTCTAATTACATATCTGAAGCAATAGCCATGAGTCATGCAGAAAGAGATGATGTGGTTTTTATGGAAAGAGTGAGGTTTAAACGTGCATCAGTTCACGATATCGAGAATTGTGAAGAGAAGGCGCTGGAACAATCAAAAGAAACAGCGTGTGAGCATCAGACAGAACGACGAGCTTCGGTTGAACTGAATTGCCGATCTGTTGCAGCTGACGGCTGAGCAGCTTGTCTTCGTTGACAAGACTCTCTTCAACAAGACTATGAGATAACGTCATCAGACCTACGCACCAGTTGGTGAATCAGCTCGCTATCAAGCCTCTAGAAAGAGAGAGCATTGCTGAAGTGTTCTTTCGACTTACATGATAGATGACTATCTGCTCTGTATCGATATTCGTGAAGACTGATTCAACGACGAGACTTTCTTTTGATAATTAGCAGATGAACTGCTATCTCTATACAGTTTCTTTCCGATCAACTTCATTGAACGCGATTTCAGTGTGCTGAAGACCCGAGTCAGAAGACATTTCGAGAAGATATGACCTCATTTCGAAGGCACTTTTGATGAGTTTCTGCACTATGTAGAAGCTAGAAGTCGCTGTGACCGGCTTTCAAGGCAGTATTTCAAGCATAGCGTTGATGATTATACATTTGAGGCGAATATCAAAGCATTGGAAAGAGTTCTTGAAGCGGGTACTATAGATTTTGATTAGTAGTGTCTGAATAGCTTCAATCTCACCTGTTTGAATGTGATAATAGGTGTTGAGAGGTTGAAATGTCGAAAGATCTATACAAATTTGAGGGAGGGAATGCGAAATTTGCGATGCTAAGGGATTCATGGCTTTCTGCATACGCTAATTACCTAAAACTAAGGCAATGTTCGACTCGCAGTGCAAACACTCTGTATGATCATCATGCGAGTGGAAGAGGTCTTGAAGGCGGGAATGATGATCTATCCTGACCATTCACTCTCATGATGTGACGAATTGAAGTCATAAGGTAGTAATTACGAAGAAGGGATGAAGAGAGAAGCTCGAGGGTTTGCATCTAAGTGTTGATATATGAGGGTCAGGGCGAATATGAGCATGTAGATATATTGAGTATATGGTAGAGGCATGTATCTAGTAGATTGGTTGATTCTCTTCTTTCTTAGAAAGATAGAAGAAAGAAGGTGATCTATATACCCCTAGAGTCGGAGCGGAAATACCTAATCACTGAGGTATGTACGTGTAAACATACCTTCGTAGGTATGTATGACGTACGAACATTCCTACGTACATACCTCATTTCCAACACTCCCTCTTAGGAATTGAAGCTTCATGTGAAGCCATTCAGACCTTCTAATAACTGTATATCAATGCTCTTTTACTTGCCGGCGCCATGCTCAGCGAGTCTCATCACTGACCTCGACCTCAGGAATTTGCCTGGCTCCAGGGGCTTGGTGAGACCGTCGGCCACCATTTGGTCAGTCGATATATATTCCAATCTTAATGCTCCCTCTTCTACCTTGTTCCGGACATAGTGATAAGACGTATCAATGTGCTTGGCCCGTGGGTGATTGACAGGATTGCTACCCATTTTTATAGCCGCTTGATTGTCAGCTAAAATGGTGGTTGGATTCATATTCAAACCATTATATCCCACCTCTTTTAATGCTTGAACCAGGAAGGTCAATTCTTTGGCTGCATTACACTCGTCGATGTATTCAGCTTCAGCAGATGACGTGCTAACGCATTGCTGACGTTTGAAGCTCCAGCTAATTGGTTCATTCCACAGGAAGAACATATAGCCGGAGGTGAACCTTCGGGAATCCAAGCAATCCGCATGAGCTGAATCGGTATATTCAAAGAATTCAGCTTCCCCAACTCCCTCCTCTCTGGAAGGTTCATATCGAAGCCCCAGCTCAGCAGTACCGGCCAGATATCGAATGATTTGTTTAACAGCTAGGTCATGATCGAGGGTAGAATTCGTCGAATATCTGCTGCATTTGCTCACTGCGTAGACTATGTCCGGCCGTGTTTGACAGGCTACCCACATCAGTGTTCCAATGATTGATTGGTAGCCCTCTATTTCTTCAGGGGTAGCTTGGTACTCAACTCACTTCTCGGACTTTCGATAGACGTCCTTCTTTAGCTGGCAGCTGTGGTGCATTGATGTCTTCGTCGGATTGCAATTGCTCATGCCTAGAAGCTCGATTGCTCGCTTGATATAAGTGCTTTGATTGATCCAAAGAGTTCGCTCGATCCTATCACGAGTTATGTGCGTTCCTAAGTACCATTCTATTGAGCCAAGGTCTTTCATTTGAAAGCGCTCTGCAAATTGTAGCTTCAAGGCTTCTATATTGAATATGTTCGGTCCTAGAATGAGCAGGTCATCTACATAGATGGCTATGATAATGCCATTCTGATGAGTGAACACTGAATGGTCAATCTCTACCCTTTGGTAGTCGATGGAGATGAGATAAGCTTTCAGGGTTGTGTACCATTCCCGAGATGCTTGTTTAAGTCCATATAGGGCCTTGGTTAGGCGACAGGCCAAAGGGGTCCCGTTTGTTCCTTTTTGCTCAAACCCCGACGGTTGCTGCACCCAGACCTTCTCTTTTAAGTGTGCTTCTAGAAAGGCGGTGACAACGTCCATTTGCTCGGCTTCGTAGTCATATTTGGCCGCCAATGCCAGAAGCATTTTGATGATGGTGACTCTGACCACTGAGGCAAAGGTCTCGTCATAATCGACCCCTTGCTCCTGTCGAAACCCCTTACACACCCATCTGGCTTTGTATTTGATAACTTCTCCTTTGGGTCCTCGCTTAATGATGGTTACCCAGCGCGTAGACAGTATTCGCCTGCCCGGCGATGATGTCCCCAGGGTAAAGGTGTTGTTTTTGATGTGAGCGTTCAGCTCACTCCTGAAGACGAGCTCTCATTGTTCTCTATCGGGACTGGCTCTAGCTTTTTCCACTGTTTGTGAAGTATCCGATTCAATTTGAAATCGGTTTGCTCGACTGGCAAAGCCCCGATTGCTTTTGGCCCAGGGGTCATTGAGAGCCTTGTAGTCAATCGATTCAGCGATGGCCCGTTTGAGACGTTCGCTAGAAGCATCAGGAGTATCGAAACCGCTTGAGCTATCTGACTCACTTGTTTCTGATTCTAGTGGCCTGCGTTTAGCTTTCTGTGAAGCGACTGATGTTCTTGTTTGATGATCGTTGATAATTTCCGTGATCTTCGCGTTTTCGGTGGTTCTTATCGAAGAAGATGCATCGTTGGTTTGGTCATCGAAGCTCAGTACCGAAAGATCATCGTCGTACCCTTCGGCTTCGATGACTACCTCGTCTCATTGCACGTGGCTGAATATCAGCACCTTCTTCCCGTTCCACAAACGGAACTGGTTGACTTCCTTGTAGCCCAAGAACTGACATTTCAAGCTCTCGTCATCGAGCTTTCGGCGAACTCCCTTCACATGATGATAGGCTATGCATTCAAACGTATGTAGATAGCTAAGGTCAGACTTCTTGCCATGCCATGCCTCATAGAGAGTCATATTGTTCAACGCGATGGTAGAACTTCGGTTCTTCAGGTAGGTGACAGTCATTATTGCCTTCCCCCATAGTCTTATTGGCAATTTGGCGCTAGATAGTATAGCGCGAGTTCGTTCAAAAAGGGTGCGAAAACATCGTTCTGCAACTTCATTTTGACTCGAGTTATATGAGACCGTCGACTTCCATTTGACCCCATGCTCCTTGAGCAAGTCAATAGTGTGATGATCAGCATACTTCCCTTCATTGTCTGATCGAAGTCAATGCATCGAAGTGCCCTGCTTCTTCATTAAATTCAGATAGTCCCGAAGTACGTCTCTTAGGTCGAACTTTCGGTCTATTAGGTAGATGATCGTATATTGACTGTAATCATCAATTATAGTGACAACATATCTGAATTCTTCATCAATCATGAGTATTTTACCATCGTCGACGAGGTTCAAATGCATCAGCTCACCAATTTTGATGGCTCTTGTGTGAAGTCTTCGGCTTGAAGCCCGATGTTGCTTGTCTAAGGCACAAGCCCCACATATCAATTCTGGGAATTCTTCTTCTTCTAGGCTATTGGCCGAATTCACATCGATGCCGATGCTCATGTTGGCTAGACGCTTTACGTCTGCCATATTCAGATGAGCTAGCCGTCTATGTCATTGTTGTCATGACGTCTTGACCGATACGTGTGTTCTGCTAGCCAATGTTTGGGAATTTGAGAAGTTAGCTGGTGCATCCACGAAGTAGAACCCCCCATCGCTTCTCGAGCCGGTGAGAGCGATGACCCTCATTGAGTCAATGAATAGAAATTTACTTTCCTGTATTCTACACGTATATCCTTTGGCTATCACTTGTCCGACTGACATCAGGTTATAATGCAGCCCCGGACAGTGATAAACATCGTTTAGCCGAATTTTGGTTGATTGCCCCTCTAGCAAAATATCGATTATAACCGTGCCTTTCCCGATGATGAATACTGCATTGTTATCCGCAGTAGCGATGCTGCTTCCGATCACTTTTCAATATGTCTGTTCATCGAACAGGTTCTTGTCGTAGCAAACATGATCGTCAGCTTCGAAGTCTATCCACCAGGCGTTGATGCAGCTGCTGGCTCGATCGACGAGGGAGATTCTCATTGATCTGACCATTTTGACCCCGAAGTCTGTTTCGAAGTCGACGGCTAGATCCTTGATTCTCTCGCTGAGTTTCCATTCATCTGATCGAAGGTTAGAATGTAAATATCAGCACCTCTGCTGTTCGTGACCCGTTTGTTCGCAGTGAATGCAGGTTTTATTTGATCCTTTTCGAAGTTTGCCTCCGATTTTCCTCTTCTTTCCACCAAATTGAGCTACTACCATGCTCTTGAAGCTGAAGTCCTCTTCTTCGTTTGACCGTTTGTCGTGGTCGGCTAAGACGATAGCCATCTCGTCGATGAGCAGCTCGAAGTTGTTGGCCTTGGCGCTCTGTATCAGGCCAAAGATATACGGTTCTAGACTTTCATTAAGGCCTAGAAGGAAGAGATTGCTCAGCATCCATGATTCTATCGTTTTTCCGACGTTTGAACATCTGGTAGCGACTCGTTTGAGTGAGTCAGCATAGTCCTGAATGGATTTGAAATCCGATTGCTTTGCCCGGTTAAGTTCTTTGATGGCTAGGTATAGAGTAGTCAAGTCCGATTGCCCATATTGAGTCTCTAGAATGAACCACATGTTGGTGGCTTCGGTTATCTTGGATATATGTACTCGAGGTCCTGTTTCGCAGTGATAGGTAATCATACCGCGTGCCCTGTCATTTTTATCCGCCCAGTAGTGAGCAGCGATGGCATACTCTTTTATGGCTGCGGTCGACGCGGGTGCATCTACTGCTGAGGTGGATTCAGTTGATGTTGATGAGTTGGATTCTGGAGCTTCCGGTTTCTCCAGCGACCCCGAGGTGATCATCCAGAGGCCTTTGGCTTGCAAGGCACTGGTCATGTCCTCCTTCCATGATTCGTAGTTCTGACTTCCCTTTAGCTTTGGGACACGATAGTTGTCAGTACCTTCCATTGTGATTGAGGTATGGGGGTGTGGAATTGGTGACAGCGAGGTCGATGCTTCGAGTTCTGCCCTTAGGTATGTTTGTGGTAGCGGAATAGAGCTAACCCGGGCTCATAACCTGTTGATATATGAGGGTCAGGGCGAATATGAGCATGTAGATATATTGAGTATATGGTAGAGGCATGTATCTAGTAGATTGGTTGATTCTCTTCTTTCTTAGAAAGATAGAAGAAAGAAGGTGATCTATATACCCCTAGAGTCGGAGCGGAAATACCTAACCACTGAGGTATGTACGTGTAAACATACCTTCGTAGGTATGTATGACGTACGAACATTCCTACGTACATACCTCATTTCCAACACTAAGATGTAATAACAATTGGAAATATGAAAAGTAAAAAAGATGATCTAAGTTTATATACTGACAACTGTAGAAGTTTTGACCACTTAAGCGATTGAATTAA
>JAABUL010004720.1_pt1 | contig 17831 bp, 21 predicted proteins | sample 5559151 | NCBI WGS metagenome assembly JAABUL01 (sample SAMN10711876, study PRJNA513368) | rock metagenome | isolation source: Antarctica rocks | place: Antarctica: Victoria Land, Pudding Butte sud | reverse complement strand
CCGAGCGCGGCACCACCGCTGCACCCGAGCAACGTCCGTCTCCGGCAAACCCAACACGCCCGCTAGTCTGCCGCCAGAACTCACCGTGTTGCGACGTTCACTGGAATCTGCCGGGCCAGTTTCGGCCCGGCGTTGACAACCAGCTTCCTCGCGACCAACCTGCCCACCGGCGGGGCCGGGTTCGACACCGCCGCCGGCGTCGAGGCGTGGTTTCGGATGCGCACCGACATCGAAGACCGCATCCGTGAAGCCAAGCTCGGGGCTGGACTGATCCACCTGCCTTCGGGCTATCCCGAGACCAACACCGTGTGGATGTGGGCCGCATGTTGTCCAGCCTGCTGCAAGCCCTCACGCGCATCGACGCCGGCACAACGGGCCGCACCCACGGCGACCGGCTCCGCTACGAACTGCTGTGAGCCCCCGCCCGCGTGATCCGCCACGCTCGCCGCTTCACCCTACGACTGCCCCCGGTCACGACCTCCTGCCCAAGATCGTGGCCGATCTACGGACGCTGCCCGCCCCCAGCGGCTGAACACCCAGAAGTCCATTCCAGCGAACGGAACCGGAAACCGCCGACCGGGGGCGACACCCCGGGCAACCAGCCGTGCTCGCAACCCGAAAACGGAGGTCGACACACCGAGCCACAAAGATCAACGGGCACGCCGGCCACTACTCGCGGATTCGCGCCTGAGTGCATTTCAACACAGGGGCTGTTCGGCTTAGGATTACGAATCAGGAGCGTCCAATGCTAGACCGATTATTAGATTCCTAGAAGTCGGCTAGGGTTGTCCGCTACTAATGTTCGCAGTTCGGCATCGGTCAGTCCGGCGTCGGTGAGTAATCCAAGGACTTTCTCATAAGAGTCGACCGGGAGTGGGTTTCCTTTTTGCCCCAGGTCAGAGCCCAACATAGTGTTCTCAATACCTGCGGTCCTAATGAATTGGAGCATCGTTTCCACAGGCCATTGGTAGAAACTTGAGCGATCGTCGTATTGGCATAGACCATGCTCGAGCACTGCACCCCACGAAACCCACCGAGCGGCAGTGTCAGGATCCGCGTTGATCACGAAGTTGGGGTGGTTGACAACCATCCGTCGAACTCCCACTTTGTGAGCTGCCTCTAGTACGGCGTCGATTTGTCCGATACTCATGTGCCCGGTCGACATGATCGCGTCCGCGTCACGTATCATTTCGAGCACGTCGATTACCTCTGGTAGCGGATTTCCGCTCGGATCGAGCACTTCGACGGGAGTTGTCTCGCGGAGCTGAAGCGATGCGGACGGAAACTTCAGATCATGGTTTGCTTCATGGACGCAGATGTGCTGGCCGGACGATACCGTCGGAAACCACACCATTCGGCCACCAAGCTTGAGCGCCAGATCCACAGCGTAGGGGTTTATCCCACCAACATAGTTGTTTAGGGCTACGCCTCCGAAAACTGGGATGGGGAGCCCGCCAATGGCGTCGTCCGTAGCGGCGATGTCGGTGAGCATGCTGTGGTGGTGAGACTTGACGAGAATCGCTTTGAAGCCAGCCGCGGCAGCCTGTTCCGCCACGCCCCGGATGCCGACCCTTCGCGGGAACGGTGACGGGGCTGGGTGTAGGTGTAAGTCCACTGCCCCATCCAGCAGGTGCAGAACCCGCGAATCTCGGATCTGATAGGTCTCGTTTTTTGACATTAGTTCCGTTGTCCTTTCGTCGTATGCGTGATGGGTGCTCAACCAGTGGTTACTTACGGTACCTTGAGCTGAGTGGTAGTATGGTGCCGGTTAAAATCGGTACAGTCTCTAACGACGATAATGCAATCGGTATACGTAATAAAGGCTCCTTCCCCGTCATCCGTAAGCAGTATGGGCTTTTATCACCGGACCGTCGTTCGCCCTCCGCGACATCGCCGGAAACTCACGCCCATCTGCCGCCGTACCGGCGGACTCCAGTTTGGGCAGCGAATTCCCTTATCAAACCGTTTGGCGAAACCACCGTAAGTGCCCAGGACCGGGGCGATTGACGCAGTTCAGTTGCCAGTTCCCCGGGGTACCTTATTGTTGCTCGACGCAGCCATGCGGATCGTCTTGTACATTGAAGCGTTCCGCCAATTATAACGCTCTGCGCGTTGACATCTGTCAAAATCTGCACGACGCTGAGTAGCGGTTTTTCAATGACACGTCGTAAGCTGATCTGGATACCGTAGTCGATGCTGGCCTGCTGGCACCTGTTATCGATCGCGGCGTCATTTTGTCCTAGGTTAACTGCCCACATCCAAGAGATACACTCGGGGCTTAACAACCACGACAGTATAGATACATCAACGGCGTACAATGGCACATCGGTGGCACGCGCCAACGCGCAGGCTACGGGCAGAACCCGTTCGGCGGACACGCTATCGTGCAAGACTGCGACCACGGCACACATGCTGTCCTCTCTCGTGCAGTTTATTTGACGATGAAGATGGTGTAGCGCACAGTCTCCGGTGAACTTGTTTCAATGCTCAGTAACCGTCGACCACCGGATTCTCGAACGAGGTACCGTCGACTAGGTGGGTGAGCTGCCGTCGCACGAGGTGGTAGATGCGCGGCAACCATGTCGGTGTAAACGAAGCCACGTGTGGAGTTAGCAGGCTGCCCGGTAGTGTCCACAATGGGTGATCGGCTGTTAGTGGCTCCGGGTCTGTGACGTCGAGAGCAGCCAGTAGCCGGCCAGTGCTGACCTCTCTGGTGAGCGCATCCGTGTCGACAACCGGGCCGCGGGATGCATTGACCAGCAGGGCGCGATCCGGCATCCGGGCGAGAAAGTCTGCGTCGACCATGCCTCGCGTCTCTGCAGTTAGCGGTACGAGCAGCACGACGACGTCGGCACCGGCGAGCAGGCCGGGCAGGTCAGCGGCTGAATACGCATCTGGGCGAGGGTGTCGTGCGACACGGCATACGCTGACACAGAATGCGCCCAGCCGCTGTTCCAGAGCCGTACCGATCGATCCATGACCGATGATGAGTACCCGTTTGCCGTACAGCGTGTCTGTCCCTCGTTGGTTCCACACCGCCCGCGATTGGTCAACGCTGAAGATATTGAACTCCCGCAAGACGGTCAGGATCGCGGTCATAATCCATTCCGCGACTGCGGGGTCGTGGGCTCCGCGCGCGTCGCAGAGTGTGACACCGGCCGGTGTGTAAGGGAGTATCCAGTCCGCGCCCGCACTGAGAAGTTGGATCGCGCGCAGCCCAGTCAGACGGGGAAGGACGTCGAGCGAGGCTGGCTTGTTCCATGTCGGCGGCACGAACAGGGCAACATTGTCCAGTTCGGCAGGGGGTACCGTGTTCCCGCCCCATACGACAACGTCGACCCCAGCCGGGGCCCCGCCCATGAGCTCAATTGCGTTATGATGCGCGACCCAAGCCTTCACGATTAGATGTTGCTGGACGGAGTCGGCAACACGCGCCCGTCGGCCGGCTCGAAAGACGCAGGGGAGGCCGGATGGCGGAGCGGGTCGCTAATCCGACGAACAATAAACTGCTGCGTGTACACAGTCACTGGCTCGGCCCCTTAGTCGAGTAGGTCTGGTTGCGCGTGGGTGATCTGATCCCATAGCGGGGAGAAGTTGAACCGTCCCGCCTCGTGGGTACCGATCTGGCTACGAGTGAGTCGCGCCGCCTCGGGATCGATCGAGATGGGCGAGCCGGCTGCTTCGGCGAGCAGTTGAGACTGACACGTGCGCTCCATAGTGGCGAACCACCATGCGGCCTCGTCCACGGTATGGCCAACAGTCAGGATTCCGTGGTTTTGCAGAATGACCGCCTTCATGTCCTCGAGCGTCGCCGCTATTCGTTTGCCCTCCTGGATGTCGAGCACGACACCGGTGAAGTCGGGGAGAATGGCGTGGTCTTCGTAGAATGCGCACGCATCCTGAGTCAGGGGATCGAGGAGCCTGCCGAAGCTCGACCACGTCTTTCCGTATACCGAGTGAGCGTGGGCCGCGGCCACGACGTCCGGACGAGCAGCATGTACCTGCGAGTGAATGGCGAAGGCAGCCTGGTTCACCCTTCGGACTCCCTCGACCACGCGGCCTTCATGGTCGACCAGCAACAGGTCGCGGACGCGGATCTGGCTGAAGTGCATCCCTAGCGGGTTGACCCAGAAGTGGTCCGTGAGCTCAGGGTCGCGCGCGGTGATGTGCCCCGCCACGCCTTCGTCAAAGCCAAAGCGGGAGAAGACCCGAAACGCCGCAGCGAGCCGTTCCTTGCGGTGTTGCCGTTCGGAGACGAGGTCGGTTATGGGAGCAGCCTCGGGAATGATGAGTTCGGTATTCACGATGTTCCTTTCGTGGTGATAGGAGAGCCGGTTTAGCCCGGAGAGTTCCAAGGCAGAATCGGAGGTGCGTTCCCTCGTTCGGCCATAAGTTGCCCGTAGCTGTGCGACGCACGAGCTGCTGCGCCCACGAGCTGCCCGACGTCAGAGATACCGCGTCGGGTGACGTACGCGTTCACCGCGGCCACCGCCTCGTCGATCGCGGACGGCCCATGCATCAGGATCGCGCTTACAATTTCCACAGCGCTCGCGCCGCTGAGCAGAAACCGAATTACATCATTGCCGTTCCGGGCGCCGTTCGTTCCGATGACAGGAACAGTAGGCATCGCGACGTGGCATTTGCTCACCCAGTAGAGGCTGATCGGAAGGGCCCAGCCGCCGCCGATCGCGGCTGCTGACCCCAGCTGTGGAAGTCCGTTGTCGAGGTCAGGGAGGAAGCCTTGGAACCTGCCGATCATCGCCACGATGTCGGCGCCAGCGTCTAGAGCAGCCCTGGCCAGGACGGTGACGTCGGTGGTCTGTGACGTCAGCTTGACGATGAGCGGTTTGTCGGTGCGAGCCCGGACTGCACTGGTGTATTGGGCAACCCCCTCAGCAGTCCCCACCTGCCGAACCGCGCCGCTGGCGCTTTCCTTGCCATGTGGCGCGCTGAGGTTGAGTTCGATGCAGCCGACAACCGCACCCATCAGACGCGCGAGGTCTCCGGCGGGTTCGGGTGCCGAGACGGTGATGCTCCCGATGACCATCGAATCGTGTGATCGGGCATAGGCCTCACACCGATCCAGCATGGCGACCCAGTCGTCCGTGGTCGTGTATGCCAGGCCGGACCGATTGAACAGCGAGTCTGTGATCTCCGGATTGGACCACGAGCGTGGGGTGTGGTGTGCGTCGAGCAGCATGTACTCGGCGATACCTAGCTGGCGTGCCGCCGCCGGATCCTCATTGATGGACTTGGCAACAACCGCCGCGGCACCAGCGTCGATACAGGCGCGAATCCCCGTCTCGGTCATCGTGAATTCGGAGGAGCCCACGATGACGGGGTTCTTGAGGCGGACAGGACCAAGCCCGACGGCCAATGAAGGTGTCATGGCGCAGTTCCGTGCGGTTGGGAGTCCGTCCAACATACCCCTGCGTCGGCACGCTCGGCAGCACGCAGGACACCGTAGACCCTGATGCGGCCGGCCCGCGGTGACGCAATGGGCAGCTCAGCGAGGTCGAGGGAACCGTGCAACATCACCGGACTATCCGCGTCCACCCAGCGGACGCGTGTGTTCGTTATACGGTCACGGTCAAGCACTACGATGATCACCTCCATCAGCCTTGAGCACTAGCTCAGGCACGGTCGCTGATCTGCTATGTCTAGCCTTCACCAGGAGGTACGTCAAGGTCCACCGAGTACTTCCGCGGAAACTATTGACAACGGTTGGGCAGGCCCGTAACTTTCCCACTCATCCACATCGCGAGACGACCAGTTGGCGATGCGGTCACAACGTGCCAACGGTCTTCGGCACCTGGAGAGGAGTCACCGTGGAAGCGGCACAGCTCGGCCCCGCTGCATCTGGAGCGGGCGACATTCAGGTGATCGCACGGAGTGCTCAGTTGTTGCGGTTGTTCTCGAGCACGCAACGTTCGTTGCGGGTATCGGACGTTGGCCCGGAGTCCGGCCTGCAGCGCACGACAGTTCACCGATACATGTCTTCGATGGCGAACGCCGGCCTCCTCGAGCGTGACAACGACGGCGGCTACCGCTTGGGGCCGCTGCTGGTACAGCTGGGCACTGTCGCTCTTCGTGGCCTGCGCGTCCTGGAGATCGCCGGGCCGCACTGTCAGGAATTAGCGGACGAGGCGAATGAGACTGCGGTGATCGCGGTCTGGGGTGGCCTTGGCCCGATCGTTGCGCGGGTGCATGAGGCGACAGATCGGCTCGTGAACATCAGCATCCGCATCGGTAGCCAGCTTCCGCTCGAGGCCGCCCAATCGGTTGTCTTCTTGGCATTCATGCCTGATGTGAGCATCGAGTCGCGGCTGCTTTCTCAGCTTCCGGAAACCCGCAAACGCGAGATCAGGAATGAGATCGACACCGTCCGTCGCGACGGTTACATGGTCAGTTCGCAAGTCGTCCAGGGAATCCGCGCCATCGCGGCGCCGGTGTTTGACGGCCGCGGAGATATTTGCGCGACGGTAGCGATCCTGGGCACAGTTAACGGTATCTCCGACGGAGAGCGCTCCGGGCTCTTGCTCGCCCTTGTTCGCACGGCCGAACGCCTCTCTCGTAACCTCGGATGGACGGGGAATCTACCGTTCAATGCGTTATTGGAATCCAACCAATCTGCCTCGTGAGGAAGTCCATGATGAGAAATTCGAAGTTGTACAAACGGGTCGTCCGCTGGGACGAAATACCTGAGGAAGCATTACGGCCGGGTGTCCGCCGCAAAAGCTACGCCACGGACAGCTGCATGCTGGTCATGAACACCCTCGAGCCCGACATGCAGCTCAACCCCCACGTGCACGAGGACTTCGACCAGCTCGTTTACATCGTCGACGGACGCTGCAACTATTACGTGGACGGCGAGCCGCATGAGATGTCTAGCGGCTCGCTGATGCTGGTACCTGCCGGTTCGCCGCACTATATCGAACCGATCGGTGGACCATGCCTGAATCTGGACATCTTCACGCCACCGCGGGCCGACCTTGAACACCTACTCGCCTACCTACAGACGTCGGAGGCCAGCACATGAAGGGCTACTGGCTGAATCAGGCCTTCAACGATTTACGACGTCCGGAGGCTCGTCAACGCCTCACTCAAGACCTCGCCGCCTACCTGGACGATTACCCCCTGTCCGACGAGGAAAAGCAAATGGTCAAGGACGGTGACTGGGCGGGCTGCATCGCTGCTGGCGCGAGTGTCTACACCCTAACAAAGCTATTCGCGCCGACCGGTTTGAACCTCCTCCAAATGGGCGCACAGATGCGCGGGCAATCCATGGAGGAGTTCGCAGAGTTTCTACGTGAACAGAACGAGCGCTCCAGCAAGTTCGCGCTTCTCGAGCAGGGAGTTGGCAGCCGTGGCTGAAATCGTCGGTGGGCTTGGATGCTCCCACGCACCCTCGATCGCCCATGTATATGACGGACGCAAAACGACAGAGCCGGAGTGGAAGCCGCTATTCGATGCATTCGACCGCGCCGAGCAGTGGCTTATGTCGTTAGGCGCCGACGTACTTATCTGCATTTACAACGATCACATCGACCAGTACTCGCTCGACGCGTGGCCGCAGTTCGCGATCGGCGTCGGCGACTCCTTCGACATCGCCGACGAAGGTTGGTCGCCCCGCAACTTTCCGCCGGTCCCGGGGCACCCAGAGCTCGCTATGCACCTCGCCACCGAGCTTGTCGCGGCGGGTATCGATATGACCGTTGCACATAGACAGGTCGTCGACCATGGCATCCTCTCTCCTCTGCCAGTCATCAATGAAAACTGGGCATTACCCATAATCCCGATCGCCGTCAACGTGATCTTCGACCCGCGCCCGTCGCCAGCCCGGTGTTGGCAACTCGGCCAGGCCCTGGGTGAAGCGATCGCCTCCTACGACGCTGGCACGAAGGTGGCCGTGGTCGGAACCGGCGGGTTGTCGCATCAGCTGACCGGGCCCAACTTCGGCCGTATCCGCCCCGAGTGGGACCGCGAATTCCTCCGGTTGATCGACGAAGCACCAGAGAAGTTGGCGGAATACACGCTGGCAGACTTCGCTGAGCGGGGCGGCGAGCACTCCGCCGAGATTGTGCAGTGGCTCGCGATGCGTGCGGCGCTGCCGGTGGGCAGCGCCGCGGAGTTCACCTTCTACTACCCGCACCAAATCATGGGTTACGGGATCGCAGGCTTCAAAGCTCCAGCATTGGCCAGTAAATCCTAATGAAAGGCGAGAATCGATGGGTATCCGAACTGGGGAACAGTACCGTCAGTCGCTTCGTGATGATCGGGAAATCTGGCTTGACGGTCAGCGCATAGCCGATGTGACAACTGATCCGCGTACACGCAACACGGTCGACATGCTTGCCGAGCTGTACGACATGCAACATCGCCCCGAGCTTGCTGACTCCCTGACCTACGTCCCCGACGACGCGGAGAACGGCGAACAGTGCGGCTTGTCATTCCTCGAACCCCGGTCGACGGAGGACCTGGAGCGGCGCCGGGAGATGGTCAAGATGTGGATGGACTGGACCGGCGGCATGATGGGTCGCTCGCCAGACTTCATGAACATCCATATGACCGGCTTCGGTTCCGCCCCCGAGTTTTTCGCTCAGGGAGGCGAGCGGTACGGCAAGAACATCCGTGATTACTACAAGTTCATGCGGACGCACGACCTGGCGCTTACCCACGTCCTGATCAACCCTCAGACGGACCGTTCGAAGCCCCCCCACGAGCAGACGCAGGACGTAGCCGCCCGCATCGTTGAGGAGAACGAAGACGGAATCGTCATCCGTGGGGCAAGGATGGTTAGCACTCTCGCACCATACGCAGACGAGATCGCGGTGTTTCCCTCGACCTATCTGCAGGCGATAGACGAGTCCAAGCCCTACGCGTTCGCGTTCTGTCTGCCCACCGCAACGTCAGGAATGAAGTTTATCTGCCGCCCGACGGTAGCGCCGGCGGAAGGACGCGTCCTGGATTACCCCTTTTCCTCGCGCATGGATGAGATGGACGCCGTCGTAATCTTCGATGATGTCCTGGTCCCGTGGGATCGCGTGTTCGTCAACGGGAACCCGTACTTGTGCAATCAGTTATTCCCGGGCACCGGAACGATGAACCAGATCATGCACCAGTTCGCAGTGAAAAACCTTGCCAAGGCAGAGTTCATTCTCGGAGTGGCGCTTAACGTCACGGAATCGGTGGGGACAAACGGGTTCCAGCAGGTCCAAAACATGCTCGCCGAGATGATCAACGCGGTAGAGCTCGTCCGGGCCTGCATCCGCGCCTCTGAGGTCGACTGCATCCCTGGACCAACAGGCACCGTGCTCCCTAACCCCGAGCCGCTCTGGACGGTGCGAACAATGTTCCCGACGATCTACCCCCGACTCGTCGAGATCCTGAAAATCATCGGCGCAAGCGGCCTCATGGCTACTCCCAGCGTCCGGGAACTTGAGTCGGATCGACGCGGCGACATCATTCACTATTACCAGGCGGCTTACTTGCCCGGTGACCGCCGCGTCGAACTATTCCGGTTGGCTTGGGACATCGCATGCTCGAGTTTCGGAGGTCGACAGGAACTCTACGAACGTTACTTCAGCGGGGATCCGTGGCGGCTTATGATAACGCGCTACACGAACTACCCAGTGAAGGATGAACTCAAGGACCGTGTGTGGCGATTCCTCGACCGCGCTCGTGAAGCCGATTCTCAGGCGGAGGCTCGCAAGGAGGCGGAAAAGGTTTCCAGCTAGTTCACGGATCGTCCATAAACGGTGGCCTCACAGATTGCACGAGGCGTCCTCGTCCGTAACCGCTCAATCAGTCCACCTTAGGTGGGCGAGAAGAGGCATCACATGAAGAGGTACAGAGTCCGGGCGCTGACTGCGGTCGCCGCCGCAGCAATGTTGGCGAGCGCATGTGGTTCCGGCGGAAGCAGTTCCAGTGCAAGCGGCTCGAGCGGACCTATCAACATTGGAGTACTCACCTCCCTCAGTGGCCAATACAGTGTCTTGGGAGGGTTCGCAAAGAAGACTCTCGACCTCTACGCCGAGCAGCTCAACGCCGCGGGCGGCATCGGCGGCCGGAAGATCGAGTTGACCTACGCCGACGATCAGACAGACCCCACTCAAGCGGTGGCCGGGTTGCGTACACTCACCGCGAAGAAGCCGGTCGCCCTCGTCGGCCCCGTACTGAGTTCCGCATGCGCGGCGATCGTTGACCAGGTGGAAACACAAAAAATCCCGATGGTCACAACCTGTGCCACCGACAGCCAAGTGACGCCGGTGCGCAAGTACGTCTTCATGGCGACGCTACCGACCCCCGGAATGACCGAGCAACTTGGCAATTACCTCAAGAGTGAAGGCAAGACGAAGGTCGCGGTACTCTATGACTCTGGGGACTTCGGTACGTCCGGACTTAATCAGATCAAATCCCAGGGTATATTGAACATTGTCGGGGAGGCTGGTTACGACCTGAAATCCACGACATTCGTGCCCCAGATCTCTTCACTGCTCATTAAAGCACCGGACGCTGTCGTCGTGTGGGGCGCGGGCCCACCACTGGTCACGATCGCGAAGGAGTTTAAGCAGCTAGGTGCCAAGGTTCCACTGGTCGCCTCCGGTGCCGCCGCGACGCCACTCTTCCTCGGCCCAGCCGGACCGGCCGGCGACGGCGTTATCATGGCCTCCAGCCTCGCGAACGTCGTCACGAGCGTGCCCGAAAGCAACCCGAGCAAAGCTGTCGTTACAAAACTCGCCTCCGACTACCAGGCGAAGTATGGGCAGCCGACGTCACAATTTACTGCGGATACTTGCGGCGCCTGGATGACAATCATCACCGCCATCAAGAAGGCGGGGACCGATCCAACCAAGGTCCGCGACGCGATCGAGACAACTCCTAGCGTTGGCTGCCACGGCACGTACCGGTACTCGCCGACCGACCACCGCGGACTAAAGGCGTCCGACGTGTGGGTGACCATCGATCAGAATGCCAAGCTGACGGCAACCCCGTTCAGTGTTCAGGCCGCCAAGTAATGAAGACCGGTTTGCACAGGGCGGAGCGGCAACGGCATGGATGAGCAGCCACCACTGTTGCAAATCGAAGGCGTCCGGAAGACGTTTTCAGGGGTGATCGCGGTACAGGATGTTTCGTTTTCAATCGCACCAGGTGAGCTCGTCGGGGTGCTCGGTCCTAATGGCGCAGGAAAATCGACACTGTTCCATCTGATCACGGGGCTTCTCAAACCCGATCACGGAGCGATCCGATTCGACGGTAGACCGATCACCCACCTGGCGCCATACCAGCGTGCCGGGCTTGGAGTCGGTCTGGTGTTTCAGACGGCGCGACTGTTCGCAGGCATGTCGGTATTCGACAACATCATGTCCGGTCAGTTCCTCCGCACTAGGTGTGGCATGACGGCGTCCGCGCTCCGTTTACCACTCCATCGGCGTGACGAGAAAAACATGAGGCGCGCAACCTTCGATCTGCTGAAACGTTTGGATATCGAGGCAGTTGCCGAAGCAGAGGTATCAAATTTGCCCTTCGGTCTCCAACGCCGAGTCGCCGTGGCTCAGGCGCTCGGCGTTGGGGAGCGGCTCCTTCTGCTCGACGAACCGGCAGCGGGCCTGACTGGGAGCGAGCGTGACGATTTGCGTGACGTCATCGCTGGCCTCCGCGACGACGGTATTGCCATCCTGCTCGTCGAGCACGACGTCCGCTTTGTTTCCGATATCGCTAACTCGCTGGTGGTTCTGAACCGCGGCGCGGTACTCGCTTCGGGTCCGGTTGAGCTGGTGCTCGCGAATCCTGCCGTCATTGAGGCGTATAGCGGGGTGGGCGCATGATGCTCGAGGTCGATGACCTCGTTGTCCGCTATGGCGGTCTAGAGGCGTTGCACGGCGTGAGCCTTGTGGTCGAGGACGGCGAGTTCGTTGCGGTGCTTGGTCGCAATGGAGCGGGCAAAACGACGCTGGTCCACGCCATCGCAGGGTTGCAGAGGGCACATAGCGGAACCGTTCGATATCGCGGCGATCGGATCGAGCACAAGACACCTGGCGCTATAGTACGCGGCGGCATCGCGGTGGTTCCCGAAGGCCGCCTGCTCTTCGGCGCCCTGTCAGCCCTGGACAACCTGCGCCTGGGGGCGTACGGCGCGGTAGCGAAAGGGCCGGCCGGGCTCCTCAGATCGCTGCTACCGCAGCACCGACTCGTGCGCCAGCGGCTCGACCGGCTCCTGGTGCTGTTGCCGGAGCTCGAGGAGCTGCTGCCGCGCCGCGCCGGGGCGCTCTCGGGCGGTCAGCAACAAATGGTTGCGGTTGGGCGGGCGCTAATGGCCGAGCCCAGGGTCCTACTAGTCGACGAACTCTCGCTCGGTTTGGCGCCATTGGTCGTGCGACGATTGCTCGAGCACTTGACGACGTTAAACAAAACGGGCATTGGCATAGTGCTGATCGAGCAGAACATCAGTCTCGCGCTCGCGGCGGCACAGCGTGCCTATGTCCTCGAAGGAGGACTAGTTCGCTACGGCGGACCGAGTGCTGAGCTAGCCGACAGCCCACTTTTGCTCGGTGCCTACCTTGGAGTGAAGGAGGCTCGAAACGCGTGAGTCAGTTCTTACAAGGAATTTTTAGCGGCCTGGGGCTTGGAGCCCTATACGCCGCGATAGGCATTGGATTCGTCGTTATTCACCGCGTCACACACGTGATCAACCTCGCGCAGGGTGCAGTGGCTGTGCTCGGCGCGTACGTCATGTCGACCGCAGTTCAGTCACTTCCGTGGTGGATTGCAGTGTTGCTGAGCGCTATCGCTGCTTCAATCGCTGCGGCAGCGATCGGCCTGCTCGTGCTGAGTGCGCGCGACACATTCGAATATGCACCGATTATTATGACCCTCGGCATCGCATTCGTGGCCCAGGCGCTGTTCATCCTTATCTGGGGAGACATTCCGCATTCCTATCCGCCTGTCAGCAGCCACGCCTTCAAAGTGCTCGGCGCGTTCGTGCTGCCGCAGCAAATACTGCTGCTCGCCATCATCATTGCGCTGCTCATCGTGCTGCACGGGTTCTTCTCGGCGGCGTATCTCGGGAAGGCGCTCAGCGCCGCGGCGATGAACCCCAGATCCGCGCAACTCGTGGGAATCAACCTGGTCCGTGCTGGTGTCGTCGCGTTCGTGGTTGGCGGATTCATCGCCGGACTCTCCGGTGCGGTGTTTGGCGCGCTCGTCCCGGTCACCCCGGAGTCCCACATCGCGCTCGCTGTCGCTGGCTTTGCTGCCGCAGTCTTCGGAGACCTTGATTCGCCCTTGAGGACGGTGGCCGGCGGACTCGGACTGGGAATCCTCACCAGTTTCGCGGCGACATATGGATTCCCTCAGTACCAGGAAGTGGTGGCGTTGGGTGCCCTGGTGATTCTCCTATTCACGAGAACAGTGTGGGCACGACGTGGAGGTGTGTTGACATGATATCAACAAGGATGCTCCGGAGGCTTACCGCGGCCACCGGCCCTCTCGTTGTCCTCGCCATCCTATTCGCCGGTCCTGCAGTGCTACCCGCCACGCTAATCGGTGCAGGGGCCCTATGCGCGCTATATCTCGTCGCGGGTGTCGGGCTGAACGTCCTGCTGGGCTACACGGGGCAAGTTTCTTTCGGCCAGGGCGGCTTCTGGGCGATCGGTGCCTACAGCGTAGGCATCCTGACCGCAAAGGTGCATCTTCCGATCGTGCCTGCAATGGTCTTGGCTGTCTTGATCACAGGGACACTCGCCCTGGTCATCGGTTGGCCCTTAACGCAACTACGCGGTCATTACATCGCTGTCGCGACACTCGCGTTTGCGCTCATCGTGGCCGATCTCGCCAACAACCTGGGTTCCCTTACCGGCGGCAGCGTCGGACTTCCCGGCATTCCGGCCCTCACCGTGTTCGGTTACACAGTCGTCGATGCCGATTTCTATCGAGTGTGCTGGGCGGTGGCGCTCGTCGTCCTGGTTTTGACTGCAAATCTCAGCCGCAGCCGCAGCGGGCGCGCCTTCCGGTCCGTCGGAGCGGACGACAGCGGCAGTCAAGCCCTTGGGATTCCCTCTGGCGCCTATCGGCTCCGGGCATTTGTGTTTGCCGCGTGCCTTGCCGGTCTCGGTGGAGCTTTTTACGCGCCTTATCTCGGGTTCCTCTCACCCGACGCCTTCGGTCCGCAATTATCGGTCTTACTCTTGATTGTGATCGTGGTCGGCGGCATGCGATCACCGTACGGCGCGCTGGTTGGCGCCGTCACAGTCACTGCACTTACTCAGTGGCTCGCCCATTTGAGCGCCAGTCCAGAGCTGCCTGCACGGCTCGCGCCCGCCCTCAATGTCCTCGCGTATGGCGCGCTGATTTTTATCGTTATGCGATTTTCACCTACAGGCATCCTGCCACTACTGCAGCGCACCGCCTCGACGGTCTTACGCTGGGCCCGGCCTGCTCACTTGCCTCCTCACACGTCCCCTGAGGTGGCGCAAGTCCGACACGCGCAAGAACAGGACGACACCACGGAACCATCGGAGGCAGGGCATGTCTAGCGAAATCAGCGCGGCACTTAAAGGTAACTTCAAACTGGCGGCGTCGATGTTTCCATCCGGGGTTGCCATAGTGACATCCGGGCACGGCAGTGTCGTGCACGGCATCACGGTGAGCGCGTTTTCGAGCCTGTCGCTCGATCCTCCGCAGGTTCTCGTCTGCGTCGCGCGGTGGAGCAAGCTCAACCAGCTTGTTTTGGCCTCTAACTCTTTCGCTGTCAATATTCTCGCCGCAGATCAAGCCGCACTCAGCGAGGTCTTTGCCAAACCCGGCCGCGACCCGGTCACCACCTTTACTGAGATCGAGATTCCCCATTCGGTTGGGGTGGGTGGATCGCCGATCATCGACGGAACTGCGGCGTACTTCGACTGCTCAGTAGTAATGGCTTGCGAAAGCGGCGACCACTCCGTATTTTTCGGTGATGTACTCGCGGCTCACGCCTCTGATACAAAGTCGCCGTTGGTCTATTTCAATCGGCGGTACCATGATATAAACAAAGCGGCACAGGAGGCGTAAGCAGATGCGGATGAAGGTGCTCGCCGCTGAAGAGGAGCTGCCCGAGGAACGCGGTTCTGCGGTCGCCATCGGCGTCTACGACGGCTTGCACTGCGGTCACCAGTGGCTTTTGCGGAGGCTACGCAAACTCGCTGGACCTACAGTCCCGCTGACGGTTGTGACGTTTGACCCACATCCCCTGCAACTCCTCCGCCCCGTGTCCGCGCCTCGGATGCTGACCGACATCGACCAGCGATTAGAGCTCCTCGAGAACATGGGCATCGTAGACGCATGCCTGGTATTGAACTTCGATGCGGACCGTCAGGAACAACGCGCGATAGAGTTTATCGACGACGTTGTGGTCGGCCAACTGCACGCGCGCGACGTGATGGTTGGTAGCGACTTTCAGTTCGGCCGAGGGCGAGAAGGCGATGTGACCCTTCTTGGTCGCGTAGGAGCCGTACGTGGCTTCAACGTGCAGCCAGTTCCGCTGCTACCGATCTCGTCGCAGGCCGTCAACGTACCCTGTTCGTCGACATATATTCGCGGACTGGTGGCCCGCGGACAGGTGGAGCACGCGAGTCGCCTCCTCGCCCGGGCACACGGGGTCCGCGGTATCGTCGTGGGTACATCTCGACCCATGGGCGGTCGAGGGACACCGACCGTCGTTGTTCGCGCGAGCAGGTACGCCGCACTGCCCGCCGAGGGGTCGTACGCGGGCACACTGATCACTCCTGACGGTCGACGACGTATGGCGGGCGTGTCGGTCCGTCAGGGACTAATGGCACACGAACAGGCTTTACTCGATGTACATGTCGTAGGCGACGTCACTTCGCTGATCGATCAACGCGTCGGCGTCGAACTCATCCGCCCAATTTGGGCCAGTGGTCGCGCCGACCTCGTCGCTGAAATGTCGGCGCAGGCGGAGGAAATCGCGCGGGCTTCGGCCGTGGGAGGGTGGGCGGGTGCGACCTGATATAGGTGTGGCCCTTCTATTCTGAAGAGTGTCGGATCGTAACTGGTCAGGTGCTTTAACGGCGTGTTGGTGACGTCTCCTTATCCTTTTGCGGCTCTTCGACTTTGTGCGGGCAATCAGGGTGATGTCTGAGTTGCTGCGGCCCGCTGGGTGCGGGTGCAGTGGAAGCGTATGCGGCGGGCGGAGTTCTCTGGGTTTCGGAATCCGCAGGCGGTGCGTTTGACGGTTTTGACGAGTCGGTTGTAGCCCTCGGTGCGGGCGTTGGTGATCGCGGTCAGGACGAACGCGTTGATCGCGGGCCACCAGGCGTCCACGGTCTTGGCCAGGGTGATCAGCTCGGGGATCTTCGAGTCGATGCACCAGGTGAGGAAGCGATGCAGGCGGTGGCGGGTGCGGTGGGGGTCCCCACCGCAGCGCACGGTCGACAGCACGGTCCGCAGCTCTTCCTTCGCGATGTAGGCGGACAGGATCTGCGCACTCGGGTCCTCGTCGAGGATGGCGTTCCACATCTTGGCGAAGTTTTTGTCCGACACTCGCTCCCGACCGGTGAGCAGTCTGCGTCGGTTCGCCCATTCGGGGTCGACCTTGCCGCCGCGCCGGTCCTTCAGTTCCCAGGTGACCCGCCGCCGAGTCTTGGTCACAGCCAGGTTCGCGAGCGCAACCAAGTGAAAATGATCGACCACCAAGGTGGCGTTGGGCAGCAGTCCCGCTGTGCGGACCGCCGCCGCATACACCGCGGCCGGATCGATGGCGACGTAGGCGATCGCCTCCCGGAACTCCGGGGTGCGTCCGGTCAACCAACTCACGACCGCCGCGGTGGTCCGCCCCTCCCTCTGCCCCAGGAGTCCCTGACCGCTCGACAGGTCGACGAACCCGGTGTCCCACGGGTCGACACGCACCCACCGGCTGGTGTCCTTGCAGTACTGCCACCTGGGCTTTCCACGTCTCGTCGATGCCGAGGACCCGCACCGGCGCGGGTTCGGTGAGCAACCGCTCTGCGTGCTCGACGAACGCGCGGTGCGCGGTCGGCCAGGACACATCATGTGCGGCGGCGACCTCGGCCACCGAGCGGGCGGCGTCGCCGATCGCTGCGCCGATCTGGGTGCGCAGCCGGCGGGTGGTGCGAGCACGGCGCGGGACCTGTCCGATGGCCTCGGTGAACGATCCGCGCTCGCAGTCCTCTTCCCGGCATCGCCATCTGGTCTTGTTCCACCGCAACAGGATTCGACCTTCCCCGTGCGGAATGTCCTTCGGTGTCGTGTCACGCGCGCCTTGATGGAGGTGGAGAACACCCCACACGAGGGACAGGCCGCGGCGGCGTCTTCGTCGGTGGTGATCTCCACGATCCGCGTTCCGTCGTCCATCCTGGACACGCGGGTCACCTGCACTCCTGGTAGCCCGAACAGCACTGTCGTACTCTCGATTACGCCCTTGGTCCTTCCGACGTCGGAATGCTTCGCAACATCCAGACTTCAGGAGGCCAAGGGCATTCAGCTGCTCGACGCGCTGAATGCCCTCAGATTTCGGGTTGCCCGGTCAAGAGCCTGTTTCAGCTCAGTTTTCATCTGGAGACGGTCTCTGTCGGGATATCCTCCAGCATTGAGATGACGTGGCGCTGGGTCTCGACCAGTCGGCTGTCTTCGGGGTCACGCGGTCGGGCGAGTCCAACCTCGATATCGGTCAGTACGGTTGCGGGTCGCTTGCTGACTACGTAAATGCGGTCAGCCAGGAAGGCTGCCTCAAGCGCGTTGTGGGTGACGAACAGCACGGTCATCTCCTGCTCCGCAACGATGTCGAGCAGTTCTACGCGAAGGCGTCGGGCGGTGAG
>JAABUL010004719.1_pt1 | contig 17835 bp, 12 predicted proteins | sample 5559151 | NCBI WGS metagenome assembly JAABUL01 (sample SAMN10711876, study PRJNA513368) | rock metagenome | isolation source: Antarctica rocks | place: Antarctica: Victoria Land, Pudding Butte sud | reverse complement strand
TTGGCGGCGTCGATGGACGAAACACCCATCAGCCGAAGCTCCTTGACGAGCCGGTCCTGAAGGGTCTGGTTGGCGCGTTCCACCCGACCCTTGGCTTGCGGTGTCAGGGCCTGGATGGAAGCGATGTCGAGCCGCGCCACGACTCGGCGAACCAGTCAGCCAACCGGCTGAGGTCGGTCGTGAACGTGCCGAAGCTGCGCACCGGCTCGGCCGAGCGATCCGCACCCACCGCGGCCATGTGCAGGGTTGCCCCAATGTCGATCGCCGCCGCGTTGGCATGAACCATCGCCAAACCGGACTGCGTCATACCGGATGATGTGTTGCGCTTCATCTCACCTCTCCCCTAAATGGCGAAGGGCTGGGCTGCGCAGTCGATCAATTTCCTAATCGGGATCGCCCGAAGACGTCACCACTCTCAAGCTCGCAACAGCCCATGGACCATGTTTTTTAACGGGGTCCGACGCCACCAAAAAGCGAACGGCCGCTCCCTTCCATGAGCAATATGGCGCCGAGCCGTTTCTCCGCCCACAGGCGGACCCGATCCGCGATCGTTTTTTAGGACGTCGCGCTCCATGCGCGTCCGGTCGAGTTCACGCCGCAGGCGGGCGATCTCGGCCGCCTGGTCGGACGGAGATGCGACCGGGCTCGCGGGCGCAGCTCCCGGTAATCCTGCCGGCCGCGGCGGTGGGGAGCCGCTCATCAGCGTCGTGCGCCATTGCCTCAGCATGAACGGTTGAATCCCGAGTTCGGCCGCGATCTGCATCTGCGGTCGGCCACTGCTCTCCAGCAGGGCCACCGCCTCGCGTTTGAACTCGGGCGGAGCTGGCTTGAGGCTCCGGTAGGCGAAGCCTGTTGGAGAAGCCAGCGTAGGGGTGAACTCCCGTCTCGTCTTCGCCATCGAACACCTTCCTCGCCCGCAACGAGCGTATCAGAGGTGTCCGCGAAACCGGGGGAGGATCACGGGATCGAAGAGCCGGGCGCGATGGAGGCTGTCATCGCACCCGTTCTCCCGCTTCGTCATGCGCGTCTCTGTGCCTTGCCGGGCGGCTCGCCCAGATCCGACTGGTCCTCGGCCCGGAGGCGCTTGGTGCCCGCGTCCGCGGTCGCCTCCTGCGGCTCATCCGTCATCGGCTCGTCCTCCATCGGATCGCCCCGATCTACGGCCGGCCGTCGGAGCTCGCCGTAGGCTTGCGCGAAGATCATTGCCTGCTGGGCTTTCGCGAAGGCGTAGGAGCTCCATTCCTCAGGCTCCCAGGTCTCGGGGCGCTCCCTGTCGAGCTCTGCCGGCCGCTCCTCGCCGCCCTCCATTGGGGCCATCCGCCGTGCGAGGTCCACCCAGCGCGCTTGATCCCAGCCCGAGGGCGGGCCTCCGTGCCTGGCGTCAACCGTCCGCGTCTTCTCGAAATCGCGATGGGCCTCGCGTTTGGCCCGGTAGCCGTCCTTTGTGTGCACCTGCATCTCGAAAATGAGGCCGCGGTCGGCCCCCGGACCGCGCCGGCGAAGGTTCAGGACCACGTCGCGATAGCCGACGTCGTTGGGCCGCTCCCACCTGTCCTTCTGGCTCACCACCTCGAACCGCTCTGCCAGCATCCGCACCGCCTCGGCGACTTCCTCGGGACGGTCCACCGCCACCACTCCGCTCACCTTGTCGAGCAGCCGCGACCAGTCGCCCCCGAAGTCCAGATCCACCTTCTCGGCGGCCCTCTTCCTGTCCTTGGGCGAGCCCAGGTAGACGACCGCCCCCGGCGCGTTCCAGTCCACCGTGCCCTTGCTCCCTGCCTCGGCCTCGAAACTCTTTGTGGTGAACTTCCAGCTTTTGGCCCTGTTAGCGCCGGCCAAGTCGATCATGGCGGCGTTGATCTTCGGCCTCACCTGGGCGACAGCCTCGTCGAGGGCCTCCTTCGTCCTGTAGGGCTGCCGCGCGGGCCCGGACGGGGCCGGCGCCTCGTCCGCTGGCGGATACATCCGACGCCTGTTATGGATCTCCTCGATGCCCTCCGGTTCCTCGACGTCCTTGAATGCCGCCCGCATCCGGCTTTCGAGCTCGGCCCTCCGCTCAGGATTGGGGGCGAAGTCGAGCGCCATGTTCTCCTTGTAATCGTCGTGGGTGGCGTCCTTGGCCTTGTAGCTCTGATCGGTGTGGAACTGCACGGTGTAGCAGTAGCCGTCCTCGGCCTGCATCGTGACGTTCACGCCACGGTAGGTCGGATCGTCCCTCTTCAGCCACCAGTTCGAAGTCTCGACCCGCTCGTGACCCTGCTTCAGCAACGCGTCCACCACGTCCCCGAAGGCGTCCGCGAAGCGCTCCCGCGGCAGGACGAGGCTGAAGCGCAGGGCGCTGCTGATCGGCTGCTTTTCGAAGCCGTCCAGCTTGCCTTTCTGAGCCATGGCCCGCAGATGGCTATCGAGGGAGTCCACCCCCCGCACGCCGTCGGCGCGCGCCGGGAGCGCGGCTCCCTCCGCCGCCTCCGCAGCCCGGCGCACCACGGCCGTGACCTCTTCCTGGTGATCCTGCGCTTCCATCTGCTGGCGGACCGCGGTCTCACGAAGCTCGTCCGCCGTCGGCGCCCGATCCCGCTGCGTGCGGGCCGCGGGGCGGAGCGGCAGCAGACCCGCGCGCTTGGCGGCCGCGAGTGCGGCCTCCATCACGTCGGCCGCGAGGGTGGGGTTGGACGCGAGCCGCGCGAGCGCCGCCTCCGCGTCGAACGTCCCGGCGGCGATCTCGCGCGCGGTGCGCTTGGTGTAGGGCGGGGGTCGGCCGCCGGTCTGCCGGTCGATCAGGCCCTGGAATCTCGTGGCCAGCTGACCGAAGGTCCGCGTCCCGGTGTTCGACTTGAAAGCGTCGGTGCCAACAATGATACCAAGCGCCAGCAGGTCCACGAAGCCCCGGTGCGGGTCGGTGCCGTCGTAATCGATGTCCGGCGGGGGCTGCATGCGGTTGGAGAAGCCCAGAAGCGCCTCCAGCTGCCCCGCGGCGGTTTCGGCCGCCGTGTACGCCTCCTTGAGGTCCTCCGCCTCCGCGTTGGGGAGCAGCGCCGCGACCGACTCGAACAGCGCGACCTGCCCGCCATCCGCGCCGCCCTCGCGCACTCCGGCCCGCTCCGCGCGCCATCGGCCAAGGTCGGCGGACACCAGCTCCGCCAAATCCTTGGCGGCCGGGTGCTTGGCCTCCTCCAACCACGCGTCCGCCGTCCGCTGCAGTCCCCTGATCGTCTCGTCCGCCTCCCGGCCCGGCCCGGTCCCGCCGCCTGTCCGGTTCTCCTCCTCGGCGCGGAGCAGCTCTCCCAGCGTCCGGCGGAAGTCGGGCGGAAAGCCCTCGAAGCTGCCCAGCAGCGCCTGCTCGGCGACCTCCACCTGCTTCTCCTCCGACAGGGCCAGATAGTTGTTCTGGAGGCCGCTGAAGGTTTCCAGCACCTTGCCCAGCAGCGACATGATCTGTTGGCCGCGGCCGGGCTCGTATTCCCCGGTGTCCGGGTTGAACGCGGGCGTGTGCGTCTTGCCCATGGAGACCGGCTTGCGGTTCCGGGCCTGCTCCTCTCGGTCGCAGGCGGACACGTGCGCCAACAGGGCTGGGAGGTGCGCCAATAAATTGAGGGTGTCCCCATCGAAGTCGCCGCTGAGCTTCTCCTGCTCCTCGGGCGGCACCGCCACAAGCGAGCCGGGAGCGTAGAAGTCATGCGCGAGCAGGACGCCCCTGGTGGGGCGCGCGGTGTCTTCCTTCTCGCGAGCCTTGCGGGTGACCCAGTCCGAATGCGTCTTGGTGTCCTCGGCCGACAGGACGACGCCGCTCTTGGCGGCGGGGCCCTCGGTCGGCCAGAACTCGTCGGGCACCACCACCATCACGCCCTTGGCGAAGAACATGGGGTCCTCCTTCGCCCGGCCGGCGTCCTCCTCGCCCACCATAGTGTACTGGATCGCGGCGCACTGGTCGAGGAAGCGGGCCGTCGGGTCGTCGCCGGTCCGCACGCGGTCGGACATGATCGGCCGCATGTTCTGCTTCTCAAAGGGCGAGCGGGCGATCAGCAAGCCCTGGTCCGGTCCGATGCCGCCGGCCTTCGTCTTGGGGACGTGCACGCGGCCGTCCGACGAGGGCACCGCCACGGCCTGCTCCCCCTGGATGCGCGCCGCCGTCAAGGTCCGGTGCAGCGCCTCACCGCCGAGGGCTGCGCCGCCCGGGGCTTTGAGGCTCTCGTCCACGAGCTTTCCGATCTCCTCCTTGACGGCGTTGCTGCGCGGGAGATGCTGCAGGCCCTGAAACGGCAGGTGCGCCGGCTTGCCCTCGGCGAAGGCCTTGACCCGGTGCTCGGGGTCGTTCTGGCGCTCGCTCACCTTGCCCATCATCGGCATGCGATCCGCGATGGACTTCCTGATGAAGCCGCAGCCGTCGTGCGGGCGCAAGGCGATGAGGTTCCCGTCCCCGTCGGTCAGCCGGAACGGGTGCTTCTCGCCGGGCCCGCGGTCGGGCATGACCATGACCCGGAAGCGGCCCTCGAGCACGTGGTCGTGAGGTCCCAGTCCGGGGATGTCGGGCGGGGACGGCCGCATCATGCGCTGGAAGTAGTAGAACGCCTCCTTGTAGGGCAGCAGCTTGCGCAGGAGGCCCAGGAAGGGGGTGCCCGGCAGCGTGTCGGCCCAGGGCACCGCCATCAGCTTGCCGCCCTGTCGAGGCCGGCGGCCGCGCGACCGGTCGTCGGGATCCTCGGCGAAGATGCTTCCCAGGGTCATCGGCGGACCCTTCATGGCGCTGCCGCCGGCCAAGTCTATGCGGTGCGGGACGCCCTCGTGCCGGACGGTCCTGGCCAGCAGGTGCGGCCCGTATTTCTCGGGCATCTGCACCGCGAGGGGCCGCATGCCGCCCTGGGTGAGCCGGTGGACGATGGTGTAGCGGGGCTCCTGCGGCTCGCCCAGCGGCCGCCCCTGCGGGTCAACCGTCTGGAGGCTGAAGAGCCCTTGGTCGCCCGACGGCGGCCGGGGCTCGTGGTCCATCTCGGCCAGCACGGCCGAGAGGTCGAAGGCGGCCGGGGCGCGGCCTTCCGCGATGCGCTCGGCGTTTCGCGCCCCGAAAGCGTCGAGCCCCGCCAGCAGGTCGTCGTCCGCCAGCTTGACGAAGAAGTCCCAGCTCCCCTCGGCCAGCTCGTCAACGATGAGCTCCTGCCACGCGCCGGCCTTCGCCTTCATCCAGCCTTGGAGCTCCGCTTTGCGCGTCCGGATCGTGTCGTTGTGGCGCCGCTGCTCCGCTGTGCTCTTGTCCTTGCCCGCGCCCGGGATGATGCCCGGCGCCCACTTATCCGCCACGACCTCGTAGCTTCGCAGCAGCTGCATCACCGACAGCGCCGGGATGCGGGTGGCGTAAGCCTCGCCGGGCGCGGGTTCCGGCTCTGGCAAATCGTGCCCCAGGACGTCCCGCCCCAGGAGGTCGAGCTTGCCCGAAACGGCGGGCTGCAGACTCCCCAGCAGCTGGAGCGCCCGGCGGCCCAGCGCCCTGGGGTAGTCAGGCTTTCTGTCTTTGCTGGTGTTCATCGTTATGAACAGCGGCACCAGGGCCGAGGCGAGGTGGCCCATCGTTTCCAGGTTCTCGGCCCCGAAGCCGCCCGCGTCCCGCAGGGCCTCCAGCCGCTCCAGGACCGGCTTGGCCGGCCCCGTCAACAAGCGTGAGTCGGCGCTCTTGTCGGCCCGGCGCAGGGCCTTGAGGATCGTCGCGAGGGCGCGCGGGTCCGCTCCGGCCAACCGGCCCTTGGCGTCCACCAGGTGGTTCGACAGGCGCTCGAACCAGTGCGCCAGCCTCGTCCTGTCGTCCGCCTCCAGCTCCGCGCCGGCCAGCAGCGACCCGGCCGCCCCGGCGAACTGGGCGAGGTTGATCACCTCGAACGCGCCGAGGTTCCGGCCGGCCTGGCGCACCAGCCTCACCGTCGCGGCGACGCAGCCGGGCTCCTCCGGCTGCCGCCCAAAGGCATGGGCCAGATTGGCGAGGCTCTGCGGACCAAACCTCGCGAGTTCCTCCGCCGGCAGGCCGAGGACGTATTCGGCGATCCGGGCCGTAGCGGCGTCGCACCGCCGGCGCCTCGCTTCGGCCTCACCCTCGCCGTCCTCCACCTTGCTGAAGGCGTTGCCCAGCATGGCGAGGTGCTGCGGACCGAACCTCGTGAGCGCGTCCGCCGACAGGCCGAGGACACGGTCGGCGATCCGAGCCGTGGCGGCGTCGCACCGCCGGCGCCTCGCTTTGCCCTCGCCCTCACCGTCCTCCACCTTGCCGAAAGCGTTGCCCAGCAGGGCGAGGCCCTGCGGACCAAACCTCGCGAGTTCCTCCGCCGGCAGGCCGAGGACGTATTCGGCGATCCGGGCCGTAGCGGCGTCGCACTGGCGGCGCTTCTTCCCGGCCTCACCCTCGCCGCCCTCCACCTTAGCGAAGGCGTTGCCCAGCATGGCGAGGTGCTGACCGCCAAATGTCGCGAGCTCGTCTGCCTTCAGGGCCGCGACGCATTCGGCGATCCGGGCCGTGGCGGCATCGTACAGACGGCGCCTGTCCCCGGCCGCCTCCTCGCCGCCCTCCACCTTGCTGAAGGCGTTGGCCAGATTGGCGAGGTTTTTCGGGTCGAACCTCGTGAGCTCCTCCGCCGATAGGCCGAGGACGCGGCCGGCGATCCGGGCCGTGCCGGCGTCGCAGCGGCGGCGCCTGTTCCCGGCCTCACCCTCGCCGCTCTCCACCTTGCTGAAGGCGTTGGCCAGATTGGCGAGGTGCCGCGACCCGTAGGTCGCGAGCTTCCCCGCCGACAGGCCCTTGACGGGATCGGCGACGTACGCGGCGATCCGGACCGTGGCGGCGTCGCACCGCTGGCGCCTGTCGCCGGCCTCCCTCTCACCGCACTCGACTTTCCCGAAGGCGTTGGCCAGCATGGCGAGGTTTTGCGGCCCATAGGTCGCGAGTTCCTCTACCGGCAGGCCCGCGACGTGGTCGGCGATCCGGGCCGTGGCGGCGTCGCACCGAGGGTGCCTGTCGCCGGCCGCCCCCTCGCCGCCCTCCACCTTGCCAAAGGCGTTGGCCAGCATGGCGAGGTTTTGCGGGTCGAACCTCGCGAACTCCTCCGCCGGCAGGCCGAGGACGCTGTCGGCGATTTGGGCGGTGGCGACGTCACACCGATGGCGCCTATCGCCGGACGCCCTCTCGCCGCCCTCCACCTTGGCGAAGGCGTTGCCCAGCATGGCGAGGTGCTGACCGCCGAACGTCGCAAGCTCCTCCGCCGGCAGGCCGAGGACGCTGTCGGCGATCCGGGCCGTGGCGGCGTCGCACCGACGGCGTCGTCCTTCGGCCTCGCCCCCACCACCCTCCACCTTGCTGAAGGCGTTGCCCAGCATGGCGAGGCCCTGTGGACCGAACCTCGTGAGCTCCTCCGCCGATAGGCCGAGGACGCGGCCGGCAATCCGGGCCGTGGCGGCGTCGCACCGCCGGCATCGCCCTTCGGCCTCGCCCCTGCCGCCCTCCACCTTGCCGAAGGCATTGGCCAGATTGGCGAGGTGCTGACCGCCAAACGTCGCGAGTTCCTCCGCCGGCAGGCCGAGGACGCTGTCGGCGATCCGGGCCGTGGCGGCGTCGCACCGACGGCGTCGTCCTTCGGCCTCGCCCCCACCGCCCTCCACCTTGCTGAAGGCGTTGCCCAGCATGGCGAGGCCCTGTTGACCGAACCTCGTGAGCTCCTCCGCCGGCAGGCCGAGGACGCTGTCGGCGATCCGGGCCGTGGCGACGTCGCACCGCCGGCGCCTGTTCCCGGCCTCACCCGCGCCGCCCTCCATCTTGCCGAAGGCGTTGCCCAGCATGGCGAAGCCCTGCGAACTGAACCTCACGAGCTCCTTCGCCGGCAGGCGCGCGACGCGGTCGGCGATCCGGGCCGTGGCGGCGTCACAGCGGCGGCGCCTGTCCACGGCCTCGTCCCCGCCGCCCTCGACCTTGCTGAAGGCGTTGCCCAGCATGGCAAGGCTTTGCGGGTCGAACTTCGCGAGTTCCTCCATCGACTGACGCGCGACGCGGTCGGCGATCCGGGCGAGGGCGACCCCGTAGGCCGCCGCAGCTCCCGGAGCTACGAAGTGGCTAAACGCATTGGCGAGTTGCCCGACAGCGACGGGCGGAGCCGCGTCCAAAGATATCCTGCCTTCGACCACCGCCTGAGCCACCTGCTGGCAGGCCTGGCCTGCCGCGTCCCCTTTGCTCTTGACGTCCTCCTTGCACCAAACGTTGCAGAGCGCCCCATAGCCACGGATCTGGTTGGGGGGAACGACAGTCCCGCGCTGTCCAAAGGGCGGGAAGGACGCGGAGATGAAGCGCTGGGCTGCATGGATGGCGAGGTCGGCCCTCCGCTCTTGATTGTCTCTGATGGCGTCTTTACAAACTGAAGCTCAGTTCCCGTGCGTCTCGAGCGTTGTCGAGGATCGCGACCGCGGCCGCGAATGCCGGGTCGACGTCGCCCTCGTCCGGCCGGGACGGCCCATGGCTGGGGGGGGCAAACTGGAGCACGGGCTGCTGCGCCCTCCCGGGCCGCCTTTGGGGTTCCGATCGGTCCTCCCTGCCGAACCGCGGCGCTCTCCACTCGGTCTCGCGGCAGCCTGGGCCCCTGTCGCGTTCCTTCGATCGGAGCGGCTCATCGCGGGAGAAAACCGGCGGGAGCACGGGTCGCCCGTGAAATTGGGATCGACCTCCTCCGCCGGTTCGCGGCGCTCTCGACTCAGGATCGCGGCGGCTCGGGTTTGTGTCGAAAGGCGCCACCTCGGCCCGGGACGCAGCCCCGGGTGCGCGCCCCTCCGGTCGGGCCGGCCGGGCGATTCTTTCCGCGGCTGCATCGCACAGGGTGCGCCTCCTCCTGGCGGTTACGGTTTCCCCACGCTCCACCTTGTCGAAGGCCCTGCGCAACTGGGCGCGGTCCTCATCGTTGAACCTCGCGAACACGTGGTCCGGCAAGTCCCTGACGTGTTTAGCGATCCCGGTGGTGGCTCGGTCGCACGCGACGCGCCTGTTCCTGACCTCCTCACCCTCGCCGCCCTCTACCTTTTCGAAGGCGCCACCCAAACGGGCGAGGTGCTGCGGCTCGAACGTCGTGAGCTGGTCGTTCGGCAGGTCCGCAACGTGGTCGGCGACTCGGGCGATGGCATTCTTGTAGATCGCCGCGGCTCCAGGACCTGCGAAGTGGCCGAAAGCATGAGCCAAGCGCGCGATGTCGTCGGGTTCAGCCGCTGCAAGAGGCACATCGCCGTCGAACACCATCTGGGCTATCATCTGGCTGGCGTGGCCAGCCTCGGGACCCCCGGTCTCCCGCCAGCGATTGCAGAGCGACGCCAAGGCAATGACCCGTTCATTTTCAGGATGGGCACTCGACGCTCCGAAGGGCGAGAACCCTCCGGAGATGAAGCGGCGAGCCGCACGATTGGCGAGATCGGCTCGTTCCTCTGGACGGCCTTCGGTGGCAGATCGCAAATCATGGGAGAGCGAGACGGCGTCTGAAGCGTGGTCGAGGCGCTCCCCCGCGACCGCCCACGCCGGGTGTGTGTCGCCCTCGTCCGGCCGGGACGGCCTGTCGCTGGCCGGCCGCGACGGGTCCGCGAGCGGCCCTCTAGCGTCGAACTGTCGGTAGCTGGGGGGGGCTCCCACTGGGTCTGTCCGCCACGTCGCGGCTCACCCCGCTCAGGCCCCCGACGGCGCGAGCCCGTATCGAAAGGTCTGGTCTCAGCCCGAGGCACCATCTCGGGTTCGCGCCCTCCCGGTCGGAACGGCGCGTAGTCTGGTGCTTGCGGCGGGAGCGCACGCTCCTCCTGCCGCCGACGAGACCCCCATCCGAAGTTCCCGGTGACCCCCGTGCCTGAGTGGCGAAGCCCGCTCGGCGGCAGGGGAGCGTCACGCGCGGGTGCCCGGTTCTGCGGTTCCCTGGAAGTCGTCGCGCTTGCCGCCTGCGCTTGGAAGACGGCCGTGTCGGGCGGGGCCGGGTCGGATGGGGCCTGATGTGGGCTTGGCGTCCGGTCGTGTCTTAGCGGGTCCATAGCCGCCTCATCTCAAGGTTGGTGAAGGGCGGGGCCGCGCGGGAAGAGCTCCGAACACGGGTTGACGGGAGCTTGCGGACGGCGTTGCGGGGGACTATCCGAGCGGTTCCGCAAAGGAGCGCCGCCGCTGAACTTTGTTCGAGGCAGCCCGCAGCCGTCCGACCGTGGTTCGTGAATCTCAAGCTCCAGCGCAAGATCGTCAGCCGGCGCATCACCGATCTCCACGTTAAGATCAGACCACGAAGACACCGACCCCGATCAGCAACCTCGGCATCGCGCGAACTTGTGGACAGCGTAGCTCCACGTCCATTGCTGCGAAAGCCAAAACCAGGTCGGGTCGATAAGGTGAAACCTGCACCGACTTTCCGATTTCGGTGGCAGCTTCCGGAACCTGCCGGCTGCTCGGTGAAGGACGAGGCCAAGCGAGCCGGCGACCCCTGAACGTGCCTCATCAAAGCAGTGTTGGGTCGGTTGGAAGCGCACTCGCCGTTCCAACCCGATGGAACTATTCTCGATTCCAAGCTGGAGCGCACTCGCCAGGCGAAAGCGCTCCAGGCCTATGTAGCCGAGCCGGCCACTCCCTCCTGCTCGTCATCATCTTTGGCCACCGTGTTGGCCAGCGGATTGCCGGGTCCGTATTTAAAGATGTCTGAGGGGTTCTGGTTGGTCGCCATCGCGAACGGGACGTAGAAGGCAGAGTACAACACGGCATCTATGAGGGACTGCACCACGAGGTTGTGCTCTGGATTTTTTATTTTCGTCACCGCCTTGCTGAGTAAGCCCGTCAGATTGATGGCCATCATGAAGTACGCGGTATTGTTAGCCGCAGGTCCGAAGAACTGATTCCCGAGTCCGACAAATGTTGGACCATTGAGGTCGATATTAACCGAGCTCTGCGCCTGAGCTTCGGTCCATGAACGCGTCTGTGGATCGCGGTTTCTGGCTCTGATCTCCTCGTCGCTGAGATTTGCGCTCTCACTCGGAGCGATCTTGTCGGCTGACACATTCACCATCTCCGTCAAAACCAGATTGATGGCCTCCGGAGCAGCGTAGACGGCAGACAACTTCCCGAAGGCCCTCAGAGCCTCGCTCCACGTAGCGCTTTCCGCTGCTGTGCTGGCTCCCGAGAAGATATGAGGTGAACTCGTTGCGAGGCCGGCGAAAAACTGCATCACGCCGTAGGTCACATTGGGTGAGATGAGCGGGCGCAGCCTGTCCGGATTGGCTGGGTCTCGATTGGTCGAGTAGCTGATCATGTGAAGAAGGAGGTCGCGAATTGGGGTGAAGACCGCGAGCCGCGCGTTCCCACGCGCGGCCTGGTTTTCCGTTTCGGACAGGTACGCGCCGAGGAAGGACATGGCCGTGCCGGAGGCCATGACCAACCGGCCGAAGTCCGTAGCTGCATTGGGCCTCTCTGCGCTACCCGACGAGAGCCTAGGCCACGCGAGCCCGCCCAGTGTCAGCGTTATCGACCCGCCGGTCAGGACCCTGTTGACGAGGGTCTGCATCTTCTCCGAGCGGGCGCCGAGCAACGGCTCGAACCCTTTCGCCATGGCATGGGCCGAGAGGAGGGACGTGAAGACGACCCCGAAGTGGCGCGCCCCGAGGACGAGGGCATTTTGGCCCATCTGCAGCAAGGCTTGCTTTTGCGTCGCCACCATCGGCGGCACGCGAGCCACGCCCCCTCTTCTAGTCGCACTCGCCTGGGCCGCATCGGCAGCAACCTGAGCGGCATTCAAAGTCTGCTGAGCGATCGGGACCGGCTGCAGAGCGTGGCTGAACGCCGTTCGCGCGGCCGCGACCGCCTGGTCGTGGGGAAGCACCGAAGCGGTGCTTTCCACCGCCTCTGCTACGGTTTCGACGGATCCCGCCATCTGATCGGGCGTCCACGCTTCCGTGATCTCCTCAACCGCCTCCTCCGACGTGGAGGACGCGACACTCTGCCGGCTGTGGGGTCTGCTGGTGGTCGATTCCGCGAAGGACACGCGACGCGGGGGTCGGTGAGCGAGGCCGCCGGGTGCGGCGCCTCCGGCGCTCGAAGCCTCTGCCGCACTGGACGACCCCGCCCCCCCCGTCCCCGGGGGGACAAACTGCCGGATCGACGGGCTGCTGGGACGCCTCGCCATGTCGGCGGTCTGTAACGAAGCGGCCGAGGCCACGGGTTGCAATTCATGCCCCTCGCCGTCGCCCTGCGGCGTCTGGACCGGGCTGCCGGTCGATCCTCTTTCCGACTCTGAACTCTGATGCGTTCGAGCGCTGTTGAAGCTTCGGATGCTTTCCGCGTCGTCGGCCCTGGTACTCCCGTCGGACGGCAGACCGCGTTCGGCTTCCAGAAGTGCTTGGGTGATGTTCCTCGGCATGGCACTGACCTGCTGTTGGCTCTGGATCCGAGCGATTGCGGAACAGCACACTGAACCGTGCCGGCGACGGGACGGCGCCGGCACGGACGCCTGCTGTAGAAGAGCGACAGAAGACTTCTCAAGTCGCGGCGTCGCTTTTATCGCTCTACGCTGCATGCGGGAGGCGCTCGTGTCAAGACCGGCCCACAAAGGCGAGATCTGCTTCCGCGAGCGTGCGTGCGATGGTCGAGGCGCAGCCTTCGCGGGCTTCATCGAGCCTCGCGTTGCTGTCGAGACGTGCACGGATCTGGCTAGCATTACAGTTGCCTGTTTTTGAGCAGATGCGCCCGCCTCGCCTCGGCTTGGTGGGCACGTCGCCAGCATGACCAGGCGATGATGCGAGCTGGAGTGTCAATCGGCGTTGAAATTTGGCTCTGGCGCACTTTTGATACCGCTGGCGAATTCCTAAACCGCGACCTGCATCACCGCTGAAAAGCGAGATTGCCTCGTTTTTGCGTGTGGGTTGTCTGCCAGCCAGCAGCCGATCCGAACAAAATTTATGGCTGCGGCTGTGAGGATATGCTGGAGGTGCGTCTTCGACATGCCGATGTATCGGCAGCGTCGCAAGCCGAAAGCTCGCACAGCTTGTGATACCGTACCCTCGATCCCTGCACGTTGCGCATATTCCTTTGCGAACGAGGGATCGCTTTGTTTGTCGCGGGCCGAACGTAGCCTGATGTACTCGCTCTGCGGCGGCAGCGTCAGCGTTCGGCGAGAGCCCTTCGAATGTGTGCAGTCCTTCTGGCGTACACAGACGGAGCAGTCTGATCCAGAGAACTTGATTTTGATCTTCGGTTTTTTGCCGACATCTAGAACCGGAGTCCAACTGCTGCTGACGCAACCCGCTGGACAGTGGGCCTGCTGCTTCTCCCAATCCACTTCGAAGTCACTGGCTGCAAAACCTTTTCTCTCGCGTGCCTGGCGGTGATGATCGCCCCGAACCTGACCCAAAAGGTGGATGCCATGCCGGCGGTCGCTGGACACCAGCAGGTCAGCCGTCAGGTAGCCGGTGTCGACCAGGTGTGTCTTGGGACTGAGGTCCTTGGCCGCGAGGGCAAGGTGGATGGAGGCCGTCATGTCACAATCCGCCACCGGCGCCGTCGTGGTCTCGACATGGGTGATCAGGTGAGGCGCGTCGGGGTCGCACGCCTCCGTGACGTGGACCTTGTAGCCGATCCAGGAAATGCTCCGCTTCTTCGCGTAGTGAGCCTCTCGGTCGTAAGGAGAACTTAGAAAAAGAGAGGAGGGTGGAAATCCTTCCTCAGGTGTCCGCCAATGAATGGTGTTAGAAGAGACATAAAACTGTTGCACCCAGACGCGCCGAAGTGTCTCGACGGCTCCGAGCTTTGAAAGCCAATTCCAGGAACCGTCCTCGTAAACAGCCTTGAGAAGGACAAATCCGTCACCGCCGACCATTTCTGCATGGCTGCGACGGGCATCGTCCTTCTTCGGCAGCCGATAGTCGTCCGCGCGCGGTCCATAACGATCTACCCATTCCGGCTTGGCATGGGAGCGCACCCAGTCCGGTGCCGCGACGGCGAGGCTGTTGAGGGCGTGACGCATCGTTTCAACGACGCACTCGAGCCTGTTGAGGGCACGGATGGCGCCGAGAACGTGGGTTGAGTCGGTGCGTTGCCGCCCCTGCGCCTTCAGCCACTTTCGCTCCCGGGCTTTCTCGATCAACGCGTCCAGGAAGACATGTTCGTATCCATCCGGCGGGGATCGCCTTGTATGAGATGGGTCTGATCGTGATGCTTGGCTCGTAAGTTCACCTTACGAGCGCACGTAGCAGCACAGCATGAGCCAGATCACCTTGCAGACCGGTCGCGAGCGTCGTCGTCGGTGGAGCGAAGACGAGCAACGCGAGATCCTGATGGCGGCATTCGTGCCGGGCGCGGTGGTGACGGATGTCGCCCGACGCTACGAGGTCTCGACCAGCATGATCTATAAGTGGCGTCAACAGGCTCTCATGCAGGCTGACGTAAACTTCGTGCCGGCCGTCGTCTTACCGGAGGCGGTGTCGGCGCCTCCGATGCCGATTGGCCCGGCGATCGTGGTGGACCTTGCCGGTGGGACGCGGCTCGCGATCGACGCGCAGGCCTCGGTGGCCCTGGTGGGGGCGGTCCTGAGGGCGTTGCGATGATCCCCGTCGCCAGCAACGTCCGGATCTGGATCGCGACCGGCCACACGGACATGCGCAATTATGCGGAGCGCATGATTATGCGGAGTTCTGGCCGTCCGGCCTGATCAGCACAGGGTTTTTCGTGTACGGAACTCCGCATAATATTGGACCTACCTCCCGCTGAGCATGGCCAGAAGCCTATCGGGTGGGCGGAACCGACCCGCCTTGAGGTTGGGGGCTGAAGCGGCGTTCAGCGCCTCGAGCTTCTCGGTCGGATCCACCCGCAGATAAACCTCCGTGCTCTGAAGACTGACGTGACCGAGCCACAGGGCGACCTTGCGAATATCGTGGGTGGCCTGGAGCGTGTGCAGGGCGCAGCTGTGACGCAGGACGTGTGGCGACACCTTCTTCGCGTTGATGGAGGGCTGGTGGGCCGCGGCGGCCCCGGCGTGCTTGGCGAGAATGTACTCGAACCCCGAACGGGTCATGGCTCGCCCTGACCCGTTGAGGAACAAGGCGATGTCCGGGCCGGAGGGACGAACGGCGAGCCAGGCCTTGATCGCGTTCGTCGTCTCTCGCCACAACGGCAGCACCCGCTCACGCCGACCCTTGCCCATGACGTGGATGCTGGCCGGCGCCCGGGCGTCGAACTGATCGAGCGTGAGCCCGACGAGTTCGGACACACGCAAACCGGCGGCGAAGGCAAGATGCAGCATCGCCCGGTCCCGCGTTCCGAAGACGGTGCGCGGGTCGGGAGCGTCCAACAAGGCCTGGATCTCTACACGCGTCAGGGTCGAGACCAGCTCCTGGTCGATCTTCTTCATCGGGATCGCATGCACCCGCAGTGCCTGATCGAGGCAAGCCGGCACGCGGTACTCGAGGAAGCGGAAGAACGACTTGATGGCGGCCAGCCGGGCGTTGCGCGATCGCGCCGTGTTGCCGCGTTCCTCCTCGAGGTATTCCAGGAACGTCAGGATCATCGGCACGTCGAGCTGCTCGATCTCCAGCCGCGAAGGCTGCGTCCCAAGCCGCCGCGCCGCGAACGTGACCAGCAGCTGGAAGCTGAAGGCGTAAGCGTCACAGGTATGGGGGCTGGCGCGACGATCGCGAGGCAGATGCTCGCGAAGGAAGGTCGCCAGAGATGGGGCGAGCGCGGTCATTGCGCCTCTCCCCGCTGCAGGGCTTCGCCGGCGTCAGCGATGTGGGTCATCAGCGCCGGGCTGGCCTGCAAATATCAGTAGGTGTCGGTGACGTGGGCATGCCCCAGATAGGTGCTCAGCCCGACGATGTGGCGCGACACCGCGGCGGCGTTCTGGGGACAGCGCTCGAGCGAGCGGACGGCGAAGGTATGTCGCAGATCATGGATCCTGGGTCCGCCGCCGGACGGCCCGCGAAGTCCGATGGAACGCGTCAGCTCCAGGAAGACCGCGCTGGCCGAGGAATAGGCCACCGCCTCGCCGTTGTTCCCGATCAGCAAGGCGTCGCTCTGGGTGGCGAGCCCCAGTCGGACCGCCAGATAGGCGTCCAGAGCTCGTCGTGTCGAAGGATGTAGCGGAAGCAGCCGGCTCTTCTTGAACTTGGTCTTGTCGATGATCAGGCCGTCGTCGGTGATGTCGGGCAGGCGGAGCGCGAGGGCTTCGGATATCCGCATCCCCGTCGCGGCGAGCAGGCCGAACAGGGTGGCGTAAGTCAGGGGCCGAATCGTTCCGATGGGCGCCAGCAGTCCGGCGGCGGCCATCAGGCGATCGATATCCTCGGGGCTGTAGATGTAGGGAATCCTGCAGGTGAACGAACCACGCCCGAGAGCCTCCGCGTCTGGGATCTCGTGCCGTTGGTCTTCGGCATGCATCGCGACCGCGAAGCGGCGCGCTTGGAGGAGGCGGTTGCGCCGTTGCTCCAGCGAAGGCGCCTCCACGGCCCAGGCGAGGACTCTCTCCTTGCTGATAACCTGATCGCCGCGCCCTTCCGCGTAGGCCACGAAGTTGCGTAGGAGCGACGACTGCGTGCGGAACTTAAAGCCAAGCGCGCGATGCAGGCCGACATGCCGGTCGAGGTCTTCGCTCAGCATGAGACTTCTCCCGGCCAGGGCTGGGCGATCGTCTCGAGCATGTGCACGTCGACCTTCGCGTAGTGCGCCGTCATATCCAACGAGCGATGGCGCAGGAGGGCGCCGACGGCCTCGAGCGTGGCGCCGGCGCGCAACATGGTCGTCGCGGCGGAATGGCGAAGAAGGCTCGCGCCCCGCGATGGCGGATCGTCGACGCCGGCCTGTCGCAAGGCACGGTCGACGATGGTGGCGACCGAAGAGGAGGTCGCGAAGGGACGATACGGCGCCATCGTGCGCAGGAAAAGTCGGTCTTCGGTCACCGTCGGCCGACCGCGCTCGACGTAGGCTAGGACGGCGTCGCCGGCGTCCTGAGGCAGCGGAAGACGCACGCCCCGCCGACCCTTGCCGCACACGCGCACCGTAGCCGATGCCCAGTCGAGGTCATCCAGGCGCATGTCGCGGATGTCGCCCGCGCGAAGGCCCAGCCGTGCGAGGAGCAGCAACGCGGCCTGGTCTCTCAGGCCCATCGGCGTGGCCAGATCGCACGAGGCGATCATGCACTCGACATCCGCGGTCGGCAGATAGCGCGGCAGAGCCGAGAGCCGCCACTGCGGGACCGGCGGCACGGCCTGATCCAACCCGGGGCGACACAGACCGAACGCCGCGAGGAAGCGCAGGTAGCCTCGAAGCGCGCTCGTCACCGTCGTGAGTTGACTGGAGAGCACCCTCGCGCTTCGGCTTGGACCGCCGCGCGGATCACGGCGGCGGTGTAGGTCAAGGGATCCGCGCCAAGCGTGGGCAGCAAGCGCTTGATCATGCGACCCTGTCGACAGACCGAGCGCTCGGACAGGCCACGATGAGAAGAGAGCCATCGTTGGTAGTCGATGATCGTCGGGGGAACGGCCTCCGGCGCAATGGCCGTCGCCTGAGCAACGAGCCCCCGATCGGCCAGAAACCTGACGAATCTTCCCGCTCGTCGCGCGTACTTCTTCGAAACGCCGTTCCATCGCCGGGCGCCGGCGCACCGGCAACGATGGCGGCCGAAGCGATCTACCGTCTCTTCGCGGACTTCTTCCAGCCGCAAGCCTGAGTCGATGATCCACGCGGCCAAGTGCCTGGCGGCATCCGTGTAACCCCTGACAGTCAGCTCGCTGTGACCCAGCGCTTCGAGACTCGTCCGATACAGAGCAATCGACGGCGTTAGAAAACCGGCGTCCATCGAAGCCAGCTGCTGTGACTTCCTCGTC
>JAABUL010004718.1_pt1 | contig 17835 bp, 24 predicted proteins | sample 5559151 | NCBI WGS metagenome assembly JAABUL01 (sample SAMN10711876, study PRJNA513368) | rock metagenome | isolation source: Antarctica rocks | place: Antarctica: Victoria Land, Pudding Butte sud | reverse complement strand
CCCCACTCGATCAGTCCGGCGCACTGTGGTGATCAGGATGTCGGTGTCAGGCAGGTGCTTCTCCAGCTCGCAGTCGTCGCCATCCTTGTCAGAAGTTACCACCAGCGTGTGGCCACGCTCCTTCAGCCAGTCCCGCAGCCCCAGCGCATTCTCTGTTGCGCCCAGCAGCCTGAAGGAACAAATGAATGGACATTGGCACATCTTCTGTACATGCTTCCGTGCGCTGAAGCCGGTCCCGCAGCCCCAGCGCGTTCTGCATCGTGCCAAGCAAGAACAGTGAAGAATCTGTACAAAGCATCTCCTGTTAATGTGTGTCCGCTCCTTCAGCCAGCCACGCAGCCTCAGTGCATACTCCGTCATGCCCAGCGGACTGCCGCACACAGCAACACCTTGAGCACTCTGCTGCTCATTCAAGCGGACGGGTTTCTCATCCTGATTCGGACTCGCTTGATAGCGTGGACAGATTGCCAGGCTGCCTCCAGCGTGGCCTCGGGTGATCATCACTGTCAAAACGCAAGCGTGCAACGTGAGAGGACTGCCAGATCCTAGAGACATGTCCCCTCCTCACCGGGGCTCGTCGCGCGCGGCCTTGCCGCCATCATACAGCACAGCGGTGATCTTCAGACCCTCCTTGCCCGCGAGGCTAGATGTGGTGGCCATGCGCGCCCCGATTGCCGCCACTCCCGCCACCGCGCTGACCTGTCCGCCCGGAAATCACGCTGTGGCGGTCGCTTTGGTATGATGCGCTGTCAAGGTGAACCATGCATGGCCGATGAGCTGTGCATGCGGACTCCGCACGACTTGCCGCCGTTATGCACGATCTATTGTGTGCATGGTGCTGTGCCATGGTGGCACCACGACAGAGCAGCTCTTTACAGTGCATCAAAGTTCACGCTTTGACCAATAAAATAAAATCACAGATTAATATAAATGGAATAATCTTCATCCGTCATCCGGAAGTCGACAGTTTTGTACCTGCTGCGGGGCGATCAGCCCTGCGGCTCCGTTGACGCCGCCGGCACCGAGGCGATTCGCCCCGTGGACCGCTGCGATTGCAAGACGCTGCATTCCCATGTCGGCAGCCGCGGCCCTGCGCACGGATCGCAAGGTTGCCCTAGGGCCTGTTACGCTACTCTGTCCCAATCGGATGCGCACCAGCGCGCCTGGCACAACACCCAAAGCATCCTCTGCAGCCATATAGGTTAAAACTTGTTTCAAGTGCGACGAGCCCGGCCCCGACAGTAAAGAATCTCGAAGCGACGGATTTGAGCTTGCATGCGGGCGCCCGCATGCAAGACTCGCCGGCAAGACTCCCAAGCTCCTCAACAGGCCTGCCGATCGGATTGATGAGCGTGACCGTAAGATAAGCAGGTTACCAAGTGGGACAGCATGACAGTGCAGGCTCAGAGTTTCAGCGTCTGCATCGCCGCTCCGGAACTGCGCACCCGTGGTTGCCGCAGATCTCCGGGTGTGAGCGCCCTTGTGCGTGCGCTCGATCAGATGACAGCAAAATATGTTACCTGAAAGCAATGTCGTGCTGAGTGCAAGTTTTCAATGCTGTGCCAGCCGTTGCACACATTGGACAAGGAGATCACCGAGATCACTAAGTGCAATTACGAGGTTAGCTGACTCATGCCCTCATGTGGCCATTGAACCCCTAGGTATCTGACTACTCCACTTGCTGCATGTTGGTGTTTTTGGTGTGCAAGTTTTCAACAGTCCTGATCGACCTGCGTTTCGCAAGATTGGGTTGGTTGCTGTGTGGCACCTGCCTGATGCGGCAGTGCATGGCACCAGCAGCGCCGTTCCTGCCGCAGCAATGCGAGGCGGCGGCACCGACGGGTTCGCCGCCTCGCTGGCAGCCCACTACCAGCGGTGCACGGTCGTATTGTTATTCTTGACATTATGCAGCTATGCACCTGCGGCTTTCATACAACACCACATGCATATGTGCAGCTGCTCATAGGATTGGACGTGCAAGCTGTGATGCAAACCACGTTATACAATGTTCGGTACGATCCAGGATGATGTTCGACACCACATGGAGGTTCCGATCAGAATCATTGACGCTCAGTCACATAGGCTGTATGTGACACAGCCGCCATTGATGCTCCTGCTGTCATGCTGACGCCGCGGATCGTTGGAATAGGTACAGCAGCAATCCACCTTGCTTTGCCCGCCGTCACATGAGCCAAGATGCTCGCTAACAACGAGACCGCAACAGCACTCACACCCGCATGCCAGAGCTGTCCACGAGGCATCGAGGGCGAGGCTCGTCGGAGAAAAGTAGGAACGAACAATCCCCATGTCGACGAAAATACAGCGCCTACCGCTGCTAGCTGGTATTGGAGTTGGGAGGCGCCCGTGGCCTGCCTACCAGCAGCTATTGGCAGATGAAGATGTCTCGCTGGGTCATGCCTGATGCATGCGACGTTGACGCCATCGTCCCCGCTTTGCAGCGGCATTTCAGCCACCGCAATTTGCGTGTCTCCCACGGCAATCACAGGCAGCTGCAGCCGGGCAGTCCACCAGGCGGCCTCGGCGAACAGTTTCAGGCGGCGTGTCCTCGGCAGAGGTCCACTCGCCGCTCCCCGCAGCCCATGCCGTCGAACCATGCGCGGCCACGCTGCCACCTGAGCAAGGCGGAGAGTTGCGGACCCCGTCAGATCAGGGTCTGCAAAAAAAGCAGGTCTTGGGATGCAAAGCGAGCTGCCCTTCCACAGAGCTCTCCAAGCATGACACGCCAGCAGCACGAGTGCGTGCGCCATGGGCTATTGAGACTCCGAACATGACAGCAGCAGCCAGAGTAACGAGCTGTCAAACTCATGGATGACATTCTCGAGGCAGTGGGGGCCCCACCTCCGCGGGCGCCTGTTGGATCGGGCTCAGAAGGTCGCAGATCAGGTACACCTGTGCGGCACACAGAGGAGGACATTGACGCGCGTAAGACAGTGACGCCTCGATGCGCCATGCCACGTCCTCGATTTACATGCAGCGGATGCAAGGGGGATCAAGATCTTGATCCCCCTTGGCGGATGTGCACAGGCAGCCCCTTTCGAACATGAGCGGCAGGCTCCTGGCCGTCGTGGGCAAGCACGTCAGGACATCGTCACTGCCGAGGAATGTGCCCGCACCTGGAACGAGTGGCTGGCCGAGCTCTCGTTGCGCATGTTAGTGCGCAGCTCGGCGGCCGCCGCCTCTGCGTCCCCATACACGTCGGGCCTGATTGTGGCGGTCATACCCTGCAGCTTCGTCCCCAGCTGGGATCGCTTCGTGCGCAGGTGGGCGATCTACAAGCCCACCCGCTGCCGCGCCTGCAGCGATTGGCGGCACTTGCATGACACGATGAGCAAGCTCTGAGATGCTTTTCGGGGTTTGGCCAATCAGCACGCTGCCGCATTCGCTGCAAGACATGTCGCCACCATCTGACGAGGCACGTAAACGAGTCACACTGCTGCCCATTGCGCAGCAGTGCTGCGCTGTGGTCGCTGGAAATCTCGCAGGGTCCTCCTCTTCATACTTCAAATGTGGCAGCATTTGCCCAAAACAAGGCAGACGCATGAAGGCTGCCTCGCCCCGAACGCAGTTTGTAGCTGCTCGGCTGAGGTTGCAGCTGCTGGCCTCCGCTAAGAAAGAATGGTGCTGAGATTCAAGATACGATAGGTCATGTTATGGGCCACCTCCCACCTCGGCTTCGGCCTTCAGCTGCTCGTCGGTGAGCCACGCCGACATCGAAAGAAAGAAACAGTGGAGGATACGATGAAGAGTACAGCGGTAGTACGATAGCGAGAACACATTGGCCGCCGCACCTCAGCATACGGCTCTAGCTGCTCATTCGACAGGCGCATCACGTTCAGCACGCGCTCCCACAGTTGCGGCTCTGGTAAAGCCGGCTCCATTGCGCCCTTCCACGCCACATACTCGTCCACGGCGGCCGCGGCGACAGCTGCGGCATTAGCGGCGGCTGCAGAGCCGGCGCGGGTGCCTCCGCCGCCGCCCGCTCCACTGTCACGGGCAGCCGGGGTTGCGCGAGGAGCGTCGCCACCCCAGGCTGCCGGCAAGCGCGAGCAGCTCCGGCAGTCCCATGCATTCCGGCTCGCTGTCTTCCGATGACGAGAGCCACTCCCAGCACCGCTCCACGCTGGCGCCGCTGCCCTGTGCATCGTGGAAGGGCGAGCGGACCGGCCCCGGCGCCGGGCGCCGCCGCGGGCGCGGTGGCTGCTGTGTGGGGTCGTCCTGGGGCTGCACAGGGCGGGCTGCTCCTGCTGCGGCAGCGGCCACGGCGCCAACGGCGGCGGCGGCGGCGGCGGCGCCAACGCTGGGCGGAAGCGCCAAGCCGCAACCGCTGCGCTGGCGCTGGCAGCCGCCACTGGCACGGTCGCCACTGGCACGGTCACCAGAGTCAAGTACTTCCTGGCATGACCGTCCCCTGCGGGCCGGTCAGCCATGATGTCTCAGGCGAGGCGGTGCCTTCCTCAGTCCGGGGTGCTGCGCCGGGCAGTGCGGTTGCCGGTTCAGTGCCAAAGGTTGTGAGGCTTCGCCTGTATGGCTGCTTCCCTGATCGCCGAGGCGCTGCGCACGCCATGCGGCAATGTCAGTGTAGCACGTCGTTTGGAGCCAGGCTGTGGCCTCCCAGGCAACAAGACTCCTGCGGCGGCGTCGCAGGCGCCGCGCTGGCAGAAGCGACCACGAGTTGGTGTAGCAGGATGTGTTGGTGCGGAGTTTAAGAGGACAGAGGGTGCCGAACTGCGGAGAAAGAGGACCAACAACACTGAGGTGCTCTGTGTTCCACAGCACCGCGTCTGCGATCTGACTGTGAACAAAGAGCCTAAGAAGATCGATGCACGTCACACACAGAACACACGCCCGAAAGCAAGGCTGACACTGCCCACGTCTGGTTCGCTGCGCGCTGGCAGTGAAGTTGCATTGGGGATCTGGCTCTCACGCCAGGAATTCAGAGTCCACAAAGCCATGTGATTTGTGATCGCCAAAGCTTGCAGCCTTAGCCGCTGCGGAGTCATCACAGCGCTTGTAGCATTGATTAAGGGCTGACATACGAGGCAATCATCTCAGCCAGCCCGCGCCTCTTGTTTTGGCCCCACCTGCAGCCTACAGGTCGGGCATCTTCCGTCCGGCGCGCTTCATCTCGAATCGAGCGTCGTACATCAGAGCCGACGTTCGCCGCAGGAACCTAGTGCGATCCGGCCGTCATGCTGCAAGCCAGCATCGGCGGCCTGGCGGGGCCCACAGCGAGGCAGTCATGTGCGGCTGAGCGGTGCTGCCGGCCGGCGCTGAGTGCGCGGCACATGCAGCAGCTGCGGCACACAGAGCGGCAGAGGACGCGTACATCATGCGCAGGTGATTCCTCAGGAGGGTTCGTGGTCTGACCTGCGCGATCCTGACGTCAAGCCAGCTCGCAGACGTCACCAGATGTCGCAATCAATCTAGGACTCATGTTGCGCTGCCTATCTTTTGGCAGGAGCGCATGTCGTGCACTCTGCCGCGATGGCTGCGGCACCGACGGAGTTCACGGAGGTGAAGACAGAGGAGGATTTCGTGGCGGTGCTGAAGCACAAGGTTGCTGCCAAGGTACCGCCGTTCCCGCCACGTCTGCCAACCCCGACATCCTGCGCTGCACTGCACAACAGGGCTCGCGTCAGGACCTGCCAGAGATGCAAAACGGATTTTTTGCCCTGTTGCGCGCACGGGGAAGGCAATGAATCAGCCGCATGCCATGCACCAGCACACGGTCAGGCTTTGGCGTGTGCTCGCTTGTGATAAGACACCCACATCCCCTTGGGTCACGTGAGCTTCTTGCGGCAGCGCCACGAGGGACTAGTGCACAGGCATGGAGATTCGCCGTGCACACCGAACGCAGCGGAAGCGCGGAACACCAAGGCTCGGACCACGCGTCCTGCAGAGCTTCATGCTGCGGCAATGGGAGTCCACGTTCTGTCGCAGATCCTGCCAGAGCAGCTGGTGCCAGGCATGCTGGACTTCTACAACAACTACAAGAAGGCGGTGGTGGGCAGCGGCGTGCCCGGTGCTGACGAGGCGTTAGTCGCCTCCGTCATGGGCGCCATCGCTGACAGGTGCTTCTCCAATTCCAGCTGGAGTCATCCGCGGTATCGGAATGGTGTCCGGCAGTAGGAAGAGGCCTCGCCGCCTCTGTCGTGGCCGCCGCCGCTGACAGGTGGGGGCGCTGCAGGCCCGTGCGCTGGGAGACCTGGAGCCGTTGGCGGCACCGCATCTGCCGCGCTGCAGTGCTGCCCCTTTCTGGCGGGCGGGCGTGCACGGGCAGCAGCCGCTTTTCCAGCTGCACCTGCTGTGCGGCCCTGCTGCATCCAGCCTTCATGCAGAAACATCAGCACCAGTGCCGAAGCAGCTGTAGGCTCGTTCTGCGGACAGACTGAGGCTTGCTGCCATGGCACCCACCCAGGTCGGCGAACCAGTTCGTGGACCCCTACAGCTTCCCCTCCTTCCACACTCGCATCCAGGTAACGAAACCCATTTGATTGAGGTGCTGTCAACCGCCCGGCGAAGCGTACACTCTTTGCACCAAATGCAACTGAGGAACACAGGTCCCCAAACTCGTGTACACGTCACAACTGCAGGAGCCGTATGACTACTACGAGTTTGGGCAGCGCTATGTGCGAAACCTCATCGACTTCGACAACAGCGTGCTGGGCCACCCCGAAATCTTTGACGCAATGGAAGCGCAGCTAGCGGCGGGTGAAAACGTGGTGCTGCTGGCCAATCACCAGACGGAGGCCGACCCCGCGGTGAGTCACTAAACCCTAAGATACAACACCCGCTGTAAACCATCGTGCAGCTGGCGGCGGGCGAAAACGTGGTGCTGCTGGCCAATCACCAGACGGAGGCCGACCCCGCGGTGAGTCACTACACCCTAAGACAAAACACCCGCTGTAGATTATCATGCAGCTGGCGCGGCGGGGGAGAACACGGCGCTGCTGGCGAACCACCAGACGGCAGCCAACCACGTGGTGGGCTGACTCTTTGGACCGAGTGCCTGCTTGTTGTACTGCACATGTTCAGCATTGCTGCCGATGCTCCGCCGGGTCGCTGCCGCCGCCACCTGTGATTGCGCGCCTTGAGAGAATCCATATGCGGCAGCGGGATGCTAAATTAAACCCTAAACCCTGAAACCCGTCTGCCGGAGCCATGGCTGGAGTAGGCCTTCGTCACTAAGGTGTGCATGCCTCCTTCAGATTGCAGCGCCGTAATTGAAGCCTGGCTGACACGCTGTCAGTTTTGCATGCAAGGGCTGCCGGAACGGTTGGTTTTCGTGCTGCAGGTATGGGCGCTGCTGCTGGAAAAAACGCACCCGCGGTTGGCGACGGACGTCATTTACGTCGCCGGCGACCGCGTGGTGAGTGGTGCTGACACAAATCAGGCACAAGATGGCCTGCAAGATGATGGGTTTCGGTATTCTGAATACAGCATCCCAGTGACTCTGTCGAACCGACCTGCTGGGAGGTCCGAACCCTAAACCCTAAGCCCTGATTGCCGGCACCCTGACTCCCGCGCACAAACCCTGGCCGATCACAGGCCGACACTGGCCCTAAACCCTAAACCTAAACCCTAAACCCTGGCCGCCGCGCAGGTCACGGACCCGCTGTGCAAGCCCTTCAGCATGGGGCGGAACCTGTTCTGCGTGCACTCCAAAAAGCGGCTGGACGATGTGCCGGAGCTCAAGGCCGCCAAGCAGAAGCAGAACCGCACGACGCTGGTCACCATGGGCCGCAAGTTCAACGAGGTGAACTTGCCGCTGATTGCGCGGTTACATTAGCGTGGTTGAGTGCCCTGCGGATGGAGGCTCTGACAGCGTCTGGCGATTCCAAGCTGATTGACGACGTGGCATGATGACGAGTGCATGCAATTTGCATTCCGCAGCACAGAAAAGTTTCTGTGGCCGTCCTGCAGCGGCGTCAGCAAAGGCCCCCCACTTGCTTGCCGTTGAGACCGCAGAGGCCGCAGAGGCTTAGACGCTCCTCCCGTGCCTCCACAGGGTGGGCAGCTGGTGTGGATCGCGCCGAGCGGCGGCCGCGACCGGCCGACGGGCGACGGCGAGTGGCTGCCGGCGCCATTCGATGGCACCGCAGCGGAGCTCATGCGCACGATGCTGACCAAGGCGGCGCCGGACGGTCACCTGTACCCCTGCTCTATGTCGTCCTGGGGCATCATGCCGCCGCCGCAGGTGTGGCATTTGCCCGTGACCTGCTTCCTGCTTCCTTGCATGTTGTCGTCGTCCAAGGTGGCACCGGAATGGGCGCCTGTACCCCTTCTCCACGCTGTCGTGGGCCACCTTGCCGTTGCCGCAGGTCCGCAACATTCTGACCTTGGCGTCTTCTCAAAAGCGGATTGTTCTACCTTGCATACTGTTCACGGCGAGTGAGACAGAAAGATCTTGCCATGTCGATGCCACACGCGCATCAGAGGCCGGTATACGCAACGTTTCCAGCGCTGTTGGCGCGCGCACGTAGCGCACATTTGTGTGCACATCCGCACCGTTTGACCGATTCGGGATGCTCAACTTTGACCTCTATGAACGCTAATCAGCCTGAGTGAGGCTGGGACAGTGTAATATCTCTCTATCTTCGCCCTTTCCACGTGAGCGGCCTGCTCACGAATCACGTCCCTGAGCGCAGCTAAACCCTAAACCCTGAGCGCAGCAACTGGAGAAGGCGATGGGGGAGCGGCGGCTGACGTACTTTGCGCCGTGCGGCATCTCCGTCTTGCCCAAGCTGGACGTTGATGGCATCGTTGGCGGCATGGGTGCGTCTCGCCTAAACCCTAAATTCCAATGCCCCCATCTCCGCCATGCCCAAGCTGGATTCATGGCATGGTCGGCCGCAAGGATAGGACGTTGCCCAGGAACCACAAACCCCAGATCCCCAGACCAAATCTCTTTGATGCGAAATATGAATGTCAACGGCGCAGCTGGCTGCACACGGTGGTGCTGGGTCGCTGCACCCAACAAAAAAGTTCTGCTAGGACCCGCTGCATTCAGGAAAAGAACTGGTCAGACTGCCGCGCGTCAGTGTAGCTCTGATGAGACGGAGCATGTTTCCGCATCCTGCAGCATGCCTGGAATGCACAGCGCGCCGCACGGGCGCCTGCTGAATCGGCGAGCATTGGCCACCTGTAAGCGGTGGAGCCTTGCCGCCTGCAGGGGTGTCGCAGGAGGTCAAGGCCGGCCGCAGCCAGGCGCTTGCGGACACCGCCTGGGAACAGGCGCGCTTTGTAAACCTTTAGGGTTTAGCGTTTTAAACCCTTTGAAAAACAGAACATCCACAGCAAAGATCGCCTGGCGGGTTGATGCAGCGCCATCGACGCACTATGCTGCAGGCTGGATCGGTGTCTGAACACCCTGCAATCTTGCATCAGCTCACTTGGCGTCTGCGCTGGAGCCGAGCCGTGGTGGTGGACTGCGCAGGTGACTGAGGAATACAAGCGCATGACGGCCGCCATGGAGGACCCGTCAAAGCGGGGCACCAACTACGTGCAGCCGTGGAAGCAGTGACCAGACTACGAGGACGTGAAGGAGAGCAGAAGCGACAGCCGAGTGTGAAGCGCGGATGCGCATCACTATCTGTGACATCTAGCCCGAGCCTGCTGCTGCTCTGTGTCCGTGCACGCGGGGCCGGGGGCGTATGCTTTTGTTCCAGCTGAACACCTTCCACAGAATCGCATGTTCTACAGCGTTCGTAATAGCAAATAAGCCTGGTTTTTAGCGCCGCCCACTGCGGCGTAGCCATTTGTGCCAATGCCATTTTGCATTGTTGCGCCACTAGTCTGCACACCTGCACATTGCATGCATATCGCATGCATTATTGGCAGCGTCGTTCTGTGATGCCCCTGCCTTGCTCGTCAAATGCTCTCGAGCGAGATTCAATCGAAAAATCCTCAGCTTGACCGCCGAGGCATGCCGGGCGGTCGACACATATGCGCGAGGTGGATCACACGTCGGCCACAGATCACGTTTTCCTGCTTGGTCGTACGACGCTGGAGTTCGTGAACACAACCTGAGGGAATCGAGATCGCAACGCACAAGGACAGTGGCGCTAAGCACGGTAGTTTGAAGTACGCATTGCGAGCTGATCTCAGCATAAGCTGGCCACTGTCCCAGGTGGCAGCCTGCACATGATTGGAACTTGGCTAGCTGTCTTCCAACCGCATTCTGCAGCATTCGCTCTGGATCTGGAGCTACCAAACAATACCGCACTTGCTGCCCGGCACAAACAACACACAGCGGCGGCGTCATGTCCACGAGGGCCAGCCACAAAGATAATAAGAAGCGGGAGGAATTCATCGGACGCGTGCGTAAATGGACGAAACGGTGCGCGAGCTGCTGGCAATTTGGACCTCAACCGGTGGTGCCGCAGCATACCATTGCACGCAATGCCTGACGAAGCCTCCTTCGCGAAGGAGCATTAGCAACAGCACCTGCACACCTGGAAGCTCGATGATTGCATCGCAGAAGCTATCGGTCTGAAGGATGACGTGACTGCATTGCGACATGCGCTTCAGGTGGGTGCCCGCCGGTATCGGAGATGGTGACAAGCGGGTGGAAAACAAACAGGGGCTCACCGTCCTTCGGTGGATTCGCACAGGTAACTGAATGTCAGCACCCATCCGTGTGATCATCGGTTATGACCGACGCGGACGTTCACGGCGCTGCCGCAGCAATCTACACCTCGCTGCCTAAGTCGATTTGAGGACGCAGGGTGTGGTATGCTCATTCTCTGCGCTGCGGAGTTTCAGGCTTCGGCTGCGAGGTTGCAGGCTTCGGAACGAGCTCTATGTGTACGACTTGCGGTGTCGCAGGCGAACGCAGTCAGCCGCTTCCGGGCCCCCGGCGACCGGACTTGATCATCCAGGAGCACTGCAGGATGGCCATCCAGCGCGATGGGGAGGAGGTGCGCCCCCCCTGGATTTGACAGGGTCTCAGATTTGAGCTCCCACGCTGGGCTCGCCGATGGACTCGCAGGTGCATGTCAGGTGCTGTCTCAAGAAATTTCAGAAATATTTATGTGCCCATTCATGCACGGCCGCCCTCCAGTTGGGTGCCCAGTGCTGTGGACCCCCGTCCATGCCAGGCTGCTCACTCAGAGCAAATGGTCCACAGGAGGCGCAGCTTGCCGCTGCCGGCGCGGCGGACGCCGCCGCTGTGCCGAGCGGCGGGCTGACGGGCGGCGCTGCTGCCGGCAGCCCCGCGCCGGCGGCCGCGCCGCAGGACGGGCAGTTGGCGGTGGCGCAGCCGGCGCCGATGCGCATCCGCATCAAGCTGGGTGGACGCTCTGGGTCTGGCGGCGCTGATGGTGGCACGCCCTTGGCGGCGCCCACGCCGCCAGGCGCCGCCACGCCTTTGGCAAGGCGCGCCCCCTCGCCGCTGGGCGCGTCCGACGCCGCGGCAGTTCCTGCTTTGTCAGCACCAGCCGCAGAACCGGCTGCAGTGACAGCGCCAACCGCGGCGATGCCGGCATCGGCTGCTGCAGCGGCGCCGCCGGCGTCACCAGCGTCGACAGCTGGAGCAGATGCAGGCGGTAAGGCGGCCGAGGGCGCGCCCGCATCATCATCACTGCAGCAGCCGCAGCAGGGCGGCGCAGGCATTGCTGTGCCGCCCAACGTCGGCGGCCCAGCGGCAGCCGCCGCGCAGCAGCTGCCCGACGGCCGTCTTCTGGTTTCGCGAGAATCGTCCGCGTCTGCGGCGCCAGCCGCTGTGGGGATCGAGGCGGGCACTGGACCCACCACCCAGCCACCAGGCGCCGCAGCAGGTCCAGACCCCGTCATTACCCCAACTGAAGATGTCACAGACGCTCCAATTCCGGCAGCAGCAGCAGGCATGGCGCCTGAGAAGCCACCGACGCCACCGCTGCCGCCATCGCCTGGTGCCACGCCCTTGGACTCGGCATCGCACGTGGCGGTAACAGCTGCGGCTGGCCCGCCAGCGCGTGCCGGCAGCAGTGCCCCGACGACGGCACCAGAGGTCAATCCACCGGCAGCCGTCTCGCCACATGCCCTACAGCCCATGGATGAGAGTGCTTGATTGGGCCGTTAGCTGCCTAGTTGCCACTGTGGCTTCGCTGCAGAGACGATGTAGCCGGGATGGCAGAAGTTTCAGCCAGTCGCGGTTTGCTCGGTGTTTGCTAGGCGCCAAGCAGGTGTGCGGAGGCGCCCGCGCTGGCTGGCATCTGGCCAGCCAGAGGACGTTGCTGCTCGAATGCTCCCTCGCAGTCCATGGAAACATGACAGCATGTGTCCTGATTTGCGGCCGTTTGCATCTGCAGCCGTTGCCACAGAGAAGCTGGCTGTGGAAAGACTGCCTGAAAGGATCGCCTGGAAAAACTGCCTGACCATTTGCAGACCACAGCAGAATCGGTCAATCGGCCAACTCCAAAACCCTCTCAGCCAAGTGGCCGACGTGTTGCCTGGGTCCGGCAGTTTCCAGCTTGCACGGTCAGAGTCCAACAGTTTCGAAAGCATCGAAACGAGGTTGTCAGCGGGCACCGCACCCCAGAAGACACTGGGCGAGATTTGCAAAGTCTCAAGCTTGTGACACTCGGTAGCAGTCACAAGGCTCTTGTCGCAGAGCAGTCATGAACGCGATGCAGCATGCTGCTGCAGGCCTTGTGGCCTGCAGCAATACTGTCATGCCCCCGGCGCACGTTATATGCTCGAAGCAGCCAGCTTCCATGCTGCGATCTCGGCAGCCTCTTACCCACAGCTTTGGGCGCCTGCAGCAGCAGCCAGGTGTCACGAGACGCTCACAGGTACCCAGACTTATGACGATCCCGTGTCGTGCTCATCTGCTGGCAACCCTGGCCGAGCATTCGCTGTTGCCTAATTCGTACTTATCCAGTGCGCTGGGCTGCAGCAGCAGCGACCTCGTCACAGCACGCCATGCCGCTAAGCGCTCGAAAGCACCTATGCCAGCCTCCGCGTGTGGCGTTTGCCAAGAAAAATTCGTCCGCCTGCCTGCTTGCTGGGGCCGCTCGCCGCATCTTAAAAGCAGTCTGCATGTGCTTGCCGCAGTGTCTGATTGCGACGCGAGCAGAGAGCACGGAGGCGCCCTCCCGGTCGCAGCAGCCGTCACGGCCGTCAACCGGCGGGCGCGGAGGCGGCGGAAACTACCAGGGACGCGGCGGCGGCGGTGGCGGCGGGTACCAAGGCCGCGGCGGCAGCGGCGGGCGCGGAGGCGGCGCCGGCTATCAGGGCCGTGGCAGCGGCGGTGCTGGCGGCGGTGGCCGCGGAGGCTACCAGGGCCGCGGCGCCGGCAGTGGCACATACCAGGGCCGCGGCGGCGGCAGCACCTATCAGGGCCGCGGCGGCGGCGGCACCTACCAAGGCCGCGGCGGGGGCTACCAGCAGCAGAACCGCGGGCCGCCTGGACAGGGCTACCAGCAGCAGCAGGGGCAGCAGCAGGAACAGTCGCAGGAGCCGCAGGAGCCACTGACAAATGCGCAGGAGCGTGCGCAGCGAGACCAGCAGCGGCGCGACAACCGGGGACCGGTCGACGGTTTTATCGTCAACGACGAGATCAGGCGCCGCTTACCTGCCGCCAGGCTGTGCCTGCTGCATGCTGTGCCTACCTGATGGACCAGCAGACATCGGCGTCCAGTCTGCACTGTACTCTGCAGGTCTGTGACCGCATCTGCGTGTGAACAGCAGGCAAGCTCAGCGGCATAGTGCTGCCTGAGGCAGCTGGGTGAAAGCGGCTTATCGTCCACAACCCAGCACCGGGAACGCTTTCAAGATTGGCGTGTCGCGCAAACCATGCATCGCAAACAGTTCATCACAACAACTGCATGTGCAGGTCGTCGGAGATCCGGTTGCTGGGTGAGAAGAAGGAGCAGCTCGGCGTCATGAGCCTTCCCGAGGTGTGCCTGCCTGTCTTCGTGCGCCTCCACCCTTCGCTCCCGTTGCCATCGTAGCCAGGCAACCACCTTAGGGCTGGTGACCCAAGCCCGGAATTTGCAGGCCCATGACTTTTCAAACACTCTCCAGCTGAGTGAAATCAGCCGGGACCTGCCGTCGACAGCTTTGGTGATCAAACACTGCACATTTCCCTGCGCTTGAGCCGGCGGATGAGGCAGGCACGGACATGCTACTGCCGTCGCCGATCGCACCTGTCCGGACATGGGCAATCTGAAGATGCAGATCTTTGAATGCCGTTTTCAAACCCGCAGGCGCTGGAGCTGGCGGACGAGGCGGGCACGGACGTGGTGCTGCTGTCGCCGGACGCCAGCCCACCGGTCTGCCGCCTCATCGAGGTATCAAAGCTCAAGTACGAGCAGGAGAAAGCCAAGAAGGAGGCCGGCCGAAAAAGCCGCGCCGCCCGGTGCGCCTCATTTTGCCCTGTTTTGCCCCTACAACTGTCGTAAGTAGTTTTGAACGATTGACGTCAGAGCAGGAGGACGCCAACAAGGAGGCCAGCCGCAAGGGCCGCGCCGCCCTGGTGTCCGGTCTTCGGGCATGTTGTGTGGAAACAAACACTGTCTGGAGCCTGGCATGCCAAAACATCATACACGAGAAGGCAGGAGGCAGCCAAGGAGGAGGCCCGCGCCAAGAGCCGCACCGCCCGGTGAGCAGGGCGAACCAAGCGCTCGTTTGACGCCCAAAAACGAGAGCGAGAACGAGAAGCTGGCACTGCTGACGGCTGCGACGCTCTCTGCAATCGAGCACTTCCGCGCGCTCTTGTGTTCGAGCCCCTTCCGCTTTGGGGCGCTCATTGATGCCCAGATGCAGGACGGAATCCCGGCAGACATCTCGTGCTTGCTGCGCTGCAGCTGCAGTTGACACTGCAGCTGCAGTGTCAGAAGGATTTGAAGGGTTTTGGCGAAATTCACTTGGTATTTATATAATCAAACACCCAAGTCCGATCCTATTTTGTGAGTCTCTTCGCCTTTAATTATGTTTTCGAAGAAAACCTGGCCGCCGCTGCCCGCGCTATGCGCCAACGCGCGCTGGTCGAGATGGTGCCGCTGCCAGCTGGCCAGCGCGACCGAGCCCACTTGAACTGGCCAGCCCCAAGTCAAAGCGCCCCCAGCCCACAGGTCGGACCTGCAGGCGCTGAAGATGCAGAACGTACAACCCTGAACCCTGTAACCAGTTGTCCCCCGGTCCGCAGGTCGGACATGAAGGAGCTGAAGATGCAGCCGTCGATGAGGCGCAACCAGCTGTCTCAGTGCAGTATCACTTGCACAGGAACATCAACACGCCCCCATCAAGAGGAGGGTCTTCAACCCGCAGGTCGGACCTGGAGCAGCTGAAGGTGCAGCCATCGGCATTCTGCTTTAACACAACAGCCCACCCCTGAATTCATATGTGTATTTCCGCAGGTCGGACCTGAAGGAGCTGAAGATGCGGCCGTCGACGGACGAGCACGATTACCAGGTCCGGCTGCGCTCCGCAACCAAGTTCCTGCAAAAGGTGCAGCGCCATTTCGTTGCCCTTCTTTCTCGTTGTCTTCCTTCAGCTGTGCTTCCGCCACGTGCCATGCCTTGTAGTCATGGTTTTCAGCTTTTCGCTGCATTGAATGATGGCGCATTTGCCCGTGTGGAACCCGCACACGCAGTTTTTGGCTTCTCCGCAGCACCCTTGCGCACCCTGCTTTCCGCCCAGACTGGAAGCTGGCATCCTAAGACCCCGTGTGCCCTTACATTAATTTGTATTTCTAAATGTAATATTAAATCTACAATTTCTAATAATTATATAAATATATAGTTAGAGTTTGATTTTTCGAACCTTGTACGCTGTGGCGCAGGGCAACAAGGTCAAGCTGACGTGCCAGTTCCGCGGGCGGGAGATGGAGTTCCAGAACATCGCGCGCGAGATGTTTGACGTGCGTTTTCTCACTGCTGAGCTTCGGGGACTCTGGCTCATCCTCAACCGTTCAAAATGCTCGCATCGGCAGCATGTTCCCCGGCTTCGTTGTCACACCCTGACAGCAGAATGCCACTCCCAGCAAACACGACACACCTGTCTTGACTCACTTGTTTTTTTCTCGCTCGCAGCGTTTCATAGCCGACCTTGATAAGGCGGAGGGTATCGTCGAGGTTTCCGTCGAGGCGCGCGCCAGGATGCAGGGCAAGACAATGAGCATGATCCTTGGCAACAAGACGGACAAATGATTGGCGTCTGTGCCGTGGCACTCGCCAAAATGACAGCCGTGTCAGCTGGGCGGGGAGAAACTGCATCTGGGTAACACAGCGTCAGCGGCGGCGGCAGCGATCAGAAGCAGAGGCGAACCACAGAGGCGATCAGAAACAGAAGCGAACCACCACTATCAGGCTGCGCTGCAGGCTGCCCCACCTGCTGGAGGAGCACCGCCTTGCCTGTTGGCCCGGCGTACACTGCATTCCGGTCTGTTGCTACTACGTAATAGGTGCAAACTCCTCGGTATACCGAGGATTTTGCACAGCAAGAACTGGTGCACCCACTGGGGTGCATTGATCAGCCGGTGTGCCGCGCCTGATTGCTGCCCCTGCTGAGGCAATATTGGCACACTTGGGACGGTTGCTGTGTGGTGAGGCAATGAGTGCTGGTAAGTGCGCATGGTACAGTATGGATTCAGTCTCCAAGCACAGTCCAGGCCATTTGACCTGGAGGCAGCTTGTTGATCACGTCATGGGTAGGGTCAAATTTGCTGCCTGGTACGCTAGACTTGGCTCTCAGCGGGACGTCAGACTTCTAGTAGAGGCTGAAAACGTCACTGCAGCTCGCCAGTCCTGCACGAAGGCGCTTGGGGTGGCAGAGTTTCCCCTGGAAGGCAATTCGAACGTTCCTAATAATAGCAGACCCACGTGCCGAAGTGCCGCGCTGTGTACGCAGCAAAACTGCCGTAGCATCGCAGGCCATTGTTGCCGCCCCGCACATCTGATGGAGCCCGACGAGGCCCAGAACCAGCGAGGCTGGTCTCATGGCAGCAACCGCTCCGACACCACGTTCTTCGATGCCTCGCTCGATAGAGTGGCGGATCCATCAGCAACACAGCCAATCGATGGCTTCCAGCCGGGGGACATGCAGCAGGTAGGCCAGTGCAAACCTGCCTGGCGGGCAGTGGCAAAGTTGCGTCTTCATGCCTGCACAATACCGAAAACCTACTTATATCGCATATATCACAACGTTGTATTTAATTTTTCGTCCTGGGTAAGGTGTTGAATGAAAAAATAATTGTGTATATGAGAACTGGATCAATGGCGACAGCGTACACTTTCATAATTGATCCAGTTCTTATATATACATTTAATTTTTCATGTAAGGTGTTGAATGAAAAAGGAATTGTGTATACGAGAACTGGATCACTGGGGACAGCGTACACAGTCATAATTGATCCAGTTCTCATATATACATTTAATTTTTCGTCCCGGGTAAGGTGTTGAATGAATAATTAATTGTGTATACGAGAACTGGATCAATGGCGACAGCGTACACTTTCATAATTGATCCAGTTCTTATATATACATTTAATTTTTCATGTAAGGTGTTGAATGAAAAAGTATTTGTGTATATGAGAACTGGATCACTGGGGACAGCGTACACAGTCATAATTGATCCAGTTCTCATAATTGACCATGCCGGCCGCCGCCGCCACCTTCCACACCACCAGACCCCTGTGGCGGCGTCAAAGGAGATCATGAACGAGCACGTCGTTTGGAGCCAGGCTGTGGCCTCCCAGGCGACGAGACTCGTCGCAGGCGTCACGCTGGCAGAAGCGACCACGAGTTAGTGTAGCAGGAGATGTTGGCGGAGTTCAAGAAGCCAGAGGGTGCCGAACTCAACACGGCAGTCACGGCAGGCTGCGTCAGGAGC
>JAABUL010004717.1_pt1 | contig 17838 bp, 12 predicted proteins | sample 5559151 | NCBI WGS metagenome assembly JAABUL01 (sample SAMN10711876, study PRJNA513368) | rock metagenome | isolation source: Antarctica rocks | place: Antarctica: Victoria Land, Pudding Butte sud | reverse complement strand
ACGGCACCAATACCGTTGGTTTCCTGACGCCGTCGGCCCGTTCTTTACTTGACGGTCGGTACTCTGGCAATTCGGACATGTTGTCATGCCCTATTTTATCATGCCCAAATCTTTAGCCACTCCCATGTGTAGCGGGCGTCCCTGTCCGCGCGGTCGTTGTGATACGCTGTATGCGTTGCAAGTTAGCCCCACTATCGCCAGTTATGCGGATAGGCATAGCAAGGACCGTTGATCTTATGCGACAGCCCGACCTACGGATAACCTGGAGTCCACCGCACACCCGCCCGCGCCGGTACGCCCCGGCGCTCGCCGCGCTCCTCGTCGCCACGCTGGCCCTGCCGCCGGGGCGCCTGCTCGCCGGGCGCGCGGCATCTCCCAGCGCCGTGCGAACGCAGGACGCCACGGTCGCCAACCCCGCCTATCCCGAGCCGGGGACGAACGGCAGCCGTACCCTACTCAACAACAACCGCGTCATCACGCCGGCCGGCAAAGAGACCGTGCTGGGCGACCTGCCGGTCAACGCGGTGCTCTCGCCCGACGGCGCGCACTTGCTCGTCGTCAACAGCGGCGCCGGCGTGCAGTCGCTGCAGGTCGTCAACACGGCCGACAGCAGCGTGGCGCAGACGCTGCCCTACTACTCCGACACGGCGCCCAACAGCGTCTTCGTCGGCGCCGCCTATAACCCCGGCGGGACGCGCGCGTACGCCTCGGGCGGGGGGAGCAACGTCATCCACACCTACAACGTGGCGCCGAGCGGCCAACTCTCCGCCACCGCCGACATCAGCGACGGCGCCACCGGCTCGCTCTACCCCAACATCAGCGGTCCCGTGCCGGGGCCGTACCCGGCGGGGTTGAGCGTGAGCCCTGACGGCAATACGCTCTACGTCGCCAACAACCTCGCCAATAGTGTGTCCATCGTCGACACGGCCGCCAACACCGTCGCGGCGACGGTGACGGTCGGCCAGCTGCCCTATACGACGCTGGCCACGCCCGATGGCAAGAAGGTCTACGTCTCCAACTGGGGCGACAACTCGGTCTCGGTCATCGACGCTGGCTCACGCGCGGTCGTGAAGACGATCCCGGTCGGCGTCGCCAACACGGTGGCCGCGGCGACCAGCCACCCCTCCGCCATGGCGCTCTCGCCTGACGGCCTGCTGTTCGTCTCGCTCTCCAATAGCGACGCCATCGCGGTGATCGACACGGCGACCGACACGGTGGCGCGCACCCTCTCGGTCACGCCATACTACAAGGCCCCGCTCGGCAGCAGCCCGCAGGGGCTGGCCGTGAGCCCCAACGGACAATACCTCTACGTGGCCGACGCGGGTACGGACGAGGTGAGCGTGTTCGCCCTCAACGGCCGTAACGGCCCCGAGCGCAAGATCGGCCGCATCCCCACGGCGTGGTACCCCACCGCCGTCGCCGTCAGCGCCGACAACGGGACCCTGTTCGTGACCAACGCGAAGGGCCACGGAGCCGGCCCCAACGGCAACCCGCAGAACCTCACCGGCAATCCCCTATCGGCTTACCCGGACCCAGCGCGGCTCGCCCCTCCAGGTGTCGTCAGCGGCCTCAACGGCAGCGTCGGCTACTGCAACTGCACGTTCGACAAGTTCACGGCCAGCATGATCACGGGCACGCTCTCCACCATCCCCGTGCCCAGCCCCGGCCGCCTGCGCATCGACACGTTCCGCGTCGCCATCAATAACCACGAGCGGCCGTTCTCTTTCCTGCCCAGCGTGCGCGACGCCGGCAACCCCATCCCGCGCGCGCCCGGCGGTAACTCGCCGATCAAGCACATCATCTACGTCATCAAAGAGAACCGCACCTACGACCAGGTCTTCGGCGACCAGCCGATCGGCGACAGCGACCCGTCGCTGGCCTTGTTCCCGCGCGCCGTCACGCCCAACATCCACGCCCTGGCCGACCATTATGGCCTGTTCGACAACTTCTACGCCGACGCCGAGGTCAGCGCCGACGGACACAACTGGTCGCTCTCGGCCAACGCCAGCGACTACAACGAAAAGACCTGGCCGCAGGACTACTCGGCGGGCAAAGGGCGCAACCGCAACTACGACTACGAGAGCGGCAGCGCGATCAACCTCTCGCCGGGCGGCTACCTGTGGGCCGCCGCCGCCGCCGCCGGCGTCAGCTACCGCGACTATGGCCTGTTCCTGCCTTTCAACACTCAGACGTTCATCACGCAGACCGTCGATACAGCGTGCGGCGGCCCCATCGCCACGCATACCTACGGACCAATCTTCAAGATGGGGGCGCCCGCGCTCTACATCACGCCACCCCAGGGGCAAGAACTCTGCTTCCTGCCCGAGCAGGTGTCGCCCAACACGCCGAACCTGGCCGGGCATGTCGACGCCAAGTACCGCAACTACGACCTAAGCTACCGCGAGGCGGACCGCGTGGCGGAGTGGCAGCGCGAGTTCAACGCGTACACGGCCAACGGGCAGGATAACCTGCCCGGCATCGAATTCATGCGCCTGGCCAACGACCACACTATGGGCACTCGCGCCGGCGCGCCGACCGCGCAGGCGTACGCCGCCGAGAACGATGCGGCGGTCGGGCAGATCGTCGACACGGTTAGCCACAGCGCTGTGTGGGGCAGTACGGCCATCTTCGTGGTCGAGGACGACGCGCAGAACGGACCCGACCACGTCGACGCGCACCGCACCGAGGCCCTGGTGATCTCGCCGTATACGTACCACGCCACGCCCTTCGTCGACCACTCGCTCTACGACACGGCGGCGATGCTGCGCACGATGGAGTTGATCCTGGGCCTGCAGCCGCTCTCGCAGTTCGACGCCGAGGCCATCCCGATGTGGCGCGACTTCAACCGCGCGCCGGACACCACGCCCTACACGGTGGTCCCCGCGAGCCTCCCCGTCACGACCGTCAACACGGCGGCGACGTACGGGGCGTTGGAGTCGGCCCAGATGGACTTCAGCCGCGAGGACCGCGCGCCGGCCGACCGGCTTAACCGTATCCTATGGCATGCTATAAAGGGTATCACGACGCCCTACCCCGTGATCCATGACCGCGGCGGCGTGCGTACGGGCAGCGACCCGGATTAGGTCGATGGTCGATGGTCGATGGTCGATGGTCGATGGTCGATGGTCGATGGTCGATGGTCGATGGTCGATGGTCGATGGTCGATGGTCGATGGTCGATAGTAAAGCTAACGCGTCGTGGGTTGGGCCGTGGGGCGCCTCTTGTGGGCGCCCCGCCGCCCGTCATGGCACGAACGATAGGAAACGACAGGAAAGGACAGTCTCATCATGCGTATATTTCGCCCACATGTAGCCGCTCGACGCGCGGGCGCGCTCATGCTATCGGCGTTGCTGATCGCGGGCGCGGTGGCCTGGGCGCCCGCGCTGCGGTCCCAGCGCGCGCCCGCGGCGACGACGCAGCTGCGCGTCTGGTACGCCACCGACGACCCGGATGAAGGAGCGCTCGCGCAGGCCCTCGCCAAGAGCTTCGGCGCGTCGCACCCCTCCATCCATGTGGCGCTGCAGACCTTCGGCCTGGACGACCTCAACCAGAAGATGCGGCTGGCGCTGGCGGGGGGGACGCCGCCGGACGTCGTCTACACCACGCCGCGCGGCCCCGGTCTGCCGGCCTACGTCCGCGCGGGCAAGCTGCGCGACCTCACCAATGCGGCGCGCCAGAACCATTGGGCGGAGCGCCTGCGCCCCGGTCTCCTCGCCGACTACAATAGTTTGTTGACGCATGGTACGCGCGGGAGCGGGCACATCTACGCCGCGCCCTACGCGCTGGCCGCCGTCGGCGTCCTCTATAACAGGGCGCTGTTCCACCACTTGAACTTGAGCGTGCCGCGCACGCTGGCACAGATGGAGACGCTGCTGGGCCGCATTCAGCGGGCGGGTCTGACGCCGCTGGGCCTGGGCAACGCCGACGGCTGGGTCGGTGACGACTGGTACCTGACCATGGTCAACGCGCAAACCGGGCCCGCCGCCCTCACGCCCGCGCTGCGCCTCGACCCGCGCTTCTCGTTCGGGGGCGCCGCGTTCCACACGGCGGCCGCGACCCTACAGTCGTGGTCGGAGCGTAACTACTTCACGCGAGATTTCGGCGGCCTGGACGCGCAGGATAGCGTGGATGCGTTCTTCGAGGGCCGCACGGCCATGCAGCTCGTTTCCAGCACGGAAGACCCGCAGATCCTGACCCTGACACGCGAGAGCAAGCTCGACGTCGGCGTCTTCCCGTTCCCCAGCGCCACGGCCGGGCGGCCGGGCGTGGTCCCGCAGAGCGGCTACGCGGGCTGGGCCATCCCCGCCGCGGCGCGCCAGCCCGCGGCGGCGCTCGCCTTTATCGACGCCATGACCAAGGACAGCACGGCGGGCGCCCTCGCCGCGTACGGCCTGCTGCCGGCGTCGCGCGTGAGCGTGGCGACGCTGCATCCGGTGGCGTCGTTCCAGCGCGACTACCTGGAGATGCTAACCACGGCCACACCCGGCGTCTACCTGGACGCCGCGCCCGTACCCAACCTCAACGCCACAATGGAGGCCAATGTGCAACTGCTGCTGCAGCGCGTGGAGTCGCCCAGCTTCATCAGCCACAGCTTGCAGGAGGTGTACAACTCGTACGGCGTCAAGGCGTCGAGCACACGTACCGACGGCGAGTTCTAGACCTCGTACCCTACAACGCGGTCGAAGCTCTGCTGTAGGAGCCAATGAGGTAGCGTACGAAGCGTGGCGTCACGCAGGCGGCAGGCCAGCGTGTTGTCCCACTGCGCAACCCGCCCGATGAGCCGCGACTGTCGCGCGATCATGTTGGCGCGCGGCGCACGTTCCTGCTCGTAGCGGCGCAATGCCTGTGCGATGTCGTCGCCCGCACGCAGGCAGCGTCCCAGCGCGACCGCGTCCTCTAGCGCCTGGCAGGCGCCCTGCCCCAGGTTAGGCGCCATCGGGTGAGTTGCGTCGCCCAGCAAGGTGATCCGGCCCACGCTCCAACGCTTGAGCGGCGGCCGGTCGTAGATATCGTTGCGCAGAATCGCCCCCTCTTCGGTCGCGGCGACAATCGCGGGGATGGGGTCATGCCATGATCCAAAACGATCGAGTATGTCGCGCTTGCGTCCATTCGGCCCGTCTGCCGCGCCTTCGGGCGCGTTGGCAGCGGCGAACCAATACACGCGCCCCCCGGCGAGCACGGCCTGCCCAAACTCCAGACCGCACCCCCACGACTCACCGGGCCGCAACTGATCGTGCGGGAACGCCGTGATCCCGCGCCACGCAGTGTAGCCCCGGTAGCAGGGCGACGCCGCGCCGAAAAGCGCAGCGCGCACAACGAAGCGCAGGCCATCGGCTCCGACTACGAGGGCCGCGCGCGTGCATGAGCCATCGGCGAAGCGCACGTCGACGCCCGTGGCGTCCTGCGCCAACGCCTCGCAGGACGCGCCGAGGCGTACGGTCCCTCGAGGGAGGGCGTCGCGCAGGACTTGTTGCAGGTCGGCGCGGTGGACGACGACGGTGGGCGCGCCGTGCCGCCGCGCCAGGTCGTCCGTCGAGATCGACAGTAGCATGTCGCCGTGGCTGTTACGGATACCGCCGCCTTGCTCTGGCACAGCGCGCGCACGTATGGTCTCGCCCAGCCCCAGGCGGTCGAGCGCCTTGATGGCGTTGGGCCACAGCGAGAGTCCGGCGCCGGTCGAGTCCAGCGCGCCGGCGCGCTCGCACACCACCACGTCACGGCCGCCCTGCCGCAGCACCACCGCCGTGGCCCGCCCGCCAATGCCGCCCCCGATTATCACCGCTTCGACGTCATGCCGCGCCATCACCATCACCCCCGCCTCCACTATACCGTGACGGCGAGGCGTAAAGCGGTGTACCGTGATTGCGGCAACCACCACGCATCGCGCTAGACGGACGTACGGCAACGATCAAGCGTATGGCGATATGCCCCTACACCTCTGGCGAGCGCCAACCGTCCCCCCGCATGGGCGTATTGTCAGTAGGCGCTGCCTGGACGGAGGCCACGGCGTCGACGAACCGGGGCAAAAGTCGTGCGAACTCATAGCGATCCCCGTCGGGCCAATCCCGCGTCACCCGCGCGAAGACGGCACGCTGGTAGCGGTAGGCGTCCGCCAAGAGCGCGCGGCCGGCCTCGGTGAGCGCGAGTTGTACGCAGCGGCCATCCACCTGGGAAGCGACACGGGAGAGATAGCCGGCCTGGAGCGCCTCCGCGGTCAGGCGGCTGGCGGTTGAGGGGTCGATACCGAGCCGGTCGGCGACAAGGCCCACGGTGACGTCTCCACCGGGCTCCTCGGGTCCGGCAGCAACGGCCTGCGCCACGAGGATCCGCGAAACGTTGACAGTGCGCGCGCTATCACCCACTAACATCCGGCCCGTTGGTTGCCGCGCGAAAATCCGGCCCAGCCGAAACAGCGCTGGCCCCGCCTCATCTAGCGGTGATACATCGTCGCCTTGCATGTCGTCGCCCTTGGCGCCGGTGAGCCTCATCGCGTCCTACCCTCCCACGGAACAAGTCTACCACTTGATGTATGCAACGCGCACGTATATTATATGCGTGCAGCACACACGTAATTGTATAGTGCTGGTAACTGTAACTAAATGAGGAGGGTCTATGAGGTCACAAGACGTAGCAACGGTCGATACGTGGCATCATTTGTTGAATAGCGGTGACATCGAGCGGCTGGTAACGCTGATCCATCACGGTATAGAACTCGGCGGCCCCAGAAGCGTGAGTAGCAGTCCGAAAAGCATGAGTAGCGGGGTACAGGTCTTCCGGGAATGGTTTGGGCGCGCCGAGATACAACTTACTCCGCTGCGCTATTTTCATAAAGGCAACGTTGTCGTGGCCGAAGAGGAAGGGGTGTGGCATTCCCCCGATGACGGGCGTGAGACGGGTCGCCAGATGGTATCATCCCTCTTTACCTTGGGCAATGGCTTGATAACCACAATCAAGCGATTCGATACCCTCCCGGCTGCTCTGAGAGAAGCGGGTTTGGATGAATCGGATGAAGTCACCCGATGACGCAATCTGACTGCTGCCGCCACAAAATGATTGACAGCGTCAGGCTAGCACTCGCTGTAGCCGCAGTAGTGACACTTCTTGCAGCCTTCCTCGAAGACATAGGCTCCGCTGCTGCCGCACTGTGGGCATAGGTTGCCGGTGAGCACGGCGACCGGCGAGGCGACTGCTACTGGCGCGGCCGCGCCGAGCGAGAGTTGCGTCCCGCCGCCGTTCCCGTTGGCGTGCCCACTGGTGTGACCGTTCCCATTCCCGTTGCCGACGTACGCCGAGGCTATAGCTGGGGCGTGCGGCGCCGGGACGGGGTGGGCCAGCGGGGCGGCGACGGAGGTCTCGGCGACGGGTAGCGCGAGTTGTGCGGCCGGGACGTCCGCAGACTTGTGCGGCGGCGCCGGGTGTTCTTCCAGATGACGGTAGATGGCTTGCGCCACGGCGTCGGGCAACGAAAGCACGCGGTTGACGCCGAAGCCGATGGAGCGGCTGCCGCCGATACCCTTGAGCTGGTTGGCGGCCTGACGCAGTCGCTCCTCCTGGCTCATGGTGGAGGGCAGGCGCAGTTGCAGCGAGACCAGCCGGCCCAACGCCTCGGCCAGCGCCGCGACGTCCGAGCCCGCCCGCCCGACGTTGATGAACAACTCTAGCGGACCATCCGCGTCCGAGTTGATAGTGATGTTGACCTTGCCCTCCGGCGCGGAGACGTTGCGCGTGAAGCCGGACATCTCGGCGGGACGCCGCTTGAGTATGCCGTCGAGCAGCCACGACGGCAGATCTGGCCCTGCCGGTGCGGTGGGCGATGCCACTAGTTCGGGCGCGACGGACGCGGTCTCAGTGGCCGCAGGCGTCGGGCCGATGGGTTGGGCCGCGGCTTCGAGCGCGGACGGAGCCACGGCCGGGGCGGTCGCGCCGTCGTCGGGCGTCTTGTCGGCTACCGCCGCCTTCCGAGGCGCCTCGCTCACGGAGGTGAGTACGGCATCGCGGCTGCCGTCGCGATAGTAGGTCACGCCCTTGCAGCCCAGGTCGTAGGCCTGGATATAGAGGCGCTTGACCTCCTCCATAGTGTGGTCGTGCGGCGCGTTGGCGGTTTTGCTAATACTACTATCCGTGTACTGTTGCACCTTGGCCTGCACGACGACGTGTTCCTCGGGCGTGAGGTCTTTGGCGCCGACGAAGAAGTCGGGCCGCTCCTCGCCAGGGTGCGCCGCGCGCCACGCTTCGTAGAGCGGGTGGTAGAGGATGTGCTCGCCGGTACGGTCGACGCGCTTCATGGCGAAGTCGAACACGGGTTCGATGCCGCTCGATACCCCCGCCAGCAGGCTGGTGGTGCCCGTCGGGGCTTGGGTCAGCAAGACGCCGTTGCGGATGCCGTGCTCCGCGATGCCGTCGCGCACGTCCTCGGGCAGCCGCCGGATGAACCAGCCTTGCAGATACTTGTCCCGGTCGAACTTGCCGAACGCGCCCTTCTCGCGGGCCAGCTCAACGCTGGCGCGGTACGAACTGTCGCGGATGACACGGTAGATGCGGTCGATGGCCTCTTCGGATTCGGGCGAGCCATAAGCGACCTCCATCTTGATCAGGGCGTCGGCCAAGCCCATGGTGCCGAGTCCGGTGCGCCGCGTGCCCTCGCGCTGCATCGCGACGTGCAACTCGGAGAAGTACGGTGTGGCGTCGATGACGTTGTCGAGGAAACGCGTGGCGTAGGCGGCGTCGCGCGCCAGGTCGGCCTCCAGCAGCGCGCCGTTGGCGTCGACGTAGCGCTCCAGGTTGAGCGCACCGAGGTTGCACACGCCTCCCGCTGGTAAAGGCTGTTCGCCGCAAGGATTTACACATCTAATGTTTTCGTAATACCAGGTGTTAGCTTCCCGCTGCGCGCGCTCCATGAACACGAGGCCGGGCTCGGCGGTGGTCCAGGCGGCGGTACAGATGAGGTCCCACAGGTGGCGGGCGCGCACGGTGCGCACGACCTTGCCCTGCCACTTGAGGTCCCACGGCAGGTCGGCCTTGACGGCGGCCATGAAGGCGTCCGAGGCGCACACGCTCATGTTGGCGTGCTCAATCATGACCGGCCGGTTCGTCGCCGGGTCGATGCGCTTGGCCTTGATGAACTCTTCGATGTCCGGGTGATCGTCGTCGAGCATGAGCATTAAGGCGCCGCGGCGGCTTCCACCTTGTTGTATCGTCTTACCAGTAATAGTACTAGCGATCTCGCCGAACCAGATGACGCCCTTCTCGCCGGCCGAGGCGCCGTCGTCGAGCTGGGCCACGGCGTCGATCAGGTACATCCAAGCGACCGGGCCGGAGCTGGTACCGTTGACGGTCTTGATGTAGGCGCCCTTGGGCCGCAGCGGCGAGAAGTCGACGATCACGCCCTCGCCGCGGTAGAGCCGCGCGGCCACTTCGGCGGCGCCGGCGACGATGGCGTCGCGGCTGTCCGCGATGCGTAGCGTCTCCACGTCGGGGCGCAGGATGCCGACGGAGCGCTCGGCCTCCACTGAGGCCTCAATGGAGGCGTCGGAGGTGACGCGCGCCCACAGGTCGCGCGCCTTGAGCGTCTCGCCGCGCCGGTCCTCCCACTGCAAGGTCCAGTCGGTGTCGTCGGTCAGCGCCTGGTCGAACACCGGCGGCACGATCACGGCGACATCCAGATGCGCGAGGTTGGGGCCGTCCTTCTCGTCGAGCAGGCGCAGCACGTCGGGGTGACGCAGGTCAAGCGCCACGGTCGGGCGCACCGCGCCCGCGCGCCCGCGTCCCGCCTCGGCGATCGCCGTTCCCCTGGGCGGCAGCGAGGAGAGGTTCATACCCACGCCACCGGAGCGCGACATGATGTCGGTCATCTGTGTGAGCGCGTTGAAGAAGGCCGGACGCGCCTCGGCCGGTGAGAGTTGCGGGCGGCGCGGCGCGGTGGGATCAAGCGGGTCCTCGCCCAAGCCCACAACATAGCAGTTGTAGTAGGTAACCTGGTGGCCCGTTCCCGCCCCCGAGAGGATGCGGCCGCCGGGGACGAACTTGAAGTCGGAGAGTAGCCCCGCGAACTTCTCGGTCCACTCAGCCCGCTTCTCTGGGGTCGGCTCGACCTCGGCGATGCCAGCCGCGACGCGCCGCCACATCTGCTCGGGGTACTGCTCCAGCGGTGTGCCGTCCTCGCCCTTGCGGGCGTAGCGGTCGAGGAAAACCTTGTGGCGGATGCCTTCAAGCACCGTACCCGTCTCCACGCCCGTCGTACCCGTGCCGCCTTGTGTGATAGCCGGTCCCTGGTTGCCATGCTCGCCGGATTGCGCGGGGGTCGTCGTCGCCGTCATTCCCAAATCTCCTTGGCTATCAGCTGTCAGCCCTCAGCCGCCAGCTTTTTCGCGCCTACAAGTCGTCTTCCCTAACCGTCAACCGTGAGTCGTTAGCCTCCCAGGGCTCGTGAATTATCCAACGGGCCGAGGCGCCCAGTGTTGCATACGCCCGCGCGTGAGGCTGCGGGCGTATGCCATACGCCCCTACGATAATTCACGAGCCCTACGTTAGCCTCCCATTTATTCAAGCGATCGTCTGTCAACCAATAGCCGATAGCTGTCTATGAACAGCTATCGGCTGATCGCTGACGGCTTCCATGGCCGCGCGCAGGTCTTCGAGCGTCTTGAAATCGCGGTAGACCGAGGCGTAGCGGATGTAGGCGATCTCGTCGAGGGCGCGCAGCCGCTCCATGACCAACTCGCCGACCTCACCGCTCGTCACCTCGGGCGCGCCGCGCGAGAAAAGGTCACTCTCCACCACGTCGACGAGCGCCTCGACCGCCCCCGTCGGGATGGGCCGGCGGTGACACGCAGCGGTCACGCCGCCGAGCAGCTTGCCGCGGTCGTATGGCTCACGCCGCCCATCTTTCTTGACCACCATCAGGCCCAATCGCTCCACGCGCTCGTACGTGGTGTAGCGCTGGCCACAGCTGAGGCATTGCCGCCGCCGCCGCGTGGCCTCACCGTTCTCGCTCTCGCGCGAATCCACGACCTTTGAATCGGGACGGCCGGCATCGCCCGCGAACCCGCAGTGTGGACATTTCATCCCTGTACCCTCTACGTTTTTACCCGTTTATGCGCTACCTATAGTATCGCAGATCACGCGCCTCATACCCCAACATCTTGTATGCCGTCGATGAGTGAACCACAAGACTTTGACGTTATACAGGTTTGGCGGGCGGATGGGCAAGGGAAATGTGGATAACTTTAGCGCGCCGGCAGTGTCACGATCACCACGCTGGGAGCGGGGACGGCAATGCGCGCGTTGGCGGGGTCGAGGGTCAGCGCGCGCGTCACACCGTTGTCCGTAGCAGAGAAGGTCTGTGCCATGGCGTGCACGGGATGCGCTGGGCCACCGATTATACGCAAGGGCACATCGACTGGCCCTTGATCGCTCGTACATACGAGCACGAGGGAGAGACCGCCGTTGGGCCGGCGCGCCGGCAGGACGTCGAGGCCCGGCGGGACCGTGGGCGTGGACAGCAGACGAGATCCGGCCAACGTCGCCAGCGCAGTCAAGACGGCGTAGCCGGGGGACGCATGGCCGGAGGCGAACGGCGCCTGCGGAGCCCCATACAATGGCGGTGCCCACGCCGCCATGTCCACGCTGTGACGCGCGAGATGCAGCAACAGGTCGGCTACGAAGATGGCCTGCCCATAAGAGGCGTAGAGATCGGTCTCCGAGGCCGCCGACGGGGGGTATGTATCGGCGTCGACGTTCCATTGTCCGATGAACAGACGCACATTACTGCCCTGTTCATACTGCGCGAGGCTATCGCGCAGGCTATTAAGCTGGTCGTCGAGCGAGACGGCGCCGGCGGTCGGGCTGATCACGCTCGACGCGATGGCGGCCTGGCTCGCCGGCTCGGTTGCCGTGTACGGATAGTAGCGGGCGTCGACGGCCGTGACCACCCCGGTCCATGATTGGTCAGTTGAATTGGCGATCCAGGCGTCGGCCACGACGCGCGGCCACGCCTTGTCGCTCGGTGTCCCCAGCGGCGGCGCGCCGAGGGCGGCCGTGATGGCGGCGGCGTACGAGGTGACGACAGCGGCGTACTGATCGGGCGTGCAAGGGATATGTTCATCGCCCCGGCGCGCGGTGAGAGGCACGCCGAAATGCTGCCACTCCGCCGGAACGTTGCCGATCTCCCAGTAGACCGCGCGCGCGAAAGCGACGCCAAAGCGTCGCGCGATGAGCGTCACGAGACCGTAGGCGGCGCCTGGGTCATCGATCTCACCGTTGAGTACGACCACCGCCTGGGCGTGGAGACTATGGACGCGGTCGAGCACACGCAGCACACTCGCCGCCGGCCCCTGTGCCGGACAGCCCGACGACGCCTTGCGCGGGTGGCCCGGATTCTTGGGGGCGTCATAGGTATCGTCGCGCCGATCATAGTCGTCGGCCTCGCCTGCTCCGACGCGCACCAGCGCGAGGCCGGCGCCAGCTTGCACGCCGGCCAGCGCGGCGCAATGCGTGTCACCGGGGCTGACGTAGCTGCCGGAGGCAAGATTGACACCGACCCCGAACAGGGTAGGCGAGAGCGTCGCGCCGCCCGGCCCGCGCGCGTCCACCGTCAGTAGCGCCGGCATGGAGCGCTGCGGCGCGGCGATGGGCGCGGACATAGCGCGCGCGACGACGAAGGCGACGACGAGCGCGCCTACCGCCAGGACAACAGCCGCCGCGCGGGTGTGCGCGGCTAGCCCGCGCGGCGCAAATGAACGACGACCGGTGTGAGGCGACGTTGTACCCCTCCAAAACTAAGCGCCGCGTCGATACGTAAGGCGCCGATTCCGTGTAGCGGAGAGACGACCAGGGACAGGGGCAGCAGCCCCATGGCGTCTGTATAGCCCGTGTACGGCTCCAGCGCGCCATCGGGGTAGCGCAGGGTAAGGCGCACGGTCGCGTTCGGCTGGTTGCTCACCACGCGCAGCAACAGAGTATGCCCGGCAACAAGCGCGTACGGCGCCATGATCCGCCCCGTTAGCACGAGGTGCGGCAGCACGGTCACGCTGCCCTGGATGGTATCGTCCAGCCGCGCCCGCGGCAGTCGCGCCGTCACCACGATCGTCGCGGCCTCGGGGCCACCCTGCGGCTGATACGTGATAAGTGGGGCGAAAACCGCGACGCCGGCAGCGTTGGCTCGTCGTCGCGGCGCGATCGCGCTGCCATCGGCGAACGTGACGGTGAGCGTCACCAGCGCGCGCGGCGTCGTGCGCACGCGGACGACCAGGCGGGCTCCGCTGCGAATCTGCACGACCAATCGCGCCGTCGTCACACCGCTCGGGGCGCTGAGGACCTGCATGGTCCCGTTCGCCATGATGATCGCGGCGGAGGAAATGGACCCGGTAGCGCCGGCGCGCGACACGGGGGACGCGGCCAGGGCGGTGTATGGGCGTGACGACACAAGGGCAATGGTCAGTGACGCGAACGCCACGAGCAGGCGGACAAAAGATAACGATGATGGTAAACGCATCGGTCAGTACTCCACGGACAGGGGATCGCCTCCCTCTACTATACGGGCAACCGTGTTGTACCCGTATTAGCGCCCTGTAAATCTTCTGTAAACGTGTCCTCGTCGCGGACAGCCAGGGGCAGGCGCACCGTCAGCGCCGCCCAGCGCCCCTGCTCGCTGCTCGCCGCGACCGCGCCGCCATGCGCGTGCACGAGTTCGCGCACGATGGCCAACCCGATGCCGCTCCCGCCCGTCCGGCGCGCCCGCGAGTGGTCGCTACGGTAGAAACGGTCGAAGACGCGCGGCAGGTCCTCGGGAGGGATGCCAGCTCCCGTATTGTAAACCTCGATGACCGCGACAGCCCCTTCGCGCGCCGCGCGCAGGCGCACCTCACCCCCCGCGTCGGCGAACTTAAGCGCATTGTCGAGCAGGTTGACGAACACCTGCGTCAGGCGGTCCGCGTCGCCGCGCGCCGGCAACGCCTCGTCGCCGAGCCCCACGACGACGCGTACGTCACGCCGGGCCGGTAGGGTCTGGTAGCGTGCGGCGACGCCGCCCAGCAGCGCGCGCAGATCGAGCGGGGCCATGGCGAGCGGCAGCCGCCCCGCCTCCAGGCGCGAGAGGTCGAGCAGATCCACCGTCAGGCGCTGCATGCGTTGCGCCTCGTCGTTGATGATCGCGGCGGTCCGGCGCTGCCACGGCGTGGTGGCCTCATCCTCGGTCAGCGCCTGGCTGAAGCCGATGACGCTGGTGAGGGGGCTGCGCAGGTCGTGCGACACATTGGCCACGAACTGGCGCTGCGCCTCGCGCGCATGCTTGACCTCGTAGGCCATGCGGTTGAAGGAGCGCGCCAACTGCCCGATCTCGTCGGACGAGCCGCGCGCGGCGACCTGCTGGTCGTAGTCGCCCGCGGCCATACTCTCCGCGGCGCGCGTCATGGCTTGAAGCGGGCGCGTCATGGCGCGCAGCAGCACGACCGCGGCCACCAGAGAAACGAGGAGCGCGACCACTCCAGCTTTGACGAGAATTGACACGACGGCGCCGACGGAACGCGACCTGACGCGCTCCAGGGCCACGATAGCATGGTACGGCGCCTCGGCGGCGCCCTGCGCGACCGGCAGGACAAGATACGCGTAGGCGACGCCCCCTATCGTGATGAAGCCGCTCGCCTGCTGATTGATGACAGCGCTCAAAGAACCGTACGACGACGCGCTCGACGTTCCGCCGCCATATGCCGTGTCGCCGGCGACGGCGTCGTCCGGCCAACTGGTGACCAGCACGCGATCGACGCCGAGCGCGTCGGGCCGCACCAGAGCCAGGGGCGGCCGCCCATGCGCGTTGAGCAGAGCGTCGCTGACCTTGGCGCGCACGAGCAGGGGATTGAGCCCATGCAGGGCGCTTGTCGCGGCCGTGCGGTCACTCAAGTACGACTGGCCCGCGAAGACGGCCGTGGTCAGGCCCAGGCTGAGCACGAGCAAAGCCAGCACGGCCAGGGTCAGGCGCGTGATGAGCGAGGCGAGAATGCGCCTACGGAACGTCCTCAAACTTGTACCCCACACCCCACACGGTGGCGATCAGGCCGGGGCTGCCGCCGGCGGCCTCGATCTTCTCGCGCACATGCTGCACATGCACGTCGACGGTGCGGCTCTGCCCTTCGAAGTCGTAGCCCCATACCTTGCTGAGCAACTGCTCACGGCTGAAGACCTGGCCGGGGTGGCGCGCCAGCATCAGCAGCAAGTCGAATTCCTTGGGACGCAACTCGACGGCGCGGCCGCGCGTGAGCACCTCACGGCGCGACGGGTCGACGGTCAGCGTGGCGAAGCGCAGCGCCGCGGTCTCATCCGTCGCCGGCGCTGCGGCGCGGGCGGCGCGCCGATAGAGCGCCTTGACGCGCGCGACGAGTTCCTGCGGTAGAAACGGCTTGGTCAGATAGTCGTCGGCGCCGAGCTCGAAGCCCACCACCTTATCCACGATATCGTCCTTAGCCGTCAGCATCAGGATCGGCGCGTCACTGATCCGGCGCACCTCGCGACAGACCTCGGTACCCGACAAGCCGGGCAGCATGAGATCGAGGATCAGCAGCGAGGGGGTAGCCACGCGGAACGCGGCCAGCCCCGCCGGTCCATCGTAGGCCGCGCGGGTCTCGAACCCCTCCCGTGACAGGTAGTGCGTGACCAGCGCGACGATGTTTTCCTCGTCGTCGACAATCAAGATGTGGCTCATAGGACCAGTGTACAGTGTATCGTTGCTTACGTTGCCTTATGGCGTCGTGAGCCCGTCCATCACCCGGCGCACCCCCTCGAGGCCGCGCAGAAATCCGGCCCGTTCGTCGTCGGATAGTCCCGTCAGCAGGTGGTCCATCGACGCGGCCAGATGATCCTGACCCGCCTTCAGCCGCGCACAGCCGGATGTGGTGAGACGCAGGCGCCAACGGCGGCGATCCGTGTCGTCCACCGTGCGCTCGATGTAGCCCTGCGCCACCAGACGATCCGTGATGTGAGTCACGCGCGCGGGGTCGAGGCGCAAGGCGCGCGCCACCTGGGAAGGCAGATCGACGCCCCGCTCGATCTGCCGCAGCACGCTAATGTCGGCGAACGTCGGCGCATCCGGCGCGGCGGAGAGGCGCAGCTGTTGGTCCAGGGTGCGCGCCAGGAGGACGATCGTCCCCGCGCCGCGTAAGGCGTCGGGAGCGGCGAGGGTCTCGGCGCCGCGTGAGGCGTCAGGAACGCCAAGGGTCGATGGCAACGTTGGCATGGGGACGATCCTTTCTTACCCAATGGTACGAACTTTGCGGTGAGGCCGGTATCTCAGTTGACACTGTCCTACCAAATAGGCTATCATAATAGTTGTGAAAGACAATATTTTTGATACCGTATATTTGCCATCATTATGACATTTTGTTTCGGCGTTGTCCAGTGGACAAAAGGGCCGAGACAAATTGGCGGGACAGGCAGTTGGAGGAGACACGATGACGGACCGAGCGCACCCACTATCGACACCACCCGAACAGCGATTCGCGGCGGCCACCGCGCCGCCCACGCCGCCCCAACAGGTGTCGCAGGGATCGGTGCAGACGCGCGCGTCGTCCGGGTCCCCCGAGGCTCCGCCCCGCAAGAAGGCGCCCGAGGGCGGTAGCTACAAGTGGATCGTCCTCTCCAACACGACCCTGGGCGTCCTGATGGCCACGATCAACAGCAGCATCCTGCTCATCTCACTCCCGGCCATCTTCCGCGGCATCAACATCAATCCGTTGGGGGCCGGTGAATCCAGTTACCTGCTGTGGATCTTGCTGGGCTACCTCGTCGTCACGGCCGTGCTGCTAGTGACCATCGGACGCATCTCAGATATGTTCGGGCGCGTCAAGATGTACAACCTGGGCTTTGCCGTCTTCACCGTCGGCTCACTCCTGCTGACGTTCACGCCCGGCAGCGGCAATCAGGCCGCGATGGAGATACTGATCTTCCGCCTCGTGCAGGGCGTCGGCGCCGCCTTCCTCTTCGCCAACAGCACCGCGCTCATCACCGACGCCTTCCCGGCGGAGCGGCGCGGTCTGGCCATGGGAATAAACCAGATCGCCGCCATCGCCGGCTCACTGGCCGGGCTGCTCATCGGCGGCCTCCTCTCCACGATCGATTGGCGATTGGTCTTCGTGGTCAGCGTCCCCTTCGGTCTCTTCGGCACGGTGTGGGCCTACCTCAAACTGCACGAAGTCACCACGATCAAGCAGGGGCAGAAGCTGGACATCTGGGGCAACCTGACCTTTGGCGTCGGCCTGACCATTCTCTTGATCGGGCTCACCTACGGCATCCAACCCTACGGGGGAAGCTCGATGGGTTGGGGCAACCCCCTGGTAATCGGGGGCATCGTCGCGGGCCTGATTCTTTTGGCCACCTTCGTATGGATCGAGACGCGCGTCGCCGATCCCATGTTCCGCCTCGACCTCTTCAAGATCCGCATGTTCAGCGCCGGCAACATCAGCGGGCTGCTCAGTTCGCTGGCCCGCGGCGGCCTGCAGTTCATGCTGATCATCTGGCTACAGGGCATCTGGCTGCCGCTACACGGCTTCTCCTTCGCGAGCACACCGCTGTGGGCCGGTATCTACACGGTGCCGATGCTGGTCGGCTTCATCGTCAGCGGGCCGATCTCCGGCGCCCTCTCCGACCGTTTCGGGGCGCGCGCCTTCGCCACTGGAGGCATGCTGATCACGGCAGTCGGCTTCGTCCTGCTGACGTTCCTGCCGGGCGACTTCAATAAGATACCGTTCTTCGCCCTGCTGCTGCTCATCGGCGTCGGCATGGGTCTCTTCTCGGCGCCGAACACGACGAGCATCATGAACGCCGTGCCGGCGCAGGCGCGCGGCGTGGCCT
>JAABUL010004714.1_pt1 | contig 17848 bp, 16 predicted proteins | sample 5559151 | NCBI WGS metagenome assembly JAABUL01 (sample SAMN10711876, study PRJNA513368) | rock metagenome | isolation source: Antarctica rocks | place: Antarctica: Victoria Land, Pudding Butte sud | reverse complement strand
ACGCCGAGACCGAGACTGGCTATCACGCCCCAGAACACGTACGGCCTCCTGCAGGCGTCGTGACCTCGGCTTGGTGAATATCCGTTTGCCTTCTTCGCCAGCCGATGCTACTGCAACAGCGTGAACGCAGCTGTGATAAGGCACGTCCCCTTTGCGCTCCTGGTATTGACACTTCGAAGGCGGCATGGTTGGCGCTAGTCGAAGACCTAGTAGTTAGAAGATTGGTAATGAAAGGATCAAATATGACAAGAACAGCAAAGAAGAAGTTTGAAAGTCTGCATCATATCACCCGAATTCCAGGTGCTCGGGTGACCTGCTGTCTGACTACCTTTGTACTGTGGTACAATATGCATGATACCAGTATAAGAGGCGCGTGGGTCTCCGATGTAGACAACAAACTCCATGATGCAATGCGTAGTTGGGGCGATGTGATCATGAGGTCCTGGACCAAGACAAGCATGACGGTGTGGGGCGATCTGTATTGTTCCACCTGCTATGGTTTATCATCACTCAGAGTGTTTTGGTCGAATGATTAATTCTGCTGGTAGACCAGTGATCGACTGCTGAGAATAGTGGTTGGGGTATCAAGACTTCTTCTGCATCCGCGTTTCTGATATGCTGATCAATGGTAACGCGCTGACTTGTGATGAGATAGCTCTTTCCAACGATCTACCGAACATACTCAGTCTGCTGGAAACGAGAAAGTCACTCTTCTTGAAGAACCAGGCGCAAGGTCTTGTCTGTATGAATGGGCGTCTTGCATCAGCTTATCAAAAATCTGTATGTCGATTTGAGATTCCTCCGCTTATGTTCGATGTTGAAAACCTTTAAATAGTCGACTAATGTTATCACAAACGCGGTATCGTTCTCCTGTTCAAGGTAGCGAGCGAGTAGGTCAAGAAAATGCTAGTACACAGCTCATACTTTATGAGGTCTTCCTTACTATTTTCGAATTAAAGCTTATCTGCTTACTATATACCAGCCAGCGATACCTTGCCCGCTCGACTCTTCATACGAGAACGTCTCAAGCCTCCCAGCTCACGATCCACAGATGGTCGCATTACTCCCGCCGTTCTGACTCGCATCTGCATATCCCGCATAACAATGGCTTCTACCCGGCATCCCGTTCTTGGTTTTCCCCGTCCACATATCGCACTGAATGCTTGGTTGTCCATCGAGGGCGGCCGCCACAATCATGTCCAAACACACCGCCACGCAATCCTTGCCTGAATTCCATCTGAACTCCGGTTCGGGGTCGCTGAACATGTAGATGTTGAATATCGAGCCGGGGACCATTGGGGGCTGTGGTTGCGGCGTTCCGGGGCCGTAGCCGATATCTGCTGCCAGAGTGCTGTTGATCACGGAGGGTATAGCGACATTGCAGCTCCCGAATAGTGGGAACTTTTTGGTGGCGCCCTGGTACACGCCGGTTTTCAGGACACCGCTACTGTTCCAAAGGTCTTGGATTGTGTTTTGGAGAGCGGAGACTTGCGCGGAGGCGGGCTGTAGAGCGGGGGTGAGGAACGGGGCGCTGTAGTACACATCTCGTTTTGACAGCTCCGATGACTTCATGGACGGGAAACAAGAAGTCGCAGAGAAGAGCAAGGCGAAGTGGACTAATATTGTAGAGAGCATGGCGATGATAGTAGAGGGTGATGCGGACTGTAGAAGCCACAACTGGATCGGAGTCTAGGCGTTAAGGTTGGTCCAGTTGGACGGAAAATGAGAGGAGGAAGACAAAGGGCATGAACACTGTGCCTTATGACGTTGAATGGATGAGTGCAAGCCATGGCTTGAGCCAGAACGGCGGGCTTGAAATATGCCCTTGAGATTTCTACCATATCCGACAAGCGATGGCGCATATTGCAAGCACCATGACTTTCGAGCCACTCAGAATCAATTGTGAGATGGTGCGCCTATTGTTCGTGGGTTCTCGCAAACCGGTTGCGCGCTTCGATCACTGAATGCGATTGCCGACTACCTTTTCGCCTGACCAACATTGAGCCTCTCTACCTTGTTAAGCTGTTCTCCACGGATATCCTTTCGATTGCTCTACCCGGACCCAAGCTGTGATCCACACGGGCTTTGCCGCGCAAAAAGGTCGCTGTGCGTTTCCTGGAGCAGGAGTCGGGGCGGTGATTGGTGGGTACTGATAAGCGGCTTTAGGTTACCGCACTGATTATACCACTCGGCCTCCTGGTCAGTAACATCTAGATTCCAGAGATCCCATGGGTCTCGCCGCATACTTGCCTTCGATTATAGGGATCGTCGCAGCAAGCGAATCGTACCGTACCCCAAGAGGATCTGAAGGCCTATTTCGACGAGACAATTGACAAGGACATTGATAAAAAGTCGTGCTGTAAAGGCGAAACGGGAAGAAAAAGAGGTAGCCCAGGAAGCATAAATACTTTCGACCAGACAGTAATTCGGCATAAGCAAATAATACTCACAACAATCGATCTGAATAGCGGAGTCGGCATATCGTGCTGCGCACACGTCTGATTGCGCGCCACCATCAATAAGATGACTGTTTTATTAGTTCCGCCCATGAGATTGTAATGTCCTTATAAAGTAGCTTATGATGTGTCGTAGCCACAGCACGTTGGTGTGCCTGTTGGCTCTCCACATTCTTCAACCACTGGTTCACCCGCTCCCAGCTTCGTTCTTTCGGCGCCTGTTCTTTGCCCAAGATAGATTGCATCGAGAATGTCCCCATTGTGTCTGCAGTCGTAAGAGTGTCGCCGGCCCAAAAGCGAGCTCGGATTAGGGTTAGCTCGTGTTGCAGCCAGTCGAAGGTTGTAGCAAAGATGTGCGCAATACCGCGTCCGGCCTTCTTGGTTGTTGTATCTTCTATGCACCGATTGTAGATATTCCGAAGGCAATGCACCATGAAGGCATCTGGGATAGCATGGATTGACTCACAGAATCTGACTCGTTGGGAGGTAGAGGTAGGCGGTGCAGAGGGGTCGTAGTTCTGGGGCAGGTACTTGGAGCGAAAAGGATCAGCCAGGGTCTTTTCACATTTTCCGGCTTGCGGTAAGGACATGTTGAGTGGACAGGAGTATTGATGCGGTCATGGTACCATTTCTTAGAGCCACTTTACCATCCCAAAATCTAGGAGCCTGGCCCAGTGGAGACCCGCATTATTGCTCCTGTTGCTCGGCCACTAGACTAGAGCCTTTTATATTCCTGGTCGTTGAAGAGCTTCAATCCTTCCAGCAGCAAGGCAATTCCAATCGAACGCGAGGCCTTGAGAAAGTCTAGGGTCAACGTTCTCATGTTGTACGGCATCGCTGGTTGTAAGACGAGGCTGGGAGCAAGCTTGCGCTCGGACAACGAGAATGATCATCCTCGTTGGAGAAAAGCCACTTGCGCTCAACAAAGACTTGGAGCTATGAATGGCAGGAATCCGCAAGATTCTCGAAGCTGTATGTAGACACCACAATCGAGAAAACTCGGAGTTTGCGGTGAGGGCTGTACTACTTGCAACCACCATAAACCTCTCTACCTTGAAGCGGTTTGGGCCATTTAATACCGCCAAGATGAGGTTCGGAATAGCTGGTCAGGACTGGGTACAAAAGTGTGGAAACCCATCAAAAGAGGAAAGAACGTCATGGAACCCACAATGGACAGCATGTTGTTCCTCATGACCAACATGCCCAAGGCTCCTCCCCTCGTAGGCACCTACCCATCACGTACCATTCTCCTTTATACACAACAACTTCAGAGCTCCAATCTTGCCCAATCTCCAGCCGTGGGCTCTTGCTCCGCATACGATGACTCGGCCAGTCCCAGGACTTTTCTTTGCCTCACACAATCCTCAAGTCCTTTCTGTTCTTCAACCCATATACCTCCCCGCATGTCTCCTCCACGGCGCAGCAAGCGAGAGGCACATCATCTTTCTCACCTACCCGCATGAGCAATTCGAGAATCATCGTACGACTATGTGAAAGCGCTTCCCAACTCCTTGGCCGCTGGTGCGACCAAAAATTCGTCTTGAACGGCCGCAATGACACTACACGATCGCGCGATGTTCCTGCTTTGATCGCGAAAGACGCTTCAGTATGTCAGGTTCTGCATGCTGATGCCAGGATACAGTCTGACGGTGAAATGGCGGTCTCTGGCCCTAGAAATCCCAGTGAGGGTACGACGGCGGGAGTCTTGATATTCGCAATCCGTCACAACTCTGTGGGCGAAAGCAATGTCATGAAAGACGTGATTGTTGTAGGGCGCTGGCATAGTCGGGAGACGGTCGTCGCAGTGCCACCACTCACCGCAGAGCAGGACGTGAGGTGCGAAACAATCTGCGTAATGCAGCAAGCAGGAACTGGTGGCATTGCATAAGGAAGCGAGGTTTAGGAAAAGCTTGCGGGGTCAATAGCGGACAAGGTTCTACTTGGAATAGGATGTCAAATTTTCCGTCTGCTGTGGTCTTGATAGGGCTCCTGTCTCTTCGTTGAGACTGTGTTCATTCAATAAAGAAGATTTCGTATCGGTTAACGTTGCGGTCGATCATCCATATAGCATAGGCTGAAGTTAGTAATGATGTTCTATTCAAATATAGATGCTGCGTTTCTTGTGATCGTCCAGTCTGATGCAGCTGGTCTTCTAAATCACCCGATCCCGTGACAGGCTACGAGGCTCGAGCATTCACAGGAAACTCTCGTTCTTTACGTCAGTAGAAGAAATCACCAGCGTTTGGGAGTTGCCTCTCTCTGGATCCTCGATCGACCGTCCAGGACCGGAAGTTATATGGCTTGCGTTCTCCGGCCTGAAAAAAGTTCGTTCAGGAAGGTGCGATGTGTCCAGAGAATGACCCTCAATTCCAATCATCTGGTCTTTCGTAGGACAGCTGTTAGCGATTCATACATGGGTAGCTGAGAATAGCCCTACCTGTATATACTTCCTTGAAAGTTAGAATAATGGAGGCCAGAAGTAGCATTGGCACTATTTGACCGAAGCTTAGCTTGTTCTCGTCTCCATCGATGTTGTTTCCTGGAATCCTGCGATTCTCCAGAATGCTGATCAAGCCAAGTGTAAACCACACAATGTCAAAGTAGAGACTAATTGTCAAGGAGCCCAATATCGCCGCCAGAGCGAGATAAAGCCTGAGAGTAACAGCCAACAAGAGCTGCAAGGGTAGCAGGCTGGCAGGTGCGGCTCGAAACCCTCCAATGCCACTTTCGGCCATGATTACCCCCGAACGCTTCGAATACTGATCGATCTCTCGCAGGCCATCGCGCGGTATTCGTAGCAGATAGTGGTCGAACATGCTGGTGTTAAAGACTCTCCAGATGGAAGTACTGTAATGCAGTATCAGAGCGAACATGTACGGATACGTCACCGTGAGATCACGATCCGTTTGATCGAATAGACACTGCGCCGGACAGCTAGTGCTTGCGCCCCACAAGGGATTACTCGCCAAAGCCAGAGCCGCCAGCAACATAATCAACATCAAGACCATGATGCAGACCCGCCAGTTGCGCAATGTGGGGCGCTCTTGCAAGTAACAGGTCAAGATGCTGAGACTGGTCATATGCGTGTTGGAGAACATAGCAAGATCGACGACAAGCGAAAAGTGATACACGGAGATGGAACAGTGTTTCCAGAAGCCAGCGATCAGAATGGCGACCCCAAAAAGCAACTGATAATCGCTCAACAACAGAATGAATCTTTCGAGGACCGGTCTCCAGAAGGCGGTCCGGTCTTTGCTGATCCGCAAAAGCGGTAGCCTCCGAAGAATGTGAGATATCCACTGGTCGATAGCATTCTCTTCGTAGCCACGCAGGACACTTAGGGTATGGCCGACAAAGGCGATGATCAGGTTCACAAGGCTTGTAGCAACGCAAGCGGTGATAATCTGTACACTACATAAGTCTTGTCTACCTCCCTCAGATGAAATCGATTGCTTACCCCAATGCCTGCAATATCTGTGCCAATGGTGAGTCTTCGATTACTTTGTCAAATGGAACCAATCGCTTACCAGAGTCTGCCTCATATTTACCACAACCTTGGCCCTGCAGGTAGACCGTGCAGTCCGGAGAACCTTTACCACAAAAGAGGCCCATGCTCGAGTAAGAATGAAGAAGGGTGGCAAGAGATGCTCACCGTGCGAGAGGAGGATGTATATAAATGTCTCCCTATAGTATCTGGGGTGGTGGACCACACCGCGTTCTCGGCAACTGTGACAGAGGCTGAAACTGGAGTACTTTTACACGACCGCATGATGGGTTGCTCGCTCAGGTGGCAAATCTGGATTGTTTCCCGCGATTGGACCACAGACAATGCGCATTCCCCGAGGAAGTCGAAGACGCAAGTCAGATTCTTGTTGTCGTTGCCGCAGCTGAATTGAGAGAGATAAGCAACGGCTGAGTCCCCTCGAAACCGAAACCTTATCTATTTCTTGGCAGGGGTTGCGGCAGCTCCGTCGCCGGAGTCTACATGCGATCGCCTCTTGTGGCTTGGGAGTTTTGAAGCTCCGGAGTTTGTTGTCTACCTCGAAGACAGAGGTGTGCAATGGTAGACCGTGATACTACTTACATGCAGTCTTTGTATTCTGAGATCCATGCATCTTGAAAGGTGCAACGCGCGGCTAAACTTGCGGCCCGAGGACGGACGAAATGTGGAGATTGCTTTTCAGCTTTCTTGTCTATTTTCATACCGTAGCTGACAAATGAGTCATAATTGTGGATTCTGGACACACCACTTCGTACTGCTTCTCTAAAGTACAGGAATTGAAATCTGAGTCGAGCGGAAGTGGAGCACGTTTCTGTATCTGCACGAGCAGCAGATCGGAAGGACGCCGCAACGCACCACCCTTCGATGGATGCTGCTGGAATGGTGCCAGATCTCCCGCGATTGCTTTGACCTGGCTCTTTCCTCAACGACGATGTCGCAATGGCCCAATTGTCTACAGCTTGAGAATGCTCCAGCTGGCATAATGATGGTATTAGACCTATTTAACCTTTCGCAGTTCGCAGCTCACACGACAGCGTTATACCTCGCATCACTCATCTTCCCCGCTGACTGTACTGAAAACTAAGCCCTCAACCAATTACCCCTGGAGCAGTACCTCCCAGTTCTAGACCCAGAGCTATCCATGGGCAACAAGTCGATTCAATATCCGCCATTGTCAATGCTCGCCGTCATAAACGCACCATCCGCTCCCCAAGACGCTGGGATATCCACTACCCCCACCACGCCAGCACCCTATCCCTCCTCGTTCCCGACGAAAGCAGACGAGGTGTGCAGTACGCGCTTTTAAGTTAACCGGCTTTCTGGGAGGGCGAACGGCCGAACATCCTTACGTCGCGGGGAATCTGATTGCGGTCAGCTTGCTTGCGCATTCTCGGTCGCTGCATCTATGCATCGTCAGCAGGTGAGAGAGGCGCTGGGTCCGCGAAAGGGTTGGGGTTTGGCTTTATCGCCTGGGATGGGCGTGAGGGGCCGAGAGCAGGAGCGTAGCGGTTCAATTGCTAGGAATGAGATGCGAAGATTTATTTCCAGATGCGGGAGCTGGGGGGGTGGCGAGGAGCACTGTAGCGGTTTTCCGGTTATCGAACGAGAAGCCGCAAATAAGTCTAATTGGTGCAGGCGATCGGTGTTTGAGCTTTGAATGCAATGTCTTGCCCTTTCAGGATTGAGACGGTGTGTATTCAACCGTGTTCTACATCTAAGGCGGTGAATTGAAAATGCTAGTTTCTAGTAAAGAGTGCTACGGCCTGATTTAAAGCCTTGACCGTCTGGAAATTGCAATGATGTTTTTCCTGTTTGGAATACTTAGCTTGATGCTTCCACGAAGAGTCGAGACACCATCAACATACCTACCTCTCCCGCCCATACGTCGGCGCAGGTTTCGGCTTGTTATCCAAGATCCCCTCAATCTTCTCCATAACCTCCGGCGTCAACTTCGGCACCAGCGCCAACGCCTTGCAGTTATCCTCAATCTGCTCGACCTTCGTCGCACCAAGTATCACCGTGCTAACATTCTCATTCTTCGCCGCCCATGCGAGTGCCAGCTGCGCCGCATTTCCGCCCATCTCCTCGGCAATCTTGGTCAGCTGGCGGACTTTCTCGATCTTAGCTTTCCCGGCGTCCGTCTGCAGCTCTTTGACGGTGTTGTCGAAGAAGCTTTGGTGGTTGGAGAAGCGGGAGCCTTCTGGGACGCCGTCGTTGTACTTGCCGGTTAGGAGGCCGCTGGCTAAGGGTGACCAGATTGTGGTCCCGTATTGGAATTGGTCGAATAAGGGTGCGTATTCGACTTCGAAGCGCTCGCGGTGGAAGGCGTTGTATTGGGGCTGTTCGGCGATGGGGGCGATGAGGTTGCATTTTTCGGCGATGAGGGTCGCTTCTGTTATTTGGGTGGCGCTCCACTCCGAAGTGCCCTGAGTAGATCTTCGAGTCAGCATCCGTGCTTTCATTTGCTAGATTGAGAGACGTGTCGGTGGAACGGATGCCTCTACAAGCTGCTTCATGTATTCTTGGGATTGTGCTAGGGGTGAAGGATGCTCCGAGCTTTACTTACCCAGTAGTAGGCCAGGTTGAGGTTTCGTATACATTGAGTAAACGCTTCGACAATTTCACGCATTGGAGTAGCAGCATCTGGTCGGTGCTAATAAGGTATCGCGGTTAGCTTCTCTTTCTCGTGCTGAATGTGTAATCATGAGGCAGGTCTCTATAATCACTCCTTGAGAGTTGTACCAAATGTATAAAGAGGGCAGAGAGAAGTAAGAGCTGCTCAGGAGTTCACTTACCGCGAAGACAACGTCGACATATGGCTGCTGCAGGCGCTTGAGCGAGCTCTTCAACCCTTCGACAACGTGCTTTTTGGATAGACCGCGGGTGTTCGGCTCTTTGCGTCCGGTGCCGAAGAATATCTTGGTTGTGAGAACGTATTCGTCACGAGGCCCTTATTTCCGAGTCAACTCTGGTCCCTCAAGTAGCTGGGTCGAGCCAGTAGGGAGTGTGTCCACTTACAGTCGAGTTCCTGCAGCGCAGCCCCCATTTCGACCTCGCTTTCGCCATTCGCGTAAACCTATCACCAAACACAATCAACCATCGAATCTCCCCAAGCCCCACCCCCCCCATTTACCTCGGCAGTATCAAAAGTATTGATCCCATGATCCCAAGCCGTCTGCAAGCACTCCTTTACAATATTGCCCTTCTGCGTCCCTCCATAAGTGAGCCAGCCCCCTTCCCAAAACTATCAGTCCCTACTTTTGAACCGGGATGAATGGAGGGAACGTATAACCCACCGAGAGAGAAGAGCGAGACTTTGAGACCGGTGGGGCCAAGATGGCGGAAGATCTGGGAAATTTGTGAGTTGCAGGAGGGCAGGAGCTGTTGCGGGGATGGGGGGTACCATGTCTTTGGGCTCATATTTGGACTCGACTGCCATGACAATGTTATTAGTCGTCAACGAATGTAGCGAATTAATCTACTCAGGGAAAACTTGTTGATTTCGTATAGGTTAAACGCAAGAGCTGGATGATTGTATATATAAAATGGTCGCATTAATGGCAGCGCACAAAGGCTCGGAGCATGTCATGACGTCAAAAACAGTAAATATTGTGCCGAGGGGAACTGCCGGTGACAACTGCCGTATCACGCTTGCTCAATCGGTCTTGGAAGGCTTCACGATAGGACTTGAAACCTCAGAGGTCCCAGATCTCGGTTCAAAACCGATTTAGGGCGCGTCTGAAGCGCCCCAGTCGAGCGTTGTGCCCTTGACTAATGGGTAGGGTGTGCTATTCCCAGTACCGATGAGTTTGCGCTCTAGAACAACGTGTTGAAGAAGCAGCAGTGGGCCGTTAAAACCAGTCATAATCTACTGGCGAAGCAACAAAACGTCAAGACATACCAAGTAGATGAATTGGTACCTTGACAACACGATAAAATACAGATTCTCTCAATTTGCCGAGCCACCCCTGGTGCCAGCGCAGGTGGTGATTGATATCCACAAGTCCCCCTCCCTGCACTCCGTTTATCCCGAACCAAACTCAGGCATGAGCTGAAGGTGGAAGGGGTCCTCCTTTTCCCCACGACACATCGTGCCTCACAGTGATCTTGCCCATTGGCATGATATCATCCTGACTGCCATCACTTCTCTCCTCTTCATTCTCGTTTGTAGATGTTGCGTTGCTGTACCACCACATCTTGTGTTTCTTTGCCCCGCCCAGATACATGTCCTCCGTCCGACTGAGCGTTGTCGACTGGGCGCCCTTTTCCGAGTCCGGAAGACGTTGAGAGGCGCCGCCATGGCGTGAGCTCCGAGGCTCAGCGAAGCGTGCGCGGATAGCGGAAGAAAGGGTCTTTTTGAACAATGGGCGCAGCAGAGGGAGGCAGACGGAGACGATGCCAACGTTATTTTCGACGCTCAACCAGAGGCCTGGATTGACGACGGAGTCTGCTAGACATCAGTCTTTCCGTCTTGGTTGGACACCCATAGAGCTTGCGGACTTACAGGATACATCCGTGGGTTTCAATTGGGTCAGTAAAGGAATCCTGACAATACTTCCCACAGTTGCACTGGAGGCTATATGTCAATACGACGACGGTATCGAGGGTTCGGAAGACTCACAAGCCGCCCAGGATGAAAATTATGGTGAGGGCAATCTTCCTACGTGAGGTCAGAATCAGCCTGTCTTCTTGACTCTATGGGATGGTTTGAACGAGCCACGTTCGAAAGCGGGTGCTTTCGGGGCATGTCTCAAGCTCGCGAAGCACGCACAGGGGTAATATATGCTAAGAAAGGCAACCATCGACTTACCTCGCTGGCCGCATCTGCAAGTTCCAAAGAATAGGGATAGGTAATATTAGAAGTGCGATGTTCGTAGCAATATCCGGCGGAGTAGTGCCATAGTATGCCCTAGATGCAAACTTCGGAGTCAGCATCGCTCCATGGAATAAAGGCGACGAGTTGTGCCGCAGCTCGCCCAGGGCGAATGATGCAAGAACACAAGCTTGTGGGACTCCCAGGAAAGGCATGGTATGCTCAGGGATTTACTTACTCATTATTGGCGTTGATGCAGTGCCCTCCCGGTATCGATTTATCCCAATTGTACTGGATTGGCTTGCACTGGAGGAATACCACAAGTATGTCGCCCACGAACCAAGCAACGACGACAAGCCCAATGATGCTTGTGGCAATGGTGATGGGTCGGATAGGGAAAACACGGTGGTAGAAGAACAGGACCGAGAGCTTGACCGCGGTGGCGCACGCGCAGAATATGAACTGAATCGCGAAAAAGGTCTGCAGTAACATTAGCGACCCTCTTGCGTGATTGCTAGTCCTTTTTCTTTTCACGTTAGGTAGGTTGATGAACGATAGAATTGCTCACCTTTGTGAAAGCAATGATCTCGGGTAGGTCCAGCATCAGCATATGCCTTCCGAAGCCATTTTGTACAGCTATACCGGGACAGTAAGTACTCTTCCAGGCTAGAGAGAATTTCTCACAGGATACGTACACATGTATTGAGTGATGGTCAGACCATATGCCCAGATCTAGATTTTCTCAATGCCAAGTACAAAGGGAGTTCCCTAAAAAGCTTACTAGTGCCACAATGATCAGATAGTCCTCGACTCCAAGTTTAATTTTCGAGATCCTTCTGGCCACAATCCGAAGCACGACTGCGATCGTTGAGAGCACAGTCAATACCGTAATGATTGCCACAACCTCAGGTCCGCGGTTATCGTTAATCCAAGGAACAGCTTGAACGCAGATTTGTCTGGTTGAGACTAGCGATTCTACTCAAGTCTTAGCATCAGCAGGCGTAATCTATATGTGACCTGAACCAGGGGCCTTCAAATACGGGCCCAGCATCAACAATCGCGGGTGCCTCACCTTGAGCTTCTACTAAGCTGCAATTGCCAGCGAGAACTGTCCCTTGCAGCGCAAGAAAGAAATTGTCGTTTGCACAAATGCACGCCAGGCTTGGGCCACAGCCCGCCGCAGCGATTGCGGCATAGGCAGGATACTGTTGAGGAGTAAGCCTTCACCACCGCAGGCCAAACAAAGGGAAGCTTTACAGCGCATTCTGGCACTTGCGCCAACTCTCGGATGGAGGCAATTGTATTCGCCATTATTGCAGGTGGAGAGTCTGTTACGTGCTAAGAAAAGGAGACAGACTGCAACTGTTGAAGAAGGAGGGGCCAAAGAGATATATATTAACTGCATATTATGGAGCGATCCAAGTCCATCACTCTGAGGGTAGTCAACCTCCCATCTTGACTGTCTAACCGACATGGCTAGAACAAGCCATCCTGCTAGCTCATGGAAACGAGCACCGGCCAATTGAGGGTTAAAGCGAAGACGGCAAGGCTACTGCCAACATCGTTCCGGTGCCAGGTACTTGCACGCGCACAGACCTGATCAAGCTATCGATGGAGCTTCACCACGAGGTAGGAGAATAATCGGAGGAAAAAAGGATCCGAGCAACTTTTAGCACTAAAGATCCCTGCCACTCTTACGGTCCGTCTTGTGCCTTGCATGTTATGGGGAGAATTCGCGGGGAGCGCTTTGGTCAGTACGGGGCTCGACCCCATAGACCATGAGTCCTGGACCCTGGTCGACGCTAGTGGGGCCACTAGTGTGATTAGCTGGAGCCCGCCCGAAGGACTATCTAGAGGTTGTCGCCCAGGCGACACGGTTTGCGGACTCTAAGGCAGCCCGTAGCCCCTAAGCGTCCCCTATGCGAACAGGTCTTGGCATGACCAGCAGATGGTGTGCGGCCTTCTCATTAGAGCGCAAGCAGCGCGATCGCGCTAGAAGTCCCTCTAGAAGTCCGTGCAGCTTAGAGTTCCCCAGATTCTAGAAGTGAAGTCAAGCCACTTGGCTGGGATATGCCATCCTTTCATCCTGTCATTGATGGCAGTCACTCGCTCTCAGTACTTCTACCAACGCCGCCAGCTTCAGAATGTGCCGTTTCTGGCAGGGCCTTTGCACGGACGCGCTACGGGTACGCCCGTTTGCTGTTTTGGCGAAGTTGTGGTATGCACGATAGATTGAGTTTGGAGACGCTTGCTCGCGTGTGGATGATGGGGCTTGAGAATAGCGGTTCGAGTGCTGAAACGATTATATCAATAAGACTCTAAGATTTTCTATGTGGTTTTCCACCTCGCAATTGTATTTGGACACGTACGTGTAAGGGAGTCGTACTAAGGCTCTGAAAAACAATTGGCGAATGCTATGATATTTGGTCGTCGTTAATGAGGCAATTGCATAGTTAAAGAGAGAGGCTATGTGTACGGGCGTGTATACTAGGCTAGAAAGTGCTATTCATGCTCTTTGGGGTGGGACGCAGCACTGTGAACTAAAAATGAAGACTACTACTACTACTACTAGTTGTGATTTCAACGATAGGTCGAATTTGGAGACGCTTGCTCGCGTGTGGCAGCGTACGCCGCCTTGCCGTGGTCATGTAAGATTTGCCTGATCCTATAGGCCGCGAAGCATTGTAATTCAATGAGACAACATGCGGGAGACAAGCTTTGAGCGACAAGGTTGTTCTCCCCGATGAATTAATCGATTTTGCAGGCCTGAACTTTAGGTGTACGTTTCAAGACTAAGAATATGTGGGAGATCTGCCTAGTCAAGCTGTGGGCAATAAGCATTAGTTTCATTCGCTTTGACTATCGAGGGGCTTTTTGCGGGGGCCCGTGGGCGCCGCAATCGCAATTATCATAATCATAATTGCCCAGTAAGGTAAGACCCTAGATGAGCGCTCGCCCTCCAGGTTTGGCGCGAGAAATCGACCGAAGCTTCTACGTCTATGTCGTCATACTTACTGGGAGGTGCTGGATGGAGCTTGTTCGCTGTTCTTGGTGTCAGTGTAGAATCTCGGCACAACCGATACTTCATTAATAAGCTGTGCTCGTACACCGGCCCGCATGTACTACTGTCGCGCAATAGCTAGAGGACAAAGAAATGGATCGAGACGAAGATTCATGTATGAGCCGGCAAGAGCCGTGAGGCTTTCTTTGACGCAGGCATGCGATTCGCCTGGGAAAGTACGTTGAACAAAGACATCTTGAACAAGACCGAGAACAAAAGCTTCTGTGCCCAAAATCGCGGAGTTGAGCTTTCAATTGACAACCCTTTGACAGAAATGCCAACAAGATGCTCAACAAGGTGAGTGTTCCTTGTGGCGCCGGCACGATAATAAACTTTCAATGCAGGCAACGCCACATAAGGGCGTTTGGTGTTCTTGGGCAAATTCTGAGATCAAGTGTTTCACCTTGTTGTCCTGCTCTTACTTCCCATCAACGGAGACCTCAGTATGGCTTCATCGAACAAGTCGGTCATTATAAGTTGGACAATCTCTTTTTCTTTCCCTTCTAAAAGCCCTCCATTTTCGAAGCTTTACCCTCACCATTTTCAAAATGATATTTCCAACGGAGCTAGCACTCCTTCTTCCTTTTCTCCCTTTCATTCTCGCATACTCGGGAGATATGACCTACTATGATCCGTCTGTCGGCCTGACTTCATGCGGTACTCTCCATGGCCCCAATGAGCGCATCGTCGCACTGTCTACGGGCATGATGAACAACGGTGGAAATCCCAACAGCAATCCGAAATGTGGCAGAACCATCGGCATCTGGAACCCACAAACGAAGCAGCAGCACTATGCCACGGTCGTCGACACCTGTTACGGATGTCAAGTGAGTACATCTCTGGGCAACTCCCACCCTCTTTCCTTATCGAGAAGTTTGAGATCTGTGTCAGCAGCATCAGCTCTGAGCAATGTGCCACAAAACTCATCCTTTGAACTTCATAGAGCATTGCTGACATCGGTATCTTAGATGCACGACATTGACGTCAGTCCTGCTCTATTCAAGGAGGTGGCACCCAACGGTGATGGGAGAGTCCATGGTATCGACTGGGGAGGACAACTGTTTGGTGGCTGAACAGCGAGCCTGATCCGGCTTGAGGTGCGAGCGTGAGCCGAATTGTATGATAGTTGTTCCAAGCTTTATTCTTGTAAGGTAATATAGATCGGTATGCTAAACCTGTCGCGCGGGTACTGGAGTTCAGTAGGTCTACATGCTCGTGGTCCGCGTGAACAGGACTTGTTGAAAGGGCTTCTTTGGCTCTTGAAGACCATGCTCTACGCATGTAGTGAGCCAGTAGCCTTATCCAGTCGAACTTTTCGGCTTTGTTTCCAAGTTTTCTCAGTATCATTGCTTGATTCACTGGTCCTGCGTCTTTCCTACCATCGGATTCACCGAAGCAGGAGAAGAGACCTGGACGGGATCTTCCAGAACATGATGTGCGGCCGCATCGTATACATAATTCAGGCAAGAACAATTTGGCGCCTTATGTCTCGTAGAAAGTATTGCTTCTGGGAGCCAGCGCCTTGTTGATTGGCAAGTATGCATGCGAGCTCCTAGCCTGTTGAGATGTACCCGATTCTTTGCCATGATTGATTTGCAGGGCCGAGGTCTTTGACAAAACGACAATCATCCTGAGATTCCTACGAAGCGACATTGCCTTCCCATTCAACCTTTTCAACCTTCCAAGAGAATCCTGCCATAACCCGAAAGTAGAGCTGCGAACTGCGCAAGGTTAAACAGGCCTAATACGATCATAATGTCAGCTGGAGCATTCTCAAGCTGTAGACAATTGGGCCATTGCGACATAGTCGTTGAGGAAAGAGCCAGGTCAAAGCAATCGCGAGAGATCTGGCACCATTCCAGCAGCATCGATGCATCGAAGGGTGGTGCGTTGCAGCGTCCTTAGAATCTGCTGCTCATGCAGATACAGAAACGTGCTCCACTTCCGCTCGACTCAGATTTAAATTCCTGTAGAGAAGCAGTACGAAGTGGTGTGTCCAGAATCCACAATTATGACTCATTTGTCAGCTACGATATAAAAATAGACGAGAAAGCTGAAAAGCAATCTCCACATTTCGTCCGTCCTCGGGCCGCAAGTTTAGCCGCGCGTTGCACCTTTCAAGATGCATGGATCTCAGAATACAAAGACTACATGTAAGTAGTATCACGGTCTACCATTGCACACCTCTGTCTTCGAGGTAGACAACAAACTCAGAAGCTTCAAAACTCCTAAGCCACAAGAGGCGATTGCCTTTACAGTCTTATTCGCAAGCCAGCATAAAGTGTTTGACATGTCGACGGAGCTGCCGTAACCCCTGCCAAGAAATAGATAAGGTTTCGGTTTCGAGGGGACTCAGCCGTTGCTTATCTCTCTCAATTCAGCTGCGGCAACGACAACAAGAATCTGACTTGCGTCTTCGACTTCCTCGGGGAATGCGCATTGTCTGTGGTCCAATCGCGGGAAACAATCCAGATTTGCCACCTGAGCGAGCAACCCATTATGCGGTCGTGTAAAAGTACTCCAGTTTCAGCCTTTGTCACAGTTGCCGAGAACGCGGTGTGGTCCACGACCCCAGATACTATAGGGAGACATTTATATACATCCTCCTCTCGCACGGTGAGCATGACTTGCCACCCTTCTTCATTCTTACTCGAGCATGGGCCTCTTTTGTGGTAAAGGTTCTCCGGACTGCACGGTCTACCTGCAGGGCCAAGGTTGTGGTAAATATGAGGCAGACTCTGGTAAGCGATTGGTTCCATTTGACAAAGTAATCGAAGACTCACCATTGGCACAGATATTGCAGGCATTGGGGTAAGCAATCGATTTCATCTGAGGGAGGTAGACAAGACTTATGTAGTGTACAGATTATCACCGCTTGCGTTGCTACAAGCCTTGTGAACCTGATCATCGCCTTTGTCGGCCATACCCTAAGTGTCCTGCGTGGCTACGAAGAGAATGCTATCGACCAGTGGATATCTCACATTCTTCGGAGGCTACCGCTTTTGCGGATCAGCAAAGACCGGACCGCCTTCTGGAGACCGGTCCTCGAAAGATTCATTCTGTTGTTGAGCGATTATCAGTTGCTTTTTGGGGTCGCCATTCTGATCGCTGGCTTCTGGAAACACTGTTCCATCTCCGTGTATCACTTTTCGCTTGTCGTCGATCTTGCTATGTTCTCCAACACGCATATGACCAGTCTCAGCATCTTGACCTGTTACTTGCAAGAGCGCCCCACATTGCGCAACTGGCGGGTCTGCATCATGGTCTTGATGTTGATTATGTTGCTGGCGGCTCTGGCTTTGGCGAGTAATCCCTTGTGGGGCGCAAGCACTAGCTGTCCGGCGCAGTGTCTATTCGATCAAACGGATCGTGACCTCACGGTGACGTATCCGTACATGTTCGCTCTGATACTGCATTACAGTACTTCCATCTGGAGAGTCTTTAACACCAGCATATTCGACCACTATCTGCTACGAATACCGCGCGATGGCCTGCGAGAGATCGATCAGTATTTGAAGCGTTCGAGGATAATCATGGCCGAAAGTGGCATCGGAGGGTTTCGAGCCGCACCTCCCAGCCTGCTACCCTTGCAGCTCTTGTTGGCTGTTACTCTCAGGCTTTATCTCGCTCTGGCGGCGATATTGGGCTCCTTGACAATTAGTCTCTACTTTGACATTGTGTGGTTTACACTTGGCTTAATCAGCATTCTGGAGAATCGCAAGATTCCAGGAAACAACATCGATGGAGACGAGAACAAGCTAAGCTTCGGTCAGATAGTGCCAATGCTACTTCTGGCCTCCATTATTCTAACTTTCAAGGAAGTATATACAGGTAGGGCAATTCTCAGCTACCCATGTACGAATCGCTAACAGCTGTCCTACGAAAGACCAGATGATTGGAATTGAGGGTCATTCTCTGGACACATCGCACCTTCCTGAACGGACTTTTTTCAGGCCGGAGAACGCAAGCCATATAACTTCCGGTCCTGGACGGTCGATCGAGGATCCAGAGAGAGA
>JAABUL010004712.1_pt1 | contig 17850 bp, 34 predicted proteins | sample 5559151 | NCBI WGS metagenome assembly JAABUL01 (sample SAMN10711876, study PRJNA513368) | rock metagenome | isolation source: Antarctica rocks | place: Antarctica: Victoria Land, Pudding Butte sud | reverse complement strand
GGCGCTCGCTGTCCGTGATGTCCTGCCGCCCCGCCGAGCACCGCTGCCCGTGACGCCATTACTGGCCATTGCTCACGATCAGTGTTCCGCATATTGCCCCTTCAGCATACAGCGATTCAGCTTGGACCCGGACCCTTGGCCTTTGGGCTGGACAGCGCCGCAGCATTACCGTCATTTGCCGCCTTCCCTCGCTTTTCCAGCCTTATAGCTACCCCTACTAGTGTTCATGTATCGATGAGCCTGGGATGTAATGTCGAGAAAAGTTAAAGGATAGTGAGACTATCCGTAGAATATTGTCAGCGCGGCAATATGCACTACCGAGGCACCAGAGATCAATTGAGATTAATTAATTGAGATTGATCTCTGGTGCCTCGGTAGTGCACCAGCTCAGCACGACAGCGGCAGCAGCTGCGTTGGAGCCGGAATGGATCAGAATGGGAAAATTCCCCGCTTTGTACTGCCGCTGCTGCCACTGCCAGCGGCAACGGCAGCAGTGCTGCTGCTGCCGCGCAGCGGCTGCCGCCGCGGCTGCGGCAGCGGCAACTGCTGCTGCACTGCAGCTGTGCTTGCGCAGCTGAGGCGCCGATGCTGCGCCACTGCATGCTGCCGCAGCTGATGCGCCGCTGCAGCCGCCGTCGCTGCTGCTGCGGCCGTAGTTGCCGCCGCTGCGGCTGCGGCCGCCGCCGTTGCCGCCGCGGCCGCTGCTGCCGCTGCTGCTGCTGACACTGCCGCCGCCGCTACCGTTGCCGCTGCTGCTGCTGCGCTGCATGTCCTGCGAGATGGTGGCATGTGACACAGACCAGTGCATCGCAGATGCATTCTCCAAAGGGCTATAGCATTACTGACATGTCGCATCGAAATGCCAAGGTCCAGTGCGAGGCACTGGCAAGAAAGTGACATGACTTTGGACGTGGATCAGAAGTGCCAGGAGGACATATCTGCACGCCTGAACAAGGCAGCCAGCAAGCATGCGCTGCCTCGACGGGTGAAGATCGAGGGCTGAGTAGCAGCATTCATTTACTTGCTGCATGTCCGCTGCCTTGACTCAAGGCAGCGGACATGCAGCAAGCACAGAGGAGAAATGTCATGGCGAACTTCGCCGCAAAGTTCGCCATGACATTTCTCCTCTGTGTGCACCCCCAAAGGTTCGCCGACTGCAGGGCTGAGAGCGTCAGGTGTCCTCGCGGCTATCGGAGCCTGGCCTCCACGCAGTGCTGCCCGACGTTGCCAGAAGCTCGGCAACGATTGCAGCGGCAGTAGCAGCAGAAGCAGCAGCAGCAGCGATGGCGGCAGCAGCGGCGGCAGGGGCAGCACCTGCATGGCAGTAATACAACAGCAGTTGGTCCTGAAAGTAGCTGTGGCTGCGTGCACCACAGCAATGATGAGAATTCCTGTTGCTATGTCCACTGTGTGCGAATCGAGTCTGTTTTTGCGTGACAATGACGTGCAGCTGTGCCAGGCTACATGCATCTACCAGTTATGATTCGTGGCATGATGAACACACTTCCTTTGTCTGATGCGCATCATGGTTAGATGAAGCGTGCCGAGCTTCGAGGATGCCTACGTGTACAGGCTCGTGGTGCAAATCTTACGGTCGGCACTCGCAGTTCAAACCAATTGCAGGACCAAGTCACTTTGTTAGCACAGATCACACCATAACTTCTCTGACATGACGGCGTGATGATGAGAACGGCGGCAGACTCTCATCTGTGGGCGTCAGCCATACGGGTTGGACATCAGCCGCACAGCCATGATGGCCTGCGCTTTGTCATCAGAACATGTTTCTTGTTTCATCATCCGAACAGGTTCGGCATCGGCCGCACGGCCATGAAGGCGTCCACGACGTCGTTGGTGACGTGCGCCCGCGCGGCCTGATGCCGCTGCACGATGTCCGTCACCACCTGCATATGCAGTTCCCGAATCACGCCCGACAGCGACATGTGAAACGCATACACCCACGACGCAAACTTCTTTCATATTGTGATGCCGCCGCACGATGCCCGTCACCACCTGTACATCCGCGCACAGTGCTGATGTTACTGCCATCACCAGGGCACCAGCACCATGGTCCATGCGTTCTGACGATGCATCCTCCCTTTGCCGCTCGAATATGTGTACCTTCGACTCTGCGCTCCTACACATGTTTGCCGGGTGAACATGCGCCCCGCGGCGTACCCAGCCTGATCATCGCCTGCCTACTTTCTGATTTATTTATCTGTTCATCATTCGGCTTAGCCTATCGGAACCCCTTCGAATGCCAGGCTCACCTGGATGAGCTCCTTCTTGACGTCGCCGGTGAACATCCGGCCGGCGGCATACTCGCGCCCGATGGTCGCCAGCTTGGCATCGTCCTCCAGGAAGAAATTGAGGTACTTCCACGGCACATCCACCTCCAGGTTAGCGCCTGCAATAGACAACCCACATCCACACATGTCGAAAAGAGATTGGCTTCGCATCGTCCTCCAGGAAGCAGTTAAATACTTCCACAGCACATCCACCTCCAGGTTGGCGCCTATTTCTGGCTAAAGATTTGAAATATGGTGGCTTCATCTGTTGAATAGATCGCGCAGGATCAAGTTGAGGTGCTTCCACAGCGAATCTACTTCCAGATTTCGGCTGCGCGATTCATGAAGAAGGGTGAAAATGTGCTTGCACTTTTCGAACAAGGTTCGTTCGTGTTGACTCCAGGTAACAGAAGCGCGCTTTGCCGTGGCACGTTCATGTGCGTATTGTTTACAGGTGTCGCGAGGAGCATCGACAAGGCGTGCTTTTTGACCTTGACGCAATGAGATTCACGCGCCGCGCAATCGACAAAAATTCACAGAAGGATTCAGAGAGTATCAGGTGGTAGTACAGCATTGGGTCTGTGCGCACCCTTGGCCTGGTGCTCCTCTTTCGTCAATCCGCCGCCCGAAAAGGCGTGCTTGTTGACCTTTGACGCGATCTCTTTCGGGCTGTCGCTGACAAAGATGGAGGACGACGGGATGCTCGCCGACATCTTGCCGCTGTCGCCCTGCCGCAGAGAACACGCATGTTTGGTTTTGGGACTGACTTCGTGGTTTTGGGACTGACTTCGCATGTGGGCTATTTCGTGTCATTGGAATGATGCACTGGGATTGCGCTGGGGAATGCAGCGTCATGGGCGGGCACAGGCGTTCAACGAGATGCTGGCAGTCAGTGTGCTTTGGAGGATGGGCATGCAATATGCAGCGCTGCGGTGCAGGGTGTGACTGCGTGCCTGCAGGGCTGGGAAGAATCTCGACTCGATGAGCGCTGGCTTCAGGAAGCCTATCCGTGGCGCCACGTCCCTGTGCTCGGCATGACAACTGATCTTGTTGCACTGCACCAAGCTTGGCGATACAGAATTGCACAGAATAGATGTCGGGCAGCATCCCAGCAGAATGCCAACGGTGTGTACCGGGTCATGCGGAAGTAGGGGTCCTGGTCGATGGCGCAGGGTATGAGGCACCGGATATCTGTTCTCCGCCCAAACATGTGGGGGAAGCTGGCGGGGAAGCTGGGCGCTGCCTGCGCCAGTTTCAGCCATTGCATCAGAAACTCGCCTGTGTCTGGTGTCATTGTATGATGCGCCTGGCAAGCCAGGTGTCGACTCTCAGCTCCAGTCACAATGTAGGGCGCTGGAGCTTTTCAGCAGTCTGAAAACACCTCTGCAACCCCGTTGCAATGCACGAACGACCTTGGAAACGTGTAGTCTCCTACTCGTCAAGAACATCGACAATGCTTGCAGCCAACAGCCTAAAGATATGTAAACAGGCAAACACTTTGGCAATTCAAATTCGAGTCTCAATCTACAACAGAGAAGCCGCACCTGCACTGCCGGGAAGGCGATTTTGCCGATGTTGTCCTCCGGCGTCAGCCCAAAGATGCCCCGCACCTGGTTCATCGTCGTGCACCTGTGTGCGGTGCGGCACACACGATCTTGTATTTTGCAAGTCTAAAGAAAGTGTAGTCAGCAGGGTCGGAAGTTTGCATTTGCAACCGTAATTCTTTGCAGGCGCAAAGGCGAGCCACGAAGGTGTTCATCAGCATGTCCATCAGCAGTTCGCAAGCATACAGCATCATCAAACTACCAATGCGTTCCTGAACTGCCTCCGACACGCCAGCCAGTAGCACAGCGAGATTGCTCATAATTTCACGAATTCTCGCATTTTCATAAAACGCGCCGCTGTATGGACATCGAAACGCACCGCTGTGTAGACACGAAAACTCACCGCTGTATCGACACAATGTTGCGGTAGAACTCGCCGCCGACGTAGTCGAAATCGCTGAAGATGAAGGTGCGCTGCACATCAAAGCCGCAGGCGATGATGTCTTTGGCATTTTCCCGCGCCAGCCGCCGCGCCTCGTTGATGTCCAGGTTCCTGGGGGAGACAAACATTCTGATTGAATGCACCCATCCTGATCGCCCCTGACTTGAATCAGGCATGTCAACTACGACCTTTGTGTTTCTCGCACGCCAGCCGCTGCACCTCTGTGATGCCCAGATTCTTGCAGGACATCAACAAATGACGTGAAACCGGTAGCGAAATCAGATGAAGGTGCGCTGCACGTCAAAGCCGCAGGCGATGATGTCATTCACGTTTTCGCGCGCCAGTCACCTTGCTTCCGTGACGTCCAGATTCTTGCGGGGAGCGCATGGCCGATGAGAAGTGACGGTGAGCCTCACCTCCTCAGCGACTTCTCGTCGTCGGTCAAGCTGGATGATGAGCGGCACCTTGAACACGGTGCCTTGTGCTCAGGGTGCTGTGTCATATAGACACTCCATAAAGCAGGAGCTGTTCCGATGACAGGCCCACCTCCACAGCGACTTCTCGTCGTCGTTGAGCTGGATGACGAGCGGCAACGTGAGCGCACTGGCAGCTGCTGATCACGGGGGCACAAGGACAAAACAAACTGCAGAGCCTGCCTCACCTCCACAGCGACTTCTCGTCGTCGAGAGCTGATTCACGAGCGGGACATTGAACGCGGCACTGGCTGGATACATGCTCTCCATGTAAAGGATTGTAAAACGTGCAATCATGTCACCTCCACAGCGACTTCTCGTCGTCGGTCAGCTGGATCACGAGCGGCACCTTGAAGGCGTCCTGCAGCCACTTTGTGAACACGAAGGGCACCAGGTGCCCCAGGTGCAGCGCCTCGGACGATGGCCCCTACGGCGGAAACAAAAAAAATTGCATTGCAGAGGCAATATGCCCTAGGAATCGAGAAGAGAACAAAGGTGCTGTAGGTGCAGCGCCTCCAAAGACGGCCCCTGTTCGGAAAGAATGAAAGCGGTCAGATGCAGCCATGGAGGTCGGTGGACAACCGTGAAACGGAGGGAACAGGTAGAGCACATGCGCTGCCCCAGGTGGAGCGCTTCCGACGACGGCCCCTGCGGCCACTTGATTGCATTTTCCGGTAAGGAACATGCTCCAGGAACCGAAAAGGGGTCAGAGGCGCCCCAGGCGCACCGCCTCCGACGACGGCCCCTGCGCTTTCATGCGCCCAGCCCAAAATGCCGTATCTGACCCTAGCTACGATGTTTGCCAGGCCGCAGCTCCTTTCCTGTCTGGCACTGCAGTGCCATCCAGCCGCCGCAGCATTCCTCTTGCAGCCGCAGCACTACACAGTCGCTCAGCACAGCGCTCGGCAAGATGACCAACGCCTCGCCCGCCCGGTGTACAGGTTGAAAGGCTTCCGCTCCCCAGCTGGCAGTATATTAGACGCCTCACCCGCCCGGTGTGTAGGCTCTGAAGGGGCATCCCTATCTCAGCTTGCACAAAAGCAGATCTGCTGTATCGGGCTTTTTCGTTGCTTCCTCATCCTCAAGCGGCTCACCCGCCCGGTGTACAGGTAGGAGGGCTGCCCGATCCCAGCCAGCAGTATACCCTGGAACACAGATAGTAGTATTTTGATACATCGGCTCACCCGCCCAGTGTACAGGTAGAAGGGTTTCCCCTTTTCGTGCGCGTCCAGGATCTCCTCCAGCTCCCGGTGCGCGAAGAAGATGCCGCGCCGCAGGAACGGGTGCGCCCGCACGCCTGTGGCCCGCTCCAGCCTGTAGCGTATAAGCGGGGCGCGGTCGCCACCATCATTTTGCCCTCGGCTTCGTTTTGGCAGAGCCTGCAAAACTCCTGGAGGTGTGCGGATGTGGAAGGCATTGCACGTGCGGCGTGGTGATGCCGATGGCAGCAATCATGTGCGCGCTGCGGCTCTGCACGCACCTCGCTATGAGCGCATCATCGATCGCCGAGACGCCAAACTGCGAGACGGGCGCGCGAGAGGACTCAGACACTCAGCAGGGTGCGTATCGTCTTTGCGAATGCATAACAACAATGCCACGCACTACTGCACGCTCAGCAGGGCATGCCACCGCAGCATGCCAGCGAGCTTCATGGCGGCGCGGAAGCTCACGTCGGCTATGAGTTTGCCATAGTTGATCTTGCCGTCAGTGCCGCCCGCCACGTCCCATGGTGTGACCACCTGCGCGTAGATTGATCGTGAATGCATGCGCTTGCAGCTCGTGATGTGCTTTCTCAGCCCGCGCGCCGGCCAGGACTGCGCCAATGCAACGGTGTGCATGTACAGGATTCGCCAAGTGCGGAGCAGCTGCGCCGTGGGATGCAGCATCGTGTGCTTGACACCCATAGTGCATCGATTCCAGCTCCCGCTGAGGCAGAGCTGGCTCGCAGACCTGTGCATCGCCATCCTGGCCGCTCGTACTGGGATCCTCCTCCGCCATGCCGTGCAGCAGAGATCTGGATCACTTCTCAGGCCTATATGGACACGTCCATGTGGCGAGGAAAGCTGCGTTCTGAGCCAGCGAGTGCATGTCGGAGCAGCTTGCAGGCATCGGATTTCAGGTTTTTGACGTGATGCCGGGTCACAGTCTCGGAAAGTGAAGCGGCAAGAGCGGGAAGCAGTGGCCAACTGAGCACTCACGCCGCAGATCGGACCACGCACAGAATATCATATTGTTTTGATCCTCTCTGGAAATTTCGCTGCTCGCCTTTGGGCACCGTCCGAAGGGCGCACCATTTCCCTGAGACTGCGCATTTTCAGAACCATTGCATCTTGCTGACGACGATGCAATGCCTGAGTCGAGAAGTCCTCGCACATAAACAGCAAGGAAAGCCACCTGCTTTCGGTCGATCTAACGCCTTCTTGACGCGCCGGACTTCCCTCACCAACAGTAGGCAGACCGTTTGCGCAATCGGGATTTTTGACGGAGATATCCAACCTTCTGGCTAAAGCAAACCAAACATGCCGCGTCGCTCGTTCATCGAGGCCGTGAGCGCGTTGCGTCGGAAGTCCAAGCCAGATGCACAGCCCGCCACGGCGCCGCCGCCGCTGCCTCTGCTGCCACCCGGAGTGCGGCTGAGCCCGACACGCACTGCTGACTCGACCATGCCGGCTCAGAGAACCTCCATCTCCAGCGTGTCCGCCGCCGCGAGAGTCGCACCGCTGCGTACTGCACTCAGTACTGCAGCCCGCATCAGCGCTGCAGGGGACACTCAGGCGCCGACGGCGCGGTCGGTGCTGTCATATGGCACGCCTCCTGCTGGGCCGCCGTCGCAGCAGCGGCGGGCATTGCCTGCTGCCAACGCAGGCGCAGCACAGCGGCCGCGGCCTGGCGCGGCATCCACGCCGGCGGCGGCGGGGCAGCAGCAGCGACCACAGGTGGGCAGAACGACCAGGCCGATCAGCTCCAGCACAACACTGCACGCCTGATTTGGAGGGCTGCGTCAATCATGGCACCACTGCGCTGCAGCATTTAGCGTTTCATTTCATGTGCAGCGCACTGCCCGACCTGCTGCCGGCCCCTCGGTCTCGGCATTTGCTCTCAACATGGCTGAGTTCCCGCCTGGTCGTGCACAGGGTCAGGACTTTGAGGTGTCGATGCTGCGGGGGCAGCTGGCGGCGGTGGCGGCAGTGATGTCTGAGGCGCTGGGCCCCGCAGCGCGCGGCCTCTCGCCCGAGGCTGTGGCGCGCCGCCTGGCCGTCCAGGCAGCCCAGGCCGCTCAGGTAATTCAACTGCTGCGCTGCATTTTGATACTTTACGCAAATCTGACACGACTGCCGCGACATTTCGTTTGACCTTGCAACCTGCACACAATACTCCAGCACTGGGGCGGAGGATCTGTCCTTCAGCACTGAAGCATGTGCTGTTTATCCCCTGCACGACATGCCTGCGGCTGCGGGGTGACGCCGCAGACTGCGGGGTGACTCCGCGAACAACACGGCCCGAGATGAGAGGCACGCCTCCTGGCGTGCGACGCTCGAATTTTTGCCTGGGCCTGGTGCAGGAAGGCGCGGCAGCGCAGGCGGCGGAGCAGGAGCTCGCAGCACTACGGGAGCAGGTGGCCCCCCTGGAGCAGATGCTGGCGTCCGAGACACAGCTCGCGCAGGAGGCCGACACAGGTGCGCCAGCGTGCTCCACCCTGCAATCGCTCGACTGTCGTTGCTGGATTGCGATGGTTGTTTGTGCTACTGCGACTTCGCATCTGGAGATGCGCTCTCTGCTGCTAATGGCGCTCCTGCGCAGCCAGCACACTTTGTGCTTTGCGGCACAAGAAAATACTGACAAATCTGCAAGACCATGCTGCAACCTTAACATGTTCAAACACCCTGCCGCTTTCGTCTCACAGCGCATTGTTCTGGTGGGTGCAGGGCGGCAGGACGCCGAAGCCCGGCTGCAGGCCGCGCTGCAGCAGGTGCAGGAGCTGCGGCAGGTGCGGCACCCGCTATAGTATGTACTTTCGATTTCTTTTTCGACGTGCAGTGCCGCTCGTGGAGGCTGCGCCAGAGGAGGAGCCCCCCTGCCCTGGCAGTGTTCATGTAGCTTTACAGCAGTGAGTTTGCAGAGCTTCTGGCTGTGTAGAGGATGGCACCATGTGTGTGTATGTGCATGTCACCTTGATACAACCATTGCTCAGTAGTTAGCACGCACCTTAGGCAAATTATGGGAAATCCAATACCCATGTTCAATTCTTTGAACCAGTCAAGTAGGTTCAGCTGTGATCACAAGATGCTCATGCACAGGTGCTGGCATCGGCACACACTGCTGAGGCCCCCGCCGGCGAGACGCCCAACGGTTCGTCCGCAGCTGGAGGCCCTGTAGCTGGCGACGGCTTCTCGTCTGAGGCAGCCAACGTGCAGCACCTGCAGTGGGAACTCGAGGTGAAGAACTGGACGATCTTGACACATTTTGACCTGCAGAGGACAGGCTGCGGTGTTGGTTTGCTGGTGCAGATGCACCGCCTGTCATGCTGTAGAACCCCTTCGCTGTTGCCCTCGTCAGTGGTGCATCTACGAACTCTGACGAGCTGTGGTTCCACTCTGCAGGGCGGGGCGGCGGCGGCACATCAGCGGATGGCAGCGGCGGAGTGCACCTTCTGCGTAAACGAACGCGCTCATGCCCGACATAGCTGCTAGCAATATTGAAGCGCTGCCCTCTGTGCTCTGCCTACAGAGCCTGCAGGGGCGGGCGGCAGCGGCGGAGCAGCGGGCGGCTGCGGCAGAATCCGCCCGCAAGTTTGCGGAGCAGGCGCAGTCGAGCCGCGCCGCTGCCGACACCCGCGTCGCGCAGCTGGAGCAGCAGCTCATGCATGCGCAAGAGTCCTGCAAGTGGGTCTTCAGCACCTGCTCTTTGGTAGTACCGTGACTGAGCTCCTGCCATGATCATGAGCTCATGAGCCCATGACAAATGGTAATGCAACGAGCAATCCAGCAGCCGCCACGGGCGGAACAGCGCTGCATGCTGCGCTGCCTCAGCAATACCGGCAACCACGTGCCGCAGCCGCTGACCTCTCGGCATTGACGCCCCTCACCAAGGAGGCTGCTTTGGCAGGCTCACATCAACACATAAAATGCGCCCTGCACGCGTCTGTAAAGCCACTTTGACTATTCACCCCCGATGCCTGTCTGCTGCATCAGGTATGCTGAGGATCGCTGGGACGAGGTGATGGCGCGCCTGTCCGAGGTGCTCGCTGAGCAGGAGGCGGTGGAAGAGGCGCCGCTGCATGGGCCGGACGATCCGTTCAAAGAACGGACGGCTGCGCCAAAGAAACCTGCCGCAAGGGCGGCGGTGGCGCCGGCAGCGGCAGCAGCAGGAACATCTCAGCAGGAGTCGGCGGCAAGGGCAGATGCGCTGCGGACGGCTGTGGCGGTGGCGCAGGTGGATGCAGAGGCCGCGAAGCGGGAAGCAAAACGTGCCGAGCGGGAGCTGGCGGCGGCGCAGGCGGCAGCGGTAGCGGCGGCGGCGGAAGCCGGCCGGAAGGTGCAGGAGTTGCAGAATCAGCTGGCCAGGGCGCAGGGCGACAAGGCGGCGCTGCAGGCGCAGGTGAGTTCGAGCGAGCAGCCTCCACGTGATGCCCTGCCTATTTGTTACCGCAGCGCCAATGATGCTCTGGCCGCTGGCCCCACCCTTGCAAATTTTCCTGGGATCGACCACACTGCGGCACTCAGAAATCGCGATACTGCCCAACAAATCTTGACGGTGACCCTGTGTCTGTTTTGCCACAGGTGGACAAGGCGCAGGCTGCTCTCAAGGCTGCAGAATCCGGCACCGCAGAGGCAGCGGCAGCAGGCTCTCAGGTGGCCAAACTGCGGCATGAGACAAGCCAACTGCAGACGCAGCTGCAGGAGGCGGCGGCCGCCAACCTGCAGCTTCAGCAGCAGCTGGCAGCGGCGCTGGAAGGCGGCGGTAATGGCAGCTCGCCTCAGTCCGAGGAGGCACGCAACCGGCGTCTGTATGGCCGCAGCTCTGCAGGCAAACAGCAGGCGGAAGCCACGATTGACGCTGGCGGCGGGACGAGCAGCCTGCAAGCCGCAGATGCGGAGACGCGGCAGCAGGAGCTTCAGCTGGCATCGCTGCGATCCGAGCTGCGCGCAACGCAATCGCAGGTGCGTTCTGTCGCGACTTTGGCCCCCTCCTCAGGCATGTCGGCACTAAGATAAATAATTGTGGCGTCGGCTCAGATCAAGCACAGAGGTCAGACTTGCTGCAAAACCCGTATTTGAGTCCAACACGCAGGTCGTGGAGCTGGCTTCCTGGCTGACGTCAAATGCACGGCTGCTCATGGAGCTGCGCACCGGCCATGGCCAGAAGCAGATCACCGCCAACGGGCTATCTTCTGGCGACACCGTCTACACCATCAGCCCGCTGCCGCGCAAGCCCAGTGGTTTCAAGTCCGACCAGGTGTGCAGCGGCATCCATCTGCCACACAGCCTTGGCGATCATGTTCAGCTTGGAATGTGTCTTTCACCTCCATTATAGATTGGAGCATGCTCGCTCGACACGGCAACCATGCAGCGGCGGAATCAGGACATTGTGCTCTGGTATCGCAGGTGCACCTGCCGGCTGCGGTGAACGCCATCATGGCGCACTGAGTGTTCCAGCAGCGCTATGGCCGCTGAATGTCTGTGGGCCATGGCTGACGTATACTGCAGCGGGAGGGTGAAGAAGAGATGACGGATAGCTTGTCGTATTTCCAATGCATGGGAGAGCAGGCAGCATGCTTGCAATTGCACAAGACGAAATAAGGCAGCCTGCACAAATTAGCTGCATGCACGAAAGTCCACCGCGACGAAATTCGGGAGGAGCATTGTTCGCGACATTTTTGTGAACGATACTGCCGAGACGTCATGTTTCCCGAACCGAGCTGCTGCCCAGTAGCCAAACTTGTTCAGCTTGACTACTGATTTAGTTCAGTGTATGACCACCCTGTGTGCCAATGCTGCAAGCACAGTATGCGATTCACATTATGCGGGACCATCTTGCTCCCTTCCAGTTTAATTCGCCGCATCTGCCGAGTCCCTCACCCGATCCCCTCAGCAATGCCGCGCTGCGAATGCATCGTTCCGCCTGAGCCTTGTTCCAGGCAGCCTCCGCCGCGTCGGCCTGCCTCGCCAACCTTGCCGAACTCTCATCAGTCGTCACTCCTCCACGTCCAGCACATGCGGCAGCGGGTGGAAGTATTCGAACAGCGGGTAGTGCTGCTGCGGCGGCGACTCATCCGAGTGCCGCAGCGGCGGCGGCGGCGGCGGCCGCGAGGAGTCAAAGCGCTGCGCAATCCAGTCTGCCAGCCGCCCGCTGCGGTCGATCACGATGTCCTGCATGCAAGCGGACATTTGACATGTCACTGCCACATCAAATGCAGGGTCATGGATTATCCGCAGGCGCAGATGCTGAATCATAACCGGAATGCTGTGTCGTGCTGCTGACCAGTCCATTCAAGGCTCTGCTTGTCAGCTGAAAGCATTGCTGCAAATGGCAAGCAAGTGACTCTGCTGTGACATTCCTACATTGGGTTTCAAAGTTCCTGCATGCATTGCCATGCCCAGAACGTGTGCATGCAAACGGTCTTAGCGTTATCACGATCAGAGGAATGCATAGCTGCCCCTCGTGAAGGTGAACAAAAAAGCACACCTCGTGGCGGCTGCGGGTCGCCCAGGGCTGGTGCACAAATGAGGTGTCAGGCCGCTGCTGCTGCGGCTGCTGCTGCAGCTGCTGTGGCGGCGGCGGAGGCATGTTGGACTCTGCATCATCAGCGAGGTCCAGGGAGCGCTGCGCCGCCGGCTGCTCGCTGATGCCGCTCGCGCCTGCCAGCCTGGGTCGAAGTTTGCACATTAGGCAGACAGTGATCAGATCGTCCAAGACCTGGAAGCCTGACCTTCCCTGTGACGCCATGTGCTCAGCATCCTGGACAGCATTCAGGGAACATCAGCCATTTCTCACCGCCGCTTTGTCGACAGCCACAACATACTAGATGCTGCAGCGCAGGGACAAAAATGCTACTGGCTGTCCCTTGGGATCTCCTATTCACGAGGAAGCGAGGAAGGCGCCCGCCTCGTGCGGCAGAGCATTCATTGAAACTCAAGCATAAGACATTCTGTCAGCAACGAGGGAACAGAGCTGAATGGACGAGCTGCGTGATCATGAAATCTCATGCAACAAGCTGTCACCTGCGCTTCTTGGTGGCGCGGTAGTAGCTGCTGATGTCGGTGGGGTCGAAGGAGGAAGCAGGCGCCGTCGGCGTCGTCTTTGCCGTCATCTTTGCCGCCGCCTCGTTCGCTGGCGCGAAGCCAACGGTCTCCTCGGAGCGCGCTGGGGAGGCCGGCGGCGTGACGGTCGGCATGCATGCCTGCATATGTGATAAAACGCATTGCCTTCAGGATCACTGACACACAGCAGCTGCAGTTGGCCTGACGCTGTTGCACAAAGCTTGAGGCAGGGCTGCACATCTGAACGAATGGTGACAGCCCGAATTTGCCGCAGAAGCAGCTGAAAGGATACCTGCCGCCATTTGGACGCGCATGCAGCGCGTCCTCTGCGTCACACTTTATAGATCATTTGCAATGTTCATATATGCATGCAGAGTAGCGCACCTGCTGCTCCACGACGTAGCCGGCGCCGTCGAAGCTGCACTGCACAGAGCCCTGCGGCCCATCGCCGCCGCTGCCAAAGGCCGTGAGGTGGCCGCTGCTGACTCTCAAGTAGGGCGCAAAGGAGGACAGCTGCGGCAGCAGGGACGCCTGGTCGCTGTACTGCTGCTGCTGCTGCTGCTGCTGCTGCTGCTGCTGCTGCTGCTCCGCCGCCTGCTTGCCGGAGGCATCGTGTTGACCGCGGCCGGCGCCGCCCGGCGCCGACGGCCGCTGCGGGAAGAAGCCCACCGACTGGTCGTCGTGCTCGTCGTCCAGCGACTCGGTGGCGCCCTGCAGGAAGCTACGCTGCTGCTGCTGCTGATGCTGCTGCCGGCCCTGCTGCTGGTGGCGGCTCCTGCTGCGAGGTGCCTGGTTGCTGGTGAAGCGTGGAGAGGACGGCGCGCCCCAGCGGCTGCTGACCAGGTCGGTGCTCTCTTCGTCTTCCTGGCCCACGGAGCGCAGCTTGCTGCAGTCTGACTTCCAGAAAGACATAGCTGCCGGAGTGCGGCAAGCGATCAGGGCTGCGGAGTCTCAGCGAGAGCTGCACACGGATGACAAGCAGAGGTTCGTCTGCTGTATCGAGCGTTGAAGAGACGGCGAGGAGGGCTAGCCTGCAGCGCTGCCAGCAGAGACGAATGGCAGCGAGCTTGAAGCAATGTGAAGAAAGCGGCTGCACGATCGGCTGCGGTGCGTCAACTCGACGAGCAGTGAGCAGGTGCCGGAAAGCAAGCTTCACACGGCGGATTAACTAATGGCCTGCACCAGCAGCAGCCCAGAGGACGCTGTGAGCTGCGGCGACCGATGCGGGCGATGTGCGAGCTGCAAATGCATCAACTGGAGACATCTGACTTTGTTGCTTTCGTGATTGACCCCGCTGATGACCGCTTCCAGGGACACCCTGGGACTTGTCTCGAGAGTCTCGCCCCGTTTGGCGATTTCTGCGCGGATCGAGGCAAGTGGCATACGTGCATTTTAGCACCGAGGCAGGTTGCTTGATGCAGGCTTGTCTGAGTCCAGAAGATATTGCAGTCATGATGTGAAGCATTAAGGTGCTGCGTGCCGAGGCAAAAGCAAACACCACAAGGCTGGTTTCGAGACACTGTGTTTGGGCTGCTGAGCTGTCTTTCCCGTTTAGCAGACTCCAACGGGGCTATCTTTCACCAGGCAGCTTCATATACGCTTTTCAACGCTGGTCGCTACTCGACACAATGGTGACATGTCTATGCGGAGGCGCCGCGGCGGCCTTGGCGCTGTATCTGGTGGCAGCACTAACCGCGCTGCCGGCTCCAGTCAGCGCAGTGCACTGGTATCTGGAGTACGACAGGTGCATGTCTTGCTCGCCGCGCCCTGCTGAACTCGCAGCATGTGCGCTCGTAGTGGCATTGCGGCCCAGCAGAGTGCATGCTGCCGGTAGCAACAAGCGAATGCCACCCAGCTGATACACTTTGCTCTGGCTTCCAAGGGCATGCTGCATTCTGCAGGCAGCAGTGCAGCATAATCGTCCAATGCCGGGCTACCTATGAAAGCCCGCAGGCAGCAGCTGAATGCTTACTGTGACTCGCTCCTCGGCCGCGTCACCGCTGCAGAGAGGAGTGCGTCAGCGCCTGGGTGCCCCAGGGCCAGTGGAACCTCATCATGCAGTCGGTGGCCGCCGCCGGCGAGCTGCCGACAACCGACGTCAAGACTGCGGAGATGGAAGTGCAGGTCGAGACCGGCGTCCTGGTGAGTCGCACGCTTTCGTTTCTGGGTATGAGCAATCGTTTTTGTTCTGCATGAAACGGAAATCTCGGTTGGAAATGGGGTCAAACGAACGACAGAGGTGAAGCTCGAGACTGGCGTCCTGGTGAAACGCGCGCATGTTGAGGCAGCAAAACTTAGTCATGCAGCTATAACGGGTGTGAGTTTCAAATGGGAGTTGCATGCAAGATGGAGGCGCAGCTCGAGACCAGCGTCCTGGTGAGCCGCACGCTTTTTGGGGCAGCAGAACTTCTGTTCATTCTGCAGCTCGAACGGGCCTCAATTGAAACGGGAGTCGGACGAAAGATGGAGGCGCAGCTCAAGACCGGCGTCCCGGTGAGCCGCGCCGCCCCTTCCGATCAGACAAATGACCTTTTCGACCAAAGGGTGCCAGGACCAGCACTGCAAGAATGTGAAAGCAGGGACCTGTCGCCTTCTCGACGGCGCGATGCAGGTATAGAAGATCTTCTCAATCTACATCTATCGTTGGAAGCCAGGACAGTCCCACAAACATGCTCCGGTCTGCAGCGGCGGTGGCACGCAGCATCTGCAAATTCACCTTAGCACGCTGCTTCGGCGGGCGATATTTGTCAACTACATATATTGATGGTACCTGCCCGCTGACAGGCGTACACGACCAGGAGGCTGCAGGATCCCACTGCGGCGCTGGACCTCACGCTCAAGGATCCAAACGGAAACGTGCTGTACTCCAAGTTCCACACCAACGAGGACGAGTCCTCTGTTGAAGCACGCGGCAAGCGGGTGCGGCCATCTGAAAATCACAGCATTCTGCGCTCCCGTTTGGCGAGTCATAGAACCGTGAGCATGCGCTCTGACGTGGCATGCATCGATCAATGCATGCCAGTCATGACTGGCCGTGCCACTTTGTTGATGGTTTGCTTCAGGACTGTGTTTTGATGTGCAGGCAGCACTCACGTGTTCCTGCTCTGTTCAACATGTTGCACTTGTGTATGCGACTTGCTGCGCAGCCCCAAGCTTGGACTCGATTACGGTGTACATTTCACATATGTCATTCGTGATAAGCGCAGGGACCCTGGCAGCTGTGCATGCGCATCTCCAAGACAGGAAAGTGGTACAAGGTGCTGCTGGCGCAGATCACCCACTTCAACGTCAATCACAAGTGCGCGCCGCTCTCTTCCAGCCTACAGGCTGGCCGCCACGCACTGCTGCTGGCGGTGGCTGCTGCTGCTGCTGCTGCTGCTGCTCATTCTGCCGTCACGCATTCAGTATCATCCGTTTATGCATCATTGTATTGCTTCATCCGTCCATGCATCACTGATACAATGGCATTGTATTGCTGAACAGTCAACATGCCTATGCCGGGGTCTTCTCGCACAGGCAGCTGATGGCATTGCCGATCAGCTATCATGAATAGGCAACATGCGGGGCATCGTCTCATGCAGGCAACATGCACGCAGGCAACATGCAGGCATGCAGGCAACATACACGCAGGCAACATGCATGGCATCGTCTCACGCAGGCAGCTGATGGGGACACACCTGGAGGCGCCCAAGACAACGATGCCCAATATCAGTGCTATTCCGGACTCCAACTTCAAGGCCGTAGGTGCGCTGTACATGGGCGCTGACATCATGTGAGTGTGCTCGGACGCGCGCTGCAGCACGGACGTCAGGCTGCCTGGCCAGCCTGGCCAGCTGGTAGATCTTGACCTGGTCTGACAAACAATAGACATTCTGCCATGCTGGACGTTGGTGCTCGTCATGCCCGCACTGTTTGATTTGCAGCTCCGGCGCTGGCCGTGGCGCGGCAGCAGCACGTCGCCGAGCTGCAAGAGAAGTATAGTTGAGGTTGATAACAAAGTGAGCTGGCCAGCTGGACATTGCGTGAGGACCAATACTCGTAATTGCAGCATCGCCGCCTGGTAGCGCAACAGCAGCACGCGGTGGAGCTGCGCCGCGCGCTGCAGGAACCAAATGTTGATCAATTTCATCTAAATTTGGCATGCAGGACCGCCGCCCGGCGGTGTGGCATGGCAGCAGCACATCGCGGAGCTACGCCTCGCACTGCAGGACAAATTCATTGATAATTCTCACAGAGGGCTGCAACGAAGATTGACTTGGCATGAATGCTGATTTGCAGCATCGGCGCCAAGCGTGGCGCGGCAGCAGCACGTCGCAGAGCTGCAAATCGCGCTGCAGGAGGTGAGCATGTACATCGCGGGCGCCGAGCACGAGGCGCGCCACCGCGCCAAGGTCCACTCCCAGCTCAGGGTGAGCCTGACCTCTGTAGTCGGTTCATTTACTGATCACAGCTGGCGCCGAGCACGAGCCGCGCCATTTTGTGCGTCCACTCGCAGCTCCACGTATGTCAGGCCTCTGACACATGTATATTCCTTTCAGCTAGTTGATTGATCAAGTGCATTGCGAGCGCGAGCCACGAGGCGCGCCACCGCGCCAAGGTCGTCCACTCGCAGCTCCGGGTGAGTCAAGCGTCTTTATCGAATGACTATGCTGGCTTGTCGATTATTCGGCGAGGTCACTGCGGGCGCTGGCCGGCCACAAGGCGCTTCACCGTGTCAGGGTGAGCCTGGCCTCTACATTCGTTCCAGTGATTGATGACACAAATATTGCGGGCGCCGAGCACGAGGCGTGCCACCGCACCAAACTTGCCCACTCGCAGCTCAGGATGGGTCCGGTTTCTTATCGA
>JAABUL010004711.1_pt1 | contig 17867 bp, 13 predicted proteins | sample 5559151 | NCBI WGS metagenome assembly JAABUL01 (sample SAMN10711876, study PRJNA513368) | rock metagenome | isolation source: Antarctica rocks | place: Antarctica: Victoria Land, Pudding Butte sud | reverse complement strand
TCCTCGAACTCGTCGACGGTCAATCCGGTCATCGATTTGAAGGCGCTCGGTTTGCGCGCCAGTGTATCATAGGTAAGCATACCTACACTCTACGACGATCTCGCCCTATTCTGCAACGAGTCTATTACCGAACAAGCGGAGGACTTGCCGGCATGGGTCATGACATACTTGGGGACGTTTATCGCGCGGCAGAACCGTCCGTAGGCCACAGGGGTAGCCGCGCCCTTCTAAATTAGCGGGACTATGTTGGTGAGTACAAAGACGCAAGCGCACATAGGTCGATTGGGCCGGCATGTGCCGCTGCCGTTTGGCTTCGCGGGGGCCGTGCGGCAGGCGCACGCGGCGGGCTACGACGCCGTGCAGGTCTTCCCCGGTAATCCCAAGGGCTGGTACCATGCCCCGCTCCCCGACGGAGTGGCGGAGCGGACGCGCGCGGACGCGCGCGACCTCGCCATCGCGCCCATCGTCATCCACGCCCCCTACATCATCAACATCGCCACCGACGACGACGCGCTGGCCGTGAAGTCGGCGCGCGCGCTCACCAACGCGCTCGACCGCGCCGGTGAGCTGGGGGCGCGCTATGTCGTGGTCCATGCAGGCAGCCACAAGGGCGCGGGCGAGGAGAGCGGGATCGTGCGCGTGGCACGGCTGGTCGAGTTGGTCCTGGCGGCGGCGCCCCCCGGCGTCGAGTTGCTCATCGAGAACAGCGCCGGGGCCGGCAACGTGCTCGCCGGCTCGCCCGCGGCGCTCGGGCGACTGCTCGCGGCGCTGCCGCAGGAGGTGGGGACGTGCGTCGACACAGCGCACCTGTGGGGCGGGGGTAGCGACCTTGCCGACGCCGCGGGTGTGGAGCGCACGTTGGAGGAATTGGACGCGGCGACCGGCCTGGCGCGGATCAAGGTGATCCACCTCAACGATAGCGCCGTGGCGCTGGACAGCCACCGCGACGTGCATGCCCGGCTCGGCGAGGGCACGATCGGGCTGGCCGGCCTCACCTGCTGGACGAGCCACCCGGCCCTACGCGATCATCCTATCATCCTGGAAACGCCTCTGGAGGACGATCCGGGCCGTGAGGCCGCACGCTGTACGATGGCGCGCCTGCTGCGCGACGGCGACCTGGATGGGGCAACCGAGATCCTCGACGACCTGCGCATCAACCCCTGATATCGCGCCCCTAATGCATCCGTGGCCGTGGGCCTGCGACTAAAGTCGCGTGGCACGTCACATGGGCGTGGCCGCCGCGTCGTTGGCCGGCGCGGCATCGGGGCTGGCCGGTTCTGTGAGCGGCGCGGCATCGGCGCGCAGGCGCTTTTTGTCGAACTTGCCGACCGATGTTTTGGGAATCTCGCCGACGAAGCGGACCTCGTCCGGCAGCCACCATCGCTCCACCTTGTCCCGCAGGAACAGGGTGATATCTTCCGCCGTCACGCCGCCCGCGTACGTGTCGCGCGGTACGACGTAGGCGACGGGGCGCTCCGACCACTTGCTGTGCGACAGCCCGATGACGGCTGCTTCGAGCACCCCAGGATACGCCATGATCGTGTTCTCCAACTCGACGGAGGAGATCCACTCACCGCCGGACTTGATGACGTCCTTGGTGCGGTCGACGATACCAACGTAGCCGTCGCCGTCGATCGTCGCGACATCGCCGGTGCGGAACCACCCGTCCGCCGTCATCCGGCCGGGATCGGCGTCGTTGAGGTAGCCACAGGCGACCCAGGGGCCCCGCACCTGGATCTCACCAAAGGCCACACCGTCCCACGGCAACTCATCGCCGCTCGCCAGATCCGCGATACGGATCTCGACGGCCGGGGCAGCCACGCCCTGGCTGAGCCGGCGGGCCAAGATGTCGTCGCTCGTGTGCCAACTACGCGGGACGGCCACGGTCGCCAAAGGCGACGTTTCAGTCATGCCCCAGGCCTGCAAGATGGGTAGCCCAACGCGGTCCATCCCCTCCATCAGTGAGCGCGGGACGGCGGACCCGCCGCACAGCACGGCGCGCACCTTGGGCAGCCGCCGGCCCGTCTTCTCGATCGTGGTGAGCAGGTTGATCCAAATCGTGGGGACGCCCGCCAGGACGGTCACCCCCTCGGCCTCGGCCAGATCGAGGATCGTCTGCCCATCGCCCATCCAACGATCGGGGAGGACCAGCACGCTGCCGACCAGGCCGGCCGCGTAGGGGACACCCCAGCTATTGGCGTGGAACATCGGAACCACCGGCAGGATCACATCTTTCTCTATATAGCCCGCGGTGTCCGCTTGTAGGCAACCCATCGCGTGCAGATACTGCGAACGGTGCGAGTAGACGACGCCCTTGGGGTTGCCGGTCGTCCCCGAGGTATGGCAGATGGCCGCGGCGGCCCATTCATCGAGCCGCGGCCAGGCGAAGCGGTCCGGCTCAGTCGCGATGAGCGTCTCGTAGTCGAGTAGGTCGCCGAGCCCGTGGGCGGGCAGGTCGCCACCGTCGTTCATGACGATGATGCGTTCGACCGTGGGCAAGCGGCCGGCGATTTTATCGAGGATCGGCAGCAGGCTCTTATCGACCACGATGATCTTATCCCCCGCGTCCTCGATCACGAATTGGAGCTGTTGTGGGGAGATGCGCAGGTTCAACGTGTGCAGCACGGCGCCCATGCAGGGGCCCGCGTAGTAGAGCTCCATGTGCCGGTAGTTGTTCCAGGCCAGCGTCGCCACGCGGTCGCCGGGCGCGACGCCGAGGCGTTGCAGGGCGTGGGCCAGCTTGTGGACGCGCGGCGCGAGGTCACCGTACGTAAAGCGATGCACGCCGTTCTCGCGCTTGGTGACGATCTCCTTGCGCCCGAACAGCTTCTCGACCCGCCATAATATATGCTGAAGCGTCAAAGGATAATCCTGCATCATCGCCTTCATGGTCGATCCCCTCCCTCATCTTCCCTGCTATCTCGCCAATCTCGTCCCCGTGGACCCCGCCAACTTTTCATGAACCCCACGCTTGTTGACGTCAACGGTAGCACGGAAGCGCGTCCGCTGTCAAAACGGCCTGTCACCCAGTGTGAAATCCGGTAGCCTATGATCATATGAGTGCTATTAACTGGACGAGGCTTCTCGTCATCCTGCTGACGATCCTGGTGGCCCTTGCCCTCGTTTCGTTTGCCGCGTGGATCATTTCGCACTTTATCGCCGACCTGTTGCTGCTGTTTTTAGCGGTCATTCTGGCCTACCTGTTCGCGCCGGTCGTCGATGCCGTGCAGCGGCGCGTGCGCCTGCCGCGCCCGCTGTGCATCCTGCTCGTCTATCTCGCGGCCGGCGTGTGCGTTCTGGGTGTCGGTTTCCTGTTCGCGCCGGCGGTCGTGGATCAGGCGCGTACACTACAGACTCGCCTGCCGGCGCTCCTCCAGAGCGTGGGTGTGCGCTCGGCCGATGTGGAGCGCGCGCTGCGGGCGCACGGCGTCGCGCTGCCAGTCGGCGCCGTCGCGGGCAACGCCACCGGCGCCATCGGCAACGTTGGACCCGGCCTCATCACGGGCGCGCTCACCGTTGCCGCCTCGCTTGGGACCGCTCTGCTCGACACGGCGCTCGTCCTGGTGATGACTTTTTACCTTATCAACGACCGCCACACCATGAGCGCGAACGCGGCGCGGATCGTGCCGGCGCGCTACGCCGCTGGCGTGACGTTCGCCGTGCGCAGCGCGGGCGGCATCATCGGGCGTTACGTGCGCGCGCAACTCCTGGTCGCGCTGATGGTTGGGCTGCTCGGCGGGGGCGGCGCGGCCGTATTGGGCGTGCAGTACGCGCCGCTCATCGGTATATTCGCCTTTGTCGCCGAGTCGATTCCCGTGCTCGGCCCGATCATCGCTACCGTACCCGCCGTGCTCATCGCGCTGGTGGAGTCGCCCTGGAAGGCGCTAGCCGTGCTGGCGTGGTTTATCGTGGTGCAGCAGTTGGAACAAAACGTGATCATGCCGCGCATCTCGGGGCACGCCGTGGGCATTCACCCCGTCGCGGCGATCATGGCGGTGTTGATTGGTTTCAGCCTCGGCGGGGTATGGGGCGCGCTCTTCGCCGTCCCGCTACTGGGCTTCGCCTATGCGCTCGTGCGCGAGGTGTATCGTGTGTATGTGACGGCCCCGGCTGCTGCCCATGCCGGCAGCGACGCTCCTATGGGCGCGACGGTAGAATGAGCTTGTCTATGCGCCCTCTCTCTATCGTACGTCTTGGGGTACCACTCACCGGGGCCGTGGGGCTGCTACCGCGCCTGGTCATCGTGCTATGTGTGTGCGCGGCGCTCTTACCTGGCGTAGGTCGCGCCTATCAGCGCCCGGCGCGCGTGCGGGTACAGGCGGGCGGCGCAGGCGAGCTTCAGACAACGGTCGTGGTCGGCCTGGGACGGGGCGCGCGCTGTACGCGGCTGGCGGCGGCCGGTGACGACCTCTATGTGCTCGACGCGGCGGCGGAGCATGTGCGCCGCTACACGCTCAATGGACTGCCCTATGCCGTGCAGTTCACGCAGGTCATGCGTTGGCGCGAGGGCGACAACGGTTTAATCATAGGGCGGCCGCTTGACCTGTCCCTGACGGGTGAGCGTCTGTTTATCCTCGACGGCTTGGGTACGCTGTGGAGTTACTGGGGACCGGACTACGCGCGCGCCATCGTCCCGCTACGGTTGCAGAGCAACCAGGGCGCACCTGTCTCTGTCGCCCTGCACGGGAATGATCTGCTGTTCCTCGACGACAAGCGACAGGTCTGGGACTACGCGCCGTCGGGTAGCGGCTACGACACGGTCCCGCGCCCACTTCTAGCCCGTCCGCCAGCGGGCGTTGGGGCCGTGCGCGTGGGCGTGACGGCGCGCGCGCTGCTCGTCCTGCGCACGAACGGCGCGATCACGGACGTTCCGTGGGGGCAAACGGCGGGCACGACGCTACCTATCTCGCTGTCCGTCACCGGGCTGTGGTCCGACGCGGCACATGTGCGTTTCCTGGTGACGTCGGCGCATGAACTCGCTATCGTCGGAGCTGATGGCGCGGTACAGTGGCGGGCGACCGTGGGCGGGCTCAACGGCGAGACTCTGCGCGACATCGCGGTGAGCCCAAGCGGCAAGCTTTACCTGCTCACCAACACGCGCATCCTACTCGTCACGGCGCGTGTTCCCGCTCTTTGACAGCCCCGTTCTTTGACAGTGAAAGCCCGGATTGCGTATACTAGGGCGTAATCACTGGGAGCGTAGCTCAATTGGCAGAGCAAGTGACTCTTAATCACTAGGTTCAGGGTTCGATTCCCTGCGCTCTCACCACAATTCACGCGTAGACGGGGCCGCTTGCCGGCCCCGTCTTTGCTTGTCCGGCCCAAACACGTCCAAACGCCGTCAGCCTCGCTGACGGCCGCATTCCGATGAGGCACGAGATGTGCGCTCATGTCTTGTCGTGGCCTATGGGGCTTCGTGTAGAGAATACCGTGGGGCGGTGGAGGGAAAATATGCAGTATCGTCGAGTGGGCGTATCGGGGCTTCAGGTGTCGGTCATTGGGCTGGGCGCGAATAATTTCGGGGGACGCACCGAGGAGGCGCAGTCAATTGAGGTGATTCATCGCGCGTTGGACTGCGGTGTCACGACTATCGACACGGCCGACGTCTACAGCAAGGGACGCTCGGAGGAGATCGTCGGGCGGGCGCTGCGCGGGCGACGCCACGAGGCGCAGGTCCTGACTAAGGTGCGGCATGAGATGGGCACAGGGCCGCACGACAAGGGCCTGAGCCGCCTCCATATCGTCGCGGCCTGCGAGGCCAGCCTGCGGCGTCTGCAGACCGACTACATCGACCTATACCAGGCGCATTCCTGGGACCCTGACGCCCCGCTTGAGGAAACGCTGCGCGCGCTCGATGATCTGGTGCGCGACGGGAAAGTGCGCTACGTGGGTTGCTCGAACTTCGCGGCGTGGCAACTCACCTGGGCCTTGTGGATCGCCGATCGGCGCGGCTACGCCTCGTTCGTCTCGGTGCAGCCGCACTACAACATGTTCGAACGGAGCGTCGAGGCGGAGTTGTTGCCGGCGTGCGCCCAATTCGGCGTCGGCGTGATCCCGTATTTTCCGCTGGCGAGCGGGCTGTTGACCGGCAAGTATCGCGCCGGCGCGCCGGTCCCCGAGGGGACGCGTTATCACGGCAACGAGCGTTTGCAGCAGCAGTTGACCGACGAGCGGTTGGGGCAGGTCGCGCGGCTGGAGGAGATCGCACGCGCCCACAATAAGACGGTCGGGCAATTGGCGGTCGCCTGGCTGCTGGCGCGGCCGGAGGTCTGTAGTGTGATCGCGGGCGCGACGCGTCCGGAGCAGGTCGAGGAGAACGCGGGGGCGGCGGGATGGGATCTTGACGCGGCGACGTTGGATCAGATCGCGGGCATCTTGGGCTAGCGAACCCGTTTCGCATCAACCCAACGGCCTATCGTCAAACGGCTATACTAGCGCTATGATCAAGATCATGAATGTGGAGACCGATCTATGGCAGTCCTATCACCTAATCTTGAGGTCCCACTGGGCCGCGTAGATACAACGCTCACCGTCGTCAACATCATCGATCAGGAGCGCGCCGAGGCCGGCGAACTCGACGCCTCCGCTGTTCGCTCCATGACCCTCGACGGTGTGCTGGTGGATACCGGCGCGACATACCTGAGCTTACCGGCCGACCTGCTCGCTCCTTTGGGCTTGAGATTCCTGCGGGACCTAACGATTGGGACCGCCGCCGGACGCCAGCAGGCGCGCCTCTTTGGCAACGCCCAGTTGACCGTCATGGGGCGTCTCGCCACGGTAGATGTGCTCGAACGACCCGTTGGAACACGGCCGCTCCTGGGCGTTATCCCGCTGGAAGCGCTCGGCGCCGAACCCGACCTGGTAGCGCGTCGACTCCGGCTTCTCCCCGATGGGCCGACGGACACCTACGTGACGGCATAGCAGCTTGCCGGCGTAGAAATGCCGCGATAAGCGCTTGCACCCTACTGCCCTGCCCTATGCCTATGTCCGTCGCGCTTCCGGCGTCTGGCTTTCGTACAGCCAGGGGCGCTCTTGCATGTCGCGGCGTAGCGTGTCGAGGTGACCCGCGATAGCTTCACGTATCTTTCGCTCGGCCTGTTCACGCGTATCCGCGACGGTGAAACACACCGGCAAGTCTTCGACGTAGGCGCCCCAAACTCCGTTTGCATAGTCGTAGACGACGGTATGGCCGTCAAGCTGTTCGATATCGTGCACGCTCATCATACCTATCCTGAATATGTGCTTTCACGTACGGCGAAAGACTCCTGGCTCGTCTGGCCCTATCACCACACTGTGAGCAGTTCGTGCTCAAGGGCGGCGCGCTCCTTCCATGTCGATCACCCAGTGCGCCGGTGCGATGTCTCGACCACGACAGTCTCCTGAAATAGACCACCATCCTGCCGGACCGATACATGCGCGGTGATCCGCCCTTGGCTGGAAATCACTTGTCCTGAGTCGAGGCCGAGTAGAAACCGTAGGGTCTCGCGGCCGCTCTCTTCAACGTGTACGGACGTATTCCCCATGGATATGTTCGCACGGGCATGTAGCGGAATAACCGCGCCGATGACGGCAACCGGCTCGCCGTCCGCCTGCCCGAACCCTTCAAGAGTGTCCTCGGACACGGCCGGCCGGACAAGCAGGTCGACGCCAGGTACCAGGACCTTGACAGTGTTGGACCACCGGCCACCGCGTCCGATAGGATAGGGCGGCAGGATGGGGCCAGACGCTACGGCGGCGCCAGTGACGCGCCCGTCGCCATCAGTTCGCTGGCTCCCATCCGGCGCGATCGTGACGGTACCGAACGATTGCCTTTGATCTAGCGACGCAGGCTGACCGTTCGTCGTCACCAGCAGGTGATCAATGGACAGCGCGATTCGTGCGACGCCGTTCTGGTCCACGCTTACTATGTGCTCGTGTAATGTACCGCTAAGGACACCAGTTGTCGAGCCATTTACCCTGGCCTCTATAATGGATTCAGCCGCACCCAGTTGCCCTATGTGCGAGGCAGATGAGGTTACCGGAATGATGTGCTGCGTCGACATAACCTGGTAGGTGAAACGCTGGCCCGCGACGAAGCGGTAACGCAACAGGGCCGCGCCCCCTCCCCCGCCTGGAAGCCGCTGGGCGCCGGAGCCGACGCCAGGCACAAGCGTCAAAATGGCCGTGGCGCTGGCGAAAATCATCTGTCTCAACATCGAATGCTCCTTCCGACTCGCATCATGGTAAGGTGTCAATCCCGTACACCATGAGGATGCCTGGTATCGGCATGGCGCTATCCGTTATCGCACTCCCCTGGCTAAGGGCAATTAGTCCGAGGGCATGTTCCCCCACACGGTCACTTTGTGCCCGTCGCGCTCGCCTTCCCACAGCTTGACGGTGCAGGCGCGGCGCAGCAGGTTCTTCCAGAGTTGGGCGTTTGCGAAGGTCTCGTCGTCGGCGCTAAATAGGCTAAACACCGAGCGCGAGGCGACCAGGATCATCTTGCGCTTGGCGCGACTGAGCGCCACGGTCAGGCGGCGCGGGTCAAGCAGGAACTCGCTCGACGCCAGCAGATAGTCGCGCTCGCTCTCGGTTGCGCCCACCAGGATGGCGGTGCGTTCGCCGCCTTGAAAACGCTCCACAGTGTCGACGGCTGAGAGCGTGACCGTCCCCGTCCCCGTCGCCGCGTCACGCCGCACGAGCGCTGGCACGGCCTCTTGCAGCGCCGCCCGCTGCGCGCGGTGCGGTACTACCACGCCCAGCCCGTGCTTCGCGTCCAGGTTGTACGTGTCTGGCGCGGTCAGCGCCTCCACTATTGGCGTGATCAGCCGCTGCTCGAAGGGGTTGCGCTGCCCGCTGGCTTCCTCGTCGTGCACGACGACAACGATGGGGTGCGCCGGCGCCAGCACGGCGGCGACGAATGGGTCGGTGTGCGCGAACGGCGGCAGCACCTCGCGCTTGTGTGAGTGGTAGTCGATGCCGTCTTTGCGGTAGACCTCCTGCCGCAGGAACGCGGCCATATCGGCGTGCAGCCGGAAGCTCTCCGCGAACTTGATCACCGGGACAGGCGGCCGGCGCTCCAGCAGGGTCAGGAAGAGCGATTCGTAGGAGCGGAACGTCTTGAAGGTGCGGCGCGGCTCTACGGCCCAGTCGTGCTTGACGATGGGCGGCATCTGGCGGTGGTCGCCGACGACGACGAGCGCGCCGCTAGCTTTGAGCGGCAGCGCGGCCATGGCCGCCTCGGGCAGGTTCATCTGTGAGGCTTCGTCGAGCACCAGTAGGTCGCACACGTCGTGGCCGAAGATGTTGTCCGCCCAGCGCTCCTTGACCATGCCGTAGATCGCGCCGGGCGTGGACGCGACGACAGGCCAGCGCTCAGATAGCACGACATCAACGTTGCGCGGCTCGTCCACCCCACGCTCCTCGGGGCGGCGCAGCGCCGTCACCCCATCGGGCACGCCGCCGCGTGGCCGCGCGCGGTAGAGCGGTGTGTCGAGTAGGCGCCGGTCAAAATACTCCGCCATGATGTTGGGGTGGCGCTCCCATAAGTCACGCAGCAGCTGTTGCACGCGTACGACATTGTCCAGCAACACGTCGGTGGCCGCGTGCGTCTTGCACGAGAGCATGGCGCGGCAATCTATATCGGCGGCCATGGCCCCTTGCAGCCGCGCGAACAGCGCGAAGGCCGTGGCATAGCTCTTGCCCGTCCCCGGCGGCCCCTGTACTAACAAGACTGGGGCGTCGCCGTGCGCGCCGATGTAGGCGCGCTTGCTCTCCTCGAAAGGATGCAAGGCCCCGGCGGCGCGCAGCGCGTCGAGCCCGGCCAAGAAGCGCGCCTGCCCCTCGGCGGCGGCGACGGGCCAGTCGACGCGCGCGGACGCGGGGGCGGCCAGGCGCTCGTAGAGGGTGTTGGGCTGGCCCACGCTCAAACCCTCGGTGACCTTGGCGCACCAGTAGCCGTACCAGCTGTTGGGATCGCGGTCGAGCGTGTACGCCTGTTCGGACAGCGGCTGCGCGATGGATGCGAACACGAAGCCGCGGGACCACGCGCCGCCGGGCGACTCGCGTAGCGCCACTTCCACGAAGCCCTCCACCGCGCGCCCCGCGCCGTCCCGCGTTATGGTGATGGCGGCGATTTGGCCGCGTACGCCATAGAGCATCTGCTTGGGTGTCGGCGTGAACGACGTCTGCTCGTCGGCGGGCAGGCGCGAGTCGACGGCGACGCGCGGGCACAGCACGACCCCTTCGCCCACGCGCAGGGTCGAGAGCGCCAGCGCTTCGTCCAGGTCGCACTCCAGGCCGGCGCACTCTAGCCGCAACCGCACGCGCAGGCCGTCCTGCGACCACTTGGCCTCGGCCTGCTGCTCTTTTGGCAGCCGCACCTGTTTGGCTGTCGGGCGCGCAGCGCGATACTCGGCGTAGTAGCGCTCCTTGAGCGCGGCGCGGCGCACGTTGTCACGATTTCGCGCGGCCACTTCGGCGTCCTGATCCTTCTCGACATAGCGTGTCAGCAGCGTCTCACCCGCCAGGACGCGGCGCTCGGGTGGGGCGAGCCGCGCCCGCTTCCATTCGGCCAGTTCGACGTGACGCTCGATGGTCACGAACTCGTCGAGCGCCTGCGCCAGCGTAGGGGCCGCGCCGACAAAGTGTTGTAGCGACGGCAACTCGAAGGGCGTTTTCTCGGTCTGCTTGTTGCCCATGAAGTCGGCGGCGACGCGCTCCAGCGCCTCCAGCCGGCGGGCGTGGAAGCCGGTGAGGAGCGCGGGCGTGGCGGCACGGTAGGGCGCCAGGTCGTCGCGCTTGCCCGGCGCGGGCGCGGGCAGGTCGCCCCAGGCGGCGTAGGCGTACTCGAGCGGGATCTGGCTGCTGAAGCGGGCGCGCGCCGTGTACCAGGGCGACTCCCGTGTCGTCCCGTCTACTGTCGCGTCATCGCCGTCCTGCTCCAGCTTGCCCCACCAGTCGAACAGGCGCGCACGGAAGATCTCGCGGTAGGGCGCGGGGCTGTTCCAGTCGAATTTGAGGTAGGCGGCGACGGCCTGCAACGACTGGCAGAGCATGGGATAGTTCTTGAGCTCGCGGATCTCGCTTTCCAGGAACGTGACCACCGGCGAGTCGAACGCGGCCAGCGCCGTCACGAAATCGTACAGGGGCGTGGCGCCGAGGACGGACTCGGCGTGGCGGCCCAGTCCCTCCAACAGTACGCGCTGCTCGAAGGTGTCGTAGAAGATCAGGTGGATCGGCGCGCGCGGCTGCCCCTCGCGGTCCGGCGCGGCCAGTTCCACGATGGCGCGGATCGTTTCGGTCGTCCAGCGCAGGAACAGGTCGCGCTCCTGCTCGTCGCTCACGGGCGGCGCCTCCGTGAGGTGGACCACGCTACGGCGGCGCGCGGGCGTGGGCACGCCATCCGCGCAGGCGACGACGAGGGCGCCGAGCATGTAGACGCGGTCCTGTAGGTAGTCGTGCTGCGCGTCGATGTAGACACGCACGAGGTTGGGGTTGTGCGCGGCGTCGCAGTAGGGTAGCGAGCCATAGCCCTTGCTAGGGATATAGGAGAGCGCGTCGAGGTCATCGCCCTTCCAGCGGCGGTAGCGCCGCGCCCGCTGCACCAACTCGTCCAGTCGCTGTCCCACCGGCGGAGTCGCGGCGAGCCGCGCGACGAGGCCCTCGCGGCCCGGCGCGGCGACGAGGTCGCGCAACGCCGCGTTACTCTCCCGGAGCGGGGAGCGCTCGCCGCGCGACTCGCCCGTCCCTGGGAGCGCGGGACGCTCGCTGCGCTGCTTGCCCGTCCCAGGCGTTAAGGGCGGTGCTACGGGGGTGGGCGGGATATCCGCGCTCTCAGCAAAACCGGCCAGGTTCGGCCCAAGGCTCGTGACATGTTGGGGTATAGCCGAGTCCGTTGATCCCCACGCGCCGTGGTTGGCGGGGGTCTGGGGGGAGGCATCTCCCCAGGCTCCCCCGGAGGGGGCGGGGGGGGCGAGGAGAGAAGGGGCCAATTGGGCGGGGGAGGCGAGAGAGAGAGGCCCTTTGAGGGTCGCCAGCGTGCGCACGGTCGTGACGCCGGCCGCGCGCAGCACGCTCTTGTCGCGGCTCGTCGTGTGCGGCAGCAGCGAGAGGTCGTCCCGCTCGGCGCTCCACTTGGTGCAAAACTCGTTATAGAGGCAGCCATCGCACTTGTAGGTGAGGTGGTACGGCACATCGTCGAAGGGCGCGGCGGCCACCCGCGCCGCGGTGGAGGCAGGATCGGTCACGAGGTCGCGCACAGCGGCGCGGTAGCTCTCGGGGTCGTCGACGATCTCCAGCAACCCCTGGCGCGTCCCAAAGTAGTTCTCGGCCAGCGCGCGTTCGGCCTCGTAGCGGGCAAGGTCCTCCGCGCGCAAGCCCTCGACAGCAATCTTGCCGCCGCCAGCGGCGTCACCGGACGGCACGCCTGGCGTCGCGGGGCCGCGATAGAGTACGGACAACTCTATCGCGCCGTACGCGATGCCCTCGCAGTCGAGTAGCGCGGCCAGCATCTCATGGTAGAAGGCGACCTGTAGTCGGTGCTCCACCTTGGCCGCGGTCGAGCTTTTGATGTCAGCGATCAGAACGTGTAGCGCGCCGTCAGTGTCGCGTGCCAGGCGCAGCACATCGATGTCGCCGCGCATCAGCCACCCTGCCACCGCGATCTGTAGGCGCGCCTGGAATAGGACTAGCGTCGTGCCGGGGGCGAGAGCGCGTACGGCGTCGGTGACGCGCGCGTTGTCGGGCGGCCGTTGGATCTTGCTTGATAGAGCAGACGCGGCGAGGTCGACCGTGGGGTAGCGCGCCGCGATGGCCCCCTCAACGAGGTCCTCGAAGCGCGCGCCCGAGCGGGTCAGCAGCGGCGGGATAGGCTGGGCCGCCACGCCGTAGTCGGCCAGGAAGCGAGGGCCGTGCGCGCGCTCGTGCAGGCGCAGACGCAGGTAGCGCGCGCACTGCTCCATGCGGATGTACTGGGCGATGTCGGTGGGGGAGATCGCGCGGACGCCCGCGGCGGGATAGTCCTTGTCCACCACGCCGGTCCGCCGCGGCGTGAGCCCTCTACGCGCCATAGTCATCTCCCCGTTGTATCGTCGTAACCGTCCGTTCGTCCCGCATGGCCGCCCTTCTATGATAGTGCGAACGATACGATAACGGCGCGCCATCGTGCACAGTTGTTGACGGATTGCCCGCGTTGGTACAATGGTGGTAATACACGCGCCCCATACTGGAGGGATACCCTCTCATGACCACGTACGCGCATACGACACCCGAGATCGACTGGTCCACTTTCCCTGACGCCGATGGAGAGCCGATGGCCGAGAACACCGAGAATCTGGTGCAGATGATGGACCTCATCATCGCGCTGAAGGCTTTGCTCGCGGCACAGGGGCGGACGCGCTGGATGGTCGGCGGCAACCAATTTCTTTATTACAATGAGCACAACGGCCGCGAGCACGTCGCGCCGGATGTCTACGTGGGCTTCGATCTGGCGCCGCATCGACGCCCGAGTTGGAAGACGTGGATCGAAGGCAAAAGCCCCGATATCGTGTGGGAGATCTCGTCGGAAAGCACATGGCAGGAGGATGTGGGGACCAAACTCGCTGTGTACGCTCGTGTGGGGGTGCGGGAATACTACATCTTCGATCCCAATGGTGAGGCGCCGTCATCGTTGCAAGGCTTTGCTCTGCGCGAGGGGCGGATGACGCCGGTCCCGCTGCTGCCGGGCGGGGGTATCATGAGCCCGCTGTTAGAGGCGGAGCTGCGGCCGATAGCGATGGAGGAGACGGTCTACAGCCCGGCGGCGGTCTATCTGCGTGTGATCGATCCGGCGACGGGCGAACCGATCCCCACGGCCGAGGAGTTGCGCGACGACTATGAGGAGGTTCAACGCGATTATCTTGCGACGCGGGCGTGGGCCGCGCGGGAGGAGGACGCGCGGCGCCTAGCGGAGCAGCGCGTGGCGCGGGAGGAGGACGCGCGCCACGCGGCTGAAGATCGCGCGGCTACGGCCGAGGCCGCGCTGCGCGAAGCCCTTGCCGCCCTGGCCCGTCAGCAGGGTGACACTCCCAAATGAGCAAAAAACACTAAAGCTTCCTGGGTGTCTCTACGCAGTCATCCGAGTGTTCGATGGACCGGCGAATATCCCACTCGTGGTGATAGGCGTCATGCGTGTTGTTGCGTATGACATCGAGGGCGGTCTGCTCGCCCCGCTCAGTATGGATCAAGACGACCCGCTCCTGCATGGCCAGTGCGACGGCCTCAAGCCAGTCGTCGACGGCATGTTGGAGTGACCACAGGGCGCCTGCGACTGGGACGCGTTCATAGGCGCGGGCGCGCGCCAAGAGATTCTCGTCGTATCCGGGGACGTTTCTTTCGCCACCGCGCGCACAGCCTGCGAGGCGTTCCGCCCAGATACGCGCGTTGTCGGTGACGTGACAGACGTAGGCGCCCACAGACCAACTGAGGTCGGGATGGCGCTGCGAGCCGTCGCGGTCTCCCACCAACGCGGCATAGCGGGTCGGGATCGCCGCCATTAGCGCCAGAGCATCGTCGGGCGAGATGGACCAGTCGTAGCCGCACTCCCGACAGGGGCTGCCGTACAGATCCCGACCCCAGTTCATCATGAGCCTCCCTTTAGAGCGATGCGGTGGCGCGCTACGGAAAGATCCGGCGCATGGGGATGCGCAGGCCGGGGAGGACTGGGTCGCCCACAAGGTCATCGGCGTCAGTGAAAAAGCGGGGATGACCGTCGAGAGTGTGGGCCGTGACCGTGCGCATGATGGGGTCGATGAGCCAGACGAGGCGCACGCCGGAGTCGAGGTACTGCCGGACCTTGGCGTCGACATCCCCGAACGTGTCGCTGCCCGATATGATCTCGGCGGCGAGGTCGGGCGCGAAGTCGGCGTCCGTATTGAGGTTGGCGGGCAAACGGTCCTTGCGTATGAACGCCAGGTCTGGGTAGCGGCTTGGCGGCGTGCCGACGACCTTAAACGTCGTCTGGGGTCCGCAGACGAGGCCGGCGTCGTGCGCGGCGACATGCTCGTCGAGGAGGCGGCCCAGCCGGATGATGATAGCTCCGTGCGCGAGCGTTGGCATGTAATCCTCACTCTCTTGACCCTCTTGTGATGGTATCAGCAGGTCCGTCATAAGTTCCCCCGTATCCGTGTCTCGTCCGCGTACTCTATCCCAACGTCCGGCGCGGCCCGGCAGCCCCGTGTTCGTTGGCGTTCGCCGTCCAGTGGACATCGCCGCAGCGACCGTCGGGCGTATAGCGATACGCCCCTACACACCGTCGCCTGTCGCCTGCCGCCTGCCGCCTACGCCGTGTTGGCCTTACGCGCACTTTCGCGTGACACGTCGACGACGCCACGCACGCGCTCGATGTGCGCGAACACGCGTGAGAGTTGTTCGGTGCTCGAGATGCGCACGCTGATGCGGATAGTCGCGCTATGGTCGGTCGTGATCGTGCTCGACGCTGTGATGTTGACGCGCTCCTCGGTGATGGCGGCGCTGACGTCGCGCAGCAGCCCCTCACGGTCCCATGCTTTCACGATGATGCCGACCGTGTACGATGACTGTGCGACCGCCGGACCCCACTCGACTTGCACCAGGCGCTCGGTCTCCTGCTCGGCCAGGATGCGCGGGCAACTGGCGCGGTGGACGGTGACGCCGCGGTTACGCGTGATGTAGCCGATGATGTCATCGCCCGGCGCGGGGTGGCAGCACGGCGCCAGCCGCGTCAGCAAGTCGCCCACGCCCATCACGCTGATCTGGCCGCTGCTCGTCTGCGGTTCCGGCTGCGGCGTAACGGCAAGGACATCGGGCCCGGCGGGCGTCTCCTCGCGCAGCTTGAGGCGGCCTACCGCCTGTTGCGGCCCCACGGCCCCGTAGCCGATGGCCGCGAAGAGGTCATCGGGCGTCTTGAACTCCATCCCTGCCGCCAGCGTCTGCATCTGCTCGGCCGGCAGGCTGTTGAGAGTACGCTGCTCCAGGCGCTGCAATTCGCGCTCGAAGAGTTCACGTCCGTGCGCGATGTTGTCGTCGCGGTCCTGGCGCTTGAACCAGGCGCGGATTTTGGAGCGCGCGCTGGCCGAGGCTACGAAGGTGGACCAATCGCGGCCGGGTCCGTGCGGCGTGCGCGTGGTCAGAATCTCGACGCGTTCGCCGTTGTGCAGTTGGTAGTCGAGCGGGACCATCGCGCCGTTGACCTTGGCCCCGATAGTGCGGTTACCGAGTTCGGTGTGGATGCGGTAGGCGAAGTCAACCGGGGTCGATTTGGCCGGCAGGTCGATGATGTCGCCTTTGGGGCTGTAGACGAAAACCTGGTCCTGGAACACGTCGATCTTAAGCGTATCCATGAACTCGGCGCTGTCGGTCTGCAGTTCGTCCTGCCAACTCATCAACGACTCAATCCACTTGGTCATCGAGGTGGCGGCCCTGGTCGAGCCCGCTTCTTTGTAGTGCAGGTGCGCCGCCACGCCATACTCAGCCAGGCGGTGCATCTCGTGCGTGCGGATCTGCACCTCTAGCTGGTGTCCGTCGGGTCCGATCACCGTGGTGTGCAGCGATTGGTAGCCGTTGGGCTTCGGCGTGGCGATGTAGTCCTTGAAGCGGCCGTTGACCGGCGTCCATAGGGCGTGGAGCAGACCGAGGGCCTGGTAACACTCGGGTAGCGTGTCGACGATTACGCGCAGCGCGAAGAGGTCGTAGACGCGCCGCAGGTCCATGTTGATCTCGGGGCGCTGTAGCTTGCGATAGATACTGTAGAGGTGCTTGGCGCGGCCTGTGACCTCGCCTTCGACGCCATGGGCGGCCAGTTGGGCGCGCACAGTCTCCGCCGTCCCCTGCGCGTAGCGCTCGCGCGCGGGACGCTGCTCAGCGATCTGTTCGACGAGCCACCAGTAGGCGTCGCTCTCGAGGTACTTGAAGGCCAAATCCTCGAGTTCCCACTTCATTCGCGCCATGCCCAGGCGGCCGGCCAAAGGAGCGTAGATGTCGCGCGTCTCCAGGGCTTTGCGTTGCTGCTTGCGCAGCTCCAACGCGTCGAGCGTGCTCATGTTGTGCAGGCGATCGGCCAGCTTGACGATGACGACGCGCGGGTCTTCGGCCATGGCGATGAACATCTTCTTGACGTTCTCGGCCTGACGGCGCTGATGGGTATCGCCCCTGCGCCCCTTGTCCTTCTCGCTCTCGCGCTGCTCTGTCTTTTCGATCTGCTGGCTACTGAACGCGCCGACCTTAGTCACCCCGTCGACGAGGTGAGCCACACCTTTTCCAAAGCGTTCCTCCACGTCGGCCAGCGTCGCCGCCGTATCCTCGACGGTGTCGTGTAGGAGCGCGGCCACGATGGTGATGGGGTCCATGCGCATCTCCGCGAGGATGATGGCCGTTTTTAGTGGGTGGGTGATGTAGGGCTCGCCCGATTTGCGCCGCATGCCTTCGTGCGCCTCGGCGGCGAAGTGGTACGCGTCGGCGATCGTCGTACACGCGTCATCTTTGAGGTAGCCGCGCGCGACATCGAGCAACATGTCCAGCGTTGGCAGCCGCAGCGTGTCAAGTGAGGGCGCGACATCCGGGCGGTGGCCGGGGTTGGGTTCAGCGCCCGATTGAGTGGGCGGAATAGGAGGAGTGGTCATGATGGAACGTATACCTCGGTAGCCCGCGCTTGGCGTCGCGCGGCGTGATACGGGCGCTGGCGATCAGCGCTTCCGCGAGGCCGCGCTCGTGGCCGCCATTGGTCTACCATGCGGCTTTAGCCACAGGTTCCCTGAGGTCGTGCTCGATGGCGCGGCCAGCGGCGCCGCGGACAGCGATGTCTTTAATGCGCAGTTCGATTGCCGCGTACCCGTTCCAATCATTATACTGCAAGCTGCACACGACATCGACCG
>JAABUL010004706.1_pt1 | contig 17882 bp, 36 predicted proteins | sample 5559151 | NCBI WGS metagenome assembly JAABUL01 (sample SAMN10711876, study PRJNA513368) | rock metagenome | isolation source: Antarctica rocks | place: Antarctica: Victoria Land, Pudding Butte sud | reverse complement strand
AGTTTGTCTCGGCTGCAACAAGACGGGTAATATCCTGACAAAACAGGTGTACGAGCACATCACCAGCTCCATCGCACCGGGCGTGCACGGTCACCTGGACGTGAAGCGCGCCATCGCGCTCATGCTCTTCGGCGGCGTCCACAAGCAGACGGCAGAGGTGCGGGCTTGCCGCACATGGCAATTACCCTTTCGCGACATGAATGCAGAATATTATGTTGCCCAACAAGGAGCAGCAGGTTTCAGATTTGCTCATGAGCAGCAGCTCCCCGTGCTCATGGATGGCAGTACCGTGGCCCCATCCTCTCCAGCTGGGCACATCCAGAGGTCATGTGAACATGACCATACATTGACCCCATCTTCCGCTGCCGCGCCTGCCGCAGGGCATCAACCTGCGCGGCGACATCAACGTCGCGATCGTGGGCGACCCCTCATGCGCCAAGAGCCAGCTGCTCAAGTATGTGGCAGCCTTCCTGCCGCGCGCCGTATACACCAGCGGCAAGTCCTCCTCCGCCGCCGGCCTCACCGCCACTGTCGTCAAGGTGCGGTGTCCTGGGCGTTCTGGGGTCTGCCCCCTTTTGCCTGGGTGCGTGACAATCACAAGGAAACGACAATGCCGTTCAAGCGTATGCCCCGCTCACCTTTGCTGCAGGAGACGGACTCGAACGAGTTCTGCATCGAGGCGGGCGCGCTGATGCTGGCGGACAACGGCATCTGCTGCATCGATGAGTTCGACAAGATGGACGTGAAGGACCAGGTCGCCATCCACGAGGCTATGGAGCAGCAGACCATCTCCATCGCCAAGGCCGGCATCCAGGTGCGGCCGTTTTAGGAGTCCACAATGGGGAGTGTTCACCACCTTGATAAATGGTACGAGCTCATGGAGCACAAGACCATCTCCATCGCCAAGACCAGCATTCAGGTGCGTTCAGATTAGCATTCAATTATGTCATATTGGATCTGAATTCTCACGGGATTCACGAGAGCATGGAGCAGCAGACCGTCTCCATCGCCAAGAACGGCATCCAGGTGCGGTCAGTCTAGGTTTTCAACTTAGGCAAAGTCGCGAACCCTTGTGAATCCTTTCATAGTGCACCAGTTCATGGAGCAGCAGATACTATTTGATCTCTTTGATCTCTTTCAACCCCGCCGCCGAAGCCGGCATTCAGGTGCGGATCGAACTTGCATGCAGTCGGGTAGCGCGGCGTTCTCGGGGAGCTGAGCAAAGCAGGGCCAGTGCCTGCTGTGAGCTCTGATGAGTTGTATAGGGTTGAGGTGTCCAGGTCAGCAATCTCACACACAATTCTGCTGGCTCACAGGCAACGCTCAACGCGCGAACGAGCATCCTGGCAGCCGCCAACCCGGTGAGCGGCCGCTACGACCGCTCCAAGCCGCTCAAATACAACGTCGCGCTGCCGCCCGCCATCCTGTCCCGGTGAGGATTCACATATCTATACACCTGCTTCTCGACACCCCTGCACGACCAGTTGGCCCTGCGGCAGAAGTGCTTGGAGCACCTTTGTGCGCGTTGCCCTGTTGGTTGTCAGGAGCAAGACGTCACCTGCACATGTAACACGCCGCGGGCCGACAAGGCCGACATGCGTGCTGCTTGTGCAGCTGGTAGAACCAGTTGAAAGCTGCAATGTTCACAACTCGTGTATCCCATGAAGCACAGATTCGACCTGATGCACGTAATGATCGACGAGCCGGACGAGGAGCACGACCGGGCGGTGGCGGGCCACATCCTGGCGGTGCACCAGCTCAAGCCGCAGGCGCTGTCCGCGCACTACAGCATGGCCCAGATGCAGCGCTACATCAAGTACACGCGCTCCATCAAGCCGCAGCTCACGCCCCAGGCGCGTCTGGTCTTAGCAGCTGCTTGCTGAGAATCAGGGATGACGCCGCCCGTAGAAATGATTTGCTGCCTGGGCTACGGAAGCTTGATGGAGCAGGCCCTGGCATTGTAAGCCCTACTGCAGGGTGCATGAGGTCCTTATGAACATGCAAACATGATCTTACAGAAGCACATGTGACAGATCATAGAGAAACATCTTGATAGAGCATGTTCGCAGTTTACGACGTTACCACGCACGCTCACCTTTTGTCTCTAAACCGTGCCACAGGCGGCAAAGGTGCTGGTGCAGGCGTACAAGGGGCTGAGGGGGGCTGAGGGACGCGCAGGGGGACGCGATATGCAAGGATAAGGTCATACACCATACACAGGTTACACTAATCCCTCTTTCGAACGACGCAGGCGGCTAAGGTGCTGGTGGAGGCGTACAAGTCGCTGAGGGGCGAAGACGCGCAGGGGGACGCGAGCGCCTACCGCATCACCGTGCGCCAGCTGGAGGCGCTGGTGCGCCTGTCCGAGGCGCTCGCCCGCGCGCACTCGCAGCCCGTCATCACGCCTGCCTTTGTGCGCGAGGTGTGATTTCTTTTTCCTATTCTTTCTTTGTGCAACTTGAAGCCCTGCCTCTGCTCAGCGCAGTTGCCGGAGGCTTTTCTTGCGAGACAGAAGGTCCGCAGACACTTCTGGTTCACCCTGCCACGAGGCTCGCGGCGGGATGGCCGCCGCTCAGAAAGCCAGCCTCCTCCCACAGCAATTGCCATGTAACACTTGGCTCTGCGCAGCAGCTTTCAGTGTTACGAGACACTGATCGCACGTTCGATCTCAAAATATTGCAGGCGACGCGGCTGGTGAAGCACAGCATCATCGCCATCGAGTCGGGCGACGTGGCCATCGAGGACGAGGTGGAGGCGGAGGACCCTCTCGCGGCCGTGCGAGGCGCCGCCGAAGATGCCGCGGAAGCCGCCGCGCCGCCTGCCGCCGGTGCGCGTCCGCCCACTGTGTGGGAAGGCAGGAAGCATCATTCATGGAAGCGTGAGGCATCAAGGGTGGTTGCTGATTCTGGAGCAGAGCATAGGGCTGACGCCTTTTTAGTCAGAGGGATTGATGTTTTGGAGGTGGCCGCCGGTGCAGACTCCTCGCAGCCAAGCCGTCAACTTGGTTGCTGACATCGCGGCTTCGTGCACACTGCAGACGGAGCACGGCCGATGGAGGAGGACCGGGCGGAAACGGCAGGCGACAGAAGCAGCTCGCCGGCGGCGCCTGGCACGCCGGCGGCGGCAGCGGTAGGCGGCGCGGCGGCGGCGGCCGGCGGGAAGCCGGTGCCGCTGCGCATCAGCCGCAAGCAGTTCGACAAGATCAAGGTGTGTCACGGGTTTTGAAATCCTGTCAGCTGCCCCTTAGCCAGACAGCAGATGCAAAAGCCTGTAAGAACAAGCGCTGCTCTCCACGTCAGCTCTGCAGCCCCTGCTGCTTGGCGCTCCTGCCCTGCCCTTTGTCTGAGGGTTGACCCGCTGCCCTCTGCTTACATTGATCCCTGCTGCCGCCGCCGCAGGGGGTGCTGCTGCTGCACCTGCGGCAGGTGCAAGAGGAGGCGGAGGCGGCGGGCGACGACGGCGCAATGCTGGACTACGGCATCAACCGCGTCGCCGGGTCCCCGCAGCGCTCCCTGGTCTCCTGGTACTTCGACTTCTTGGCCGAGCGGTAAGTTCTAACCCTTTAGACTCATGGAAGCCTCGAACCCCTTGAACCCTTTGATGCCTTAAAACCCTTGCCGTCTATGAGCGCAGCAGCATTGAACAGACAGCGGGCTCGCCCATTGCGCACGCCGCTGATGCGCTCACTTCACTAATCTATGGTTTTCATCTGCGCAGGGGCGAGCTGCAGGTGCCGCGGCCGGCAGACGGGGCGGACGAGTCGGAGGAGGTGGCCTGGCGGAGGGAGGTGGCCCTGCTGGAGCGCGTCATCTCCCACCTGCTCGCCAAGGACAATGTGCTCGTCGTGGCCGACACCCCTGAGGTGAGAATCCTTCTGCACCTGGCGCTTCTACATTGCTGCGCCTCTGTCTGGATCAGGAGATGTGGCTGTCTGGCCAGGAGGGGTGGACACCAGCGAAGGCAAGCTTGGGCCCTTGCCAATGCGCGGTGCCGGTGTTCGAGATGGACACGTCGCACAAGGCGGTCGCCTGAGCGCCGGTCCGTGACCGTGTGTGCAGAGGCGGGAGGACGAGGGGCAGGCGGAGTGGGCGCAGCGCCGCATTGCCGAGCGCGTGCTGGCCGTCAACCCCAACTACGTTGACGACCAATGATGCAACCAGTCACCTGCAGACGGCCGTGGCCGGGTGGCTGTAGTGGGGTGCTGGCCCGCTCGCAGCCGAACGCTGTTGGCTGTGGTGCATTTGCAGCGGTAAACGGCCAAACTGCTGGCGTCATTCCGCTCTGACTGCGTGGGGTGGTGATGATGTTAGGAGCGCGCAGAGCGCCGAATGTTGCACTGCTAGACATTTGGGGAAGAAGGCACCACACTGTGATGAATCCTAGGTCATATCGCGACGCCAATGCTATGGTTTTGATTTCGTACCGTGACAACCTCTGTGACTGTAGATGGTGACTTGCGCGCTTCCGTGCAAGCTTCCGTGCAATTACGTAACTCTTACAACAATCTTGTGTCAACTGAGAACTAGCTCGCTGATACAGAGCTGAGAGCAATCCAAATGTACAGCCCTCACATCCTTCGTCTCAAGTCACCCTGACTCCCTTCGACCTTCTGGCTGCGCTTTCCCCCACTGTGCTTTCCCCCACTGTCGCTGCCCTGCTGCTGCTGACCGCTGGCGCCGTTGCTTTTCGGCCCTGCGCCTCCGCTGCTAACCTTGCTGCCGCCGGCATTGCTACCACTGCCGCCTGCGCTGCGCTTGCCGCCGCCACCGCTCTGGACTGCCTCCCCCTCGCCTGCCCCCTCCGCCGCCGGCGCCGCCGCTGTGAAGTTGCCGTACATGCCCAGCTGCGGAGCAACATCGCGACTTGCTGATCAGCTGCCGCGCACTGCCAAGCCATCTCGCTATAAACCCGAGCCATGCAGAGGTGAAGAGGAACCACACTCACTGCATCGGTCTTTGTGATGCACACGAATTGATCGTGCTTGAACGCTGGACATGCAGAGAGAAAGCCTGCTGCAGGCGGGCACTCCTGCTGCAGACGGGCACTCCTGCTCCAGGCAACTCACATCGTCCGTGTCATCGACGCGCGCAAAGTCGTAGCCGACGCCGGCGCAGCGGGCGCCGCGGCAGCGGGAGCCATAGTCCAGGAAGTGGCAGGTCCCGGCGCGCGCCTGGGCCAGCGCCATCCAGCGCGCGCTCGCCGGCGAGCCGGCCCAGGCCGCGGCGAAAGAGAAGCCGCTGTGGCTCATCACCAGCGCCTCCATCTGCAAAGAGTTGTTACCTATGAATTATTGCCAGTATTGTTGACTGATCGTAAGACATAATAGATTGTGGTCTGATCAAGCCACTCCAGGCCACCGCAAAGGAGAAGCCCTGTGGCTCATCACCCACGCCTCCATCTGCGCAGCGCGGTTTTGCTTGGTTTGTGAGTGTATGCAGGACAGCTGAGTGTGGGTTGACTTGATTCCAGGCCGCGGCGGAAGAGAAGCCGCTGTGCCTCATCACCAGCGCCTCCATCTGTGTGCAAACTGTTCTGAGGTGTTGAACGTCTGAAAGACGGCGGATTGTGGTTTTTAAATTTTGCTCCAGGCCGCGGCAGGGGAAGCCAGTGTGGCTCATCACCAGCCTCTGCATCTGCGCGGCTGGCGTGGTTTCGGAAAATAGCATACAGCGCCTCCATCTGCGCTGGTTTTACTATGTTTGACCGGTTTGGAAGACCGGGACTGCCAAAAAGATGGATTCCAGGCCGTGGCAAAGGAGAAGCCACGTTGTGGCTCATCACCAGCGCCTCAATCTGTTTGCGGAGTTGTTGCTATGTTTGCTGAGCGTATGCAAGACAGTGGTTCCACTGTTTCCTCCAGGCTGCTGTGGCTCTTCACAAGCGCTTCCATCCGCGTGTCAGGCGCGGTTTCGTGCATTAGCATGCAGCGCTCGCCCCTTCTGCAGCGCCCCATCTGCGCGGAGCTGTTGAAAAATTGCTGACTGTCTGAGAAAGTCGGCAGATTGAAACCACTGCCTCAAACACGCACGCATCCAAGACGACCACTCCAAGCCTTTGCCGTGCGTGGTAGTCTGGGCTGGGATGCTTGCTTGTGGGGGGAGACATGGTTTGGTGGGGTGGGTGGGTAGGGTTGGGTGAGTGGTGTTGGGGGTGTGCCGAGGATGCGCAGGCGCAAGTCTCAGCCTACCATAAATTATTCCGTCGAAACGTCGACGTGCGACGATCAATTGATAACCGCAGGCAGAGTGTAAGGCGAGCAGTTGATCAATCCGCCGACCCCTTCTTGATCAGGTCGAACGGCCGGACAGGTAAGTATGCCCAACTCAGGCTGAACTGAAAGGCCATTTTTGGGCTTCTGCCAAGGCGAATTCCGTCCAGTTATGGGTCGGAAACGGTCAGGACTGAGCTAAGGCAGCCGAGGGCACAGCAGGGCCGACAGCTGAGACTGAGTGCTTCAAACTTGCATCTGATGTTTAGAGGTCCCTAAGTTCAAATTTTACATCAGCGTTTCTGTTTGCGTACCCGCGTCAGCAGGTACCAGTCGAGGTAGGTCTTGGCGGCCTGCGCCACGAGCGCCGCGCGGTCATCCGCCGGCAGCGCCGCCGCCAGGTGCGGCTTGTCGTTGTGCGTGATGGTGCCCCGCGCCGCGACCACCCGCACCCCGCCCGCCTCCAGCCGCCGCGTCACCGCCTCCAGCGCCTGTGCAAACTTCAGAAGCGGAGCTGGAGACCCCTTTGACCTTTGTACTTGACTGTTCTTTCCTACAACCTGCGGCCAACCTGGACCCCCGCCTGCCTCCAGCCGCTACGCCACTGCCTCCAGCGCCTGTCCGGCACGAGAGGTGCAGCTGAGGACTCTCTTGAGCTTCGTTTGCTCACTGTGTGCTCACTGGTCTTTGCTGCCGGTCCTCATGTGTGTCGTCAGGCATCCGCACGTCAGGCAGGTTATCCGCACGCTGCCTGCCTCCAGCCGCTTCGTCGCGACCTCCGGCGCCTGTGCAGCGCTAGCGCTTGTGAGGTGCTGCTGTGTTGGACGCTTTTGTGCTTGTGACACTGATGAGGGGTGTACAGTGTAGTTCAGCAAGTGAACATATGCGCCCAGGCTGGCACACGCCGCAACACGGCAGACCCCAGTGCTTTGAGGACAGCTCAAGGGACTTCTGCAGATTGAGTCGTGCACAGCCCAGAAGAGATTCGAAACCAGCCAAACGGAGTCAGCTTCGGATGAGGGGTGTACAGTGTCAACGGCACGGGGAGGCAAGCACTCCTGCGACTGGTGCGGCCAAGCAATTGATGGCAGCAGCGCCCCGCCAGCTTGAGCCTCTCGGGGAGCTATTCGCATCGGCTTCGCACCTCGGCGGAATCGGCGGCGAGGAAGGCCACGCAGGGCCGTGGCGCCTGATCGCCACACTGCGCCAGCGCCTCATCGCCAAAGCACCCTGCAGACCTGCGCCGGGAACAGTCACGTCTCAATGGCAGCTGCATCAATCCTCCAAGGTTTTCTCATGCAGGTACATGCTGTCTCAGCTCAAAAGGAACAGGCACGGGCGGGACCAGTAAGTGTTGCCGGCTTGAGTAATGAGCGGACAGTGGTGGCAACAACAGACATCTACGAAGCTGTGCATGATATGCAAACGAGCGCACTCGAGGGCTGGCGCTCGGGGGTCTTTTATTTTGGCGCCGCCCAGGCGCACACAACGGTGCGCCAGATCGAAGTTTGGACGACGTCTCTCGCTCTGAGAATTCCTGTTTTGTTCCCCTATTGCGAAGAGACGCACGCGATGGGCTGGCGCTCGGGGTCCTCCATCTTGGCGCCGCCCAGGCGCACGTGGATGCCCACGCGCAGCGCCCCCCGCGGCTCCCCCAGCTGCCGCAGGTACGGCGCCGCCTCCGCCTCCAGGTACGGCGACGGCCGGCTGAGGTACAGCGCCAGACCTACGAGCAAAACAGAGCTAGTATCGGATTTTACGGATTTTCCTTCAAACCCCGCATAGCTCCCCCAGCTGCCGCAGGTATAGCGCCGCCTCCGCCTCCAGGTACGGCAATGGCCGACTCAGGTACAGCGCCAGGCCTGCGCACAACAGGAAACAAGTAGTACTCCGTCTTCTTGCAAAATCCCATTGAAAAGTGGCCGTTGCTCTCCATGTGCGGCGACCGTCGGCTGAGGTGAAGCGCCAGGTCTGCACAGTGGCAGTGATGCAAATAATGAAGCTCGAGCACTCAGACACTGCACAAGTACGAGCAGCGGCGCGTGATGCACCATGTACACAACTCCAATCTGCACTAGCCTCCATCTGCTGGCTACTCCTCACATGCGTTGTTGTCCAACTACCAGTCGCAATGGGCCTCAGTCTTGGCGTCTCAGTGTTGCTGAGTCTCAAGTTGCAGGTTTCTTGCCTGTGTGCAGCAGGTCGCGCGTGGGCATGCCCGCCAGGCGGTAACGCGCCAGCGCCGGCGCGAGCGACGCCGCCTGCAGGAACTCGGGGAACAGCGCCGCATTACTGCGCGACTCCACCACGTCTGCGCCCCGCCACTCCCCCACATAGTCGAAGTCTGTGTCCATTGAAGGACAATCACTGAAATTCACATCCGCCGTCTCTCATGTCATTGCGGCAGCAGACATCCGTCCCACACGCATACAGCTGGCTTGTGAAACGGTCCTCTTTTGACGTCTCTTTGCTGCCCCTTAGACGAGTTGTCAGCAGCTCTCACCCCGCATCTTGGCCCGGCTGAAGACCTGCAGGCGACGCCAGGCGACGGAGCGCGCCGAGGCGTTGCCGGGCGCGCCCAGGCAGGCGCGCACGTCCGGAAAGCCGAGCGTGTCGTCCGCGGGCAGCAGGTACTCCTGCACGGGGACCGGGCGCTCCCACTGGCTCACGAAGAACGAGTGCGTCAGCACCGCCTGCAATGAAAAAGCACAACAAGATTCAAGTGTGTCGCATAACTGTCTTGCAGGGGTAGCAGGTACTGCTGCACCGGCATCAGCCGCTCCCAATGGCTGATGAAACAGGAGTGCGTCAGCACCGCCTGCATTGCAATGGACATCCAGAATCGCGTTTCCACACTGTCGTGGGCAAGGCAGCAGCGTCAGCCACTGGACCTTGGAGACAGCTGCATCTACAGGCTGCTGGCATTGAAATCCGTTTCCTGTTTCACGGCATCGAATCAGATGCAGGACGGCGCGGCGCTGTCATTCTCCTGAGCCGTAATGCGCAGGCCAGCTCGAGTCCATGCCTTACCTGCCAGAAGGCGAGGTTCTGGCCCTTGACGCGGTCGCCGAGGCCGCCGCACACGTGGCCGTTGTCCCGGCACACGTAGGTGACGACCATGGGGCGGCAGGGCGTGCCCACGCCTCGCCGCAGCGACCACAGCCACATGTCGCGCACGTGCCGCACGATGTGCGCCTGTCGAGCGGTGCCCGGTCCCGCAGCCGCCGCCTTCTCCAGCCACCTGCAGGGTGACACGCACTGTCCTTGGTGCGGGCAGTTCCCTCAGGGGTAGCTCAATCAGCCACCCAGCGCGGCGCATCCTGGAAATGTATATAAATTGTGTTCACATGGCCAAGCATGTGGTGACTGAGCACGCGTGCCTTGCAGCCCTCACCTGAAGTCGTAGCCCTCGTCCAGGGACCGCCCGTGCTGCGCGAGGCACTCGGCATACGTGAGCGGCTGCCCGTCTGCACCCGCGGGCACCGGCTGCGAGAAGTCGAAGGGGCAGCTGTGCTGCTCCTGCTGAAAGCCGCCCTTGCTGTACAGCAGCTGCGGAGGCTCCTCCTGCGTGAGCTCTTCCTGTGTGGAGACTGGCCAGTCAGAAGCGGCTGCCACCACGGCTGGGTGAGCGCCGACATCGTCGACATCGTCGCTGACGCTGCCGCCACGCCGGTGCAGCCCCCGCACCCAAGACGCCGCATCCTCATCGCTGTTGTATGTGACTGCGCGGGCCATTGAGAAGCCGTTTGAGAAGGGGCGCTCCCTGACGTGAGGGTCACAGAGCAGACTGCGATCGCGATCTGAGCATGGGTTTTCCGTGCACAAATGACACAGGACTAAGCATGAGCGAATGACGTCTGATCGACAACAGTCCTGCGATTTTTACGAGACTCCTACCTGGAATGAAGAACAACAGCAGGGCGGTGGCAATTATGAGCAGTATGTGCCAGGCTCTGGGCTGCCAGCAAGACTGTGGAACGCTGTGATCTGTCGTGTAGATCGCAAGCCGACTTTGCTTGACATGCGGTGCCGGCGAGGACCCCATAAAGTCACCAAGCCATCACTCTAAGATCTCGCGTTGGCTTTCAGCGTATCTTGCTGCATCAATTGTCCCATATCGCAGGGTTTCAGCATAAGCTGTCAGCAAGCAAACGCTCTCGCAAATCATCTGTGCGGCACTGTGCGCCACTGCTTGAAGTTCAGCAACGGGGAAATATTCGTGCACGTGACGGAAACAAGCGAAGCGGGCAGCAGTCGTCAGACACACTGCAGTCCCGCACGACAGCTTTTCGTAGAGCAGCATAACAGTTTTACCAAGTCGCGAAAGCGCTGCCGCTGCTAATCTCAAGTCTGGGCCCATCGCTGTGTTGACGCCTTGTCTGTTCTGGGTCCAGCATCCCTTGCCGTTCCTACAGCACACTACAGCAACTTAGCGTGCCTGGCCTCACATCTGTGGGAGTGCAGACTCAGCCAGCAGGCCACAGGTTCTGCTGGCTTCGCCGGTTTGTGAGCTCCACTCAAGCAGCATTCGTGCAGCACAAAGAGCCTGTGAAGATGAGCTTTTTCGGCAAAGTGCTGTCCTACGTGTTCAACGAGGTGCTGGTGAACACCCTGGCCAACAGGTGCGGCTCGCAATTGCGCATGCATCATGCGTGCGCATGATGCATGCGCATAGAATTGGGGCCACGTTAAGACAAGTCAGGCTGCACGGCCCTGTCCATCAGCGGACACTGCAATGCATGTGTCGCAGGCGAGTCGCATCATGCATTGCAGTGTCCATAAATGCACTGCATTGAAATTGTTCGGTCCGTGCAGCAAATCCTTCCAGCGCTTCGCGGTGCGCTCCAGCAAAGCGATGGAGGAGCTGAATGCCAAGAGTGAGTTTAATATTCTGGCATTCTGCCAGCCAGTCCGTGCAGCGTGACGTGAAGTCATGCTATCAGTGCTCGGGCAGGCCTACACGCATCTTGTCCAGTGTGCTGCTCATCAAGGTGGCACATGTGACGTGCTGATGAAGCATCATGTGCTTGTGCTGCGCAGGAGGAGAGCACAAGGAGCGCCTGACCTCGCAAGCTTCGGACTTCGCCAAGACGTTCAGGGAAGAGCTTAAGAAGGGCTCTGAGGAGATCTTCAAGGACGCCCCGCCCCGCCGCAAGTAGCCTGCCGCTGGTGGAGGAGCGGTGGCGGGAAATCCGCCACAGCTGCTCATATGGATTTGCACAACGGCTGGCTGGGAGCGTGGCTCAATGCCAATACAGTTGTCAAGGCCAGCATTGGTCCCGTGATGCGCCATTGGCGTCACCTAGCATGAGTTGTTGCGCGGCACCCATTCCGTAAAGTCGAATAATTTTGTACCTATGATGCATGATAAGGTCCAGGCGGTGTGCAGGAGCTCCGGAAAGACGAATCTAGGCATGACATGACGAAACAAAGTCGGCATGGCCGAGGTACCATACGATGCACTCTGCACTCAATTACAAGCGGTCCACATCCTGGAGGCTGACCCGCCACTAGCGTCACAAAACACACATCACAAGCAAGGTTATCAGCCCAAACAAAGTCCCCAATCCGCTGCGTGACTCTGACCGCAACGAATGGACACGACGCTGGCAGCTGCTACCCACCGTTGGACTGTCAGCTTGGCATCACTCGACCTGCGCACACAGATCAGACTGCGCAAAACTGGCGCTGAGCTGACGCGTCCGTCATCGGCACATCAGCGTTGCCATCAGCGCCGACAGCTCGCTGTCGCCCAGCGACATGTTGCCGCTGCCGGCCGCCTCGCCCTCCGCCTCGGACGCGACAGCCGCCGCCGCCAGCAGTGCGGCCGCCGGCACCGACTCGGGCAGGTGCTGCTGGGAGCCGCCGCCGCGGCCACCGAGACCGCCGCCGAGGCCGTCGCCGCCCGGCAGCCCGCCGCCGGGGATGCCCCACAGATTGCTGGAAGTGGACGCCCAACTGGGCTGGCTGGACATCGCCGAAGCGTATTGCTCCAGGCCCAGGGAGCTGGCATGCGGCGCCATGCCGCCGGAGACGCCGCCATTGGCGCCGCCGTAGGACATCGGGCTGCCGTAGAAGGACGAGGCCGAGGCCTGGTGCTGGTGCGAGACGCCAGGAGCGCCAAAGGGCGACGACAGCTGCTGGATGCCGCCGCCGTAGCCGCCGCCGAGGCCGTCGGCCGGCTGCGGCTTCTGCGCTTGCTGCTCCAGGTACTGGTCGCTGCTGCGCGGGCGGATGACGAGGGGCGGTAAGGAAGGGCAGCATAGGTGCGAAAGCGTATGGCGAACGGTTGCAACATGACACGGCAGGACTTTAAATGGCTGTGCTGGGAGCTCCGAGAGGATGCATGTCACACAATGGTGCCAAGGCCGATGTGCTGAAAGGCCAACAACAGTTCTTTTCGCGCATCTCACCTGAAGCCCGGCAGCAGGTCGCCCCACGGGTTGCCCACGGACAGCATGTCGAAGCTGCTCACGCGGCTGTGCGTGTTGCTGGCCGCCGCGCTGCTCAGGCCGCCGTTCGTCGGCTGGCCTTGCTGCGACAGCAGCTGCGGCGCCGCGCAAAAGCCGCCGCCGAAGCCGCCGCCACCGCCGAAGCCGCCTCCGCCAAAGCCGCTGGGCGCCTGAGACCGCTGCGGCGCCGCAGGCGACACCACCGCCTCCCGCGGCAGCACCGCATCCAGCAGCGGGTCCAGCGAGTCGCCGGCGGCGTTGCAGGGGTCCAAGTCGGGGGCGCGCTGGTCCGGCGGCAGTGCGGCTGACGACAGCGTGCGGCTATGGCTGTGCATGGGCTGTGCACACCGGAAGTCGGTTGTCAGCTCAGCTCAGAGGTTGGCAGGTGGTGTTCAATATGCTCAGAGGATGCTCTCTACTACGACAGAGGATCCTGCTGCGACAGACTGTTTGCACAGGGCCAGGATGCGAAGAGGCACACACTGCAAAGCAAGTGATGCAGGGGCTGCAGTGCATGCAACAGAGCTGGTGATAGATCACAACGCTGCTCACGTTGGGCGAAGAGGCACACACTGCAAGGCAACAGATGCAGGGGCTGCAGTGTGTGCAACAGAGCTGGTGACGGATCACAGCGCTGCTCACGTTGGGCTGAGGGGACGCCACGAGCGGCGAAAAGGTGCGTTGGTGGCGCAGCCGCACAGCCGGCCCGCCGAGCCGCCCCGCCCCCGGCGCTGACAGCAGCCCCGGCGCTGACACCGCCGCCAGCGCCGCCGCGACGTCGCCCTGGCGGCGCACGACCTCCTGGCACAGCGCCGCTTGGCTGGTGTCCTGCGCCGCAGCAGCGGACGCCAGCTGCGCCGCCTCGTCCGTCACATCCACCTCCGGCAGGGCTGTCCAAGAAACGACAGCACTCGTCAGGCAGCCAGGCTGATGCACTTGAGCAACCAGAGCAAGAAAGGTGCCGACTGGCCTGCCACAATCACTCTGGCAGGGCTGCTAGGGAATAGGCTCTCAGATAAGCAGCACGACGCGATTCAAGCACCCATATAATCACGTGCAACCTCGGTCCATCAACAGAGGCTGGGCCATGGCGCATGCTGCATTCTGTAGGCAAGGAGACAAATGCCTACAGAACAGATTTGCAGTCCACATGCAGGTGCCAGAATCGACAATGAGGCTTGCCTGTGCGCATGAGCAGCTGTTGTGCCTCTGGCTTGGTGGAGACATGCCCCTCCAGCAGCCATTGCACGGCCGGGTGCAGCGCGCAGCCGCACAGCTGCACCGCCGCGGCCGCCTGCCACTCTGTGAAGCCTATCCGCTGCAGCTGCACGCTGGCCTGCTGCATCTTGTGCAGCGCCACGAGCTGCGAGCATCAGCAGTTGACGTCAATGTGGTTCTGTGTTCGGCAAAAAGAAGGAAAGGCAGTAATACAGTGATATGGAGAGTCACGATGAAAACACGCAGCACAACTGCGTCACTCACGGGCTGGGAAAAACTATGAGAGCTGGAAGCAGAGTCGAAGCCACAACGCTCATTGGCGCCTGCTTGCTGCCTGAGGTCGAGTTCAGGCAGCAGTACAGAACCTGCACTTCCTCCCCTCTTCGTGAAAAGCTGCGCGGGCAGGCAAACTGAAGCAAGTCCCCCTAAATCCTAGCCCATCACCTGCAGGCAATGATCCAGGACGTCTCCGTCCAGGCTGAGCTGCGGCAGTGGCTGCGCCGCCGGCGCGCCACCCGACGGCGAGTCCCCCGCCTCCGACGGCGCCGGCCGCGGGCTCTTGGCGGGAGACGCCGCTGGCGACCGCGCGACCGGCGACCGCGCCACGGCGAGTCCCGGCGTCTGGTGCGGCGTCAGCGGCGGCGACGGTTCCGACCTGACCGACAGCTCCGCCTCCTTCTCCTGCTTCCGCTCGGCCCGCCTGCGGCACAGGAATTCACCATCCTTGGTTGGCAGGTGAGCATAACCAAACCGGTATTGCAAGCGGCTAGAGGATCGGCTGGCGACACTTGCACGCTTGACATATGCATTGCTTTTGTGGTTGGTCCCATTCCTGAGTGTGGATCCAGTTCTGGCCAGCCTTGAGGTTCTGCAGCCTCTGCACACTTCTCCAGAAGTCACCCAAGAAGAGAAACTCACCGCATGTTCTTGCGGAAGGCCTTGCTGAGCTTGGGGACCTCCGCGTGCACCGCGTGTGACGCCGCTGGCGGTGCCGCTGCTTGTGCTGCCGACGCGGCTGCGGCCGGCGGCGGCGGCGCCGGCTTGGCGCTGCTGACTGAGCCCTGAGATAGCCTGCTGCTGGACGCGTCTGACGCCGCAGAGGATATCGTCGGCAGCAAGCCGTTGCTGCCCCACCGCCCCTGGTGTTCACAAAGCACAAAAGTCACATCGTGCACCGACTGGTGCAGGCGCTCCGTTCCAAGGTCTTCGCAGAGAATCAGACAGTCCAACCGTCACCAAACATTCATGAAATCTGCTCAATTTTTCTTTTGGGCAGCCCTGACACAGGCAAACATCCTGGAAAGATGAGGAACTCACGTTTGGAGTCGGAGGCGCCGCCTTGTTCGCGATCGACACCGCGGGGAAGGCCTCCGTCGACGACACAGCTGGCGGGCTGGGTGGCCGCGGGGCGGGCGCCAGCACCGGCGGCCGCGCCGCGCCGCTGGCTGCGCTGCTGGAGGCGCCCCACACGCTCTTTACCGGCGCGGGCTGCGCACATGCCAAGGGACACATCAACAGGGGCGTCGTCTACGGAGTGCAGGACCTCTGTGGGCGACAGTGGCATTGTCGGACTGTGCTGGCTGCATATCAGTCGTTGCCTGGGAGTGCACAAGCAGCACAGCACGACTGTAGGCACGGAGCAGATCGCAAGTGCTGAGACAGTCAGCGTCAACGCCCCACTCTGAACCCTCACCCACCTGGGAGGGGCGCGCTGGCAGCTTTGCATTGCGCGCTGCCACGTGCTCCTCGAAGCTGCGGATGACGGGCGCCGCCGGCTTGGCCGGCTTGGCCGGATTAACCGCGCCGTTCGTGGCGCCGCTGTTGCCGCCCAGGCCCAGCTCCCGCCGGGCCGCCGCCGCCGCCGAGACCAGAGACTCCTTCTTTGCGGCGGCCGCCTTTACCTTCGGCAGCGCCGCGGCCGCCGCCCTGCTTTGGACAGATGTGAATCAGAATGACCATCATATTGATACCAGGCTAGCGACGAGTCACTAGGGTGCAGTCAATCAGACATCCGTGCACCTGCACAAGCAACGCCTGTCTGTTGCAAACGTAAGCAAGCAATCATAGTCCATTCAAGGAAGCACTTCAAACAGAATACGAGATGCTCACGGCTTAGCAGCCGCGGCCTTCTGCTGCGCCTTCAGCTTCGCCTTATCCTCCTCACGCTCCTTGGCCCGCGCGGCTTTCGCTGCTGGGCCAAAGCGCGGGGTCGCCTCTGGAACGGGCTCCGGCATCTTTGCCTGTTCACCGTCATGTTTGACGTGATGAATATCGAGACCTATGACACAGGTGCTGCAGACAGGTATCACATAAGCAGTGTGGAAACTGGGCCCTTGCAGGCCCAGTTCCCGCAGCTCACCAATGACCCCACCTTTTTCCGCTTCTTTGTGCCGTCATTGCGCACGTGGATTGGATGCGACTTGTCGATCTGCAAGTCGTAGTGGACTCAGCGTGCAGTCTCGCTCGCGCTCAAGATGCGGACACTTGGCAGATGAAGACAACAAGTGCAGCAGGGGCTCATTGCATGTGCAAGGAACACTCGGGAGCAAGCAACACTCGTAAGTGGCCCTCACCTTTCCGCGGCATGGCTCTTCATACCGAGTGCCCTTCCCGCACCCACGAGGGCACTTGAAGCCAGTCTTACGATTCCTGTGAGTGCCAGGGACAAGGCGCTGAGATGCAAGCCAGTGACAGAATTGAGCGCTGCGCGAATGCGGTACTGGTGCGCAGGACCAAGCATGAGGCTGGTATGGCAGCACCGGCATCCTGGCCACTTTGCTCGCCGACAGGCAAGGCAGCTGCATCGTGCGGGGCCGACCAGCATTCGCCCGGTTTAGATGCAGGTCTGCATATTTTGACCATGAACAATGCCAGTTGACACAATCTCAGAAGCTGCATCTCAGGAGCCTGCGTCACTCACTTCTCGCAGCGGATGTTCTTGAGGTATCTCTCGAGGCACTCCTGGTGGTACAGGCTTGCCTCCTCCGGGCAGTTGGGAGCAAAGGTGCAGCTCAGGGCATTCAGCTCCTGCGTTTCCGTGTCGCACTTCTCGCCGCACAGGTCGCAGATGCCCTCTACAGAATGAAGGCCGGAGATGCCGCCGACCCCCGACATCGATGGTGCTGCAAGGGATGTCTGCTGGAGAGCTGTATTGGCTAAATCGCACGTGTGCCCCCGAATGCTGCCGTCATCGAGGCACGACGCAGGAGGACGGCACGGCCAGATTGGTACGCTGCTTTTGATGCTGCAGTAGCACGTAGCCGGAATGCAAAAATCAGCGCAAATCAATATTGAAGTGCACCAGTTCTGCTTAAACCTCAGGGTTTTGCCGTAGTAGGTTTCGCATACGGTTTCGCTGGTTTCGCCTACGGCTCGGAGGTTTCGCAATCGGTGTTGGGCCTGACACACTGGGGGAGGTGTGTCAGTGTCAGCGCTGACACACTGACACAGATTGACGCAGAACTGACACATCACGTGGGACCTAATAGGACTCTAGTAGCATGCCTTAGAAAGCAGGGGGAACAAGCTCGTATGCGGCTCAAAAGCGGTGCAATCGACAGCGCTGCTCCTGGCGAGCACGACCGTGCTCTTGTTTACTAAAAGATTCCATTCTTCAAACATTTATACTGAGCTGCCACTAACCCTAATGCCGCGGCTCGGCTAACTCCGGCTTACTCCGGCTAACTGACACAGCGCTGACATTTGAGGGGATGTGTCAGTGTGTCAACTGACACAGTCTGACTGTGTCAGTGTGTCAGAATGTCAGTGTGTCAGGTGTCTGCGCCCAACCCTGTTCGCAATCACGCGAAACCTCCACCGCCGCTGCCGCCGCTACTGATGTTCTGCCGCCAACGGCCGTTCTTTTGCCAGAAAAGACCACAACCGGCCATTGGAAAGCTCACAGGCCTATCTGAGGCCCATCGCACGCTTGCAGCAGTCCTGCAACCTGGTTGCCCTGCCCGCCTGCCCGAGTGCACAGGCCACATCGCCAATCGACTCACTAG
>JAABUL010004705.1_pt1 | contig 17884 bp, 2 predicted proteins | sample 5559151 | NCBI WGS metagenome assembly JAABUL01 (sample SAMN10711876, study PRJNA513368) | rock metagenome | isolation source: Antarctica rocks | place: Antarctica: Victoria Land, Pudding Butte sud | reverse complement strand
TATATAAGGCCTTAAATCCTAATAGTAAGGCTCTTATTAAGTATAACCTTCTACTTTTATTATAGATCTACCTATTAGGCGTACTATTTAATAGAGGATTAAAGTTATTTAATAAGATTAAGGAAAATTTTAAGATTTCTAAGGTTTTATAAAAAGTATATTAATATAATAATAATAATCTTTTCCTTTATTATTAATATATTAAGGCTATTAATATATCAATTAAGTAGTATTATAAAGGGATAGTTAATATATAACTTAAAGGATAAAAGGCTAACTTATTTATTATAAAAGAAATTAAAGATCTTATATAAGTATTTAATATACTCTTATAAGTTATAAAAATAGATAAAAATATTATTAATATAAATTTTCATAAAGTTCTAGAATAGTTAAAGTATAATATTAATTTAATATTAGATATATAATAGAAAGTCCTTATAACTTATAAGGACTATTAAAGACTATTCTTAATTATAATAAACTTTAACTTATATATAGAATTAATAAAATTAGCTAATAATATTAATAATTATAATAAATTAATATTCTTAGATTAAAGTAATTATATTAGCTTGATTAATTAATTATTTATACGCCTATTCTAGTATTATTTATACTAATAAGGATAGTCTTCTACGCTTGAATACTCCTTCCTAGTAGGAAAGGTAGCGGAGCTACTATGTCCTATTATAGCGGGGCGTAGGAGAAACCTTCTATAATTAAAAACTCCCGCTTATTATCTCCTTTCCCCGTAATATTTTACTTCCTAGGTAACCTAGTAAGTCCTTTCTACTAGGATCACGTTATTGAGCGCGTCTAATTAGTAGTATTTATATAGCTCTTTAGCTATTTTCCTTCCTTTCCACTTTATTTTTAATGCCTTTATTAATTTCGGTAGTAAAACCGCCTCTTAAGGGAGTTTTATTCACTCTAGTTAAAGCTTAGCGAGTTAGAATTATTCTAGGTAGCCTATCTTTATTAGCTAGCAGGCCGCTATATAAATACCTTTTAACCTAGTTAATATCTTCTTAAAGTTATAGGTTCTAGCCTCCCTAATTAGGTCTAGTCTTAACTCCCGTAGCTTTAAGTAAAAGAGGAGGATATACCTTATATCCTATTTCGCCTAGCTATAATTATATCTAGAGTCCTAGATCCTTAGGACGTTTACCTTAAGTAGGAACGCCTTAAAGCCGTTCTTCCTGCTACGGAGTTAAGTCGCTAGCAAGCTTTCCGCCTTCCTTAATCCCTAGTAATAGTTAGTACAGTCGCTTAAGAGGGGGCCCTTTACTACTAGCTCCTAGCTTTCTTCTAGGATAGTTACTTAGTAGGCCTTTTATTACTCCTCCTATTAAAGTTACTCCTAGTCTTTCACCTTTATTAAGATATTATTAGTATCTTAGAACTCTTTAATATCTCTTACTAGGTCGTACTAGTAGGCCTTCTATTAGGTACCTATTATTACTTAGTCCTAGCTTATAGCTCTAAGCTCGCGTAGGGCCTATTCCTCCTTCTCCTATATTAGGATAAAGGCCTAGCGTCTTACTCTATTACACTTCCCTTTTAACCGGCGCTAGATCTTCTTATTCCTTACTATTATACTTGTATAGGTATTACGGAGCGCTTAGTATTTTATTACTAGGTTATTAAGCTATATCTAAATTAGGAGAGCTATTACCTTTACCTCTAGTACTAGTACTAGCGTTATCTTATACGCGCTAAGGATTAATCTTAAATAGTCATTTTATATTACCTTAAGCGTACGCGTATAAGTCTTTATAACGCCGGCCGTTCTCTTTAAATAATATTATATTAGAGTTATAAATATAAGTATTAATTAGACTATTATATTATAAACTATCTTATACCTTATAAAGGTTACGTCCTAGGTTAAACCTATTAAGTACTTAAGTGCCTAGGATTAGGTAGTAGCCCTTACCTTAATCTAAGTAATATATAGGCCCTAGCGGAGTTTTAAGTTAATATGTAATCCTAGGACTTATATACTCGCGCTTAAGGTAACTTCTATACTATTAAATTAGATTATTTCTAATATATTAAATTTCTTTAATATTCTTAAGAGGTAGATTAGTTCATATTTTTATAGCGTAAACGTCGCGCTATAAGTCTTTACCTATCTTTAATAAATTTAATAGGCCTTTTTAAGTTAATAGTAGTTCCCTTTAATAGACTTACTATATATTAAGAGGTAGATATTATTAATAAAACCTCCTACCTATATAAGGAGCTTAGTCCTCGCGTATTCATTAATTAATAGTCTATTAAAAAATAGGAAAAGGATTAATAAGATTAGGAAGCCTTAGGAAATCCTAGTCTTTACTCCCTTTATTTAGCTAGTTCTTATCCCTATTATAATAGACGTCGCTTTTCCTTAAAGGAAGCTTATAACCTAGGTTATAATTACTATTAGGATTCCCTTTACTTTAAGGTTATAAAGTAACCTCTTATATAATATATTATTAAAGGCTCCCGTAATATCTAATAATAATAGGCTCGTGATATTCTCTTTCCCCTAATTCTATACTATGTGAACTAAGTCTATTAGAGCCTTAAGGGCTATCTCTACTAATCTATCCTTCCTTATCCCTATTTATTACTCTGGGAGGAGCCTATAGTATTCCGCTAGACTATTAAGACGCTTAGATACTACCGTCTCTAGAGCTTTTCCTAGTGTATCGAGTAGCGCTATTAGTTAGTATACTTTCAGCTCTAAATAGTCCGGTTTCTTCGGCTTTTTTAGGATAATCGTATTTACCTCTTTAAATCTCTTCGGGTAATAGCTCCTATCTAGGTAGGCTTAAGAGAGCCTTGCTACTACCTTAATAAGATCTTTATATAAGACGCGTAGGAACCTATTTAATAGTCCTAAGGTCCCTAGGACCTTATCTATAACTAGGTATTAAATTACTTCCTAGATTTCCCTAAACTCTAAGGTAGTATAAAAGTTAATTAGGGTAAAATATATTATACCCTTAATATCCTTTAAGTTAGCTTAAGGAGGGAGAGGGAAAAGGACTCTCTTAAGCGCCTTTACCTTCCCTTTAAAGTTAATAGCCTTCCCGCCCTCCCCGTCCTTAAGGGCTAGGAATTAGGGGAGCTTCCTAGGGACTATACTCCTCTCTCTTCCTTATCGCGCTAGCTTCTAGACGCCTATCTTCTTTAATAACGCCGCGTATATTACCTCCTAGTAGTTTAGCGTATAGGTCTTTCTAAGTATTAAGACCTTATCTTTATCTATCTCTTAGAGCTTCTTCTTTATAATAGCTATTTAGTAATATTTATAATCTCTTAAAGCCTCTCTTAAGGCCTTTATTATCCTTATATAGTCTATTATCTAATATAACTTTAAGCCTTTAAAGGGTCTAGTATTAAGGATAGTATTATCCGCGATTTCCTAGAATATTATAATTAGCTTATTTATATATATATTAATCTCTTTATACGACCTTAGTAGGTATTAGTCTAGGACTCTAACTAGGATAATCGCCTATATATTAATATCCCCTCTTATCTCCTTGAAGTTAGCCTTCTTTTAAGCTCGCTTCTTACGGGGTTTCAGCTCCTCCTATAACTATTCTAGGGATATATATATTAGGAGGTAGTTAGATCTAAAGTTAAATTCTAATTTAACCTTATATCTTAATATTATATTATACGCGCCTTTAGTAAGAAATAATAGGTTAATTATATTCTATATTCCTTAGCTCTATTATATTATTAAGTCCTAGAATATATTAAGTTCTATTCCCCGCTATCATATTACCTCTAATAACTTATCTACTATTATATAGTATATATACCTACCCGGATTATTCTATTATAAGTAGTATAAGTTAAAGTTACTAACTACTATATATTCCCCGTCTTTATTAAGTACCCCTTTAAGGGCTAGGATTATAAACGGGCTATTATTAGAAGTTAGGCTTACTAGGAAAGGATTATATATATTATAGATCTAAAGGGTTATCCCTTATAGCCTAGGAGGCCCCTTAATTCCTTCAGCCTAGTTTTAAGGGCTATAGACTTATATTTATAATAAGTAGAGGTCTCCTCCACTATACTATACCTCCTAGGACTCCGGGTCTAGTCTATTATTTATATAGAAGTAGGTCCTTATCTCTAGATTACTATAATATACTAGATAAAACCTACTCCTATTATAGTTATAAGATATACCGTTTATTAAGTTCTTAGCTAGTTCTTATATAGCGAGTATATCTATATCTTAGACTTTATTATTTTCTAAAAGAGATATTATTACTATATCCTTCCTTCTTTATATATTATATTATAGGATTTTCAGTCCCCTTATATTACTTATTAAGTAGATAGGGGTTAATTCTCTACCTATATATCTACGTCCTAGCTAAGGGCTAGGGCGGACTCTTCCCTCTACTATTAATATTAAGGTTCTACTAGAAGGGGTAGCTAGCTATATTCTAGTAGAGATAGCTTCATTAGCCTCCTAACCTTCTTTAATATAAACGCGCTATTTACTTTAGGTATTATATCCCTAAGTACCTTACGTTTTATATTATATATTACTATCTAGAAGCCTTCTACCTCCTAACGGCCTCCTATTATAAATAGTATAGTTTATACTACCTTCCTCTCTAGTATCTTAAAGTATTTTGGCTTCGCTCCTAGCTTAGCCTTCATCTTCTCTACCTCCTTTTACCTGATTAGGTAGCTCTTAGCCTACGCCGAGTATTCGCCTCCGTAGACCGCGTACCGCCTCGCTACGCCTAGGAATTATATTAGCTTATAATAGTAATAGATAGGTATTATTATTAATAATCTTATTAAGTTCTCTTATATTAATAACTACTTAGCCTTTTTAATTAATAGAAATATCTTATTATATTATAAAGTATAATTAATTAAATAGGATTAATTAATTTAATTATATTAATTTACGTTAATCTTAAAGCTTATTAAAGGTTATATTAATAATATCCTTATCTTTTTATTTAAGAGGATATATATATCTATATATAAGCTTAAAGGTTATATTTAACTTTAATAAAATAGATATCTATTATTCTTTAAGTATACTAATAGTTTTATATTTATTAATAAAGAGATCTTAATATAAATTAATAATATTTATAAGCTATTCTATTATATAAAATTTATTATAAATTTTTACTCTATTAGATATTAGATATTTAAGATTAGGATTAGTAATAATATTTATAAAAGGCTTATTAATATCCTTATTAAGTATTATAAAAGCCTATTATAAATTATTATTACAATAGTTAATTTAACTATCTTAGCTAGTTTATCTTTTTAAATATTCTATTAATTAGTAATAGTAAGGTTAATATATTATATATCTATTAAGAAGTCTTTATTATTATTTAACTTTTTTATAATTCCTACTCTTATCTTCTTAAGAATAATAATATCTATATTTATATTATTCTTAATAAAGACTTACTTAAGAGTTATTAATAATATAGATAAATACTCCCTTAATATAATTAAGTTTAAAGTTATAATTAAGCTTAAAGAGAAAATCCCTATTATCTAAAAATAATCTATTATTAATTATTAAGATTAAAATAATAGAATAGATAAAAATTATAAACTTAACTTTATTCTTAATAACTTATTTTGTTAAAGTAAAGTAAATATAAGTATTTATTAATATAATAATATCTTAATAACTATTAATAATAATTTACTACTTAGTAAAGTTTAAATTTATATTCTTAGGAGTAAGAATATTTACTCTTATAAGTATTTTAGCCTTTAGATTATTTATAATATAAATTTCTTAAATTATTTAAATAGTAGCTAATTACTTATTATTAACTTAATCCTTAAGGTAGAATATAATAATAATAAATTTGTTTAAATAATATAATTTTAAATTAAGATCTTTAATTAATATACTTATAAGTATTACCTTAATCTTAATACTTATAAATATAAAAGTAATATCTATAACTAATAATATATACCTTAAATTGAAGTATATCTTAATATTATTACTACTAGTTATCTAATTAACAGAGGTAATTATATAATAGTAATTCTTAAACGCGTAGCTAGTTCCTTAAATTAATTTTATTAAAGAATATATAATTAGAGGGTTACCTATTAAAGGATTTAATATATTAATAATTATTATTAATAATAAGGTCCTTATTAAAGGCTTCTTTAGATCTAATATTATAATTACTAACTTCTAGTATTAATTTTTTAGGTAAATAAAAGCTTATTCTCTAATAAGAACTTATAATAATATTATTAATATTTATTATTAAGAGAAGAAAGTATAACTAAAAAGTAATAATTAAAGTCTTCCTCCTATTACTATTTAAAATCTTTAATAATTAATCTTTAATAATATTAAGAAGGCTTATCTTAAAATTATTTTATATCTTCCTCCTAATATTAATTATTACTTTTATAAGAAAATTAAGATATTCCCTAATCTTCTTACTTATATTATTGTAAGTTTTAAGAGTTATTAATATTATCTTCTATAATAGCCTAATAGGCTTATTATAACTTTTAAGGATATTATTATTAATTACCTCTTAGCTTAAATAGTATCTAGCCTTACTAGTTCTAAGGGTATTAAGGATCTTATTAAGGTCTATTAAATTATAAACTAAATATATTTATTAATATTATAATTTATAACCTTATTAATTATATTATTGAAATATAAATATTTATATCCTAATTATCCTAATTTAAGTAATAGAGTTAATAGCCTAATAAAGGCTTCTAATATTAATTATTACAATAAGTATTATTACCTTAATACTATTAATATTAAGAGGAAGGCTATTATAACTACTTATAAGCCTATCTTTACTAATCCTAGAATTAAGATTAATACCTATTATATTATTATTATTATTACTATAGTTTTAAATAATAATAAGTATAAGTTTACTATTAATACTTCCTCTTATCTAATAAGATAAGAAAGTTATTATAATTAGTAGCTTTATTAAGCTTTAAAATATTATATTAAAGTGTTATATTAAGGTTATATTAAATAAGTAAGATATAATCTTTAATTATACTTAACTTTATATCTTAAGTAGCTCTTATTATAATTTAAGTAAACTTATATAATTTACGGTAGTATAAAGTATCTTATAAGATATACTTCTTATAAATAAGAATATTTATATTAATATTATAAGGTATCTTCTATTATAATATTAATAAGTAATATTAATAAGTAATATTATAAGTAATAAGGTATTTATTACTTTCTTTAAACTCTAAAGTATACTAGCCTAAGGCTATTTTATAAAGATATAATTAAAGGTTTTAATAAATAATAGTATTACTTTTTATATAAATAATATCCTTAATATAATCTATAAATATATATATATATATTAGGAAAATAAGTTACTTTTCCAATTTATTTAATAGTAGAGGTTATATAAAAGGACTTATTATTATAAAATAAGTTAAAGTAACTAATATCATTAGGATTAAGCTTTAATATATTATTATTATTTATAATAAGATATATAATAGATTCTATAATTAGTAAAGGATATAATATAATATTAATAATTATCATATAGAGTTTAATATATTATACTTTAATAAAGCTAATATTTTTACTTATAATTAAAGGTAAAAAAGGTCTAATAAGATATTTATAAATAGCTTCCTTAATTAATATATCCTAAGTAGTAGTAGAATCTAGGATCTTATAAGATAGATTTATACTCTTATTATTAAGAGAAGTAGAGCTTATTAATACTATTAAAGTAGGGCCTAAATACCTTATAAAGTATATCTATAATTATAAAAGGCTATAATAATACTTAGTATCTTTTATAAAGGATTTAATAACTTTATAAAATACTAGGCTATTAATAGCCTAATTAAAAAGAAAGAGAGGTAATTTAATTAATATAAAATATTATATTTATACTTTAAGAACTAATTATTTAGGTTATATATAAAATTTAATAATATACTTAATATATTATCTAGTTATTTCTCATACTTTATATATATAAGACTATCTAGTAGTATTAATAAAATTTATAAATTTAATTAACCTAAGTAATAATATCTTAATTAAGAGGTAGTAGTATAGAAAGACTTAATAGGGATATTATAATAGTAGTTTTAGCGAAGACTATTAATAATTTTGATAAGATAGGAATATAGTACTTATATAATAGTAAGGTAATTAATACTATTAAAGGCTTTAATAGATAACTACTATAAGGTATAATAGTACTTATATAGTCCTACTACTATTAAGAGCCTTATTATTATTATTAAGATATAGGTAGAAAGGTTAATTATAGATTAAGGGATTTAAGGTAGGCTCCTACTAGATAACTATTAGATTATTAGTATTATAAGAGTAGTATTAATAAATAATATACTTAAAACCTATAATATAATGTTACTACTATTTAATAAGTATTATTAGGTTATATAGGTATTAATTAATTAGCTAGTAAAGAAGAAGTCTTTATAAGGCCTATTAAGCTAGTAGTAGAAGGCTTTTATACTACTAAGTAAAGGTAGTTACTACGTCTATATCAAGTAAGGAGTATAATAGCTAGTCTATACTTATATAAGCTCTAGTTTTAGCTTTTTTATTAGTATAATTAATTCTAACTATATTATTTACTTCTTAAATAGGTATTTATAACAGGTATCTAGGAATTTAAAATAGGTATAAGACTTATATAATTAATAAAGGAAATATTAGTCCTTAATAAGCCTTTTATTATATTAGAAATATAGAAAAATTTACTATTAATCTTACTATTAATATTAATATAATATAAATATTTTATATATATACTAATAAGATTAATATATCTTCTACTAGTTATATAAGTAAAGTACTAGAGATTATTAAGATTAAGATTAATATATTATAAAATTTAGTAAGTATTAATTCTAGTATAAAAGCGCTAGTTAATAGTATAAGAAAGCTTCTTAATATTAATCTTAATATTACTACCCTTAGAAGAGTAATTATAATAGTTATATTAATTAGATTAAGTAGTTATATTAGGCTTATATCTATATTTACTTAATTATTAAAGGTAAGGCTATTAGTTAGAACTTATATTAGCTCTTTTATATTAATAGGCTCCTTTTAACCTAGTTACTAGAGTTTAACTAGCTTAGCTCTTATAGTAAGTTAATTACTAGGCTTATAATAATAGAATAATAGTCTTTAAGTAAGTAGTAGCTTAAGGCTAATAATGTAAATTTTACCTTTCCTATTTCTAGAAAGGTATTAATAAGGAAATTTATAAAAGAGGTTAGCTTACTTATTATCCTTAGCTATATTACTAGAATATTCCTTTAAATAGATTATAGATAGAATCTAGATAGTAGTTAATTATAATATTTATAATATAAGGCTATATAATAATCTATTACATAGATAATATATATTAGTAAGATATAGTACTATACTATATATATAATATATTCCTAGGCTATATAATATCCTAAAACTAGTTATCCTTACTAGTACTTCTACTACCTAGGCCTTATATTTAACAAGTATTAATCTCTTTATTAGGCTATAATTATATACTCTCTAGCTTCTCTTAGTATACTTAGTCTTATATCTACTAACAAATATATTTAGCTTACTATTAAGCGCTAGTCCTTTATACTTATAAGGAATATATATGATTTATTAATAAAGTACTTAATCCTATATATTAATAATAATTATACTTAGTACTATATATACCTAACTATTATATAGTAAATCCTACCTTTAAAGGTATATATTTAATCCTTTAAATAGATCCTATCTTAAAGAGCTAGAGATATAGTATTATAGATTTATATATTCCTAAAGATATTTCTAATTAACTAGAAATTTAAATAGCCTATTAAAGATATTTTAAAATCTATTAAGACTACCTCTTTATAATATATTAAATTACTTTATAATTATATTAAACCTATATAATAGGATACTAAGAAGGATTATAAGCTAGATAATAATTTTAATTAGTTAGGATAAGTATACTTGTTATAGTATTAGCGACTACTATTTACTTAGTAGTAATAAAGATAATAGTAAAGATAGAAGGCTCTTATAAGCGTCCTTTAATTATAAAGATCCCTGTACTTCTCTAGTATTATTTAATATATATATATACTTAGTTAGATCTTCTACTATTATAATAATAATAATAATAATAATAATAATAATAACAATAATAACACCTTATTAGATAATTAACCTCCTTAATTATTTTTAATTACTTATTAGAATTATTACTATCTTAATAATATTACTATTAATTATTCAATCCTTTAATCTAGTAACCTTCTATTATACTTATTATTTCTTTAATCTTCTTTATATCTATTTAAGTTATTTATAGAAGCCTTTATTAGTTTTTATTAACCTATTAGAAGTCTTTTACTATTATTTATTAATATTATTATTCCCTTTAATAAATTAGGATTTATTAAAAAATTAAAAATTTTTTATTAGGGAATTTAACTTATTTCTTTAAACCTTTCTTTATTATTCTTATTATTTATCTTAGCTCCTTCTCCCCTTATAATATAAGAGATTATCTTAATTACCTTTTAATTAGATAATTTTATTAAGATTAATTATACTTATAATATAATTATTAATAAGATTTATTATTTTATTATTTTATATATTATTTAAAAGAATCTTAGATTATTTTAATTATTTTAATTTACTTCTTCTTTTATAAGAGAATAGTAATAATACTTAAGATTATTATTTATAAAACTAGTACCTTTATTAATAATTAATAACTTAGGATTATCTTAATTATAAGATTAGGCTATTAATAAATCTCTTATATAAGTAATTAATTATTATTGTAAATAAGCTATTATATACTGTTAATAATTATTAGAGTTATCTCTTAAATTAATTAAGACAGATTTAATAAGATCTTTATTATAACCTCTTATAATAATTAAATTAATATTATGAATAAGATTATTATTAGATAAAGATTTAATATCTTTTATAATATTTATTATACTTAAGCTAATTATTAGTAGTTATACTATTAGATAGACCTTGATAGAGGAAGTAATTTATAACTAATTAATTAGCCTTAAAGTAGATCCTTTTAGAAGTATAACTATTCTTATTAATCTAGTTATATAAGTAGTAATTAATATTACTATTACTTAATATATTTAGGAATATCTACTTTTAATAGGTTTATAAGGCCTAGAAGGTCTAGTACGCTTAATAAGTTAAGTTAATAATAATGAAGGTAATAATTAAGGCTCTTAATAGAATCTAATATGCTTAGATTTCTTTAACCTTATATATAAGAATAAGTCTATTAGTATAAGAGTAATAATAGAATATATAAATAAAGATATTTACTTTAAAGATATATATCTATTTATAGATTAAGCTAAATAAATATACTTTTCAAAGAATCTTATATTAATTAGGATTGATTTTGAAGTTGTTTATTTTATTTAGGTATATAGTATCTAGGACGGAGGTGTTCTACTAGGAAATCTATAAGGAATTAAACTTATAAACCGCTCTTACCTATTATATTTTTAGTATTATACCTTATATATAAGGGGACTATTTAGGATAATCCCCCTTAGGTATTACTTATTAGATATTAATATTATATCTAAAATTTAGAAGATAAAAGGTAAGGAAATTAATAAGAAATTAATAAGTATATTTTATTTAAATAGTAGCCTTAGCGCTATTAATTTATCTTTACTATTAGATAAGATAATATTTATATTATTAATAAACCCTTTTTAGCCTTATTAAACTCATTTATATTTAATTAAAATTTACCTTCCTTTATATAAAAGAATATTTCCTAGATTTTAATAGATTTTAAATATATAGGGCCTTTATATACCTTAAGGAGGGATAATATCTCTCCTGATAAATCTTAAAAGATCTACCTTATATAATCCTTCTTTTAATACCTTTTATAAAGGTAAACTATTTAATTTATAAGGATATATTTCTAAATTATTATATAATAATATATTCTTATTATAACTAATTATTAGTATTATATTAAGTTAGTAAAGTTATATAATAAATAATATTTCTAAAGGTATTATATAATTATTTAATATAAAATATCTTACTTATATTAATTAATACCCGCTAGATCTAGGTTAAAGATTATAAAGGTAATTAACTTATTTATTATATTTATACTCTAAATTAAGATAGGTAATAGTTAAGCTTAAATAATTTTAAATCCTTCTTAAATTACTTTTAAGACTATATATTTAATTTAAATATAAGGGAAGGACTAAGTAATATTATAAATTAAGTATAATTATTATAATACTAGGATTTATAATAGGTTTATATTAATCCTTATTTTACAATAGAGTAATCTTTATAATAAGTCCCTAATTCTAAGGATCTTAAACTTATTCTTTACTACCGCTTATACTCTTTTTATTAAAGGCTATTAGCTATTAAAATAGTATTAATAGGTAATTATAAGGCCTTTAATATATTTATTAAAATTAATTACTTTTAATTAGCCTTATAAAAGGATATTATATACTATTTAAAAAGAGATTTCTTAAAAGAAGGTTTAATAAATAAAGTCTTGTTCTAATTAAAGTTTAATATAATACTCTTACCTTTACTTCCTTTATAATCCCTATTTATAATACTTAGCTTAAGTAAAGGCTATTTATAAGGTTAAGAATATATTATTTATAAGATAATAAATTATATAATATATTAGGGGGGATAAATAGTAGCTAGTATATTAGGTCTTAGATATCTTTAAAGACCCTTACTTTAATATCTTATAATATCTATTATAAGTTAAAATTAAACTTCTTAATATTACTTAAACTATTACCCTTTCCTAGGTATATATAATAGAATATTAAGATAATAAGGAAGTTTATTATTATTCCTAGCTTATTAAATATTATATCCTTTTCTTTAACCTTTCTCTAATAAATTTATAAATCTTATAATAGTTATAGGAGATAATCTAGTTATTTATTAAAGTATTATAATTATAAGTTAATTATTATAAGTATATAAGATTAGGAGGTCTTACTTAAAATAAGGATATCTTATACTAATAAGGCCTATATAATATTTAATTTTTAGATAGTACTAATTATACTTATTAATATAATAATATTAATAGTTAATTAAAGGTTTAAGGTACCTACTCCCTTCTTAATAAGATAATAAGAGTAAAGATCTCTTATTATCCCTTATACCTTATTATCTTATATTATCTTATAATATATCCCCTCTAATTTATCCCTAACTTTAATTAATATCTTAATAAAGTAGAGGATATATCTAATAAGGGATAATATAAATATATTAATAATTATTATTCTCCCTTTAAGGGAGAGATAAAGTCTTATTTAATAGTAAATAGAGCTCTTTACTTTTTCTAGAATCTTCTTTTAAAACTTATTAATTTATCTATCAATATTAATACTTATTAAGATCCCTAAATATTTATAGGAATTTACAAGGGATATTACCTTTATTTTAAATATTTTAATAATAGGTACTATATTAATATATAAGATATAAGACTTAAACTAGTTAATCTTTACCCCTAAGGCTAAGCTATATATTTCTAGTATCTTTATTATTATATTAACCTCCTCTTATAATTAGAAGATAACTATTATATTATTAATATATATAATAGTTTTTAATATATACTTCCTTACCTTAACCCCTTAAATTTATAAGTTTTTTATAATAAGCTAAGCTAGACCTTCTATTATAATAATAAAAAGGGGGTAGCTTAAGGGATCCTCCTAATATACCTTACTACCTATTAATAAGGTATTATTAATATTACTATTAATAAATACCTTAATCTTAGCCCCTTAATAAAATAGGTAAATTTATAAAATAAATTCTCAAAATAAGTTAAATCTCTTTAAAGTAGCCTAAAGAAATTTATAACTAACTTAATTATATACCTTTTCTTAATTTTAAGAAGAGGATAGAAATTCCTTTAATCTTTTAAAATAGTTTATTAATATATTTATACTTAATAATTAAAAATTAAATAATTTTAATATTATTATTAATTAGTCTTCCTAGGAGGAATATTAATTATTAGGAAGTAATTATCCTACTTACTAGCCTATATATTAAAATATTTATATTTATTTTATGATTTATATTTATTATAAATAAAGGCTAATAATTCCTAATATCTATTTACTCCCCCTTCTCCTTATATAAGAGTATAAGGATCCTATTAATCTATTATTTTAATATTACCCCTTCTTCTTATATTATATTATAAAATACTATTAACTTTTTTATAAAGATAGAAACTTAATCCTTCCTTATATAATACTTTATTAATACCTTATAAAATTTACTAGGAATATTATCTTTATTAGGTAATATTCTTAATATTACTTAATAGATAGTAACCTCTACTTTATAAGCCTTTATTAATTACCCTATTATAATTATTACCTATGGGGATATTTATTCTATTATATAATTTAAGATATCAATATAAGTACTTCCTTAGGGGGATTTAATATTATAAAATTATTAATAATGCTATTTTATAACCTCTAAAATACTAGTTAAGTCTTTATATATATCTCCTTATTTATTTATTAAGGCCTTAATAGAGCTATAATTAAGCTTTGAAACTTAAGTAAAAAACTACTTTATTAATTTCTTATTTAATATAAGGTATTTAATTATAAAGTTATAAGTATAATTCTAATTAAAGATATTTATAAGGTATTCCTCTTATATCTTAATTATTATTATTTAAGCTTTTAATTTAAGATCTTTATTAAAGTTCTTTAACTTTTTCCTTTTCTTTTAATATTATAAGTAATACTACTTAAGGTTAAATTTTAACTTATTATTAAATTAATAATCCTACCTAATAAGTTCTTTTATATATTTTATTATTACTACCTTATATAAATACTATTTTATTATTAGATTTTTTCCTAGGAGATCCTTAAGGGCCTATTAATAAGCTACCTTAATTATACTCCTCTTTAATATTAATAGGGATAGTTACTAGTAGCTTAGGCTATAAATTATAAACAACTTATAATTAATTATAATTATAATAGCTTTATAATTTATTAATAGGCTTATTAATAATATCCTTTATATTATAATGTTATTTATCTAATCTTTATAAATATATAATTAATTAATCCTTGATACTAGGATTATTAGATAGATACCCTTATAATAGATAAATATTTAAAGGCTTAGGTTTTATAACCTCTAATTATTTATTAAGTTAACTATCCTATTACCTCTTAACTCTATAAGTAGTTTAAATAGGGCTTATAAATAAGTAGAGATTATTAGAATTGATAAGGCTCTATTTATTAGGGCTCAGGTTATGTTTTAATCCCCCCTAATTATATTATATAATATTACTAGTAGTATTTACCTTAGCTCTTATATCCTTTATCTTAATTATAGTAATTAAGCCTCTCCCTTTAAGGGTATATATATAGAAGTTATAATTAGTATAAAACTTTTACTCTTAATTTTATATATTAATATATACATATCCTTACTTTTATATAGGTTCTACTTAATATTAGAGTTATCCCTATTTTATTAGGATATTATTTTAATATTAATAATTATAGTTATCTTATTATTTACTTTATAATTTATAATTATAGAAATTTAAGGATAGTAATATTTATAATATTCTATAACTTTATTAGGTAAATTTACCTCTCAAAGTAGTAAGATATTATAATTATAACTTATTGTTATATTATATAATACCTTAAATTTAGTTAGATCTAGGATAGAATAGATATTTAATAAGGCTATCTTTATCTTATATATAGTTATTATCTAGGTAATTATTAGCCTTCCTTAGAGTAGGAAGGAGCTTATTACCTCTATAAGTATTAATATTCATAAGTTAAGGTAGTTAAAAATTAAGTACCCCTTTATATATACTATATAAAGTAGTAAGACTTACTAATATAAATCTAATTATAAAAGGCTTTATATATTTAATTTTAGGCCTCCTTATAAGAAATTTAAACTTATATACACTTAAGCTTTATTTAAAGATTATTTTAACTTTATTATTTATTATACCCCTAACTTCCTTATATCTTATTTAAAAGTAAATACCTTTTAATTCCTTAACCCTAATAATTTATTAAGTAAGGAGGTTAAAATTTATAACTTTAAGTAAACTTCTTTTAGATAAGTATACTAATAGGCCTCTAGCGTAATACTTAAAGGTAATTATAATATATCCTTTAATTAAAAATTACTTTATTATATAAAGCTTAATAAGTTTAAGGATATAATATTTCATTATTTAATCCTTTTTATTATAAGAAAATATATTTATAATATCTTATTAATTGATTAAGGTAGTTATACCTATTATAATTATTTATATATTTAATTCTTTCCTAGGGCCCCTTAATATAGCTAGTATCTTTAAGTATAACTAGTTCTTATTAACTAGCTCTAATATCCTTAATACCTCCTAATTCTATCCTTAAGTAGTAATAGTCCTAATCCTCTTATTCCTTTAAGTAGGTATTACCCTACTTTATAATTATTATAAAGTACCTAGCTTTAACTTAAATAGCTTTAATTATATTATAAGTAATACTCCCCCTATTAAACTTATACTTAATAGTAAAGTCCCCCTATTAAAATTTATTATTTATATTAATATTATTAAATTTTTATAAATAGGGTTTTGGGATAAGTTAAGAATATTAGCTTACTTTCTCTTCCCTTTATCCTTAATTTTTTTTTAATACATTGTTGGAATTAGGATAGTATTTAGATTAATATAATCTATTATAATAATAATAAGGTTTAAAAGAAGGATCTCTTTACTTCCTTATTTTCTTTAATTTTATCTTATAAATCTTTATTTTTTAGGTCTTAAAGGCCTTTTTTATCTCCTTATATATTACCTTTTTTACTTAGGTTTTATTTATATTTTCCCTATTAATTAATTATTTACTAGGAAGACTAATATCTAGGAGTCTATACTTAAAGGGAGATAATATAAGTATAAGTAATATACTAGATATCCTCCTCTTCTTCTTACTATCTTAGGTAGTTAAATCTTTATTAAATTAATATAACTTATTAAGTAATATATTTTCCCTTTCTAATAATATACTTTTTAGCTAATTACTTAGCTAATTCTTAAAATCTCATTTATTAGATATATTAAGTAGTATCTTAAGTTTAAAGGACTTAATTATCTTAAGTTTATTTAACTCTAATATAGTTATTATAGGCTACTTAGCTTTCTAAGAATAATATATATAAATTATATTATTAAATTTTATAAGATAGTTTAAGTTTTTTAGGATATACCTCCTAATAGGATTTATAATCCTTAGGTCCTACCCTTTACCTCTTTAAGAGTTCGCTTGAAAAACTCTATATTTAGTATTTAATAGTAAGTCTTACCGCTATTTAGTAGAGGGGTAAGTAATTAATAAGGCGTTAGGTAAATTTTATTAATATATAATTATTTAGTTTATTAGTAGTATCTTATATAATCTAGAGGCATCTTTATTAAAAAAAAGTTAAGGATATATTATTTAATTCTAATATATAATTAGATTATCTAGTTACTAAGTCCTAAGATATTATAGTAAGGTATTATACTTAGTCTTAAGTATAAAGGATATAATATATACTATCTTCATGCCCTAAGAGACCCTTATCATCGCTAATAAGAGCCCCCTAGGATCTTATATTAATTAGGAGTAACCTCTAGTCAAGCCTTTAAAGATAGGCCTTAAAATAGTATATTAAGAAGCTCTCTAAGATAGAGTAATAAATTATAATTTTTATAGAAGA
>JAABUL010004703.1_pt1 | contig 17896 bp, 11 predicted proteins | sample 5559151 | NCBI WGS metagenome assembly JAABUL01 (sample SAMN10711876, study PRJNA513368) | rock metagenome | isolation source: Antarctica rocks | place: Antarctica: Victoria Land, Pudding Butte sud | reverse complement strand
CAGCACTGATCCAACTGATCCAGACAAGTCAGTGGTATCAGCACTGATCCAACTGATCCAGACAAGTCAGTGGTATCAGCACTGATCCAACTGATCCAGCGTTTCCTATGTCTATATAAGTGGCGATGCTTTCCAGTAGATAGGAGCTTTGTGCTCAACTCATGTTACCAACCTAGCTATCTCCTAGACACTGAACACAATACCATTGTACCAGACCAGCCTAGCACGAAGCCTGCCTATCCCGTCCTTGACACTCCTCTCTAAGAGATCAATCCCAGACCCCGATCGACCTTCGGACGACAGGGTCGTAACACGGAGCTCCTATCTACTAGGAAATATCACCATCTATATAGATATAGGAAATCCGTATACTCGCTAGGTCGCCTAGATCGTTCATTATACGCTCCTATCGTTCTAGCGTCCTCTTACCGGATTGACTGGATCGCCCTCCGTGCGTTCCTATCGTTCCAGCGACCTACTCACCGGGTCGACACTCCTTGGCTGATGTCGACCCGTCGACCTGTATTACTAAGCCGTGCCTAGCCTCTTGGCATTTTGGCAAAACCTATGATCGTAATATGAATACCCCCTAGTAGAAGGATAGGAATAGTATATATTAAAATAGTTTATTAATAAGAGGTATTAGTTAATGCTATAGAGGCTAAAAGATATAATTAGCTTAGAAGGCTAATTGACGGGATATTAATGGGTAAATAGGAGATGCGTATATAAATTTTGGTATGGTTCTCTATCTAGCTTAGTGTCCGAATTATTCTGTCATCGACGTAGCACCACCGTAGAATCTTACTATGTATCACCGTAGCAGCACTTTAACGTAAATACCAGCCACCTTTCATATATACGGCCTGGCTAGGCCTATGAATGAAATCAATCCATGCATCTTACATACATTTCAACAAATTCGAGCTTGAGATAATTAGAGCGCTCTGAAAGGTCAGGCGAGTATGGACGTGCCACGTCAATTGAACACTATACTCACAGTCGGTGCCATCACCATGAAACGTACTCCATGAGTCCCAATCAACGGACATCGAGAAGAAGGAGGTGCCTTGTTTTCAAAAAACCCGCGAGAGGAACTGGCTTTCGCACACTGAGCCTTCGGAACTGACGGCCTCACGACGATTCAAGTCTTGGTCCTTGGCCATATCTTGTTCCGAACGTGCTTTACTGATGACTAGTCGCTTTTGTATCGTCAAGAACTAAGAACCTCTAGGACCATCAGTGATACTCTGTCGCGGAACGCACAGGCACCTATATCAATGTTTGAAGAGGTGATAGGTGAGAATAGAAAGCTACAAGCCTTCTTTCGGAAGCATGTCCAGTAGATTGCCTCTTGCATCCGTTATCACCTAAAATCAGTAACCCCTTCCCAGCTATCCACCTCACCTCACCCTCCCCCCCCAAACATCCAACTCACTGAAAATCCCAGAGAAAAGAATCCGGTACCCTCACCATCCAATCCAGAAACAACGACACTAATCCTATCAGCGCAAGAACCCCCAAAAGATATTCCACCAACAACACAGACTCTCCCCCACAACACATCCACCATCCCCATCAGCAGCTTGAGCGCTACATCACCACCACCGCTGCATACATCAACATATCCACCACACATACCTTTCCTGCCGATAATCATCTCAAACGCTATATCAAGAAACAAAAGCCTTCGCTCGATCAATTCCAACACGGAAGTTGAATGGCCATGACTAATCCCAATCGCACTCCAATTTCATGATCTGAGGTCATGAGATCTTCTCAATAGCTAACTCTAGGGACAGGTTTCTGGACTGTTTATGATTCACAAGGGGAAGGTAGTGCGGAGTGGTTGGATGGTGTTGGAGGGGTGGCTGGAGGGTTTATTTGGAACTCTACCTTAGACAGAGGGGATAGTGTGCTGTTTTGGGTAGAGTGAAGGGAGTAGCTAGATGACTTGATGGACAGTCTTAGGATAATATAGCGAGGTTGTTCTGGAGTGCTTTCTGTTTGTGAGTAACGATCACTTGGATGTGGGAAATTACTTTAGGTATCGGCTTACTCGTACCAACCATATATATGCCCCGAGGCTCAAGATCTGAGACAGGCCAGATCCTGGTCAGTAGATGAGTAGCTTCTCCCGCCACCACCAAGCGATCACACTCACTTGTGGTTGGTACGAGTATATTGCTATAGATATCTTTGTAGGTAATACATCTCCAAATGCTCTCACCCTCAAGAATAGACAGTTCAAAGGGTCAAAGGAATCATAAAGATATTAAGGATGCTCTTTATATATTTGCTTTTGCTTCCGATGACATGCCTTTGTGTATATCGGACACAGATGTATTACTTCAGCAACATAGTCACTTGATCTGCCCTCTGATCGGAAATTTCGCCATCGACTAATGAAATTGCCCGACAATGCAACTCGATACTAGCAGGGTGTCCGTCGATCCGTCGGGTACTTCGCTAAGCACGAAATCTGGAGGAAAAGCCCCTGAATACAGTGATTAAACAATTTGAAACAGCCGTCAGAGTCTGGCAAAAGGATAGAACTAACCTGCAGCCCAACCAACCCAGCCCAAGTATACGTCGGAGTGGTCGTTCATGAATGAGAATTCCGCACACAGGTCCCTAACGCAAGAGTCCGTATTGCCGCCACCAGTCTCGGTCAGGAAAGCCTGGCGGCCGTTGTCGTGCAGCCATTTGGCTTGGTAGCCCAGATTGTCGGTTTGATCGTGCACGCACTCGGGGTAGCCGCCTGAAGTGTCCTGATCGAGATAGGCATGTACGTCGAAGATGAGTTTGTTCGCCGAGCCGTCGGCAGGTCTCGGATCGTACACCCCCAACAACGCATAGCCCGAACTCGAATCGAATCCACCGAGCGCGGCTTTGTTGGTGCCTGGGAGCAAGATGAGCTGGGACGTGGCGCCCGTGTTGCGGATGGCGTTGACCACGGCTTGGAGGGTGTTGGCCCAGGTAGGAATATCGAGATTATAAGGCTCGTTCATGAGGCCAAAGGCGACATTTGCTTCCCCAGCGTACGTCTGCGCGAGCTGGGTCCAGAGGGAGACGAATTGGTCGTCGGAAGGGCCTCCCTGGCCTATAACGCCGTTTACAATGCCGTCGTTCCAACGAGCGTAATTGTGAATGTCTATGATGCAGAGCGCACCGGTGTCAAGGCAGCCTCGCACAATCTTATCGTAATCGGCGAAGAAGCCAGGATCGAGCTGACCTCCGAGCTGACCGGCGACGAGGTATTGCCAGCCTACGGGAAGGCGAAAAACATTGAGGCCGTCGTCATAGACAAAGTGTCGCATCTGCGCCGGTCCAAGGTCTGTTAATTCTGTCCGGCAATTTGTGCCTCCGCAACGCCCCTGCAGCTTTGTCGTTAGAAGGGAAGTAGAGGAAATGGGAATTAGAATCTCGCAACACTAACGTCGTCTGTGCAGCCGAAATCACATCCTGCAATGTTGACCCCTGCATATGACACCTTCGCCATGGCAGTGGTGAAGAAGAGGCCTGCGGCCCAGAGGGGAAGCAAAGCGGTAAAGCCCTTCATACTGAGCAAAGACTATGGAATCTTGGCCGGACGAAAGTTGTAAAGCGTGGCTGGAAGGGTCTTGGAAAGGGAATAACCTGCTCTGAGAAAGAGGGAGATGTTGCGTGTAACACTGCTTATATAGCACTCTGGCGCCTTATGGACTAGAAGTCCGTCGAGCAGGCATCCTCGCTGAAAGGGCAATAACACGCGATGATTCAGAGCGTTCATCGACCAGCTGACGATTTACGAAGATGGTTGCCACACACCTTGTGAGTTCACTCCATAGGACATGGTACAATGGGCCACTCCATGCTGGGATCAGATAGCGGACATAGCCTTCGTAGCCCCATGGCCCCAGGGCGTGATTCTGGGATGAGATCATCGTAACAAATTTACTGCAAGATGAGATCTGCTGTTTGAAGGAGAGGTGTGGAATTAGGGAGATGGAATGGAAAGTCTAGCCTACCCAGTTTCTCGAAGACGATGGCGCCCAATAAAATATGTTTCAAGGCCCTCCGAGCGAACTCGGACGGCAAAAGGCACGTCCCGCAAACGGGCTTTGCAGGGGCCAACGATCCTTGCCGTGCGGGCCCCTGCCATGTGCTCCTCGTAATTCGTCAATAGTAAGTAAGCCTTTGGGTCATGGGTCCTGGATCTGGTTACAGGGACTACTCATCTCGGCTCCAAGTATGGCCTGCAATGGCGTGAGCAATCATGCTCGTCAACTCATGCCTGTATGTATCAACCCTGCGAGGCTGTTTCTGCCTTACTTTATCCGGATCTTTTAAGCGAAGAGCTATTGGTACAAGGTAGATTAGTATACCGCACTGGGCTCTGGAACTCAGGCTGAATCGCATCACGGCCGCCGGATGATTATTCGGCGGGCTGCAGTAGGATTTATACTCCAGCCGGCATCATCCTGTTCCTCCTAGGATGTGGAGGCTTTCGTGGCCGCACAGTCCACAATCTGAATACTCTTCTCATCCAGTGATACCATATGACTTGGCGTTCCAACGGCAATCTCAAACACTTCATCTCAACTCTTCCCTCAGCAACCGCGCGCGTGGGCTGATGAAATATCCCGGCACTTCAATCACTACTGCGGTATGGATCCCAAAGCAAAGGTGACCATCTAGGTTGTCGTTGAATGGACCCCACCAGCTGACGCCGATGTCCCTGTCGATTAGCGAAAGCTAATTGCAGATACTATTAGAACTAGCCCCCGTATGCTCTCGCTTGCGGTAGCCACATGTAGACTAGCTGGTGTGTACACACCACCATACTTGACCACTAGCCCGTCTCACAGTGCACCTCCACCGTGTCCTTCAATCTTCTCTCTCTAATTCCATGTGTGAAACGGTACATCTCATATTCATTAGTAGGGGTCCCGGCTCCGGAACGATCGACCGTGCAACACTTCTTTCTCACGGCGAAGTTTACCCATCTTTAAGGTTTGCTACGCGCTGGAAGTGCAGGCTGTCCAACTCAAGCTGAGTCCTACCACCCACAGGACACGAGTCGGCCGTTTCTTCGGCCGTTTATTGTTGAAATTTGCCTCTGCTCTGGTGGTCACGAGGCCAATGAGACGCCATGGTTGGAGCACGGTATGAGAAGGAGAAGCGAGAGCTGACCCTGGAGATGACGTGAAGGGTTGAGGCTGAGTTGAATGAGCCATTCGTATGGTAGGGGGCGAGAGGAGGAAAGAAGGTAGGCGAGGATGAGTCAGGTGTTTGAGAGGTTTCAGTGGCGAGAGGAGGGGAGAATATAGGCAATGATGAGTGGGGTCTGTGAACGGCTTCAGTGGCGAGGGGAAGGAATAGACTGTAGCTACTCCAGTGAGCCGTGGGGCCGCGGGATTTGGGGGAGCTCGAATACGGCTGCTGCCTTGCGGATAGCTCCGTGAGCCTGAAGATTTTTATGAGACTCAGAGAGTGATCGACATAAGACTTGCAGAAGCTCACAGGACTCGCTTGTGAAGCTAGCTAGAGACAGTCCAGGGTGTCCTCTGAGGGCCCTGAATGCTTGCGCGACGTAAGATCAACGAGGTGCCTGCATATCGAGACGATCTACAAGTGAACTGCCACTTGTAGGAGTGGAGGGATTGCTAGGAAACACGCTTGAAAGGACAGCGTGACTGTTGAGATGGACTGCCCCGTCCATGCTCCCAAGCAGTAGGTATGAAACAAGGTAGGAATCACACGTCGTCCCTTGTTAGTATCGTCGCCATAAAACCATGTGGCGTAGCCGAAAGTTTGATCACTTTGGTCTCTCCGTGGACTGTGTCTAGGATGTGTAAAACCCAATCCTCGAATATGAGGCACCATGGCTCAGCTACGGACGAATCTTTAACCTTCCAAAAGAGAGTCAATGCAACATCAACACCCAATGTTGTCCAGACTGGGCAATGGATGTATCGCAAGATACCGACGCTAAGGAACGGTGATGTATAAGATCTCGTTAGCAAAAGTACCAGTAAAGCATATCGAGGTCGAAAGCTTTGGAGTTCAAGGCTGTATGAGGCACAATCCATGACAAAGGGGAGGAAGGATGCGAATTCGTCTCACGCTGATTGATGCTGTGCTGTCGAACTTCAAGGGTGGCAGGCACCAGATTCCGCTCAAGACTCACAGAAGCTACAACTTTTGCTGTATGTGCAACGCCACAATCTCTTCTTTACAAAAGCGATACATCAAGCCGGGTCTGTATCAGGGCGTGACACGGACTCGCAAACTGACGAGATTACAACACAACAGTGGTTTGGTCGTTGCTCAGTCCTAGTTACAATCTTTGGAAATACATATAACACCAACTTTTGCGAACGGTACATCAAGACAGGTTATTCTCCCCCAAATCAGTCCTGTTTCCTAGTTGCAGTGGCATTGCCGTTGCATCACCACCGAGATCAAACGGTTCACCATGTCTAAGACTGTCAATCAGAGTACCTGTGTCAGTACGTAGAGTCCACCAAATATACCTTTGACGATTGGACGGCGCCCTGAATCTGAAGACTTCCTTCCATCCCAGCGGTGAGCGATAAAGTCGCCTTTGATAGCTCACCTGCCTGAAGCCATCAAGGCGCCCGTGACTCAATGTCTTCGTCAGAGCGTACGCGTCCCAGATATCCCATTGACTTGGCCAGCTGACTGTTCTAGGGGAATAACCATGTGGGTACACTATGTGTTTATGAAATGCAGGCAATTCCCACTCTAAAGGTCTCCCGGGTGCGGGAGGATAGGCGTCCACATATATGCAACCTCTCGGTGGGTCGAAGAATTGGAGATTGAGGGACCGTGCTTCGTCAGGACTTTCAATGAGTTGATGACCGTCCTTATAGGCGTTGATTTCGATCAATTCCGCATTTGGCCAGTTTTCTCGGACAATATATATGGCGTCGTCGATCATACTCCTGACGTGATAGCGCGTTAAGGATTGGAAGGATGGCACTGTGAGATTGATGCTCTGTACGCTGTTGCTGTCGAATGTCGTGAGACTTGTAACTCTGGCTGTTAGGAAGGAGAGGGCGATGCATCCAAAAGGCTGCATATTGGCAAAGAATGAAGAGGCCAAATGGTGATGAACTGCGAGGATGTCAATGTGGAGATCCCGAAGGCAGAAGCTTGGTAGTCCGTAAAGCGGATTGTGGCAATATTACCTGTAAACTCTTACTCATGTTCTGCGCTGGATTCCTTGGCTGGTCAGCTTCCTTTCAGCGGCAGAAGTAGAGGGTCAACGATCTCGACGCAATCTCCAGGTAGGGCACTGTTAGACTTATGTCCCACAGAACAAGTGAAACAACAGCATCGCATTTCGGGCTATTCTGAGGGTTATTTAGATATCTATATGATTGGTAGGTGGCAACTGGTGAGTGGCAAATGGCGACTTGCGACTTGCGACTGGCGACTGGCGACATCACCTCGACAAAGAGTCTACAACATATGCAAGAACACAATTGACCTGTGTAGAGCATGCGGAGTTTGCAGACTGGATCTGCTGAATGTCGAGCGGGAAAAGATCCGGCGTTGGATAAATTTTGCGTACTTGATGGGTCACTATATCTACGTCTGATATTCGTAACGACAACTAAGAAGCGTCTGCTATATGAAAAGTACAGATCTATTGACACTGGTATAGCTTAATAGAGGCGTATAACAGAGGGAGAAGGGCCGCACTTGGATGATTATACAACTAGGGCCTTGGCGCCTTGCCTAAGGTCGGTACAATTGTTTGAGCATGAGCAATGTACGACATTACTGCCCAATTGGCGGGCCATTATCGCGAATCTAAGTGTACGATTGCCCTTTCAGGAGAGTGCTTCTACAGATTGTTGACTGATACCTTTTCTTTCGTGCGGACGAAAGTGAAATCACGTGATTTTTAATCTTGGCGACAAACCATGGCCGATGAATCCGGGGGAAGGTCCACCTGTCCACAACCGAGAAGTACATTGAATAGCCGATGGGATGGGGCGTCGATACTATGGTTTGACAGGTGGATCGAAGATCAAGAGAACAGTGCGACCTTGAAATTCCACCGGGGTGAATTCCGGAACAAGGAGCGCTTACGTATGTAGTACATTCAGCCAGCTTGGTGGTGTGATTTTGGTCTAGTCATTGATTGAACTCAGGAGGGGAAGTGATGTTAATGCAGGAGTCCAATAGGTTCCGCATCGAGGCGAAGCTCGTTCGATTGATCCTTCGAATAACCAATAACCACAAATAGCATGTTTCCTTCGAGCCGCAGGAACTACACACCACATGGCTTCAGGCTGGCTTAGAAGTCGCGCATCTGTGCGCAATACGAGCATGCCCTCCGAGCTTTCTATGTCCTTCCGACTAGTTCTAAGGGGGAAATCTCACTCCCAGATTCATTCGCCCCACACGTCTTCCGCTTCTCGACCCTATATCACCGGTTGCACGGCCAACATGGCTTTGCGCGCGACAGACGCTACGTATCGTGCGACCAAAGCAAGCAGGCACCGTCATGCGGGTGACTTTCGAATTTACAACAAACTCAGCCAGGCCTCTCGAGGGTTTCCCAAGAAAGTCAGTCTCAGCATCACCCGGAATGTTAGCCTCGTCGTCAAGCAGGTGGGCGGTCCTTTGAGGAAGGAAGCATACGTGCCCGAGCATCAGTTTGTGAAGGAAGAAGACGAGATTCCTACATCAGAAGCAGCACTCGCGCCTCTCACACCGGAATTACAGCCCGTAGCCAGGGATGACAACCTGCCGCAGGGTAATAGCGATGAAGCAATCCAAGAATTCGACTCTAACTATGACTCTATCGATTGTTTCAATAGCGGCTTAGAAGACTTTGACCCAGCTCAAGATAGCACCGACTATAGCCCATCATCTGATGAAACCCTGGAACCATCTAACGCATTCGGGCTGGGGGAAAGTTCAGTGTTTCTGACAACTCCACTATGGGTCCAGCTACCGCCAAATGAAGACGGAAATGAGAGTAAGACTTCAAATGCAAGACCATCAGATCGAGCCAGTAATTTGAAGCTGACACTGTTGTAGCAGCCGAAGGTACAATACAGTACTTCGACCAAGTGGATTCTTCCGAATCACGTCGCAACCCTAGCACGGGTGAGGAGCCCTCGATTCAGGAAACAGAGCTCGCACCTGGGCTACTCATCTACTCTTTGACCACTCCGGCTTCTGCAAGCCAAAATTCCAAAGCCGCGTTCCTAGCTTTGACAGCACGATACGCTTTTTTGACGAGTGTCGATGAGTATAGAGGACTCACTGCGTACAGACACCGGGACTCGGGGTCCCGCTGGCTGGTCGTACAAGAGTTCAGCGAAACCGACGACTTTGATACAGCTTGGATGGCGCTGAAGAAGATGCAGGCAAAGCACTTCTGGTGGAAGAATGGGTTGGAGAACACCAGTCTCGCTTTTTACTCTCTAGAGGGATCCAAGAAGAGCGATTGAGCGCCGAAGAAAGTATCTGGTATCGTCAGTATCCATAGAATCTGCTTGTTACATTTGTACCGGCACGATGTCACGCATATTTGCGTCGCGTGGTCGATCTCATAGTTTGAGGTATCCGGATGGGTGGTTCTTCCGTTTAAACGGAGCGGAATTGCTCACGGGATCGAAAAAGAGTACCTTCAGTCCCTGTGCGCTCACTCCCGAGCAGTCCAATTGGAATTCCAAGATCTTTCCAGAATCATCTCTGGCACCGGAAAGGGAGCTAAAGGCGAGGGACATTCTGAGAAGCCTAAGTGTAGTGATGCTTCTGATTCCCATTTACCTACAACGCTCAAAGCAGATCACGGCATCAGGGGTTCGCAGCAGCATACCCATGGTGTTATACAGGCCTTGTATTCCGAGAACGAAATATACAGCATCCAATGCTGAATTTTACCACCAACGGGCTCTGGATATAGCAGCCACGGACCCCATCCAAGTCGCGCATTTGACGGCTAGAGCTCACCAAGGCGTTTCAATGCCAACTTCATACAGCACGATATCACTGTCAGGCTATCTGACATACCGAATGTCCTTTACCTCCGGACTCTTCCTTCCCAGGAGACCCCCAAGCCCCGCATACCCCGAATCCCGCTTGAATTCGAGCAATTTTGGTTTAGGTGCGACGGTATGGACGTGCGGATGATGATTGTGGTAGCTTTTGCGAAGAGCTTGGGGGTCCTTGGAATCGTGACAAGGACCAAATACTGGTGATGCGATTGATTGTCTTCCAGTATTGTTCGGCGCCGAACCCGTTCTGCCTCTATTCAGAATCATGCCTTCTTCGGCGGCGCCTGATGTGTTGCTTACGGGCTCCAAGGAAGCAAGGAAATGCAGAGACCTCGAGGATTGTCTTCTCCACCGATATGACCCATCTGTCTACAGGCTTTGCGTTAGGGTACTGTTGTATGCTTGAAAAAGCTCGTTCTCAAAGATGATGCGAGAGATTCAAAAGCCTACCACATGAAAACACAAGCAACCAGTGGGATCCCTGCCTATAGGGATCCCAGTACGTTTGCAATCGCGGTATAAGTGGAAAAATAAGAAAGCTCCTCCTTGAGGTGCGTCAAATTCAAAGCTCAATAATCTCGCGCACAGTGACTCGTTCTAGTTTTTGTCATGGCTTCGAGAGCGATGCGATGACTACAGCCCTGTGTAGGCTAATGGTGCCTCACCTAATACACTATTGATCTACAGCCCAAGGACAGTATGACTTTCATTATGTCGAGCTACATTCCAGGGACACAACTATCCTACAATGCGCCCAACAGAAGATACGGGCACCACAGGTGACACAGTCTGATGACTCAAATACAAGCTTTTCGCGCCGTTTAGAAACGTAGTCCCAATGAACTTACCTGCAGATCGCTTTCGAAATCTTTCAAGTTCGCACTCTCTTTACCACAAGTACAACAATGGCCGCCAGCAGAGGTGACGTACCATTCTCATGTATACATCGCAAAAGACTAATCGAACACCACAGTCTTCCAAGTTCTTACAGCCGGTGTAGCATTCACCACCGCAGCATTACAAATCAAATCCCAGCAAAGAATCAAAGCCCTTGAGTCACAACCATCTAAACCCACATCACACAATGAGCTCGCTACCACTCCCATTCACATCAACAAGAAAGACGACCACGATCACTCCCCCCCATCACCCGATGCACCACCAATGACTTCGAAGGCAAGGAGAGAGCTTTACGAAAAGCTGGAGCGGGGAAGAAGAACCATGATTGGATATGGTCATGGTATCAGAGAGACCTGTGAGAAAAGATGCGACGAGCTGGAAGGGCTATGTGGTATCTATGAAGAACTGCAGAAGTTGCATGAGAGATGCAAACGAGAATCTGCGTAGGCATGATAGCTGCAGCGGCTTAGGCAGTGACCTGTAGACCACTCCACTCTTTTGAGATAGGGACGAAGGAAACGGGTTGATTTGGATTGATTAGGTGGACTTTTCGGGAGTGATGATGTAAGAGTATGTGTGCGGAGAAACAGACCCAAATTCTCCACTCGATTTACTTGGCCTTATGATGTATATCCAACAATATTAGATCAAAGCACGTAAGACTGTATGACACTCTTATAACATGCGACTTGTGCGCGATCTGGAACCATGTCAGAATATACACGGTAAAAGCGAGGGCGCCTCAGGATGGAAGTATTACCAGTCATTGATAAACACGATTAATCAGTTGACGAAGCTTTCAACACAAGCGTATAGCCGGTTGAAGGCTCGCGGGTATGAATTGGGCACACCGGAGTCTTGGAAGCGTTAATCGAGCAGGTTTCCCAGGCAGTGTGGTCGGAATATGATTGCAAAGGAATTGACACACTCCTCCATCTACTTTACTCTGACCATGAAATGGTGTTTTGAACACGACAAATATTTTTCCTGTTACTTGCACGACCCATCTCCTGGCGAAAGAGCTATCTCACACCTTCTCTCCGTCACCACAGCTTCAAAGCATCTGCAAATCCAACCAACACAGAAGCATAACCCACCTAACTCCATTCCACCCCACACAACCAACATTGCAGAGCGTCGCCTTCCCTCTAGCTATATAATCAGTCATATTGAAATATAAATATACCAATACAGAATGAAACACTCAAGCTAATCTCTAGAGTAAAACATACGCCTTTTGGTCTGTTGATTTAATCTGGGATACTGGATCGATGTTGTGTCGAGTGTTGTAGGCGGTGTAATTTTTTAATTCCCGCGAGTGAAGAGTGTGACTGCGAGAGATGTATGTTTGGAGCCAACAGCTGGAGATGGAAGGAAGGAAATCCGGTTAGCACACAGGCTTGAGAGGGTGCAAGCATCTATGGTGCAAGGGAAGAACAAGTGTGGTTTGGAATAGCGCGAGAAGGTACGGAGAGTCTACCGAGTGCATGGTAGAAGCGTGTAATACACGGTAGGAGTGAGGATGATGTTGTGAGGCCACTTCATTGCCTTCATCAAAAGACGACAGCTTGAGACATATCTACGCTTAGTGAATCTCCGCTCGCCTTCTGTTTAGTAAGGCCAAATCTCAGCCCTCGACATTCTCAAAATGAAAGCTCGGACTCCCCGGCGTCGCCTGATTTGCCACAGACGGTAGCTCCTTCCTCCTCTCCCCTTCCTGCTCTCCCACAATAACAGTGCCCGTCTTTTCTTCCTCCCCTTCAATTCTGACCACCTCAACAATTCTACACCCTGTCGTCCGCCTCAACCCCTTGACCATCTTCACAAGTACCTCGCTCTCGTCAAAGCCCAACTTGCGATCGAAGACCGCATCGGCCTTTTCTCCGCCCTGTAGGCGCTTCTTGAGAGACTGTACGAAGGGCATAGCCCTTTTCATTTCGGCTTTGCCTTTCGCTTGGACTTGTGTATTCAAGTTTTTTTCGTCGATGTGGAGGGTCATGGCGTCGAAGCTGTCGCGCATGATGGAAATGTAGGTATCTTGCCAGGCGGGGAAGGCGGCTGCCATGAAGATAGTGAGTTGTTTTGGCTTTTTCGGGTCGAAAGATATGTTTTTGCCCTTGTCTTTTCGTTTCTGCTGTGCGGCTTCTGCGCTCGTAATCGCTGAGCTGGTGGCTCTAACATATTCGCGTGCAGCGGTGAGCGATGGGTTGGGGACGGGAACGGTAGGCCAAAGGGCGTTTTGGATTGTGGTTTTGTGGCCGAGGACTTCTTGCCAAATGTAGTCGGCCCAGTGGGGGGCGATGGGTGTGAGAATTAGCGCCTGCAACTCTATGTAGCGGGTGACTAGAGAGCGGTGCATGGGTAGTGAGGAGGCTATTGTAGCTTCGCGATAGAAGTCACGGCAAGAGGTGAAGTCGTACAGCGCGGATTTCAGGGCTACTTTATAGTCGGTCCTGGAGATTATCAACATCTCTGGAGAGTGGAATTTGATTGGGGATAAGAAGGTTAGCCTTACGCTTCGTAGTGCTTTCGAGCTTCGTGGACTAAAGCGTGCAATTCATTCTCAAAAAGCTGATCCCATAGTTCATCTGCCGGACCAGTGCGGAGTTTGTCGTCTTTGACCATCTCTTCACACCATTCCTTGAGTGTAAACATTCGGAGGATAATTTGATTAGCGACAGATTCTTCAAAGTTGGCATCTTCAACTCCATCGCCCGCGTCGGCGAGCGCTATGCGGCAGGCATCAGCGCCGTATTTGTTGACTGCGTCATTCAGAGTGAGGAAATTTCCTGTGCTCTTGCTCATCTTGTCGCCATTGAGTAGCAAATGCCCATTCGCTCGTACGCTTCGTGGCCAGTATTCTTTGGGGAAAAGGGCAATATGGTTGTAGAGGAAGAAGGTTAGATGGTTGGGAATCAGATCTTTGCCAGATGAATTCATATCAAGCGGATACCAGTATTCAAATTCTCGCCTCATGGTCTCCAGACCTGTTTTGTTAATGCCGCATGACTTCAAGAGCTCGTCGCTAAGCTCTCGTCGACAGAAAACGTAATCCCATACTTCGTCAACCATCTGGTTTGGCTTGATAGATAAAGGTCCAAGCTCGGTACCGAATCTGTCACTATGTAGAAGGTGGGCAACGGTATAGTATGCCATATAAACAGTGCTGTCGCTCAAGCTTTCAACAAGGAATTTGGGGTCCCACGGTAACTTGGAACCAAGGCCATATGTTCGAGCACAAGCCCATCGATTCAGCCAATCTAGATTCTTTTCGAAGCCATTTTGGGTCTCGGAGCTGTAAGTCTCCATGTCGTCCTTGACGTGTTGAAGCACTGTATCTCGCCATTGAGGATCATTCTCTCCGTAATTCAAGAACCATTGCCCAAGATAGGCAGTAACGCATTCGTCGCCACTGCGGCTCACGACGTGACCATTAGGCTCGGCATACTCAAAGGCTTCGCCACTTTTGATCAGCGCCTCTTTGACTTTGGGCTTAGCGGACTCGACGGACTGGCCCTTGAAATCGCCCATCAGCATCGTGCCCTTATAATACCCTTCTTTGTAGGCAAGGTCTTTCGCCTCTGCAAGCTGCTTCGCATCTTTCGGCGAATTGATCTTCATCTTCTCTACCAAGAACTTCGCGGTGATATTACCGTAAGATGGAGTTTCTATTATAGGCGGGATCTCTAGCTCGGCCCATTCTTTCTTGATGCCATAGTATTCTGACTTTTTGGCGAGATCCATCACAGTTGCGTAATCGTCAGGACTATCCGAGGGGACGGATGTTACAACTCCAGTGCCTTTGCTAGGTAGTACAGACTCCATGGGCAAGATTCGTACACCCTCCTTATGGATGGAAAGAGGTGCGTTGACCAGAGTACCCACGACTTCTGCTCCAGTGAGCTCGAGCACTGGCGAAAGCTGGCTAGCATCCCGTGCAAAGTTCTCACTTTTGAAGAAGGTTCCTTGGAATGCCATATTCCAAGCCGCGCGTTTTGTTACTACATAGTATTCATTTTCAGAGACTTTGAAAACGCCATAAATGATTTTGGGCCCAACGAAGCAGCACGTTTGCCCATACATCGTCTCGGGCCGAAGAGTGGCTGGGACGAAGTAGACATTTGCTCCCTCTGGGATTCTTCCATTAACCTTCTCCGCAGCTTTGGGCGCCCACTCTCTGACCTTGAGTTTGAGCGCTGTATAATCTTGGGGAGCTACACCTTCCCCCTCAGTCCGGTCGTGATCCATGCAAGGCTGCCCATCTTTAGGCGAATATATGGTATATCGAATGCCGTACTGGATCTTGTTCAGCTCTTTCAGGCGGTTCATCTGCCATCGTACGAAAGCATCATAGTACGGATTGGCATCAGTAGTCACGAATGAACGTCTCCAATCTATTCGAGCTCCGAAATTGTTCAAGTCTTTTTTACATATGGGTGGAAAGAACTTGAGCCAGTAGTCTGCGTCTGAAAATTTGTGGATCTCCTCCCGCTGTAGGCCCAATGCAAGCATGATTTGAAACTGGTATTTCATCTTCACCGTCTTGGCAGCAGCTTTACTCTTATTCGAGGTGAATTTAGTAATGTCGTCTTTTGTTTGTGCCTGCGTGGGCGCCGGGGCCTGCTCTGCCTCTCCAGTCTCCTCCTCTGCGTATCCTTCGAAGTTTTGCCCAAATTTCTCAACCTCGTCCTTCAATTTATCTGCACAAGCTTTGATGGGCATACCAGTGCAGTGAAAGCCAAGGGGAAATAGAACACGCTTGCCCTCCATCCTGGCGAAGCCGGCTGTAAACTCAACCTTGCTGACGGTAAAGCTGTGCCCAGCATGAAGGGTCCCGTTCATGTATGGATATGCAAACGTAGCGAAGTATTTTGGATGCTTCTTCCGGATCTCTGCTGCAGATACTGATCCAGTCGGTATCTCGGTGGTAGAGGGCGCAGATACGTTGAAGACACCGGATTCTTGCCATCTTTTCTGATATCTCTTTTCTATCTCAATCAAAGTATCCCTCTTTTCGGTCTGGAGAGATCAGGTCAACCAAAAGCCAGTGCTACGTCACTTTACTCACTCACATTCTCTAACTTGAGTGTTTTATCAGTCTTAGGGTTCACAGCGCCAATCGCGCCGTTGGTAGCTGCCATAGCTGTTGTAAAATGTTGACTCGAAGGCGATGAACCATTAAAGCTGCGAATTTTATAGCGGGAGAAAGAGGTTATTCGCAGTCTCACGGTATTCGCGCCATATAACATGCGTGTCTTCAAGCCGTGTTAACTTATTTACAGTCATACGTGAGCCAATTTTCGTAGGTAACGTATAAACACTCTACTACAGTGCGGCTCTGTGCCTGTCATGCAGCCCCCTGCTAGCGCACCCTGGGTGATCTCCACCGCTAGCGGCTGTCCCTCGGTCTTCTCGACAACGTCTTCTCTTCCATTCTAGGATATACTCACGGAATGTTTCGGCCTTCAACAAGACGATTAGCAGAGGCTATCCCCAAGCTAACCGGCCAAAACAATCCCTACAAAGCTCAGAAAGAATGGCCGCCTGATTTCTCAAAGCTGCATCCTAAGCATCAATTCCGACTTGAACGCAGGTACCGCCGAAGATCGAAGCTGAAGTGGGCTCGACCGCGATGGACGAAAGCTGTCAAATTGACATCGTGGGGAAGCTCTGCATGTTCGTTCCCATCCACAAATTCTTGAGGTAAAACATGCTTATCCAATGTTAGTTGTGTTAGTATACGGAGTACTATTCATGGACTGGGGAGAAATGGCAGGCAGACAGGTCGCACCTTTCGCTGGCGTATGTGTTGCAATTACTGGTATCCCATAAAGGCCTTGCTGATGTATTTCCAGATCCGAGAATGGTTTCACGAGACGGTTGATTCAATATGGACGGCAAGCCCCAAAACGCGCCACAACCCTACTACCGTCCTACCGAAGGATGACCAACTCCCAAATACTAAAGATTGACCATTCGAAGCCCCAATCATCTTTCATCAACCCGAGTCCGGCTTTGGTGGCGAAGGCTTGCTACTCGAACTTCCTTTGTTCGCTCCCAACACCCTCAAGCTCGCCCTCAGCACGGTCCCATTGGGACCCGTGAAATCTATCGCGTACCGGGCGTGAAACCCGCGCCCGAGATCATCCACATCCTGAGGGCAAATCCCCGTACCAAAGCCCATGGGATCAGCTCATTCGAGGATAAGGTCAATCCAAACCCTCCAATAGTGATGACCACTACATTCGAAGGAGGCGTGTAGGTCAATTGATAGGTGTAAGCGCTCACGGCGGCCGCTTGATACAGTCCTTACAATACAAATGCTCCGAGTTGAAGTGGCAGTATATGCGCAAAGGTGATGTAGTTGACCTGCCAGCCTTCAGGTCCGAGAAAGCTCTGCCAGACATTGTTCAATCGCTTGCGGAGGATAGACTCGATGGTGGAGAATGATCAAATGATGCAGGAATTGTAAGGGCTGTGTGATGCTTTGTTGGTAATGCTAGAGCTGCTACGACGGTGCAAAGGGAAAAGCAAAGCGTGGGAAACATCAGCGGATGGGAGAAGGTCAACAGACGCATCATGCCATTTGAACTTGAGATGTATCATCTCCTCCATCACAAAAGAAGTATCACATATCTATACAACTATCAGAATCAAGCATATTGTGTGGCACGCACAGCTCAAAAACCAAACAGGCGACATGCCAGCCGTGCAAGCAACGGCATACAATTCCGTATATAAGCTACCCCTTCAATTCAGATAAGCTACATAGCCGGGATTGAACAACAATACGTTCCTAAGGGCGCCACCGCCCAAGCACTCACCCTACTTCATCTCTAAATCTCCCAAACCTCCGCCAAATCACCATCAAAAATCCCAGCTACTCCTCCTCCAACCCCTTCCCATACCTTCCATACCTCCACCCTCCCCTTCTCTCTCCTACCCACCTCCCCCTCCCCCCCCTCTCC
>JAABUL010004702.1_pt1 | contig 17911 bp, 22 predicted proteins | sample 5559151 | NCBI WGS metagenome assembly JAABUL01 (sample SAMN10711876, study PRJNA513368) | rock metagenome | isolation source: Antarctica rocks | place: Antarctica: Victoria Land, Pudding Butte sud | reverse complement strand
ATGGCGTGGACGCGCAGAAACCAGCCAGGCCAGTCGATCGATTGACATGTTAGCCGGTTGCGCCTGTTCTTCAATTGGAGATTGATCCGGGGGATTTGCGCAGATCTCATCTCTACGCCAGTAGTAGGAGTAGTAGTGAATTTAAACCAACAAGAGAAAGGTTGCGGATATCTGGTCGCATCAAGACGAGTAGCTCGTGCTCGGCTTATGACGACTTCTTCACAGTCCACAACCGGGAGCACATGGCTTGCCGAATTACTCTGCCTTAGCTCGTGGCGCAATAATCTCAAGAATTACCTTACCTGCTCACCTACTGTACAAGAAAATCGAAGTGCTGACCGCATCCTTCGATTGCTGATTGCTGACTGCTGAGACTTGCCTCTATACCTTGCCTTACTTAGGTCTACTGTTGTACTGGTCTCTATCATTCATCACTGCGTGGAATACGAGGTACCGATTGATCACCAGGTCGGTCAGCTCGGAGGATTCCATGAGGGCTAACTTCACAGCCTCCTGCCCCTCGTGCATACGCTATCAATCAATTCGGTTGTATGACACGCAGCTGAATCTAATTCGAGATGGGAGAAGATGACTGGTTCCTTACGTATTTGCATCAGAGTTCCAAAAGGAAATATTCGGCGAAAGGAACGAGCACAAAAAGACCCAAAGTTGAAGCTTTGATAGAGCGATTCCGACTAATAGCCATCTGGAATTCTTAGACTTGTCCTCAGGCCATATATGGCCCATGGCATATGATGACATGCAGACAGGCGTTATCATCCTTCAGCCCTTGATGTTCAAATAGGGTCTGATACGTGCGAAAAGGCTTAACAGATATGACGCGGATCACCAACAGGTAGAAAACTATGAAGCGGCGATCTGATAGGTTGATGGTTCAAAAAGCGCAATGCGGTCGAGGTTGTCAGACCAATCGTTCATTTGAGCCCAGGGGTAGGGGCGTCTTGAACCCGAACTCTCGGACCTACCATAGTCTTGAGTAGGAAAAACACCACTGTATATTTGAACCTCGGAAACATCAGCGCAAATCTCCCTGGGCATGAGATATATGCAATCCGTCAGGTTACGCTGCACTCCGTACCCGCGATGCGGATGCTTTTGTGAGGGAACCTGGGCTTACAACTACTACTCCGTAACCTCTTCGGAGACAGCAGTAGCGTCTCGGGCAGGCCGTCGCTCACACTCTCAGCATCCCGGCAGCAAGGCAGAAGCCTGCAGTGTTGGCCGGCACAGAGGAAAAGTGTGTGGAAGCCCGTGCCATGTGGGCGCTGATGTTTTACGAAGACGGGAACTGAATGGCGCAGTACCTCGCAGAATAGTCTGTACATACCTAGTAGTCCAACAAATTCCTCGAGTTTCATGTAGTGTCTCGAAAAAATCCAGGACCTGCCGGACAACCCGCATCAGCAGCAATCAGATGACAGCAATTCAGCAGCAAGATAACTACGTAACGGCCGTGCCTGAGGGACGGCATAAATAGATAGCTTGGTGCATTGCATCTATCCTGTCAATAGTTTTTGAAGCTGTCGATTCTGCGTCGGTAGCGAATCTTGGCTGATCTGACTTTGGGCCTCACTCTCAGGGCTTCAGACATCATAGTCGGGAGAGAGAGCTGCATGACTATGAGAAAGGGCCAATCGTGGCGAGGCAAAAGCCATCATCGACTCGGGTGCCACGAGATCCTTAACGATCCTAGCTGAGCCTGCTGAGGGACTCTTCGGTTCTGGAGTGCTTTCCCTTCCCAGCCCCCTGCCTTGTTTATAGAGTTTGTCCACATCCCCCGGCGTCGCATGGCTCGCCCAGGAGGCTAGGAGCACTAAAACAGCCGACCAAAGCGGATGAAATGTCTGGACCAGCGCCAGTTCCAGCAGGTCGAATGGCTGGATGCCTGCAATTTCTAGAAGGTCCAGCGCAAGCGGTGCGGTAGCGTCATGCACTCTAGACTGGCAGGCTGCTACCGTAGACATGCATAAGGGCGAGGAGTTGAGTAAGAAGTAGGTAGGAGTGGGAGGGGTGGGTACTGTAAAGCCCTAGCGTGGTCGCAAGGCTCTGGGGGCTACCTAGGTAGGTAGGGTGCACAACGCCGTCAGAATCAACAATTGGGGGGGCACGGAGGGATAGGACGGAGTACTCGTACCGTGGTATCTACAGTAGTATGTAGAAGTAGTAGTGCTGCCCCCAAAATTCCAAAATTAAGGTATCTAAACGGAATCTCTCCAGTTTGATTATTTGATTTAATATTAAGTTGGCCCGAGCAGATTAATTGTGTCGCAATTTGCTGGAAATCTCTTGCTTACTCCTGCACTTGCAACAGCACCGGACAGCGAGCCCGCCAGCCAGCCAGTAATTACTGGCTGTAGCAGTAGCTGAGTACAGATTATTGTACATTTTCAGTCTTGTTTACCTTACCGACTACTGCTGCGACCAATACTACTAATAATAACTACCTTTTCCCCCCTTTCTCACCTTTATGTCGTCGAGTAATCTATTGTCTACCCAGCGTCCCGGAAGTTTAAGGCAAGGCAGCAGCTACAAAAGTCAAACGCAAAAGGTCGTCAACTTGACAGATCTGGGCCTGTTGCCAAGGAAGACAGCTGACAGACCATCGATCAAACGAAGTAAGTCACCAAATCAGTCGTCCTTACTCTCAATCATCATCATCAACGCCCAAATGTATCCGAGACAACATCATGTTCCATCGAACCCGGAACAACGGTATTGTTGTATTTATAGGGAACTGGCAGTGACTAAACTAAATATCGCTCAACCTTCTAGACAACTCCTCCCAAGCAGCATCCCGCCCTGCCTATACCACCACCAAATCAACACAATCTCTTGCGAGACCCACATACAACCGTCAGATCTCCAACTTCTCCACCCACTCGCCTTCAGGACGCGAACACCCACCCGTATATCCCGTGCGCGCCGAAGAATACAAACCGAAAGGGAAGTCGGTGTTGAATCGGATTGTCGCTCAACAGAACGCGCGCACTCCGAACCCGATCTACAGTAACGGCGTCCAGACGTCGTTTAATTGGCGATCAGGACGTCCGATGGCGGGCATGTTGGAAATTGAGCGGTCACGGACACGGCGAGAGAGAACTTTTATCGGAAGTGAGTGTGCCGTATGCGAAGAACCTCTAGAGCATACGCTTCGAGGTGAACGGATCCTGCAATTCTCCTGCGGACATGTCTCGCATGAGGCTTGTTTCTATGAATACATTAAAGAATTCGAGTCGCAATACTGTCCGACGTGCAATGCACCCCTCGGATTGGACACGAGCAGAGGCGGAAATGTACTGGATCTAGGTAAAGGAAGCTCCCGGGTTGTGAACGATGTACAGAGCTAACTCTCGATCAGAGAAACTGAGCAGCATAGTCCGCTCTGTTTCCTTGAATAACGAAGCTCGAGAGCAAAGTCAGCGCAGCGCTCAGAATACGCCTGTACCATGGGATGGTCAGCAAAATCAAGGGCGACCCAAAAGCCGGGAGTCGATGCATCGGAACACACAACGTGATAGCAGGGACTCACAACCACAGCAACGAGATCGTGATGTTAGGGAAGCTCAACGGGAAAGAGTGGAAAGATATGGAAACTCGCCACGACAGCCACATGTAAGAAATGGAAGCGGCAATACCGGGAATACCGGTGTTGCATCTACTGGCGATTACGCTGAACCTCATAATGCCAATGGTGGCAGAAGGCACGACTACGACGTGCAATCAATGGAAACCAGCATCAGCAGCCCCAGAGCGAGCATCACGAAGAACCCAATTCCTGCGCCCACGGTCACTGTGAGGAGCGAGTATCCTACTCTGAGCCGGTCGCGGCAACAGCAAAGTTTGACATGCTTGGTGACTATTGAGGTGCCAGAGGGCAAATGGAGTCCTGACCCAGCAGACTTACGTGGCGCGCCTGTCCTACCGTCCATGCAGCAAAACAATACCTATGCCCGCCCAAGATCTCCTCCGGCAGAGCGGCAGGCAGACTGGCCCTTTGAGTCCTCTGAAGTACTCGAGGAGATAACCGAAGACCTGCGCGTGCGCGTGGACAACTGGCATGGCTTGGATTTTCAAAGGCACGTACAATATCACCTGAAGCGCATATCTCATAATTCTAATGTATGGCAGATTCGGCAAGCTGCGTCTTTACGGGACCGTACGAGTTGGCAAAGACCGCCAGTCCTGGCAGGAATTGGAGTGCTTCCTCTTCGCGGAGATGCTTATATGCGTAAAGGAAAAGAAAGGCGCCGCTCCACAGTATGCAGACGGCAATTCTAAGCGCAAACTTACACGATGCACGCTTAAGGGTTCGATCCTGATCAAAAAGCACTTGAAGCATGTCGAGTCAAATCCAGGTTCGTATGATGTAGTCTGGGGCGCCAAACACGGCTAACACTTCTCAACGTACAGATGAGCCAGTCCTGACCCTAAGCCTCTCTGTACAGGACCTACAACAATTCCACCTGCAATTCCAAAGCCAAAACCAAGTCGACCAATGGAAACGCGCACTTCTCGATCTAAACGCTACGGAACCGCCTATGCAGAGTAATGAATATGACCAGGACAACTCTGGCACAGATGAGGAAGATCGAACCACCAACAAAACCAAGAGGGTGTCATCAGTGAACTCCTCTTACGGAGCTGGCAAATCAGTCAATACTGCTCCCACAGAGTACACTACCTCCGGAAAAGGCATGGCAATGCAAGACGTGCATCTGCCAACGTCTATGCATGTACCACTTGATATCGTTGTTGTCATCCCGGTCTCCTCATCGATGCAAGGTCTCAAGATTACTCTCCTGCGGGATGCCCTAAAGTTCCTTGTGCAAAATCTAGGGGAACGAGATAGGATGGGTCTGGTTACTTTTGGGTCTAGTGGAGGCGGTGTGCCGCTTGTGGGTATGACGACCAAAGCGTGGACCGGCTGGACGAAGATTTTGAACTCCATCCGCCCAGTAGGGCCGAAAAGCCTGCGAGCCGATGTCGTCGAAGGTGCGAATGTGGCTATGGACTTGTTGATGCAACGCAAGGCCAACAACCCGATCGCCACTATCATGCTCATCAGCGACTCGTCGACTTCAGACGCAGAAAGCGTTGACTTTGTGGTATCACGGGCGGAAGCTGCAAAGTTCGTATATTTCGTTTCGTCATTCGCTCGGATATCTGGCTCTCAGATCTAGGAGCCTTCATGCGCCAAATGAGTACTGACCGTTTTCGTTCGCTAGGGTCGCAATCCACTCCTTCGGCCTAGGTCTAACGCACAAACCCGACACGATGATTGAGCTATCGACCCGTACAAAAGCCTCATACACCTATGTCAAAGACTGGATGATGCTGCGGGAGTGTGTTGCCGGCTGCCTGGGGTCAATGCAAACGACTTCTCATCAAAACGTCAAATTAAAGCTGAGGCTGCCGGAAGGTTCTCCCGCGAAATTTGTCAAGATTTCAGGTGCCTTACAGATCACGAAGCGCGCCACTGGGAAAGACGCAGAAGCCGCGCTAGGGGATTTGAGATTCGGGGATAAGAGAGGTACGTCTAGACTTGCCGGCTAATCTTACTTTTATATTGTGGCTTTCTTTCTAACAGTGGACCTCTTCTGCAGATATTCTAGTTCAATTGGTTATTGCCCCGGACAACACGTCCCAGGACCACCTGCCCCAGGATCCATGGGAAACCATCGTCTCGGGTCTGGAGGCCCTTGGCGGGCCACTTGATTCAGACGAGCAGAGAACGCTTAGTGTTGAGGAGGTGCCTTTGATACAGGCTGATCTAAGCTACGGCGACATTTTACGCGAGGGCACCCTGACACACTCGCCAAGACCCTCGTTATTAGCCATCACTATGCTACCAGCAAATTCAAGGGCCAGGTCGACGGCAAGGCCTATTACCCCCCCAATACCGCCTCATCCTAGCATCGTCCAGCGACGAATGGAGTTGTTAACATCAGATATGCTTACAAGAGCCTTGACACTCGTATCACGAGGACAGCACGACCGCGCACATCATCTCTTAAAGGAAACGCGAAGTATCTTGAAAGGCTTAGGAAAAGGTGGCCTCCCACCAATCCCACACGCAGCTCCTAGATCGCCTAGTGCCCCCACAAGTGTTCACGGTAACGAGGGCTCGGGAAGTCCTGAGCGGCAACCGTCTCCAGCATCCGACAGTAGCATGGCTCAAGCTTCCGGCATCGACGCCATCACCTTGAACTCGCTGGACACCGAACTCGAGGCGTCTCTGGAATGGATTAACCATCCTGCCGTTTTTGGCCGCGACTCGAGGAAAGCGGTTTTGCAAGCTATTGGGGTTATTGCGTCACAAAGAGGATATACCTTCCGCACACCTGCGGAGAGTCTGTGGGCAGGAAGAATAGCGGGGGTGAAGAAGTTGACGAAGCATTCGAGGGAGTGGAGGGATGCGGGGGATGAGGCATTGATGGAGGAATCATGATTTGATGATTGAAATGTCGATGTCGCGATGCACGATCTGGAATCATACTTTTGGGACATATTAGGGATATCGGGAAAGGGCGGCCGGAACCGCTAGAGGGGGCAAGTCTTATCGAGAATGCTTCGAGGCTACGAAGAATAGGCAGGTGCTGCCACGGAACGCCTGAACGCATGGGGACCAGTCGGAGAGCCCCAGGTATCCGACCTACCCCATATCCACGCGATGAATCGGCCGGCCTTACATCCTTTATTTTGGAAATTCTTTTTGCAACGGCGGGCATAGCTATTGATACCCAGGTGCGGCTTGGTGGACTATGGATAAAATCCTCTACGGATCCGTACGAAAATCATTTCTTTTGGTTCTGATAATGAGGCGAAATGGAAGGGAAGGGCGGGTTGGTCTGTAGCAACGATGCTGACATTCCTGGGGTGGATGTCTGGTATTGGAATCATGGGTTGGCCGAGGGTGGGATTTGTGCTGTACAGGAACGATAGTGGTATGCAATATTCTTGGATAGTAGGATTAGGATAAGTAGATAGGCCTCTACGGAGGTTTTGGAGATGTGTTGTGTATGAGGGTATGTTTTATATTTATCAGATTCTTGGTGCCCATCTGCATTGAATAATCGTGCAGAGTTATTCCGTTACTGTACCCTGAAATATCTACATGCTGAAAAAGCATCTCACACTTGATCACCCATTCCTTTAGCATTAACGATTCCGGTACCGAAGCATTTGTGGGTTGCCCACACTGCTCTTGTTAAGGTATGTTAGCTGCGGCGGAGCGGCCTAATGGGATAGGAGGGTATGGGCATGACGCATCATACTACGGAGGCAACTCCTGCGATGGAGGAGGAAATGAAAAAGCATGGGGTTCTAATGGAGGAAAAGGGACGAATTGGGAAGAGTCAACTTTCGATTTGAGACTGGAAGGAGAATGCACGGGTATAGGAGAGGAGGGGGAAGGGATTGATGGGAATGGCAAGTGGGAGGGCTGAGAGGCTGTGCGTTGGAGAAGAGGGGGAGAGGGAAAGAGGGAGGAGAAGAAGGAGGAGGAGAAGAAGGAGAAGGAGAAAGGCCCGCTCAAATCCCTTCAACAATCCACGAACCGGAAAACACAACAGACCAAAAACCGCCCCTTTCTGACCTTTCCACAACGGCGAAGGAAAAGCAGGACTCCTTACCCCCTCCTACACACTCCTACCACTAAAAACTTTCCACCAAACCCCTAACCACCCCTACCCCCCCCGGCCTCCATGCCCCCCCCAGAATTCAAACATCCCTGCCTCAGAGGCGGTTTGAAACACACAGCTTAAACGCCCATCATCACGATCTTGATAGTAAAGTCATCACGGTACAGTAGCAAGCGATTGTCGAGGTATGGAATGCTTTTTGTTTGAGAGGGCGGAAGTGGTTGGATGGGCGGGTTGAGGGGTGCTGGTAGGGTCTTAGGAGGGTTTAAGGGAGGAGGTGGGGCTGTACAAGGTTGGTAGTGTGGGCGGGGATGTTTTGGGGGGGAGATGGGGCTGATCGGACTGATGTCTTCCATTGTTGTGCCAGCGTGACCATAGCCTGGTGTCGAATATGTACAACATGGACCAGCCGTATCTAATGCAGTCTGTACATTTACATCTCCTTGTTGAAGATGTCCTCTAGCCATGCATTCTATTTCCCGTCCAAGAACGCCGCAACAGAACAGTTTGCCAACCCCTCTAATTATATGCTTACCCCTTGCATCCCATTCACCAATTCCGCCCCTACTTCTCCGTTGACCAGGCTCTTCCCACCGGCATTCTTCACCAAAATCTCCTTCAAGCACCCCGCGCTTGCTGCCACAAATCCCAAATACGGTTTGCTAGGCCTCAGCACCCGGCTGAGATACTCTGGATGATACTGCGTTCCGACGAACCACGGGTGATTCTGCAGTTCCAGGATCTCCATACGCTCGCCCGTATCATCTTTTCCTATGAAGGAGAGACCGTGCGAGGAGAGCTTGTCGATATAAGCGGGATTGACTTCATACCGGTGGCGGTGTCGTTCGGAAATAGACGGTGGAGCGGTGGGGTCGGGTATGGTGGTTATGGCACCGTTGGCTGTGGTACCATTGACGGTGATCCCACCTTGATGGGCTACTTTCTCTTCTTTGGAGGTTGCTGCTGTTTCGCCATACAGAGCGCGGAGTTTGCTCCATTTGCTGTTAGGCTGGAAGCATGTCTGGCGTAATCCAAGTCTCATAGTTGCACCCATCGTCGTGCGGTCGATTTCGGGCATGAAGATAATTACGGGGTCAGAAGTCCGCTCGTCAAGTTCGATGGAGGCAGCGTTGGGGATATTGCAGACGTTTCGGGCGTACTCGATAACGGCTATTTGCATGCCTGGCTCGTGGGCGTTAGTCGAACGATTGCTTAACCATCATTTAGTCAACGCACCTAAACATATTCCCAGATATGGCACATTATTGAGACGAGCCCATTTTGCAGCTTCGATCATGCCCTCCGTGCCACGGTGGCCAAAGCCACCAGGAACGAGTATACCATCAGCGGTGCAGATTTCGTGCCACGCTTTATGAAATTCTGCTGGAGAGCTCGTAGAGGTTGCAGGTTCGAGGTGAGAGGCGTCAACCCAGATCAGGTATAGTTTACGTGAACACGCCATCGCGGCATGTTCGAGGGATTTTACGACAGACAGATAGCTGTCATGAAGGCTAGTATATTTGCCCACAAGAGCGATGGTGACTGAGTGGTAAAGATGGTCTTGGGATGTTGTGAGTGTTTGCCAAGCCTTCCAGGTCTGAGCACCCTTTCGAACGAGCGACGGCGAGATTGTGAGCCTATCAAGGCGGAGAATACCACGGAGAACAGGAATAAGGCCTTGCGTTTCTATGCCGATCTAATTAAGATATAGGTTGTAGATAGATCGGAGCGTCACCTACCGAGCAGAGCAGGGACGTGGTAAGTAGAAGATACGTCGTGAACGGCAATGACTTGATTTGACTCAACCTGGCAAAATTGGGCGATCTTATCTATAGTGGCTCTCTCAAGGGGCTTGGGACATCGGCAAGCGATCTGTAGACATCAATTCTGCTATTCAAGTCCACCTTACGATAGTGCTTACAAGATCGGGACTCAAGCTAGTCAGATATTCGGTCAGAAATCCTCATGATGTTAAAAGCATTTAAGCTTATGAGGAAGACATACCCTGCAGACTACACTTATCATTAGCAGACGCCTCCACACATCTAAAGAGTAAAAAGCGTTTTTGAGCATACCCGAACATCCCTTATAGCCTGCTGTGTCGGTTTGGTCTTCTGTTCTCCTACAATTACTGGCACCTGTCTCCAAATGAGTTACGACTGAGCAATTTCCCAGAAAAGATAAAGTAACATATGAGACGTGTATCTGCAGAAAATTGTCTTTGCCAGCTCTTCTCCTCAATTGTCTCATACTCTCGATAAAAGGCCCGGACTCGATATCTCTGAATGATGTCTCAGCCTGGAGGTAGACAAATGACGTCCGCCTTGCTATCTCAATAACATACCCTACAGTCCCACCAAGCTCTATGATACAGACATCTGGCTCTTCACTGGTGTCGTCCACCGGTATCCTTGCAACACGCTCGATCCAGTCCTGCACGGCGTCTGTGAGGTGGGGAACGACTTGTACTGTCCGCCCCAGATAGTCTCCTTTCCGTTCTCTTTCGATCACATGCTGGTATATCTTGCCGGTAGTAATGTTATTTTCTCGAGTCAAGGTAATGTTGAGGTAGCGCTCGTAGTTGCCTAGATCGAGGTCGACTTCTCCACCGTCGTCGAGAACAAATACCTCTCCGTGTCTGTAAGGTATTAACCTCGCTATTCATGGCTACTGGTCTTTCGAGGGTTGTAACATACTCTGTAGGTGCCATTGTCCCGGCATCGACGTTCATATAAGGATCGATCTTGATTGAAGTGACGTGCAACGATTATCAGCTTCCTCGCCATTTTAAGCACACCGCCACGCGTCATTGTAGGTAACATATCTTCAACCCTATGGTTTTGAGCAGCAGACCAGTGGAAGAGGCTTTGGTCGCGTCAGTATTTTGTCCCATTGACTGCGTAAAGTGGGTTTTAGGCCGCACCTATTATCCCCTTCCCAATGCCGCTTATAACACCTATAAATCGTCAGAATATTTATATCAATTGCAGAACGATCTTCCTTGCCTCCTGATACGACTACGTACTTCATGGTCACGGTGTTGAAATTCTGTGCGGTTTTGCAACGTTACTGTCCTGGGCCTCTCATTTGCCAGGCGGAATGAAGGAATTTGGCACAGAGGTTGCGTTTTTTATCTAGTAGGACATCTACTCGCTTTCGGGTCTTGATCACACATCCACTTGCATGACTATAACTGATCCAATTTAATTGATAAGGGTTTGAGTCAATGAACATGAAGAATCCTTACTGACAGAAATCTGCGCCGACATCACCCCCGATCAAGTGTAGGGTGAGTGCCGCCCTACAGTCGTGCCACACGGTTACTGTCACCCATGCTTCTCCTCACGAATTTTAAAATCGCTTCGATAGTATCTCTGCACTATCATGGTAAACTCACTAGCAATAATTGAAGATTTATATAAAACCATGCACTCTGGTTCTCATTAGCAAATCATCTGCCAGACGTTTTAAGCAGTACTCAGAAACGATTCAAAGCGAGGCCGCTATATTCGAGTCTTTGATCCAATTGGGTTATGGCAACAGCTTTTAGTGCCAATTATCTTATAGACATCTTGACCGACAGTACACGTTGGAATAACGATTCTATTTGAGGCACCTGTTCATGTATCAGAGTAGAAAACTATCAGCTAATTATAGAAGAGAGAACAAAGCATGCGAGAGTCAACCGAATACAGCCCTAAGCAACTCGAGATCGGAAGAATATATCAAACAATCTCTTCTGCGTCTCTATCTTCGCTATATCGGAAATCATATGAAAAGCAGACCCTTCATAGCGGTTTAACGAGCCGTCGTTACTGTTTTTTCAACACGCTTCTGTGCTTCCCGTCGCTCCTGCTCCTTCTTTTCCTTCGCCCGCCGCTGTTGCGCTTCTAGTTTCCTTTGTTCTTGTCGCCGTTTCTCTTCTTCACCCAGGCTTGTCTGTTAGCTTTCAGGATCTCGTTCCTAATCCTGCACAGCGTTGCTATTCCACGAAGAGAGATCAGGCCATACCAGCAGTTTGCTGCGCAAGCCCTAGAGTATGGACCTCGGACCCCGCAGACTGGTTCCCCTGAGAGAATGCGCTCGCTCCAAGGATCACCAAAGGAGTGGTGGACTCCACGATATAGAAAAGCTCGGGATAAGATTTCGCTTTATCTCGCTTGTGCCAACGGAGTTCCACCCTCCCAATCGGATGATGGCTGGTTCGTTTGGAGTCTGTAACCGGCGGTGGTTGACATAAAGTGTACGGGACCCTCAGCCGATCGACGGTGGCTTTGGAGATTATACTGAGTGATAAGGCTCTGTCTGCCTGTGCGCGAATAGCTTCTTCGGATTCCTCGCTCTCGGAGAAGATGATGATGTCGACATCGGACTCCTCCTCCTAGTTAAACCATCAGCCTCGTATTTGGTTTGCCAAGGTGCGAGCACGCCTGGCTGGAAGTTACCATGGATGTTAAGGCGGGGTTATCGATCGGTGTAAGCCGACGAAGCCAGAATATACGCAACAGGCGAGAGTAGATATCCAGACTGAATTTTGGGCCGAATATTTCCTAGCAGACGTAGCTCGCACATGGGAACGAGTTGACTGCGAGCTTCTTTAAGAGCGTAGAAATACCACAGCCTCGTTGGAACTGGCTGCGCACACTTCAGAGCCGCAACAAAACTTATGAGCGGGCTTCAATAGACAACAAGGCTCCATATTCTCCTTTTAAAGCCGGGCGCATCTCCAGAGGCATGCAGCCTCTTCCTGAACCAATGCGAAATGTTCGGCGAACAAAGCCGGACACGGTGAGGTGTCGCACAGCACACTACTGGTTGCGCGTGCATGCTGAAAACCCGGTATTAAACGTGTGGAAACAAATCGAGCAAACGTCGGTGTGTCTACCGGATAGCTTTGCTGCGCATCGTAGGACCCGACTTCTATGCCACTAGATTTGGTGCAGAATGACGTCAATGCCACCTAATCCTTTGGGCAGCCTTACCTACCTGTAAGTACTGTCACACGGCTCATGATGCACAACTAAATATCTTCAGCATCAAAGATCCTATTAGTGTCAAACTCCTATGATTTACAGTGCCATTTGGAAGTCTTTAATTAAAGCAGAACTTCCAATTGGCACCGCAGATGCGCCCCTTAATATCTCTTACCTATCTCGCACTATCCGCGAAATCGTTCCCCAGGACACCAGTCGCGCCACTAAAGCCGTGAGTAACCTTGTATGCATGACTGAGCAGCTGCAACCTTGGCGAGCGAGGATTTTGGCTCACCAAAGGTGCTGGCGGACTGGGTTGGTCTGGTGGAGTGGCCTTGGGCATCAAGCTCGCCACAGACTACCAACCTCTGTTCTTTTGCCAGAACAAAACAGCAGAGGCGCGAGTACTGTTGTTGTGGTGTGTGATACACTGGAAAATTTCACATTCGGGCAAGGCCGAGTTCGGGGAGTACAAGGGACCGAGGTCATGGAGTGGTGTATCGAGCGTTCCAATGAGAAATTCCGGAGTATCTTCTTTCCAGTGCTGGTGTCTGGGCCTTGGCCTCATCTGAAAGCTATGAAGATTAGAGGTGCAACAAGCTGGGAACATGGCAGATGGAGATTAGTTACAGCAAGCAGTTGGGTAGGAATTATACCTTCTGGTAGAGGAGTACTATGAGCATGTTGTGTAATAGGAGAGCCTTTAAGGGAGGCAGGAGGTCTTCCATTATGGCGGCAGTGGGTTCACTTAGCAGTCAGCATAGTCCGGCGCACAAAGGAGTTGACAGAACAAGCTCTAGATGATGTCTTGTCCTAGCCGCTAGAGAATCAATTGTCACGTCAATGCATTTCGCAGAAACCTTGCTGTACATTGTATTAGAATGATGGTAATGATGATACTCAACTCTGCGACACGAGAAATGATTGTAAATAAACCGCAAAACAAGATAGCACAAGAGAAGGAACAGTCTTACGAAGATGTTGATGAGACGCTGCTGCTGTGGTGATTCGAAAAACGGACAAGAAGTAGAGGTAAGTCCAGGCACAGATGGGAACCGAACAGGTGATTGGAGGCCGGCGTTCTCTGATATGTCGAGATCAGATCAGGCTCTCCTTACCGTCCCGAACTGGAGTGAAAGGTGCTAGCCTGAATCTAGCCTCCACAGGGAGAAGTTCTTGACAAGATGTCTATCTATGAACAGTGTAATCGTCGCACGCCCTTTTAGCTGCGGGATCACCTATGCTCAAACACTTTAGTATAAGTATCTGTAGCATGTGGTCTGTTCCAAGCCTTCTAAGCCGTTTTACTAGCTACAACATCACAGAACAATGCTCAGTTACCGCACCATAGCATTTTGGGTAGTTCCTCTTATTACATGTTTTAGAGGCTCAGACGGAACAGAGGTTTGTTCCCCCAACAAAGACTACCTGTACCGCTGCAAACCTAGATCAGTCAAACATTTTAGCAAGTAGCTGCAGTCAACCCAGCTCGAGGCTTACGCTGTTGTGGCGGCGAATACATCAATCCTTCTAGCTTTAGTAACCGTAGTCAATGTTAGCGAGAAAAGTGCTGTGAAGGCCATTGTCGCCGCCAATCTTGCGCCAGGGTTTCGTATAAAATACAGAACTAGAATCGAGATCGTGGGCAAAAGCGAGGAGAGAACGGTGCTAATAGCGTTAGCAACAATGACCAATGTCGCATGTTCGTAGTGCCATAGGCCATTCCAGTCTTGGCTTGAGGCAGACTGTTGCTGTCATGACAAAGTCTCAGTGCTGTTAGGTCGTATTTGGCTGTATAAGCAATACCTTGAGCCGATGTCCCCAACGACGGTGGTACCAAGGAACTAGCTTGTCACTTATGATCCGTGTTAGGCTATCTTTTTCCGCTTGTCGACTAGACAAAGCAACGAGATCTTTTTCGCTTTGCCAAATCTCTGCTTCCCGACCTCGCAAGAAGAAATCACCGCCTTCAGGACGGTCCAGCCATTCTTGAAGGAGCTTCAAGTCCGTGTTGTTTGTTCTCTCGAACTTTTGAATCTGAGCGTATTGTAGAAGAGCATCATCTGAAAAAGAAGGCATGATTGTGTTAATTTTCGTTCTGCAAAGCGTGGAGTTCTGAACGTACTGTAGGCTTTCAATTTCTCACGAATCTCTAATACTTTCCGCCATTGCAGATCTTTACTGGTGCCATAGGACTCCTTTAAATCAAAGAGTGAGACCTGAAATAAAGCCTTATCCCCGTCTCCAGAGCATCCGTCTTCCAGTGCAATGTTCGCTAACTCGCCCTCAAGGTGAACCAATTCTGATTGCATGTAGAGAAGATTCTTTGCGTTCAAGGTTGCGAATCGTCGGAACAGAGCCATTTCTTGATGTGTTCCGATCAAGGCGGCGAGTCTGGTATAGTCAGCCATAATCTGAAATTGTAAGATACCGCGAAAGAACTGATTCGTGGATTTTCAGTAGGTAGCCTCCCTCTCAAGATATCATTCAGTTCTGTCCCATGAAGGGATCTCAGAGTCCAAGGCAAACAAGAATGCAATGGAAATTTTTGCTTTCTCGTAGCCTTGCCGATCTATCGTTTGTCCTAGTAAACGACAGCCTTGCCAAATTGGCGGGAGCATTTCCTGTTCGCTGCAGCAGAGAGGTAGCCTTTCTGCACATAGCCGTAATCCCAGGCGTTCATGTAGACTCACTGGTGATAAATAGATAAGTATCGTATAAGCCCACTCCGCGACCGTCAGTGGCAAGGGCTGTTCTTCTAATCACTCTCGAGAATCTCCGAGAACACCCTTTGGCCCAATGACTTGAGGAAGATGGAGATCAATCGAGCAATGCAAAGTTTTGTTATACTGTCTACCGATGCTGAAGATTCCAATTTTGTGGCCTTTGGTTGGTGCGATTGCCCAAGAATCCGTCCAGGAAGTGACGTTCCGTTCCTGGATATTTATCGTCTATCAATTGCCCACTCAGTGTCAACCCCACCTAGTGTCAACCCCACCTTTCAGCAACAAGAGGTCATAATCACTGCCACTTGAGTGGAAGCGTAGGAGATTTCCCCCCAGTCAGATCGAGAAACTGTAACAGGGTTTCAATCCATCCCGGCTTCCATTTCCTGGCCGATGAGCACAGCAAACCAGTATAACCAATAAGACGTGTTGCGACCCATCACCTTATGCCTGGAATGCCTACTTTCTGTTTGGGTAAGTCTAAGCTTCTCGCATTCACGGTGACGCGGTACAGATAACAAGCTGTCTGCAGGCGGACGAAGGCCAGAAACTCCTACGCAACTTCACCAAAGCCCTCAGACTATCGATAATCCAATCCTTGATTCCGCAAATGGCCTTAAAGATGGGGTCCTATCAAGCTCAGATGGCGAGGCAACTGAATTTGCTGCCACCACTGATCCTTCGGTCGACCATGGCGTCCCTTGTGCAGAGATATCGACTGCCCAAGCATTGAACATGGATGTGACAGGGTCGAAGCTGGACAAACTAGAGCGATTTTGCCGGTACATATGCTTCCAGGTAGGTCCGGAGTCTTCGCCTCAGCAACGGATGTCAATGCTGACATAAGGAGTAAGACTAAACGGTTGAGAGAAGCATTGAAGTCCTCCACTTCCCACACCCCAGCCACCCAGCAATTGGAAGGGCACCTAACCGATATCGATGGGTTGGCGGAGCCAGCTGACGCCCACGAGCCCTCTATGGCAAATCCCAGAAGCTGGGCAGAGCTGAACCCTGATCTTGCAATTGAAGCACCAGAGGCTACACCTAACAAAAGTCTCGACAGAAGGTTAGGAAGAGAGACGGTGGTCCGCAAAATAGATAACGTAGGCTTCGGATATACAGAAGCTTTTACATCCCCGTGGTCTCCACTCCAAGTGTATGAGCAGCCAAAGGAGCAAATAGCGAGACCGTTAGAGACAGCACAGACTTTGCCTGTTCCAGATATCTCGCAACCTGTCTTGACTGAACAGACGAGAACCCAGGGAGATCTAGACACTGACAGACCCACCCTACACACACTTGAGGTTGCGAACCCTCAACAGCCACAGAGGACACCCAGTAATCTCCAAGATGTTGTACATCTTCCTCAGCCATGCGAGTTCAAGACAACGTTCCGGATGGCTATACATCTCGCCGATAACCTTGTCGCACAAAGAGTCGGCAAGCTAGATACTGCATCAAAGGTCGACGTAATCAGTAAACAGGTCGTAACTTCACTCGGACTGGCAATGGAACCTTACAACGGCCCCATCATCGCCCCCCTTGGGCCGCCCATTCATCCTGTAGGGGAGATCAAGATTGATTGGCACGTAGCAGGCCGTGTCAAGACGTATACGACCAAATTCGCTGTGCTAGATGAGAGCTTAACAAAAGATTTCGATGCTTTGCTTAGTGTAGATACTATCAAAGAGGTCGGATTTTATAAGGTCGATAATACCGTCTGGTTGGCTGACGTAGAAGTCCTGGCTCCGAGCTGCCATTAGCCGAACAATACCTATTAGCATGAATGGAAGACTGCTCTCTCTCCGTACATATTCGACTGGACTAGGAGTTATCATTGGCGCTCTGTGCCTTGCATACCTAGGTAGGGAAATTTTAGATTAAGCATCCAAGGCGCTAGATTACCTATGATCTTTGACTATTCATAGTTTCACAATTTCAAACATCAAAACAAGGTGGATCTCATTCAATCGATACTATGTTTCCTTAATGCAAGGACATTAGTATTTCATAAGAAACAAGTGTCTCATATTGCGTGCCAAACTCCATTCTAGGACATACAACAAAGTACACAGTGATCATACACCCCCTTGCCGCACTCGATGTACATACCCTAGTGTTGGATACGGGACAACATGCTAGGGTCAGCAGCCAGGCCGTCCAGTCCGATCCCTAATATAGAGGTCAAACCCGCAAACATTAGCTGCATAGCTTTACCACTCTGGCACGGCTTGGACCTCGTCAAGGACTCTGTATCTGGAACCGAGGGATGCTTTGAAGGTTGACCGATGGTATCAGCCATAGAGTAGGCTTGCTATTACAGCTGATATCAAGACAAATAGAGAGTATGAGAGCTAAACAAGGAAGGCAGGAAGGCCTCGTCGATATGCATGGAAAACATGTCAATATTATCATACATGGGTAGTAATCGTGCCACGCAATCACCTACTAAAGTAGGTGCTGGCCACCCAAATGACGTACACCCCCCAAATGACGTTTTTTTTCCTTTATGTATTCAACCCCCCCCCACCTCAACCATTCAACCACATCA
>JAABUL010004701.1_pt1 | contig 17916 bp, 19 predicted proteins | sample 5559151 | NCBI WGS metagenome assembly JAABUL01 (sample SAMN10711876, study PRJNA513368) | rock metagenome | isolation source: Antarctica rocks | place: Antarctica: Victoria Land, Pudding Butte sud | reverse complement strand
AAGAAGGAGATCATCCGCTGCCTCAAGCGGTACCTCGTCCGCCAGCTCTATCCCCTGATCCGCGAGATCCTGCAGAGCAACCAACCCGCCCTCACCCCTTGACGCCGATCAATAGGAGTGTCGCAGAGGTCGAAGGCGAGCCGGGCGTTCTGCTCTATGAGGAGCACGGCGGTGCCGCGGGTCGCGTTGAGCTCACGAAGGTGCCGGACCAGGTCCGCGACGACGATCGGCGCAAGGCCCAGCGACAACTCGTCGATAGCAAGGATGTCGGGATCAGCCATCAGCGCCCGGCCCACGGCCACCATCTGCTGCTGTCCGCCGGACAGCGTGCCGGCCAGTTGCTTGGCCATTCGCTCGAGGTCGGGAAGCACCTCGTAGATCCGCCTCGGGTCGCGGGCACCCGAGCGCCGACGAGCCCGCCAGGCGCCCAGGCGCAGGTTGTCGGCCACGGACAGGTCAGCAAAAAGCTGCCGACCCTCAGGCACCTGCGCCAGGCGACCGTTCACCTGGATCGAGCCGGCTGCCGGACGGAGGATGCCTGAGAGTGTGTTGACGAGCGTCGACTTACCCGCACCGTTCGGCCCCACCAGGGCGACCATTTCGCCGGGGGCCACCTCGAGGCTGACGCCATCGAGTGCGGTGGCGTTCCCGTATCGGACGACCAGGTCAGTGACCGTGAGCATGCTCATCCTCACCCCCGATGTAGGCCTTGATGACCCGCGAGTCGGAGGTTACCTCCCGCGGAGTTCCTTCCGCGATCACCTGGCCGAGGTCGAGGACCGTCACCCGATCGGCCAGCCGGGAGACGAATCCGACGTCGTGCTCGATGAGCAGCATGGTCAGGCCGTCGGCATGCAGGTCCTCGACGAGCTCGGCGAGAGCGGTCCGCTCCGCGGTGCGCAGACCGGAAGCCGGCTCGTCGAGCAGCAGCAGGCGCGGCTGGGCGCACAGCGCGCGGGCCACTTGCAGTCGACGCTGCTGGCCGAGGGGAAGGGACTCTGCCTGCCGGTCGGCCCAGTCCTGGAGGCCGACCTGCTCGAGCGCGTGCTCGGCCCGCTCCCGGATCGTCCGCTCCTCCGACCGGTGCCGGGGCAGCCGCAGGGCCGCGGCCAGGAAGCCGTGCTTGGTCCACGTCTGCGCTCCGACCATGACGTTCTCCCGCACGGTCATCCCACGGAAGATCCGGGCCCCTTGGAACACGATGCCGATGCCGTCGTGCGCCCGCCGGTGCGCCGACTCCCCGTCGATTCTCCGGCTGTCGTAGGTGATCGTGCCCGAGTCGGCGCTCAGGTGACCGCAGACGAGGTTCAACAGCGTCGACTTGCCGGCTCCGTTCGGGCCGATGATGCCGCGCACCTCACCGTCGGCCACGGACAGCGACACGTTCTGTACCGCGTACACGCCTCCGAAAGACCGCGACACGTCTTGGACATTAAGCACGTGCCGGCCGCTCCTCACCTATGTCGGATCCCGCACGGTCGGAATTACTCATCGTGGCCACGCTCCCACTGCTGGCGCAACTCGCTTCGCATCACTTTCAGCGTTCCACTTATCGGAAGGGGACCGGTGCGAAACTCCACCGACTTAGGGATCTTGTAGCCAGCGATCAAAGGTCGGCAGTGGTCTTTGAGCTGACCCGCGGATACGTTCTGCCCTTGCCGCAGCAACACCACGGCATGAACGGCTTCCCCCCACTTGACGTCCGGGACACCAATCACTGCAACCTGGGCAACGGCTGGATGAGCCAATAAGGCTTCCTCCACCTCCGCTGGGTAGACGTTCTCGCCGCCACTGATGATGCGGTCGTTGACACGGTCGACGACGTACAGGCGCCCATCGCCGTCGAGATACCCGAGGTCTCCGGTGCGGAACCAGCCATCGTGGAATGCCGCGTCTGTTTCGCCCGGCTGCGCCCAGTAGCCTCGCATCAGGTTGTCGGCGCCTACCCAGATCTCCCCGGTGGAGCCAGCCGTTGCCGGCTCGCCGGAGGAGTCCCGGATTGACACCCTGGTACCTAGCAGTGGACTGCCGGCTGACCGCAGCAGAGCACCGCCCTGTCGGTGCTCTGCTGGTCCAAGCGACGTCACGTGACCACAGGCCTCTGTCATGCCATACCCGCCATAGAGGTCAACCTGCGGCAGCTCAGCCCCCAGTCTCCGCAGTAGTCTCGTGGGCATTGGTGCAGCTCCGTAACTGATCGCTTTTAAACTGCGGAGCCTGTTGCAGTCGAATCCAGGCTGCTCCAGCAGGAGATGGACCGTCGTGGGAACCATCACAGTGACCGTAACTGACCACCTTTCGATGGCCGTCATTACCTCAGCGGCATCGAACTCTGGCACGTAAGTGCAGGTTCCACCGAGCAGTGGCACACACCAGATGCCTGCGAGGGCACTGCTATGAAACATGGGTGTCTGATGGAGATAGACCAATTGCTCGGTCATATTCGCCCAGCGGGTGGCGATTTTGTAGATGTCACGCACCACGGCCTCATGGCCCAGCATCACCCCTTTGGGTGTGCCGCTCGTGCCGCCGGTGTAGATCAGCGCTGCGAGCCCATCTGGAGCCGTGTCGACACAGTAGCTGTCCCCGGACTCGAGAAGGCTCTCGTAGTCCAATACCTCCAATCCCATTGCAGAAGGGCTTCCCTCCTCAGGTACTGCGGTGTCGCCCATCACCACCAGGCTCCGAAAGCCGGCGGAGTGGGCGAGGCCGGTGGCGGCCTGCTGGTTGGCGTTATCGTAGAAGCAGACCTTTGCGCCGCAGTCACGGACAATGTAGTCCAGCTCCCGACGCGAGAGCCTTGCGTTCAACGGAGTAACGACGGCCCCAGCGAGCAGGCAAGCGTGGAAAACCTCCAGATAATGCGAGGAATTGCTCGCCAGAACGGCGACGCGGTCCCCTTCCCGTATCCCCAGCTCGTTGCGGATGGCAGATGCCAACTGAATGGTGCGCCGGGCGTGCTCCTCGAAGCTAACGTCGCGATCCTGCGCTCGGGAGATGATTCGGTGTGGATGTAGCTCTGTTGCCGCCATGAGCAGATGTGTGAACGTGCGTCCAGTGGTGTTGCGGCGGACGTCTAGCGATAGCGTCTCCGCCATTAGGCACTGCTCATCAGGACACCGGGAACCAGTAGCGATTGCGGGTCAACCACGGCCTTCGCGGCGCGCAGTGAATCGGCGAACCACGCCGGATGCTGGCGCTCGTACCACGGTCGATGCTCGCGGCCGATAGCGTGGTGATGGGTGATGGTCCCGCAGTGCGAGGCGATGGTTTCGGATATGGCCGCCTTCATCTCGTCATGCACAGCCAGTTCGTTGCCGTGACCGATCGGCGCTTGCACGGTGAAATACGGTGCGCATCCGTCGGGGTAGACGTGGGTGAACCGGCACGTGACACGGCCCTTGCCATGGCTCGTCCGGTTCAGAACCTCGGCCGCCGTGTTCATGACTGCCGCATGCAGATCGGCGAATGCGCTCCACGTGCAGGCAGTTTCGAAGGTTTCGCTGTAGATGCCGAGACGAACCATGCTGCTGAGCAAATAGGGGCCCCGGATGAACGCTTCACGCCAGGCGTGCACGGCTCCGCCTGATGTCTGGGGGGCACTCGCGCTTGCGGCGCGGGTTTCCGACTCCACACCGTCTGGGATGCTTCCGCCGTGGTCGAGACAGATTTCGACTGCGTCGGCCATCGGCGCATCCACCGGGTGAGCGGCGGACTCGAATCCAAGCACGAGTAGTGCGCCGGCGGGCCCGGTGCCGCTGAGGACGGTTCCGGACTCTTGGGCGTCGAGGAGTCGGCAGTTGGTGGGTGTAAGGCCAGACTGAACGACGGAGCGGGTGGCGGAGACGCCCTGCTCGTAGGTCGCGAAGTGCACACCGGCAGAGCTCTTGAACCGCGGCCGGTCCTGGATCCGCATCCACGCCTCGGTAATCACACCCAGCGTGCCCTCGGACCCCAGCAGGAGTCGATCCGGTGATGGCCCCGCTCCTGAGGCCGGCAAGCGCCGAGACGTGCCACTGCCGGTCGGGCTGATAAGGCGGATGGATTCGACGAAATCGTCGATGTGCGTGCCTCCCGAGGCATAGTGGCCGGCGGAGCGCGTTGCTAGCCAGCCGCCGAGTGTGGAGAACTCAAAAGACTGCATAAAATGACGCAACGTGTACCCGTGCGGCCGCAGCTGGTTCTCCAGCGACGGCCCAAGGACACCTGCCTGGATGCGTGCTGCGCGTGATACGGAGTCGATCTCAAGTACCTGGTCGAAGTGGGCCATGTCGATGCTGAGGACGCCGCTATAGGCTCGGGCCCATTCCCCTCCGCCATCGACGCCACCGACCACGGACGTTCCTCCGCCATACGGGACGACAGCACACCGCTGTTCCCCGGCCCATTCGAGGAGGCTGACTAAATCCTGCTCACCATTGGGGTAGGCCACGATGTCCGGGGCGTCGGAGAAATCTCCGTAGAACCCTCGGACGGTGTCCTTGTATCCACGACCGTGTGCGTGCAGTGCCCGCTCGTACGAGTCCTGCGTACATAGTCGCTCGAGAGAGCTTGGTATCGATAGGCGCACGTCGGGCATCTGGATTTTCGGGAATGGCACCGGCTCGCTTTGGGTTATTTCCGTTCCACCGAACCTGGAGGTGAGTTGCGTCGCGAGCTCACTCCGCTCCTTCGTTGTTAATTGTTGGTCCTCTCGTCCCCAGGCCCACCATGATCGTTGCCGCGCGTCCATATGCTCTCCAACTTTTGTTATACGGCGTAGATATACGCCCCACCTTATTCTGGCAAAATATTAAGCGCACCTCTGGTAAGGACTTTTCGAGTTCATTCTCGCTTCAGCCGGCGGGAGTAAATCTCGAACCGCTCCAACGGGCCATTGAGATGCTGTCAGCCGACAGTCCCGAGTGATCCGTCGGCGAATATCGAAAGTGTCCATTTGGCACGAGAGCATCAAGGTTCTCGAGCGCGTCGCGGACCTTCTTCGGTTCCGTGCTCTTGGCCGTCTTCATCGCAGTTGTGATCAGCTCGACCGCACTATATGCGCTGAATGATGCGCTATGAGGGAACCCACCATCCGCGGCCTGGAACTTAGTGGCCATTGCCATGACTACGTCCTTGTATTGAGACTTCGGCAGGTCTGGTCCAAGTGTTGGCGTGGCGCAGGCGAAAAGGGCGTTGTTTGCGGCGGCACCGGCTGCTTGTGTCACGTTCGGGGTGCAATCCGCATGGTTCATGATTAGCGGAGCGGGAACGCCGCTCGAAGCGAATTGCTTCATAAAAATCGGTGGGGTGCTGCCCGATCCCCAAAACATCACGCCATCGACATTGGCGGCCCTGATGTGGGTCAACGCCGGAGTAAAGTCGGTCGTCGAGCCTTCGAATGTTTCGACATCGGTGAAGTCGATGCCGTACTGAGCGGCGGCTTTCGACATGTCATTCCATCCGGTAACCGCGAAGTCGTTGCTTTTGTCATAGGCGACCGCCATCCGAGTCATGCCCTTAGACTTGAAGTATTGCAGCAGCACCGTGTCTACAATACTAACCGGCTGTGTCGCCATAAACGCGTACGGCCGTACCGGTTCAACCTGCTGGTCGGATGATGCGGCACCCATGAATGGTATTGAGGCACGCTGCGCCGCAGGGATCATGGCTAGGGCCGAGTTGGAGTAGGGCGGTCCGATCACAGCCGAGATCCCCTCGCCGACCAGGCTGTTCAGTGCAACCACGGCTTGATCGGGCTTCGTCTGTTCATCTTTCACGATGAGTTGGAGTTGCTTGCCAAGGACGCCCCCAGATGCATTGATGACATCGACGGCAAGCTGGGCCCCCTTGCGGTCGTCTTGGCCGAGTGAGGCGTAACTACCGGTCAACGACGTAACAAGTCCAAGCTTGATCGGCTCGTTGGATGCACCGCCGCCGCCGGACCCACAGGCACTCAGCAGGAGCGATAGCACCACCAATGCAGAAATACCGGCCGCGCGAAGGCCTCGCCAGCCCCGAGGGATCAGATGCTTGTGCGTACGTCTGAACTTGTCCATACCGCCTCCATTTCCATACCGCCTCAGTGCTCGCATAACGAGCGCCTGCTCGCAGGACGGGCAGTGGGAGTGCAGGTCGCTTGCGGCCCTCGGGTCAACCACTTCGGAGAAACCGGGGTTCATATGCGAGCAACTGCTCGCGTGCCGAGCACTGAGGTGTGGCGGACCAGCAACCTCGGCTAATGTGCAGAGCGAGAGCGGTACGGACCCTGGGGAGACGACGTGACCACGACAGAGCGACCGTCCGGTTTCGTGCAGTCCCTTGAGCGAGGACTGGCTGTGATCCGTGCGTTCTCTGCCGAGCATCAACGTCTGACGGTGAGCGAGGTGGCTCGAACGACGGGCCTTACCCGGGCCGCGGCGTGGCGGTTTCTCACCACGCTGGAAGCCCTCGGCTACGTAAGCACCGATGGCAGGTACTTCCACCTCCGGCCGAAGGTGCTCGACCTCGGATATGCGTTCCTGTCCTCATTCAATCTCCCGGAAATCGCTCAGTCCAACCTAGAACTGCTAGCCGAAGAGCTGCACGAGCCGTGCTCGGCCACCGTTCTTGACGGCTCCGATGTCGTGTTCGTGGCCAGGGCGACCACAAGGCGCATCATGGTGATGTCCCTAGGCGTCGGTCGCCGACTCCCAGCGCATGCCTCCTCTATGGGCCGGGTGCTGCTAGCGCACCTCCAAGAGTCGCGCCTCGACGAGTACCTGACGAACGCACCGTTCGAGCGCCTCACCAGCAGAACGCTCATCGGCGAGGGCGAACTTCGCGAAGTCCTGGCGCAGGTGCGCGCACAGGGCTGGGCGGAAACCGATCAAGAACTCGAGGAAGGCCTTCGCACGATCGCGGTTCCGGTATGGCGCGACGGGCGAGTCGTTGCAGCGGTCGCAGTCGGGGTGCAGTCGTCCCGGGTCAAGATGAGCGAGTTCAAGTCGCAGTACCTACCGAAACTGCAGATCACCGCCCAGCAGATCACCAATGATTTGGCCCGGCTACCACCGGGAAGCGGTCCATAGCGCCTAGCCGGTGGATCCGAATACGCACGACCGGCGTCCGTGCCGCCCGGCGGGCGAGAGGTGGGGTGGTGGTAGCACGGTGGTAGCACCGCCGACGAGGGTCGGCGGGACTGGGGGCCAGGTCGTCGACCGGCTTCCCACTCTGGCAGCACAATTCCACCGAGGTGAGACCTTGGTCAGTTCAGAGGAGGCAGCATAGATAGCAGCAGTGTGCTCGTCGCTGTAGCCACGATCGTCCCGCCAGCGTCGCGCACCTCGCCCTCCGCGAACGCCACTCGCTTGCCTGGCTTGACCACGCGCCCCACGGCGGTCAATGTCCCGCTGGCTGCCGTCACCGCGGCGAGGTAGCTGACCTTGAGCTCGAGCGACATGCACCCCATGCCCTGGTCCAGGGTGGTGTGCACTGCGCAGGCCACGACCGAGTCCAGCACGGTGCACACCAGCCCACCGTGGACAACCCCAATGGGGTTGTAGTGAGACTCATCGGGCTCACATCCGAACGTGACCGCGCCCCACTCGACGTGGAGCACCGACATCTGCATCAGCTCGGAGATCGGGGGCGCAGGTATCGCACCCGAGGCAAGTGCCTGCATCGCCTCCATCCCCGTCAGCCTGGCGGCCGCGGCCGCCGAAGCGATCGGATCCTGCCAGCGCACGATGCACGACCGCGCGGTCCCGGAGTTCCGCATCATTGTCCTGCCGCCTCACCGTTCGGTCCCGATACCCCCTCGGTCACACCGGGGGGGATAGAGCGCAGGCTCGGACCACCCCACGACCAGTTCTGGTCCGCGGAATTACGGCCGCGACCATGGTGGGCGCAGACCGGGGTCCGCTACCCACGGGCGACTCCGCGACCTACCCGACAAGACGCGGTAGGAACACCCCCCTCGGGGTGGATCCGAGCTTCTCCTCAAAACCGTGTCCCGCCGCGCCACGGCCAACGGTCGCCGCCACACGCTCGTGCAGGGTCAGGTGACGAGCGGCGCCTCGCCGGGCTGGACCTCGGGGAGGATCTCGCCGTCTTCCATCACGTTCTCACCCGGCACCTCGTGCAGGAACAGCGCGAGGTCCCGGACAGGCTCACCGGTGATCGCGCTCCACTCCTCAACCATGCGGTGCAGCAGCCGGGCCTTGACCGCACCGTCGCGCCCGGAGCGGAGCAGCCCGACCATGCGGGGGAAGTTGACCGGCTCCCCGGCCACGAAGATGCTGTCCCGCTCCACCTCGACGAACGAGCAGTGCACGTACTTGCCCGGCGCCCCGGTCACCTCGCTCGGTGTGGACCTTGGTCGCCACCGCGGCGATCTCCACCTGGTGCTCCAGCGTCGGGCTGCCCGCAGGAACGGTGAACTGGTAGAAGGGCATCGACGGTCTCCTCGCAGTAGCCGCACCGACCTGGCCGGCGCGAGTGGGACGTTATTTGAGTTCAATCCTAGGTCTGCGCCACCCCGGCGGTCCAGCCGAGCGTCCAGAGACGCCGTAGCGGCCACCGCATCTTTGGTCTCGGGGCTGGTCACGCCGGTCACGGTGATGGCCGCGTCCAGTGCTGTGATCGGCACCAAGCGGCTGACGACCCCTGCGGGAAGGATGCGCACTGTCTCCCCCACCACTGGCAGCGGCACTGCTCCGGGGCACTCCTCGGCGTCCGTTGCCGCGTTGCGTTGCACCATCGGCACGCCGTGCTCTGACATCGCGTGCAGCACTCCGCTGGAGCCTCCCGGTGTCCAGCACTCCCGGCCCAATACCGGCACCGTCTCGCTCTGCACTGGGCGATCAATCATCATCGTCATCAGGTACTCCGAAGGTTTGTGGGCTGGTCAGGCCCGTTTGTTGGTCTTCCTCATCCTACCGCCGCGCACAGCCACAAAGTTGCTGCTCAGCAGCTCTTTTCAGTTCTTGGGCACCCCATGCCGGGTGTCCCGTTGGCGCGGCCTCGAGGGGCGGGGAGGCTGCCCGGCCCCTCGAGGGTGTGGTGATCACCCGGGCTTGGGCATCAGTAGCTGACTGCTGTGATGTCCTCGCCCAGGGGTCCGGCGATTTCATAGATGTCTTCGAGGTTCAGGGTGCGGGTCTCACCACGGCTGTTGATGGCTTGGGCCCAGCCTGGAGGTAGCGCAGCTTCTCGGCACCGGTTTCCATGATGATGGCCACGGCACCGTCGACCAGGTGTGTGGCCAGCTCGGCGGTGAGGTCGACGTCGACGTCATCACCATCGTGGCTGTACCGCGTGGACGGCCACCCGCTTCCGTCTACTACTGCGATGGCGAACCGCCCCGACAGGCCTAAGTCCATCGCCTTCCCAGACATCGATACCGAGTTGGTCGGCCCATACCCGGAAGGCCCCTGTGTCTTTCACGGTGAACCTAGTTCGAGCGGGAGCTGCCGCACCAGGTGGCCATGTCAGCGCGCCCCTGCGCGGGTGTGGCGAGCGGGTCGGGGGGCGTCGGGGGCACTGTCCGGGTGCGGCCCACTGCCGCGCTCCCACGGTCGCGGGAACGGCTCCCGTTCTTCGGGCATGCGGTAGGGCATGAGGGCGCCCTGGAAGTGATCGGAGAAGTTGATAAGCACGATCTTGTTGGGCGGGGAGAAGTGGAACTCGATCGGCATGTTCTTCTCGTAGCGGTCCCGCGCCAGCCCCATGAACGGTTTGAGAACTTCCGATGTTACCGCACTGTGACCTGTTGAGCCGGTGGGCGGCGTACGCAGCAGGTGTGCCACCTTCGGGAACTCCTCATCGAGCTCTGCCGCGTTCAGCGTCGCCTGCTCGGTGTGCAGGCTGAGCGTGCGGGCCCCCTCATCGACCGAGAAGGTGCACGGCAACATCACCGCAGCGGCGTCCTTGGCTGCGGCGAGGACCCGTTTGGCATCGGCCATCGTCATCAGGAAGGGCCCCGCCCATTCGCCTTCAGTGAGCTTCGCGCGGGACCGGCCCACCACGTAGCGGTTCGTTGCCGTCGCCACCAGGTAGCCGTCGATGGTGTCCAGCTGCACCGCGCACAACATCGGCAACGTGGTGTCCTTGCCGACGAATGCCACCGCCGCCTTGAGTACATCGCGCACAGCGGACGCGGGAAGGGTCACAGTGTTCATGAGAGTCTCCAAAACGATCGTGGGCTGGTCAGGCCCGGTTAGTTGGTCCCCTCAATCACCCGTTGACGGCAACAAACTGGGTGGCACAACAGGATTCAACCCACCGCCGTGGCACCCCATGCCGGGTGCCACGGCGGTGGGTTCGGTGGCGCACCCCGGCTGTCTGGGTGCGCCTGCACCGGCCCCTTTACCCGGGGTCGGCGGTGCCGAGCTGTTTCAGTGCGTCGTCGAGGATGCGTCGCAGCTGGGACCGTGTGCCCTCGATGACACAGACCGCATCGGCGCTGAAGACCAGGGCGAGCTCGTCGACGACGTCCTCGCCGATCTCGGTACCGGCTGATGCGACCTCGACCGCGGTGGCGGCACTCATCCATTCCACGCGCACACTCACGATGCGCTCCTGACTGGTTGGTGGGAGGTGTGCACGAACAGCACCCCGTACCCGTGGGCGAGGTGGCCGATCGCGGGGTAGCCGACCATTACGCCACCGCCGCATCGTCGGAGGAGGTCTCACCCAATGCGGCGAGTACCCGCCGGGCCGCGGCCACCACCTGCTCGCCGGATTCGCGGACCTTGTTCACATCCCCACCGGACCATCCGGCGACGTAGCCAAAGGTGTAGGACCCGGCGTCGAGTCCGTGGGCGGCGGCGAGCACATAGGCCACCGACTCCGCTTCCACTTCACACCGGCCGCGGCAGGTGCGGTAGGTCGGCAAGTCCTGCACATGCCCGCACTCGATGTGCCCGAGCTCATGTGCCAGGGTCTTCACCGCCTGGGCGTCGCTGACGTCGGCGCGGATCCGAACAATCTTGGTCGCGGGGTCGGTGTAGCCGTTCGCTCCACTGCACTCGCCTCGCTCCACGGTGTAGCCGTGCGCGGTGATCTGCGCGGCCAACCCGTCCCACAACCCGGCCGGCGCCTGCCCATCCAGCAGCACCGGGCCCACCTCGGGCAACGGCTCCCCCTCGGTTTGGGAGATGTCGAACACGTACACCGCCCGGAAGCCGCGAATCTGCCGCCGAGGGCTCTGCCCGCCGGCCGCCGCATCCTCGGACGGGCCCGCCGCGTCCTGCTCGGACACCAGCGGGCGGTAGGTGCACGGCGCCAAGATCGCGATGCCCTTCTCCCCCTTGCGAACCTGCCTACCCAGGCCCTGCCACACCCGGAACCCGGCGACCCGGGACGCCTCAGGTGCCTGACGCGCGATCAGCAGGACGTTCCGCAGCGAATACTGCGGCATCCGGGCCACGATCTGCAGCATCTCCTCCCACCCCTGCGACGACACCAACGCCGCAGTGCCGGCCACGATCTGCTCATGCAGCTCGGCGAGCCTGTCCCCCTGACCCGCACCACCCCGGGCAGGGCGGGGACGGCCACGGCGAGAAGCGGAACGGGAAACAATTCCAGCAGTCATCAGAGTCTCCAAAACGATTCTTCGTGGGCTGGTCAGGCCCGGTTAGTTGGTCCCCCGAGTATACCGCGCAACTACCCCAAAACCGCTGTCAACAAACGACTAAACCGCCGAGACACCCGGCATGGGGTGCCTGCGGTGAGGTGCGTTTCCGGGGCCTTTCGATTCAGCCCATTTCTGTCGGTGCAACCCGCTAATGTCGAACCTGACCAACACACCGGGCCTGACCAGCCCACGAAGTTTCAAGGGAGTTTCACCATGACCGATCTGAGTACCACTGTGACCGTCATCGACGCCTGCGGGCGGGCACAGGTACCCGTGCTGTTGCTGTCCGACCCAGGGATGGGCAAGTCGAGCCTGGTCCGTGGCATCGCCGCCACTGAGGGCGTGCCGTGCGAAACGGTGCTGGGTTCCATCCGCGAACCCGCCGACGTGGCCGGGCTGCCGGTCATCGGGGGGAACGGGGTGGTGCTCGACCCACCAGCGTGGGCCAAACGGCTCCTGCACGCCGAATGCGGCTACCTGTTCCTGGACGAACTGACCACCTGCCCACCGGCAGTGCAGGCCGCGATGCTGGCCGTCGCCCTGGACCGCACCGTTGGTGACCTACGGCTGCCGAACGCTGTTCGCGTGATCGCCGGGGCGAACCCCGCCGACCGGGCAGCAGACGGTTGGGAAATCAGCCCACCGCTGGCTAACCGGTTCTGCCACGTCAACTACGCCCCCGGTGTCGATGAGTGGCTGGACGGCATGACCACCGGGTGGGCCGCGCCCCCCGCGTCCCGCGCGATCGGTGCCGACACCTTGCGCCAATCAGCCATGGTGGCGACGGTGACCGGATTCGTGCGGACCCGACCGGACCTGCTGCACGCCTTCCCCGACAGCGCCGCCGCCACCGGGGGACCGTGGCCCTCACGTCGGGTGTGGGACATGCTGTCCCGCGCCCTGACCCACCTACGCGACGACGACCACGCCGCCACCCAGGCCGTCGTGTTCGGTCTGGTCGGGGAAGGCGCGGGCGTGGAGTACCTGACCTGGCGGCGCGACGCCGACCTGCCCGACCCCGAAGCCGTGGTGAACGACCCCACCATCGTGTCCTGGAATGAGCGACCCGACCGGGTGTGGGCGGTGCTGTCCGGTGTTGTTGGCTGGGCCGCTGCCCGAGGCACCGTGCAAGCCTGGCGGCAAGCGTGGGGGCCGCTGCTGGCGGCAGCCGAGCACGGTGCCCCCGACGTGGCAGCAGCAGCGGCCCGCGTCCTGGGCCGCTCCCGCCCGGCGAAAGCTGCCGTCCCGGCAGCGGTGCGCACCCAGTTCGCGCCGATCCTGGTGGCGGCTGGGCTCTCCGAGGACAGTGCGGCATGAGTGCGCCGGTCCGGGCACTCACCAGCGGCGAGGAACGCGCGTTCCGCCTCGCCCGACTGGTCGCCGCCGAACTCGCCCCCTACTTCATGCACGCCCTGTTCGCCGCCGCACCCGTGGCTGCCCCCGGTCTCGGCACCTTCGCTGTGGACCGGCACTGGCGGCTCTACCTCGACCCGCAGGTACTCACCGGGCCAGGCGGATGGGACAGCCACACCGCTGGGGCCGTCCTGATCCACGAGGTCGGGCACCTGCTGCGCGACCACGCGGGCCGCGCCGATGCGCTCCCCGCGCCCTACAACCACCTGGCATGGAACCTCGCAGGGGACGCTGAAATCAACGACGACCTGCTCGCAGTGGGGATGCCGCTTCCCGAAGGGGTCGTCACCCCCGAGGCACTGGGCTGTCCCCCCAACGGACTTGCCGAGGACTACTACGCCACCCTGCACGAACCGGGCGGGCAGAGTGCGGCAGCCGACGACGGCGGGGCGGGGTGCGGGTCCGGTTCTGGCTGCGCCGCCGTGCCCGGCGAGTTGCCGGCCGACCAGCAACTCGCGGACGGGAAAGCGGCAGGGATCGACCCCGCCGAGGCCGACCTGGTACGTCGCCACGTCGCCCACGCCGTGGCCGACCACGCCGCCGCCCACGGGCGCGGCACCGTCCCGGCAGGCCTTGAGCGGTGGGCGGCAGACGTGCTCAGCCCACCGACCATCCCCTGGCCACAACTGCTGCGCGCCGCCGTGCGCCGCGCCGTGGCCGACCAAGCCGGGCGCACCGACTACACCTACTCGCGGCCCTCCCGGCGACGCGTACCCGGCACCGTGCAACCCGCAATGCGCGGACCGTCCGTGATCGTGTCCATCGTGGTGGACACCTCCGGGTCGATGAGCAGCCGTGACCTCACCGCTGCGATGAGCGAGGTGGCCGGGGTGCTGCGCTCCTCCGGGGTGGCCCGCGACCAGGTACGGGTGTCCTCCTGCGACGCTGCCGCCACCACCGGGCGACGCGTGCACTCGGTGAGCGCCGTCGCGCTCAGCGGCGGCGGGGGAACGGACATGCGGGTCGGCATCGCCGGAGCCGAAGCCACCCGCCCGGCACCCCACGTCGTCGTCGTGCTCACCGACGGGGACACCCCGTGGCCCGAGCACCCCACCCGGGCACGGCTGGTCTGCGCGGTGATCTCCGCGCGACCGCCACACGACACCCCGCCGTGGGCAAGCACCGTTCACATACCACCCGCCGCGATCTGACACGGAAACTGTCGGACCCCTTCACTAGCGTGATCATCACCAACGGGCCTGACCAGCCCACCACCCCAGGAGTTTTCGACCATGACCACCGAACCCAGCGCCGCGTTGCGCACCTACGCCGACCAGATACTCATCGGCACCGGCCTGACCGGCGCCCACGCCGAAGCAGCCGCCAACGGCACCCTGCCCGAAGCGCCGCCACACGCCGCAACCGCCACCGCCGCGCTGCGCGAAGGCTGGACCACGGCGACACACAGCAGTCAGGGCATCTCGTGACCGCCGAATGGTACGACCTGGGCCAACGTCTGTACGCCGCACGCACCGGCCACGCCGTCGCCCGCCTCCTTCACTCACCCGTGCCCGCCATACCCGCGCCCATCGCCGTGCGCGCCACCACCGACCGGCACAACGTCACCGTGACCGTCGCCGCCCCCGGCCACCCCGCCGCCACCGCCTGCAACACCGAGGCACTGGCCCTGCTGAACACAGTGGGCGTGAGCATCGCCGCCGAGCACCCCCGCACCTTGGTCACCGACGACCCGGCCACCCTGCCGACCCTGCTGGGCCTGGCCCGCACCGTCACCCCGGACGGTGGCTACGCCGACACCGCCGCGCACATCGCGTGGTGGTCCGACCGCGCCGATTTCCCCGGTGGCATGGCTGTCATCCCGCTACTCGACGCCTGCCGCCGCCGCTGGATCACCGGCAGCACACCCGACGCTGAACACCACCCCGCCACCTGGCGGACCTGGCTCGGTGTGGACGACACCTCCTGCACTGCCGCCTTGACCCTGCTCGACAAGATCACCGAGCTACCGCCGCTGCCCCTGCTCGACACCCTGACCGAGGACGACACCTACTCCTGGGGCCGCGCACAGTCCGAGCACGCGGACGGGTGGGACTGGCGACGACCCGACACCATCGGACGCGCCGCTACCGGACTCCGCGCCCGGTGCGACGCCGCCGACGTCTACGCCGCCGCCCTGCTGGGCGACCCGCTGTACCGGCAACGCGCCGTCCATACCGGCCACGTCGTCACCGGCCACGTCCTCCCCACCACCAGCACCCACCGCCAGATTCGGGTGTCCTGCGACCGGATGGATGCCCGCCTACGCGTCGGCAACGCCGTCACCGGCTGGACCGGGGCACCCCAGGACAGGGCCGAACCCTTCGACGCCACCGTGCACACCACCGAGGTACTCACCGGCCGGTTGACCCTCACCCTCACCGGCTGCTCCGGCACCGTGCCCGCAGCCGGACACCCGATCACCCTGCACCCCGCCCCACCCAGCCCCTACCTGCTGCAATCCAGGCGACGCCGCTACCGCCGCCTGTTCGCCACCCGCCACTCCTGGCTCACCACCGGGCGCACCCCGACCCCGACCCGCCGCGAAGTACCGCTGGAAGTGCTCATCGCCGGGGCCGACGACTCCTGACCCCACACCACCACGGGCCTGACCAGCCCACCATCCAAGGAGCACCACTCATGCGCACCATGCCTCACCACGTCACCCAAGCCGCCCCGGCCGCACCCGTCCCCACCGTGGCCTCCCCGCAAACACCGCACCACCACCCGTGGCCGGGACAGGCCATCCTCAACGACCCCGTGACCGCCCGCGTGCTGCACGCCGCCTGGTCCGGGGACCCAGCGGTGATCGTCCCGAGTCCACCGGGAGCGGGCAAGACCCGACTTGTGGCCCTGCTCGCTGCCGCACTCGCCGGGCGGGCCGACCTACGGGTCGGGATCGCCGCGCAGACCCGCGACCAAGCCGTCGAGCTCGCCCGCCGCGTCGGGGCACTCACCGACACCGCCGCCCTGATCTGGTCGGCGAAACACCCCCGACCCGACACCCCCGGCACCCGCATCGCCGCCGGAACCGGGGTGCGCTACCCCACCGACCACGGCGGCATCCTCATCGCCACCACCGCCCGCTGGCTGTACTGCGACCCCGCCCAACTCCGCTGCGACATCATGATCGTGGACGAATCCTGGCAAGCCACCTACGGCGACCTAGGCGCACTCGGGGCCTACGCCACCCAAGTGGTGTGCGTCGGTGACCCCGGCCAAATCGACCCCGTGGTGACCGGGGAAACCCGCCGCTGGCGGACCTCGCCCACCGGACCGCACCTGCCCGCACCCGACGCGTTGATCGCCGCCCACGGCGACGCCATAGCCACCGTCACCCTGCGCCACACCTGGCGGCTCGGACCCGACACCACCGCCCTCATTCAGCCCGCCTTCTACCCCACACTGCCGTTCACGTCCCGACGCCCACCCGAGCACCTGACCGACCCGACCGGTCACCCACTGCCCGAAATCGCCCACCAGCAGGTAGCCGTGAACGCCGGACCGGGCGACCCCGCCCTGGTCACGGCCTGCGCCGACCGGGTGCGCACACTGCTGGACACCCACCTGCACACCAGTGAGGGCACCCGCGCACTCAGCGACAAGGACGTGGCTGTCGTCTGCGCCCACGTCACCCAAGCCGCCGCCGTCCGCGCCACCCTCGCCCACCACCCCCACCTATTGGTCGGCACCGCGAATCAACTCCAAGGCCTCGAACGGCACGCCGTCGTCGCCCTGCACCCCCTCGCCGGGTACCGCGACACCGAAGGTCACGCCACCGACCCCGGCCGTGCCTGCGTCATGCTCTCCCGTCACCGTGCACATCTGAGCGTGGTCCTCGACGCCACCACCCCCACCGTCCTCGCCGCCGCCGAGGCCGACGACACCGCCGCGCGCACCCACCGCACCGTCCTCACCGCCCTGCTCAACACCCCCCGCACCTGACCCACACCACACCCCCAAACGGCCGGCCACCCAAACAGAGCACCCCATGCCGGGTGTCTTGGAGGCCTCTCACCCACCTGGGGTGGGCCGAGGTGATGTGCGCCGCCGCCCGGACCCGATCGGACAGCAACGGCAAAGAACGACCATGGTGTACCTCTACGCGGTGGCTGACGATCAACTCGCCGCCCTGCACACGCAAGAGCCGGTCACGGCCCAGCGCCTTGAAGCCTTGCTCGACGTCCTCGAGGACGACCCGGGTGACTCGCGTGTTCGGCGCCGTTCGATCCGCGCTAGCACCAGCCCTGCTGAGCAGTGGCCCGTGTGGGGATTCACGGTCCGCGGCCGCGACACCGATTACCTCGTGCTCTGGCGTGCCGCAGCGGACGGTGTTGAGGTTCTCTACATCGGCGGCGATGTCTTCTAAGGAGGTGCGCCACCTCCGCGAAGAGGGCAGTGCACCTCGGCACGACCACCGCCCCGGCCGAAGATGGGGCACCACCTCAGGGGCACCCAATAGTCACCGAGGTTGTTGCCGTCGCTTCCGAACGCGGGACGATGGTCAGCAGCGACGACTTCGTTCGCGATACCGACGGTCACACCCGGCCAGGGACTCTGCCAGCCTGGATGGACCAACTGACCGACGCCGGCTTCGACCGCGACACCTTCAACCACCGGTAGCCCCGGGAGCGAGGCAGGGCGGACGTCAAGCACCAGTTTCGTACTGGAGTGTCTGGTCGAACCAATGTTCGCCGGGTTGGCAGGCCAACTGCACGGTGCCGAGTTCGCGCGGCGCTGTCAGCTCTTTCCCCGCTGCGTGCACGGTGAAACCGAGGCGCTTGGGTCTGCCCAGAGTTTGGTTGACACCTGATCTGTGAGGATTGTCCTCGCTGGAAGGATGTCGGCCATGCCGAAGCCTTATCCCCAGGAGTTCCGCGACGATGTCGTGGCGGTGGCCCGTAAGGGGC
>JAABUL010004700.1_pt1 | contig 17918 bp, 14 predicted proteins | sample 5559151 | NCBI WGS metagenome assembly JAABUL01 (sample SAMN10711876, study PRJNA513368) | rock metagenome | isolation source: Antarctica rocks | place: Antarctica: Victoria Land, Pudding Butte sud | reverse complement strand
GCGTACGGCCTCCAGGGTGCGCTCCGACGGCACATTGGCCGGGCGATCACGGCTGGACTCCTCTTGTACGTCTTGTACGTCCACATCCATCGCGCCCGCACCCGTGGCGTCGGCCACCGCGGGCGCCGCGCCGTCTTCAGAGGAATAACCGTCGGCATGAAGCCACTCCTCGCGGTTGAGGCGAGCCATGCCTTCGATGACGTGAACCGGTACGCGGATCGTCTGCCCTTGATTGGCGATAGCGCGCGTCACGGCCTGCCGGATCCACCAAATCGCATAGGTGCTGAAGCGATAGCCCTTGGTGTAGTCGTATTTCTTGGCCGCGCGCATCAAGCCGATGTTGCCTTCCTGCACGAGGTCAAGCAACGCCAGCCCTTCATGGCGATAGCGCTTGGCGACCGCGATGACCAGGCGCAGGTTGGCCTCAATCATGAGGCGCAACGCTTCATCGTCGCCGCCCGCGATGCGGCGTCCCAACTCTAATTCCTCCTCCGGTGTCAGCCGCGTCACGCGGCTGATCTCATTGAGATACATCATCGTGCTGTCGTCGGGGCCGTGCTCACCATCTCGCTGTAAGACCATTGACATGCGCTATCCTTTTCCCCTCAACACGCTGAGTCGACGCGCTTCGCCACGGAGGGTTCAAAGGCTTTCTTGCTCACCCCCGCGATCTACTGTTACAGTGAGCCCTGATGCAAGAACCGTACCCCATCACCATCATCAGCACATCCCACCACGCTTCTACGCGCCGAATGCACGCCACTTTGTCGCGTGGTGTGCAGACGCGACAAAGTGGCGTGCACTCCTACGCGCCAATGTCGGAGCGCAGCGCGCGCATGCGATCTTGCGCGGCGGCGAGACTATCACGGAAGCCCCTGACGCGTTCGTACTCGGCGCGCACGAAACGCACGTAGGGGGCCAGGGCATCGCGTATGTTGTCCAGGGCGCCGGCGAGTTGGCGCGTGAACTGCTCCGTCATGGCGGCGTCCAGGCGCTCACGCAACTCCTCCGACTGCTGGCGGAAGCGCTCCTTCGCCTTCTTACGGCGCGCCGGAATAATATAGAACCCTACACCGACCAGGACCACGCCGGCCAGGATGCCCGTGATGTCGAACACAGCCGCGCTGGCGATGGCCACGACCACCGCGCCCAGGCCCACGCCGCCCGCCGCGAGCAGACCTGTTTGGGCCACGGCGTCGCGCATCGACGCGGCCAGTTGCCCCGACTCGGCCGTGCGGTCATAACGCTCGACGACCCGCCGCGCCGCGCGCACAGCGTTCTCCAGCACCGCGCGTCGATCCTGCGCGAACGACGAGCCTGTGACCGACCCCAGCATACCCTCCTCGCTCCCCGCCTGCCTGCGGCGCGCCAGGTACTCGCTCACGCCCTGCCACAGGCGCAACTCGGCGTCGACCGTCCAGTCCACCAGATCGCGCACGGCGTCGTCGATACGCTGGGCGCTATCGGCGATTACGTCGCGCTCGAACTGCCCCTTGATGCGGTTGGTGTTGAGCAGATCGGGCACGCGGCCCAGGCGCATCGTCTCATCAAAGAAGCGCGAGGCGCGCTCGTTCATTTCGAGTACGATATTGTCGACCTGGAGCAAGCGCGCCCGGAAGTCGCGCTCCATATCCTCGCGGAAGACGGCCAACTGGCGCTCGATGCTCTCCTCCGTCTTGCGGTCCTCCGCCAACAGGTCGTCGCGCTTCTGAGCCGCCTCGGCGTAGCGCGCGGCCACGCTCTCAGCCACGCCAAGCGGGTTGAGCAGCTTATAGCGCACGCGGCTCTCCTCGTCAAGCGTCTCGAACACGTAGCGGCGCAGCGCCTCGAAGCCGCTCACGCGCGTCAGTTCGGCGCGCGTTGCCGCGTTCTCGATGCCCTGCGCCTGCAGCGCCAGGCGCGCCGCCACGGGGATGACGTGCGGGTCGAAGCCCAGCAGCGCCCGCGCGTTCTCCTTGATGAAGCGCACCAACTCCTCGACCTGCTCGGGTCCCGCCAGCAGGTCGGTCTTGTTGAGCACCACGACCACGCCCTTGCCCCAACTGCGCAGGCGCTCCATAAACTGCCGCTCACTCTCCGTGAAAGGGCGGTCGGCCGAGGTGACAAAGAGCACGAGGTCAGCGCGCGGCGCGAAGCGCTCGGTGATCTCCTGGTGACGGCGCACGATGGCGTTGGTCCCGGGCGTATCCACGATGGAGATGGCGCGCAGGAAGGGCGCGGGGTGGGTTTGTTCGACCAGGTATTCGCCGACCGTGCGCTCACCGCGCGCCTCGCCGTGCCGCAGCACGGTCACACTAGCGGTGGTCGGCGTGATGCCCTCCGCGGAGACCGTCTCGCCGACAAGCGCGTTGATCACAGCCGACTTGCCGGCGTTGAACTCGCCGACCACGACCAGCAGGAACATCTCGTCAAGCGTCGCGGCGGCCTCGCGCAGGGTGCGCAGGTCGTCTTCCGGCGCGTCAAAGCCGGCCAGGAGCGTGCGTAGGTCCTCGAGCAGGACGCGCTCCGCCCGCGCCTGTCCCCGGCGCCGCTCGTCCAGCACCTCTATCGTCGTATCCGTTGCCATCTCACCTCACCATCCATCTCTCACTGAACGTATTGTATCCGCTGGGCCAGTTGACGCGCCTTTCCTCATGACCGAGCCTACGACGTCAGTCGCAGGCCAATGGCGCTCGCTGTCACAACGCCCTGTCGCATCCTCGCCTGGCATAGCCCATGCAGCGCCACACGGCAGGATAGATAATTGAGGAGAACACGATGAACGACGCCACCCTGAACCTGCGGCCGATCAAGCCCGACGAGGCCGACGCCCCCATCCGGGCAATCTACGACGACACGCGTCACCGCCTGCGCTTGCCCTGGGTAGGCGCGCTCTTCCAGGGCTACGCCATGTACCCCCCATATCTCGACCTGGCCTGGAACGCGGTCAAAGACTCCATCGAAACGCCCCAATTCGATGCCGACGGGGCTGCTATCGGTGCCCTGGCCGACGCGGTGGCCGCGGACCTGTACACGCCCTCGTACGCCGAGCGCGACATCGCAGCGATGAACGTCGACGTCTACGCCATCAAAGACGTGATCGACGCCTTCCGCGTAGGCAACCCGCGACTGCTGCTCGTGGCGATGGCGCTGCAACGCGCCTACACGGACGGCCCCGTCGGCGGCGCGAACACCACCGGGGTGAGCCTACCCGATAGCGCGACCGAGACGATGGAGGACGTGCGCGTCAAGCGGGCCATCGTGGAGATGGTCGACCCCGACGCGGCGCCGGAACGCGTCAAGCGGATATTCGACGACATCAAGGGTACACTGAGCCTGCCACTCGTCAACAGCGACTACCGCGCCATGGCCTTGTGGCCCGACTACCTGGAGTTGGCCTGGCGTGATATCAAAAATCCCATCGGGACGCCCGCGTACGCCGAGGCCAGAGGGCGATTGTCGCGGTTGGCGCGCGAGAGCGTCGACCGCTTCGCCCAGCCGGTCACGGCGACGCGCGAGGCGGCCCGGAACGCCGGCGTGCCGGAGGATCAGCTAGACAACCTCGACGCCATCCTGCGGCTGTTCGCCGACCTGCTGCCCGGCCTGATCCTCAACGTCGCCATGTTCTACCGCGCCATCGCCTGACCGCGCAATTATCTCTCGAGCGCGTTGAACAGGCCGCCGAGCTTACGCGCGCGCAGCGGCGGCAACCTGAGCGCATTGACCGCATCCCGCAGCGGTTTTGGTTGCGCGACACGCGCCCGGTCGTAGCGCACCGGCTCATGTGATGGTATCCAGCTCATCGTTCCTCACTCGATGCTCCCACCGCCCTGATTGCGCACGCGCTCCAACTCCTGGCGCAGCCGCGCGGCTTCCTCTTCAGCCTGTAGCCGCCCTTGCTCCGCCTGTCGCCGCGCCCGCGCTTCGCGCGCGCTCCTCCTCGGCTCCGCGGCGACCCTCTGCCTCCTGGTGCCGCCCTTCCGCCTCCTGCTCCGGGGTCAGTAGCAAGCGTCCATCGGGCGTTTCGGCCTGCACGAACGCGCCCCGCACCACCAGATAAAGCCCCAGTACGTCGCTCCACAGCCGCCCGTGCGCGTCCAACTCCCATGCCTCAAGCGCGCCATTGGCCCCCCGCTGATACCCGTCCAGCGTCGAGGCGTCCCCCGCGCGCGGCGTGAACAAGGCGTACTCGCGCACGTCCAGCAGGTCGTACGCCTCCAGCTTCTCCTCGTGGTCCCGCCGCTTGCTCGATGGTGAGACCACCTCCAGCACGAACGGCGGGAACACGCCCTCCGCCTCCAGGTCGTACGACGTACGCGCCCGCTCCGCCACGAAGGACACAAAGGTGTCGGGCGCGAGCGTCCGCGTCGTGGGCACGCCCGGCCAGCGGAAAGTGATCGGTAGCATCGCGGCCACATACCAGGCCAGCCCCTGTTCGTGGGCGTAGGCGCGCAGGCTCTGCGCGAAGCCGCTGGCCGACCAGAACTGCAAGTCTCCCATCACCATCCAGGGCGCATCCTCCGTATCCTCCGCCAACAACAACATGAACAGCCGGTGCTCCTGCTCTCTCGTCAGCGGCGGCTGCCGCCACGGGGTCTGGATCATAGCGTCGTCTCCTCCCACGTATTGCCGCACGTAAGCTCAAGCTCGTCGTATAGCCTTGCCCCTATTATCCACTATCGGGTCAGGCACTGGGCGCGCATGGCTATGGCAGGCCGAGTTGCACGCGCAGCGCTTGATTGAGCCCGTCAAGGAGCGTGTTCACACGCTCGATCAAGAGCCGGCCATCGCCCATCGCACCGATCACGGCGTCGATCTGCTGCGGCATGCCAGGCGGCACGTTCGGGCACGACGCCAATGCATGTTGGACCAACCGCTTCTCGCCCGGATGCGGCCGCTCGTTCACCGCGAAAAGGATGTCGGAGTAACCTATCCCTTCACGGAACCGGCGGCGAGGCCGGCGATGAGCTGGCGCTGCAGGCCGAGATAGATGGCCAGGATCGGCGCGGACGCCATGGCCGCGCCGGCGGCGAAGGTGGCCCAATTGGTGGCGTACTGCTGATCGACTAGGTGGAAAAGGCCGACCATCACGGTGTAGTGGTCCGGCGACTGCAACACCAAGCTGGAGTAGAGGACATCGGCGTAGGTGCCCGAAAAGTTCCAGATGAACACCGTGACGAGCATCGGCCGGATCAGCGGCAGCGTGATGCGGTAGAAGATCTGGAGCGTCGAGGCGCCGTCGATACGTCCCGACTCGTCGAGTTCACGCGGAACGGCGTCGATGTAGTTCTTGAGCAGCCAGATCTCAAAGGCGCTGCTGCCGAGAAAGATCAGGATCAAGCCGGGCAACGCGTCGATGAGGCCCAGGTTGCTCAACAGCGTATAGAAGATGGGCACATTCATCGTGGCCGGGAACACCTGGATGACGAAGATCGCCAACAGCCCATACGTCCGGCCCACGAAACGTAGCCGGCTATAGGCGTAAGCGGCCAGCGTGTTGATCGACAGCGAAATGAGGCCCACCGTCCCGCTGACGATGACACTGTTCTTCATCCAGACGAAGAAGCCGTTGCCAACGACGTCCTTATAGTGCTGCATGGTGACGTTGCGCGGGATGAGATCGGCCGAGAAAGCGGAACTGCCCGGCGAGAGCGAGTCCGTGACGACCCAGATCGCCGGCAGGAGGGTGAGGAAGCAGATGGCGATCAGCACGACCCGCGTCAGCCAGAGGCCACGCCCACCCCCGCGTCGGCGTCGTGTGCGTACGGCGGCCGTGGGAGTGGCGCGCGTGATGTTGGGGGTACTGGCGTTCATGCCTGCATCTCCTTGAGGGAACCGGTCAGCCAGAAGCCGGCGACGCTGAGAGCGCCAGTGATGACAAAGATGATGATGCCCAGCGCCGCGCCGTAGTCGAAGCGGTGGAACTGCAGCGTCAGGTTATAGATGAGCGTCGAGAGCACGTCGGTCGTGCCCGCGAAGGGCGTGTCGGTGCGCGGCGGGTTGCCCCGCGTCAACAGGTAGATGATGTTGAAATTGGTCATGTTGAAGGTAAACGTGCCGAGGATCGCGGGCGTGGTCACGCGAAAGACCAGGGGCAGGGTCAGGGCGCGCAGTTGTTGTAGCTTGGTCGCCCCGTCGACGGAGGCCGCCTCGTAGATGTCGGATGGGACGGCCTGTAGGCCACCCAGGCATACGATCATGAGGAAAGGGAAGCCCAACCAGAGGTTGACCATGAGGATGGCCGCCCGCGCCGCGGTCGGGTCGGTCAACCAGGGGATCGAGGGCAGATGGAGCGACGTAAGGACTGAGTCGACCGCGCCGAAGCTTTGGTTGAGCAGTCCCTGCCAGACCAGGATGCTGATGGCCGACGGTATGGCGTAGGGAACGATAAGCAGGGTGCGGTAGATGGCGCGCTCGGGCAGGCGCGGGTTGTTCAGCAGGACGGCGAGCACGAAGCCGGCGGCGTAATTGAAGACGGTGGTCAGGGCCGCGAACGTGACGGTCCAAACGAAGACGGGGAGGAAGACGGCCGAGAACGCGCTGCCCGGCGCCAACAGCGTCTGGAAATTGTGCAGCCCGACGAAGGTGTAGTCGTTGAAGTGATACAGGTTGTAGTTGGTGAAGGCGAGCACGGCCGTACTCGCGATCGGGAAAAGTGTCAGGATGGCGACCGAGAGTAAAGAGGGGGCGAGGAATAAATAGGGGGTAATGGAGAACCTATGCCCGCGCCGCGACGGGGCTGCCGGCCGCGCCGCCATCTGCCGCAGAGCCATGGACGGGAACCTCCTCTCCTCTGATAACAAGTGGGGACGGGGCCGGGGCGGCGCCGGCGTGCTTTATGCTACCACGAAAGGGCGCCGCCCCCCACCCATCACCACGATGGGTGGGGGGAGCCGGCCAAACGCATCGCCGCGATGGCGACGCTGAAACGCGCGACGGGACGAGCGGACAATTACTGGGTGAGTTGCGCCTCGCCCTGCTTGATCTGCGTGAGCATGTTGGCTCCGGCCTGCGCGGGAGTCACTTTGCCGTGGCTGAGTAGGGTGATCTGGTTCATGACCGGGGTCCACACGGCCTGCATCTGCGGCGCGTTGGGGATCGGCTCGGCCGCCAGGGCGGTCTTGGCGTAGCCGGCGAGGATGGGGTCGCCCTGCACCGCCGCGCTATCCAGCAGCGACGTCCGCGAGGGGATGCTTCCGTCGATCTTAAGGTCAACCAGAGGATACTTGGCTGAGAGATATTTGATGAGATCCCAGGCCATCGACTGGTTCTTGGAGTATGAGTTGACGAAGGCGGCGTAGTCGGACGAGAAGGGGTGTGGCTGCAAGCCGCCGGGGAGCATCGGCAACGGCTCGGCGCCGAACTTGCTGCCCAGGGCCTGGGTATTGACGCCGATGTCCCAGGTGCCGTCGATCCACATGGCCAGCTGCCCCTTTTGGAAGAAGCTGCCGGCGACGTTGCTGTTCACATCGGCTGGGATGATCTTGTTGGTGTACATGCTCTGGATGAACTGGAGCCCCTTGATCGCGCCGGGAGTGTCCACGCCGATATCGTTCGGATTCACTCCGGTCGGCGTCTGCTTGAGGTAGTAGCCGCCGAAGCCGCGGATGATGGAGTAGGCGAAGTAGGGGGTGGTCCAATCCTCGAAGAAGCCGAAGGTCTTGCCCTTGGTGTTGGGGAACTTCTTGGCCATGGTGAACAACTGATCCCACGTCTTGGGCGGGCTAGACACCAGCGACTTGTTGTAGACCAGTTCGTACGTGCCGATGTTTAGCGGCGCGGCGTAGTACTTGCCATTGAAGGTCACCGCCTGCGCGGCCTGGGGCACGTACTGGCTTGGGGTAAAGATCCCCGACGGGACCTGGGCGATCAGGTTGGCGAGATGGAAGGTGCCAAGATTGTCGGCCGGAATGGCGAATCCGATGTCGGGGCCCTTACCAGTGTGGGCGACGGAGGAGAAGCCCTGGAATTGGTTGGTGGCGGGGTTAATAATGACCTTGACCGTCACGTTCTTGCCCGAGGCCCACTGATTGGCCAATTGCTGCACGGCCTTGGTCGCGGGCGACCTCAAGATACGTCCAGACCGTGAGAGTCGTGTTCGCGCGCGGTTGGGCGGCGCGGACGGGCGCGAGCGGCGCCGCCAATGTCGCGGCGAGCAGAGCCGCCGGCAGGGCTGCCTTCTTCACAAAATGCTTCACGAAAAGTCCCCCCTTTGGAACTAAATAAGCGGAGTTTTGCTCATCTAAGCAAGCGAAGCCTTGCCCTATGAGCGTGCCGAAACTACCCAGGCTGACCCAATAATTGCAATGATACGCGCCTGGGACATCAGGACATCAATGGGCTACAATCAACTGTACTCAGCCCTCCTTTCACCGATGTCAGCGCGTCGGTTTAGCCGATTGTAGCACAACAGGACCACGCGGCGCCAAAGCCCGGAGGCTTGACCCGCGCCCTAATTTAAGCTATCGTAGCATTAAGCCGTTGAGATGTCAACAGTGAAGGTGTCAACAAAACGTTTGGAAGGGATGGCGCTGGTGCGGCAGGCCGATCATTTGGAGGATCTTACGGCGGCGGAGAACGATGCCGGCGTCGTGATGGGCATCGACAGCGCGATCCGCGCCGCGTTTATCCACCTTGACGCGCTGGACCGGCGCGCTTTGTCCAACATCATGCCGCCGATCACGCCCGCGCAGTACCATGTGTTGGCGGCGCTGGCTATGCAACCGACCCAAAACTTGGGGGGGGTGGCCGCGCGCACCTTGCGTGATAAGAGCAACGCTAGCGGGTTAGTCGGTCGCCTGATGGAACAAGGTCTGGTCGATCGCGTGCGCGACCCCGTCGATGGCCGGCGCGTCATGTTGAGCCTGACGCCGGCGGGCCGGGACGTGCTGACGCGGGCGACGCAGGCGCGTATGGCGGCGCTACGTCGCGCCCTGACCCCACTGGAGTTGACCGGTCTCACGACCATAGCGAAACGCCTCGATCAACTGACAGACCTTCTACGGGCCGCCGTGGCCGAAAACGACAAATAGCAACGCATAACCGCCGCGAGGAGGAGCCGTCTATGGATGCCCCGCTAGAGAGTGTCGCCTTGTCACAACCCGTCACCGACACGAGTAGTATCGCGACGGCGCCGGGCGATCTGCCACTGTCCGAGATCGAGGCGCGGCTTGCGGCGCAACAGACGCAGTTCCGCCACGACAACACGATCGCCCCGCTGGCGCCACGTCCGGACGAACAGGTCGAGGTCTTCGCGACGGCCGGAACAGGCGTCCACGTAGAACGCGCCTGTATTTTCTATACCACCGATGGCAGCCAACCCACGGCGATGGCGCCGACCGCGCGACGTGTCCCAATGGAGGCGGCGACGGTCGAGTGGGCGCCGTTGCCGGGATACCTGACGCGCTGGCGAGGATATATCCCCCCTCAGTCCGGCGCGACGGTGGTGCGCTACCGCATCGGCGGGTGGTCCGCCGCGACGCGGGACGACGAGGACGCCCCGCCAGACTTGTGGGCGAACGATGGACAGGGTTTCTGGTTCCGCTCCCCCGGCGAGAGCGGCGTCACGACCTTCGCCTACACCGTCGAATCGGCGGAAGCGACGCTCCCCGCCTGGGCGAACGATGCCGTGATCTATCAGATATTTCTGGATCGCTTCCATCCCCGCACGCCTGATGGGCGCTTCCCCACGACAACCAAACTGCACAATCGCCATGGCGGGACCTTGGAGGGCGCGCGACAGGCGCTGCCGTACCTGCAAGACCTTGGGGTAACCTGCCTCTGGCTCTCGCCGATCTCCCCCTCCGACACCTATCACCGCTACGACGCGACCGACTACTACAACGTCGATCCCGCCCTTGGCGGCAACGCGGCGCTACGTGCCTTGACCAAAGATGCGCATGAGCGCGGCATGCGCGTGATGCTTGATGTCGTGCCCAACCATTGCTCGTGGAGTCACCCCGCTTTTGTCGCTGCGCGGCGTGACCCGGCAGCCCCCACGGCGTCCTGGTTCACGTTCGAGGAGTGGCCGGATCGGTACCGCACCTTCCTGCGAATGGTCCCATCCCTGCCGTCTTTCAATACGGATGACCCCGACGCCCGCGCCTACATCATCGAGAGCGCGGTCCACTGGCTACGCGAGTACGGCGTCGACGCCTTCAGGCTCGACCACGCCATCGGACCCAGCATGGATTTCTGGGTCGCGTTCCGCACGGCGACGCGTGCAGCTACCCCGGATGTCTTCACCGTGGGCGAGGTCACCGATACGCCCGATTGTCTGCGACGTTACCGCCAACGGCTCGACGCTGTGCTGGACTTTCCGCTCGCGCGCGCCCTGCGGCTCACCTTCGCCGTAGGGGCGTGGGACGTGAGCCAACTCGACGCCTTCCTCATAGCATATGACCGCTACATGATGGACGGCCCCGGCCGAGTCAGCTTCCTCGACAACCACGACATGGACCGCTTCCTCTTCGTCGCGGGCGGCGACGTGAGCCGGCTCAAGCTAGCCGCGCTGTGCCAATTCACGCTGGACGGGCCGCCCACGATCTACTATGGGACTGAGGTCGGGCTGTCGCAGGAGCACGACATCGCGGCGGCGGGCTTCGGGGGTGACGCCGAGGCGCGGCGCGATATGCCGTGGGATCGACGCGCGTGGGACCACGACTTGCTGGCCTTCTACCGCGCCCTGATTCGCTTGCGGCGCGACAAATCGGCGCCGAGGCGGGGCGTGCGCCGTACGGTACATCTCGACGCCGCGGCCGGTACGTACGCCTACGTGTGCGCGCTCACTGCCGAAGCCGCCGAAGAGGATGAAGCGGACGCGGATGTGCTCGTCGTGTTCAACCTGAGTGAAGCGGAGCGGACCATACCGCTTCCCTCGAACGACGTGTCATATACATGCTTGCTGAGCACCGACGCGCCACCCCAGCTGCGAACAGCTGAGGGCCGGACGGTGATTGCCATCGCGCCGCGCACAGGCGTCATCCTATCGCCCGCGCGTCCGCGTTGAGACGGCGCCGTTTGTCGCCCTTCTCGCTCCCACGCCAACACGAGTCGTCGTGGGGCGGCGTCCGGCGCCAGGTAGATGAACGAAACGCCGCCCGCGACACGTCGACCTGCTCTATCCGGCGCTCTCACCGCCCTGCTGCCGCAAGTGCTCCAACTCCTGGCGCAGCCGCGCGGCGTCCTCCTCCGCCTGTCGCCGCCCCTGCTCCGCTTGTAGGCGCTCTTGCTCCGCTTGTAGGCGCGACCGCGCTTCATGCGCGCGCTCCTCCTCGGCACGTCGGCGCCCTTCCGCCTCTTGCTCGGGGGTCAGCAGCAAGCGCCCCTCGCGTGTCTCGGCCTGCACGAACACGCCCCGCACCACCAGATAGAGCCCCAGTACGTCACTCCACAACCGCCCCTGCGCGTCCGGCGTCCACGGCTCGAGCGCGCTATCAGCCCCGCGCCGGTACCCGTCTAGCGTCGAGGCGTCGCCCGCACGCGGCGTGAACAAGGCGTACTCGCGCACGTCCAGCAGGTCGTACGCCTCCAGCTTCTCCTCGTGGTCCCGCCGCTTGCTCGATGGTGAGACCACCTCCAGCACGAACGGCGGGAACACGCCCTCCGCCTCCAGGTCGTACGACGTACGCGCCCGCTCCGCCACGAAGGACACAAAGGTGTCGGGCGCGAGCGTCCGCGTCGTGGGCACGCCCGGCCAGCGGAAAGTGATCGGTAGCATCGCGGCCACGTACCAGGCCAGCCCCTGTTCGTGGGCGTAGGCGCGCAGGCTCTGCGCGAAGCCGCTGGCCGACCAGAACTGCAGATCTCCCATCACCATCCAGGGCGCATCCTCCGTGTCATCCTCCAGCAGCAGCATGAACAGCCGGTACTCCTGCTCTTTCGTCAGTGGCGGCTGCCGCCACGGCGTCTGAATCATAATTGCCTATCCTCTCACCCAACCAGGGGATTACGCGCGCTCCGCAAAAGACCTTGCTCCCATTATCCACTATCGAACGAGCTAACGCGCTTTGGAGCGCCTGCTCGACAGCCCCACTATCCTATGCGCGGCCGCGGCCATAGAGCCGCGCAAGCTCGGCCACGCGAGAGGCCAGGTCGTCGGTGAGCGCGCCGTCGGCGTAGCGCCACTGCCAGTTGCCGCCGGCCCGCGCCGGCAGGTTCATGCGCGCTTCGGCGCCGAGGCCCAATAGATCCTGCAACGGGACGACCGCCGTGTCCGCGACCGAGGCGTAGGCCAGCCGGATCAGGTCCCAGGCCGGATCGACGCCATCGGAGTTGGTGTAGGCGCGCAGATGTTCCTTTTCATGCGGCGAAGCCGCGGCGTACCATCCCGCCGTCGTGTCGTTGTCGTGCGTGCCGGTGTAGACAACGTAGTTACGCTCATAGTTGTGCGGCAGATCGTTGTTGTCCGCGCCGCCGCCGAAGGCGAACTGCAGTATTTTCATGCCGGGCAAGCCGAAGCGATCGCGCATCTCCACCACGTCGGGCGTGATCACCCCCAGGTCTTCGGCGATGATGGGCAGCCGGCCCAGCGCCCGCTCCACCGCCTCGAAGAAGGGGATCCCCGGCCCCGGCTCCCAGACGCCCGTTTCAGCCGTCGGCGCCGTACCGGGGATAGCCCAATAGCCGGCGAAGCCGCGGAAGTGGTCCAGGCGCAGCACGTCGACGGTGGCGAGAACCGCGCGCAGTCGCTCGATCCACCAAGCGTAGCCATCGGCGGCCATGACATCCCAGCGGTACAGCGGGTTGCCCCAGCGCTGTCCGGTGGCGCTGAAGTAGTCGGGCGGGACGCCGGCCACGACCGATGGCTGCCCGTCGGGCTCGATGTAGAATAGCTCGCGATGCGCCCAGCAGTCGGCGCTGTCGTGGGCCACAAAGATTGGCGCGTCGCCGATGATGCGCACGCCCTTCTCCGCGGCGTAGCCCTTGAGACGCGCCCCCTGTTGGAAGAACAGGTACTGGCCGTAGATGTGCCCTTGTATGTCATGGGCGAGTTGTTCGCCCCAACGCGCCAACGCCGCCGGCTCGCGCACCGCGATGTCCGGCTCCCACTCCGTCCAGGGGCGACCGTCGTGGGCGTCCTTGAGCGCCATGAACAGGGCGAACGGCTCGAGCCAGGAGCGGTTAGCGGCGGCGAAGTCCTCGACCGCACGGCGCGTGTCGGGCGAGCCATCGCGCAGGTAGTGTGCGAAAGCCTGCTCCAATAGCCGCCGCTTGTAGGGGATAACGCTGCCGTAGTCGACACGGTCGGTTGGGAAAGATGGCGCGTCGTCGAGCGCGGACGCGGGCAGCAGACCGTCCTCGACTAGCAGCTGGGGACTGACCAGAAAGGGATTGCCGGCGAAGGCTGAGAAGGTCTGATAGGGCGAGTCGCCGTAGCCGGTGGGGCCGAGCGGTAAGATTTGCCAATACGACTGCCCAGCCGCGGCCAGAACGTCGACGAATCGGTAGGCGCTCGATCCGAAGTCACCAATACCATACGGTCCCGGCAGCGAGGTGGGGTGGAGCAGGATGCCGCTTGCCCGTGGCACAGACTAATCCTTTCCAGGAGCGCGGGACGCCCCCAGTGAGACCCGCCAACTTTTCACAGACCCTGATTACGCCGAGCCCTCACCTCCGACGATCTCGGCGTCGACGGGCGCCATTGCGTCGGGGAAGGTAACGCCGGATGGACGAGGCTCAACCGTACGCGACTCGCGCGGCCGCGTCTCTGTCGCGGGAAAAGCTTCGGTCTGCTCGATGGCGCCATGCCCATTACGCCGGTCTAGCCCGTTCCCGTTAGACCCATTGCTAGATCCATTTAAGTGGGCCATATGGCTGTTCCCGTTCTCAGCGCCTTCAGAGGCCGGCGATTGGTCGCTTCGCTGTCGGGCCAGGTCGGCCAACTCATCGCCGTCGATCAGCTGCATTGGGTGTGCGGCGGCGAAATCCTCGGCCTGCAACGTGAAGTGTCCGGTGGTCACGACAAACGCCTGCGTAGCGCCGGCCGCGTGCGCGGCGGCGAACGCGCGCTGGACGGGATCGACGTCGACCATGCCCTGATGATATTGATAGGCGGCCAGGGCCGTGCGGCCCGTCCGCTGCAACACAAGGGTATTCTCGGCGACGCCCGGCACCACGGTATACCCACGCGCCTCGAAGACCTCGCGCACGGAGGCCACGAAGTCGGTTGGCGGTAAGGCTGCCGCGCTGATGCGCGCCTGTGGCAACCCCTGTAAACCCTGTGTCGAGCCCGCCTGTAGCAAGGTCATCGGCCGCGTCGCCGCGAGCGCCGGCGTCATCATCGCCCCGGTGTCGGAGTAAGACGGCCCTGCGCCCAGAGCGCTGTTAACGGGCGCGGGCTGGCGCAGCTTGGCGTAGACATGTTCGCCCACTTTCTGGCACAGCAAATCCTCTTCGTAGCACGTGCGATGGAAGCGGAAAAGCTCTTCCTCGGTCAGCGTACCGTCAGCCCATAGATGCTGCCACGCCGTGTTGTCAAAGCGGTCGTAGGGCAACTCGGCAAGCACTTTGCTGCGCAGCATCCACGGCGGCGCCGCGACGACCAGCACCGTATCGACGGCGCGGTCGTACTCGAGCTCGTCGAGTTGCAGCGACGAAATCTCGGCCGAGGTAGACGGGAGCCGCACATGGTAGACGATCTTATCCCACGCAGGGGTAAGCAGGGCGTCCTTGTCATAGCCAAGGAGTCCTGCCACGTACCAGTAGCGGCACTCCTCGCTGCAGCAGCCCAGGCGAGCGTGCTTGTAGAGACCGACCTTGCCGCAATTAGGGCAGCTGGTGATCGAGTCGGTCCGGCAATTCTTCGAGCAGTAGCCACTGTGGTTATGCCAGAAGTGCACCTTGCGGGCGCAGTTAGGGCACCGTGCCATGAAAGTCCTTTCCCATTCCGCGCGTCGCGGCGCCCGCCCTGGGCCGTGGGCAGCACTATCTTTTGTCAAGCTCAACGCGTATTATATCATTGTTCAGCGAACGGGCCACTCAGCGAGTCCCGGAGCAACGCGCTCCATATCACAAGGCACGACCTACGGCGGTACACATCCCAACCGGGAAGGCAAAGTTCGTGCCGGCATACGCGCCTGATATTTACATTAGCAGCCGGAGTATCGTCATCACGCCAGGACAATTCATACTTGCCCGAACCGCCGTCAGCCCCTACATTGGATTGGCTGTGGCGACGGTCGCGGTCTCTTTCTCCGCCATCTTCATCAGCGAGACCACGGCGCCGCCGCTAGTGACGGCGACCTATCGTATGGCGCTTACAGCCGCGATACTCGTCCCGTTGGCCCTGCGCCGTCGCCAGTCACAACGCTCTAGCATCACGGGACAGGCGGGCGTGGCGCGCGCCGCCCTGACCGGACGCGATTATGCGCTGTTGATGGCGGCAGGCGCGCTGTTGGCGCTGCACTTCGCCACCTGGACTGTGTCGCTGTTCTACACCTCGGTCGCCTCGTCGACGCTCTTCGTCACGGTACACCCCGTGCTCGTGGCGGCGCTGGCCTGGGCGTGGCTCGGCGAGAGGCCACGGCCGATTGTGGCCGCGGGCATCGCGCTGACACTGCTCGGCTCGTTGGTCATCGCGGGCGGCGACGTGCGGCTGGGCGGCCGCGCCCTCATCGGCGACGGGCTGGCCCTGGCCGGCGCGGTCGTCTTCGCCTTCTACCTCCTGATCGGGCGGCGCGTGCGGCAGCGCCTCGACCCGATCGCCTATAGCACACCGGTCTACCTGTGCTGCGCTGTCGTTCTTGCCGCCATCGCCATCGTCGGGCGGCAGCCGTTCACGCCCCTGACGTGGCATAACCTGGCCTTGTTCGTGGCGCTGGCGCTCGTCTGCACGCTGGGCGGCCACTTTGTCTACAACTGGACGCTCAAGTACCTCGACACCGCCGTCGTCTCGGTCAGCTTCCTGGGTGAGCCGGTCATCGCCGCCGCCCTAGCATGGCCGCTGCTCGGCCAGCCCATCCACCCGCTCACTTTCGCAGGCGGCGCGATCATCCTGGCGGGGATTTATCTTTGTACAAAGTAGACGCCGCCGTATGCCTGTAGCGCCGGCGCACCTGGCAGTTGGACCGATTCCTGCGAAATAATAACAATAGGGTATGGCAGCGCGGCTGGCCCAAGTCAACCGAGGCCCCGCGCGGCAGCAATGGAGGACGGAATAACGACGATGAGCGAGTACCAATATTATGAATTCCAGGCGGTCGACCGGCCCCTGGATCAGCGCGAGTTGGCGGAGTTGTGTGCGCTGTCGAGCCGCGCGACGATCACGCCGACCCGGCTCGTCAACGTCTACAATTGGGGCAACTTCCGCGGCAATCCTGCCGCCCTGATGGAGACCTATTTCGACCTGTTCGTGTATATCGCCAACTGGGGCACACACCAGTTCATGCTGCGGCTCCCACGGCGGCTGCTTGACCTCCACATAGCGGAACGCTACTGCCCCGGCGACGAGGCGCGGGCGCGCGCCGCCGGCGATTATGTCATCGTGGAGTTTCTCTCCGAGCAGGAGCCCGATGGCTGGATCGACGACGGCGAGGGCGAAGCCTGGATGTCCGCGCTCCTGCCCTTGCGCGCGGAGATCGCGGTCGGCGACCTGCGCGGCCTGTACCTGGGCTGGCTCCTCTGCGCCCAATCGGGCCTGTTGGACGACGACGACATCGAGCCGCCGCCGCCGCCGGGCCTCGCCACGCCGTCGGCCGCGCAGCAGGCTCTGGCCGACTTCCTGCGCCTGGACGCCGATCTCATCGACGTCGCGGCCGAGCATAGCGCCCTTCGTGACGAGACGCAGCCCTCGCGACGCACCCTCGAGCGGTGGCTCAGTGACCTCGCGGAGTCCGAGAAGACCGGGCTGCTGCTGCGGCTGGTGGAGGGAGGCGACCCCCACCTGCGCGGCGAGCTCCTACAGCGCTTCCGTGCGGAGACGACGCCCGCGGCGGATCGCGAGGGCGCCGGCGACCCTGACCGGCGGACCGTGGGGCAACTGCTCGCGGCCGCCGAGCGGCGCGCCGACGCTCGGCGCCGGGCGGAAATGGAGCGCGCCGCGCAGGAGCGGGCCCGTCGCGAGCGCGAGCAGGAGGCCGCACGGGCCAAGCGCCTCGAACACCTCGCCGCGCACGAGGCGGAGGCCTGGCAGCGCGTGGACGCGTCCATCGCGACGAAGCGCCCGGCAGAGTACGACGTGGCCGTCCAGGCGCTGACGGACCTGCGCGACCTCTACGGGCAGACGAACCGAGACGCGGCGTTCGCGGCGCGCTTGGGCGAGTTGCGCGAACAGCATGCGCGCAAGCCGGCCCTCATGGAGCGGCTGGACCGTGCGGGGTTGGGGGGACGGTCCGGCGCCGGCTAGCCTGGCAGTTATCGCTCGGCCTCCGCGAGCCGCGCGGCGCGTACCGGATCGGCGTCGATTTTCGCGCGCAACTCTGAGAATGGGTGATGCCCGGGCATTACAGTGATCCCTCCGCTTCCAGTTCACACAGCGTACGTTTCGCCTTCCCTTGCGATCGACACGGGGCCATCGAACACCTCTGAGGCGGCGCGCGCGGCCTCGTCGAGGCCGTAGGCGTGCCAGCGGTGGGTCAGCAGAAGGCGACGGGCGCCGGCGTCACGCGCGTATGTGGCGGCCTGGCGCGGCGTCAGGTGCAGCGGATAGATACTATCCGCGGCATTGGCGTTCTCGCACAGGAAGAGGGCGGCGTCGCGCGCCACGTCGAGCAGGCCCTGACAAGGGCCGCTGTCGGCGGAGTAGGCCAGGGTACCCGTCGTCCCCGCCGCGCCGGACACGCGCAGGCCATAGGTATGCGCGATGTGACGCATCGGATAGAAAGAGATTGTCAGGCCGCCGACGGCCAGCGGTCGCGCGGGGTCATACTCGGCGACATCGAAGACATCGGAGAAAAACGTCGGCGCGGGGTCCTGCGGGGCGCTGACCCGCAGCAGTGTCT